>Ga0105243_10001762_pt1 | contig 18636 bp, 18 predicted proteins | sample KBSM34metaG_FD_81525 | JGI IMG/M metagenome (GOLD analysis project Ga0105243, IMG submission 81525) | Miscanthus rhizosphere microbial communities from Kellogg Biological Station, Michigan, USA - KBS M3-4 metaG | ecosystem: Host-associated > Plants > Roots > Rhizosphere > Soil | place... | reverse complement strand
GCCCGTGCCGGGCGGTGGTGGCTCTGCGTGACCGGCGACGAGGCCGACGTCTGCGACTACGACCCTGGCTTCGAGGTGACCGTCACCGTCGCCACCGGCCTGCGCACCCTGATCGAGGTCTGGCGCGGGGACCGGTCCTGGGAGCAGGCGCTGACGTCGGGGCGGGTCACCATCTCCGGGCCGAGCTCGGTTGCGCGGGAGGTGCCCGCGTGGCTGGGGCAGATGAACCTGGCCGCGACCGTCAGGCCGTAGTGTCCGACGCTATGGCCAAGTGTCCAATTGGCTGGACACTTGGACGCCTGCGTGCCATGCTGCTGCCGTGCAAGATCATCATTCGTTCCGGGTGGGCGTCTCCGTCGAGGCCGCCCGGCTCGCCCGGGAACGGGCGGAGATCGCCGATGCGACGTACCGGAGTGTGATCGCCGAGGCGATCGCCGTCATGCGTGCCGAGGGGTTGAGCGACCGCAGGATCGCGGCGGAACTGGACGTCAGCAAATCGTCGATCCGGGCGATGGCGATCGGTCCCGAGGTCGACGACGAGTCGGCGGCCGGTCAGGTCGAGGTGCTCAGGTTCGGGGTGTGGGTCGACGTCGCGGGCATGTCCGGGCAGCACTTCATCATCGAGGACGACCAGCTCGTCAGCCACGAACGGATGGCCCGCCACGGTATCGACGTCGAACTCCTCCGCTCGGCCGGTCTCGCCGACACCGCCGCTCGCGAGTACCTGCAGGTGACAACCGGCCAGCGGATCCTCGTGTACTCACAGGAACGCTGGAAGGGCAGGCCCGACGAGACGACCGAGGACGGTTGGGATCGGCGAGGCCGCTACCTGATCGAGCGCTGCCCGGGCCTGGAGGACGGGCGATGCGCGGGCAGCCACACGTCGCTCCCGCTCGGTGAGATCGGGCTCAGGGACGGCGATGACCTCTTCGGAAACGGCTGGCCCGGTCGGCGCCCGACCGCACATCAGGTGTGGAAGCTGCTCACCGCGGCGATCGAAGAGACCTACGAGATCTTTGATCCCTCCTATCCGGAACTCGAGCGGCGACGACGGCCGGGAACGACGCCGCGTTACCAGGCGCGGCCAGGAAACGGTGTGCCCGTGACCGATTCCCGTCGACGCTGATCCACCCGAAATCAACCGCTCGATCGAAGCGGTCCACGTGAGAAAGGGAGCCAGGAAGTGGCAACACAGGAAGAACTCGTCTCGGGAATCGCCGAGATCATCGAGGAGGTCACCGGAATCGAGCCGTCCGAGGTGACGATCGAGAAGTCCTTCGTCGACGATCTCGATATCGACTCGCTCTCCATGGTGGAGATCGCGGTCCAGACCGAGGACAAGTACGGCGTGAAGATCCCCGACGAGGACCTTGCCGGTCTGCGGACCGTCGGCGATGCGGTCGACTACATCCAGAAGCTGGCGGCCCAGGATTCGGAAGCCGCGGAAGCGATCCGGGCGAAGATCGAATCCGAGACCGACCGCCCCTGATCGGCGACCCGGGAAGGATCCGCCCCGGAAACCGGGGCGGATCCTTCCCGCCGATGGGTACTCAGGCCTCGGCCCGGCGTTCGGTGGCCGCCGGCCACGGGTTCACCCCGCGGTGCAGCCACTCGGCGGTGCCACGCCAGAACCCGTCCCGGTGCCGATCGTGGAAGAGCCCGAAGTGGCCGATCTCCTCGTGGCCCAACAGTGTCGGGTCCAGTTCCACCCGGGCGCGGTCGCTGCCCCGGTAGTACCCGAGCGTCCGTTCGAGGGCGGCGGGGGTGCCGAACTCGTCGTCCGTGGTGGCCACCGCCAGGATCGGTGCCCGCACGGCCGCGAACCGGCGCCGCACCTCGGCCCGCTCGCCGCGCGGGTAGCTGGACTCCATCGCGGCCCGGCGGAAGGCCCACTCGTGGGCCACACCCGCGGGCAGGTCCTCGAGCCAGCCGAGCCTGCGGCCGGGGAAGTACCCGTAGGCGGCGGTGAGCACCGGCATCGCCAGGTGCCACCTCGCGAGCAGGCCCACCCGGCTCCGGCGGGCGTAGTCGCGCCAGTACGCGTACTGGGCGCCGACGGTGAGCATCCGGTCCACGTGCACCGCACCGGCGGCGAACCCCGGCAGGAACCCGCCGATGCTGTGCCCGACCACGGCCAGCGGACGGTCCGGTTCCTGCGTCCGCGCGAACTCGACCGCCGCGTCGAAATCCTGCTCGCCCCACGCTCGCCACGGGATCGCGGCGCCGCGCAGCGTGCCGGGCGGCCGGGACTCGCCGATGCCGCGGTAGTCGTAGGTGAGCACCGGCGAGCCCAGCTCGGCCAGGAACCGCGCGTACCGGTGGTAGTAGCGGGCCAGCACCCCGGTGGCGCAATTGACGATCACCATCGGCGCGTCCGTAGCCGCGACCGCGGGATCGAACAGGTTCCCGCCCAGCACGACGCCGTCCCGGCACCCGAAGGTGACGGGACGGGTCGTGACCTCGGTTGATGTCACGCCAGCCGCTCGATGACCGTCGCATTCGCCATGCCGCCAGCCTCGCACATGGTCTGCAGACCGAAGCGGGCGCCACGTTGTTCCAGCGCGCCCACAAGGGTGGTGAGCAGCCGTGCGCCGCTGGCGCCGAGCGGGTGACCGAGGGCGAGCGCGCCGCCGTGCACGTTGACCCGGTCGAGGTCGGCGCCGGTCTCCTGTGCCCAGGCCAGCACCACCGAGGCGAAGGCCTCGTTCACCTCGAACAGGTCGATGTCCGCCAGCGCGAGCCCGGCCCGCCGCAGCACCCTCTCGGTGGTCGGGGTGTCCTCGGAGAAAATATACAGCGGGTCGTCGCCCGCGACCGCGAAGCTGTGCAACCGCGCCAGCGGGGTGAGCCCGAGCCGGGCCGCGGTCTCGCTGGTGGTGATGAGCACCGCTGCGCTGCCGTCGCTGAGCGGGCTCGAGTTGCCCGCCGTGACTCCCCAGTCGATCTGCGGGAACCGCGTCGCCATCGCCTCGTCCGCGAATGCCGGACGCAGCGCCGCCAGCGACTCCGGCGTGCCGCCGGGGCGGATGGCCTCGTCGGTGCCGAGTTCGGGCAGTGTGGCGAGTTCCTTGGCGAAGGCGCCGCCGACGGTGGCGCGGTGCGCCTTCGCATGGCTCCGGAGCGCGAACTCGTCCATCTCGGCCCGCGAGATGCCCCAGCGCGCGGCGATCAGTTCGGCGCTGATGCCCTGGGGCACAAGCCCGTCCGGATAGCGCTCGGCGAACCGGGTGCCACGTGGATCGGCGCCCGCGCGGATATTCGACCCCATGGGGATGCGGCTCATCGACTCCACGCCGCAGGCGATCACCACGTCGTAGGCGCCGGAGATGACGCCCTGCGCGGCGAAGTGGACGGCCTGCTGGCTGCTGCCGCACTGCCGGTCGACGGTGGTGCCGGGCACCGATTCGGGGAAACCCGCGGCCAGCAGCGCCGTACGGGTGATGTTGGCGGCCTGCTGGTCGACCTGGGTGACGCAGCCGCCGATCACGTCGTCGACGAGCGCCGGGTCGATCCCGGTGCGATCGACGAGCGCGGTCAGGCTGTGCGCGAGCAGGTCCACCGGGTGGATCCCGTGCAGGGCGCCCCCCGGCTTGCCCTTGCCGATCGGGGTGCGGACGGCGGCGGCGATGACGGCGTCTCTCATGACTGCTCCTTCGTGGTGGCGCCGCCGAGGATTCGGCGGAGCTGGCGTGCTTGTCCGGCGAGTTCACCTGTCTCGGTGTGGAGTTCGGCCTCGTCCACGCACAGGTCGTCGGTCGCCCACGCGGTGCGGTGCCGCAGCCGGTACCAGCGCGAGGGTGGCGTTCCGGGTGGGAAGTGGGCGCTGAACTCGATGGTGGGGATCGGGACGGGCGCGGTGCGGGTGGCATACAGCCCGGGCGGCAGGGCGTCGAGCAGCACCGCCGCGGTCTCCTGTGGGGTGAGGTCGATGTCGGCGGTCAGGCGGATCCAGACGTCGAACTCCGGTGTCTCGCCGCCCGCGAACGGCCGCGCCGAGTTGATCGGCCGGATGTCGAGGTACTGCGAGAACGGCACGAAGTCGACCGGGATCTCCAGCGGGGGAAGTGTTTCCGGGTCCACGTCGGGCGGCGACACGGGACCGGGTGGCCAGGCCACGGTGGTGCCGGGGGACCGGGCCAGCCGAACGCCCGCTGTCGCGGCGTCGCCGAGGCGCGCCCGGACGCCCGCCGAGCGTCCACCCATGACCACCTCCGCGTCGACGGTCAACGGTCCCGCGGCGACCGGGGCGTACAGGTGGGCAGTGACCGCGACCGGGGTGGCGTCGAGGGCGCGGGCGGCGCCGCGGAGCAGTGCGGCGACGACCAGGCCGCCGTGGATGCCGCCGAACCCCCGCCAGGACTCGTCGAAGCTCGTCGGGAACGCGGTGGTGGTGGTGGTGGTGGTCATCGCAATACCTCCGCGGGCTCGGTGGCGGGGGCGGAGCGCTCCGGGGGCGAGGTGCGGGCGGTGATGCCGAGCGCGGCGGCGGCCGCGAGCGCCGAGACCGCCGCGACGGCCCACCAGGAATGCGTGAAAGCCGTTCGGGTGGACTCGAATCCGATGGGTGTGCCCAGGATGGCGACGAGGGCGCTGATGCCGATGACCGCGCCGATCTGCCGGTGCATGGAGACCACGGCGCTGCCGGTGGCCGCGCGATCCTGCGGCAGGCCCGCGGTGGCGGTGGCCAGGATGGTCGGCAGCGCCAGGCCGACACCGACGCCCGCGATCAGCCAGCCGGGCAGGATCTGCGTCGCGTAGGCCGGTTCCGGTCCGACGGACGCCGCCATGAGCACCGCGCCGCCGCCCCAGAGCAGGCAGCCGAGGGCGGCGATCCGGCCCGCGTCGACCCGGGAGGCGAGCCGCTGTGCGACGATCGCGAACACCGGCACCATCAGCGGGCCCGGCGCGATCGCCATGCCGGTGCGCGTCGCCGAGTAGCCCCAGACCGTCTGCATCCAGAGGATGGTCGCCAGCAGCGCGGCGGCGAACCCGGCGCTGAAGAGCAGCATCGCGGCGTTGGACCACGCGAAGCTGCGCACCCGGAGCATGGCGGGGTCGAGAATCGGTGCGCCGCCGCGGCCGTTCCGGATCCAGAACGCCGCACCCGACACGAGGGAGACCCCGAGCGCGCCGAGGACCCCCACGCTCGACCAGCCCCAGTCGGGCCCCTCGACCAGCGCGAGAGCGAGCGCCCCGACCGCCACGGTGAGCAGGGCGGCGGCGAGGACGTCGGGATGGTCGGCGTCGCGGTCGCGGGACTCGGGGATGGAGCGGGCCGCGAGCACGAGGAACGCGATCCCGATCGGGACGTTGATCAGGAACACCCAGCGCCAGGATGCGGCGACCAGGACGCCGCCGATCACGGGGCCTGCCGCGGCGGCGATGGCGCCTGCGGTGGCCCAGATGCGGACGGACGCGGAGCGGCGCTCGGCGGGCAGGACGGTGAGGATCAGGGCGAGGCTGGCCGGGGTGAGCAGCGCGGCACCGATGGCCTGGGCGGCGCGGAAACCGATGAGCGACCACAGGTTCGGGGCCAGCGCGCAGGCCGCACTCGCCGCGACGAACAGCCCGAGCCCGAGCAGGAATCCGCGGCGCCTGCCCACCTTGTCCGCCCAGCGTCCGAGCGGGATCAGCAGCGCGGCGTAGAGGATCGCGTAGCCGTTGAGGATCCAGCTCAGGTCCGCGAGGGAGTGGCCCGTGAAGTCGGCGCCGATCTCGTCGAACGCCACGTTGACGACGAACAGGTCGAGGCCTGCCAGGAAGCTCGCGCCGCAGAGCGCGAGGAGGACAGGTCCGGAGCGGACCGGCCGCGATAGCTGACTATGGAGTTCCATAGTCAGAAAGGTACGAGCTGACTATGGATTACGCAAGCCAGGGGTACGATGACGCCATGGGAGCGATTCACCTGGAGGGTGTGCTGGCCGACCGGGACGCCTGGCGGGCCACGCGATGCTCGATCGGCAAGGCGATGGAGGTCATCGGCACCCGGTCGGCGATGCTCATCATGCGAGAGGCCTACTACGGCACAACGCGATTCGACGACTTCGCGGCCCGCGTCGGGATCACCGAGGCGGTCGCGTCGGCGCGGCTGCGCGAGCTCGCAGAGGCCGGGCTGCTCGAGCGCAGCCCCTACCGCGAGCCCGGGCAGCGCACCCGGCACGAGTACCTGCTCACCGAGATGGGGCGCGATCTGCTGCCCGCGGTGCTGGCGCTGATGCAGTGGGGCGACAAGTACCTGCAGGACGGCAAGGGCGCGCCGCTGGACCTGGTCGAGAACGACACCGGTGAGCCGGTACGGGTGGAGGTGCGCGGCGAGTCGGGACGCGCGATGCCGCTCGAGGGGCTGCGGATCCGCCCCGGCGAGCAGTATCGCCGCCATGTCGAAGAGCGCCGTCGGCGCCCGTGAGTGCTCGACGAGTTCCTGCACTCGCAAACCGCGCACGGGCGGCGGAGCCGCCTACAGCCAGAAGCGCATCAGATAGTTGCCGTACTCGGCCCAGATCGACGGCACCCCGGACAGGCCGAACAGCCCGTAGATGGCGTCGAAGAACACCCGGTTGACCGACGGCACGAACAGGAACGCCACCAGGAACAGGATGCCCAGGCCCTTGTACTGGTCAAGGGAGCGGCGGGTCTGCGGGGACAGCGACGGCTCCAGCGCCCCGTACCCGTCCAGCCCCGGGATCGGGAGCAGGTTCAACACCGTCGCCATCACCTGCAGAAACGCCAGGAAGCTCAGGCCGTACCAGAAGACCTTGTGGTCGCTGCCGAGGCCGAAAAACCGGATGACCACCAGCAGCACCACCGCCGCGGCAGCATTGACCGCAGGACCGGCCAGTGAGATCTGCCGCTGCACCCGGGCAGGCAGGCCCGCGGTGCGCAGATAGACGGCGCCGCCGGGCAGCCCGATGCCGCCGAGAGCGATGAACAGCACCGGCAGCCCGATCGAGAGCAGCGGGTGGCTGTACTTGAGCGGGTTCAGCGTGAGGTACCCGCGGGCCTCCACCTCGTCGTCGCCGTGCCGCCACGCGGTGTAGGCGTGGCCGAACTCGTGCAGGCACACCGTCACCACCCAACCCGCGATGACCAGCAGGAAGACGCCGAAGTGCGCGAGCGTCGAGCGGGGCGCGGCGTTCCAGGACAGCACGCCGCCGAGCACGGCAAGCGCGAGCACGCCGTAGAAGACCGGGCTCGGGCGGATCGCGACCCTCCGAGTGGGGGCACCGGGAAAGGTCATGCGCCCAGTATCACCCGCATCCGCCTCGCGGCCGGCGAGGTGTGGCCGGATTCCTTCCGCTCGGGGCCGCCGAGCGGAAAGATGGCGGGTACGAACGTCGACCATTGCCCAGCTGGGGGTGTGATGTCGGGACGAGGAACGGGACACCCGCCGCACCTCGTCGCCCTGGTGCTCGCGGTGGGTGTGCTCCTGGCGGCAACGGGCTGCTCCTCCGGTTCCCCCGAAGGGCCCGCGACGGCAACCCCCACGTTCGGTCCGCCGCTGCCGGGCGGCGCGCAGGTCCTCGCACCGGTCAGCGGCGAGCCCTCAGCCGCGCCTGCACCGACGAGCTGCGACGCGACCGCCAGCCTGCGTCCCGGCCCGCCGATGCCGCCGGGGGCGATGCCGCCGGGCGGCCCGCTGGCCCGCATCGTCGAACGCGGCAGGCTCATCGTCGCGGTCGACCAGTCCACGAACCTGTTCAGCTACCGTGATCCCGATTCGGGTCAGATCGCCGGATTCGACGTCGATGTCGCGCGCGAGATCGCCCGCGACATCTTCGGGGACCCGTCGAAGGTCGAGTTCCAGGTCCGCGACACCGTCGATCGCGAGCCCGCGCTGCGGGACGGTTCGGTGGACCTCATCGTGAACGCCATGACGATCACCTGTGACCGCGCCGAGCGGATCGCCTTCTCGACCGTCTACCTGAACGCCGCGCAACGGATCCTGGTGACCGAGGGGTCGGGAATCGGCGGCGTCGCGGACCTCGCGGGTAAGCGGGTGTGCACCGTCCCCAACACCACCTCGCTGGCCAACCTGCAGCGGATCCAGCCCGCCGCCACCGTCCTCGCCACCGAAACCTGGGCGGATTGTCTTGTCGCACTGCAACAACGGCAGGTGGACGCGGCCACCGCGGATGACACCGAGCTGGCCGGTCTCGCGGCACAGGACCCGTACCTAGAGATCGTCGGGGGCAGCCTGGAACCCGAGCCGTACGGAGTCGGGGTCAACATCGCGGACGAGGAACTGGTCCGCTTCGTCAACGGGACGCTCGAGCGGATGCGTTCGGACGGGACCTGGACGAAGCTGTACGACCACTGGCTGTCCGTGCTCGGGCCCGCGCCAGCGCCGCCCGAACCGCGCTACCGCGACTAGCGGACGAGCAACCAGTCCTGCGGATGCCGATAGAAGCTGCACCGCTTCAGCGAGCGCGGCGTCGTGACGCCGTCGCGGGTGACGACCGCGGCCGTCGAGCCCGTCTGTACGGCGCGCGCGCTGGTCCACCTCGGGCCGAGGAATCCCCAGCCGCGGCCGACGGTGGCCCGGACGCCGGGAGCCTCCAGGGTCGGTGCGACCCGCACCGACCGGACGGTTCCGGAGAACAGTCGGGTCGAGTCCGCGTAGGTCTCGCCGACGAGCTCGCCGCCCTCCGGTCCGGTGATGGAGGCGAGCCCGACCAGCGCGGTGCCCGAATCGTCCCGGACCAGTGGCAGCGGCGCGGCCTGCCCCAGCACGGCCAGGTCGGCGGCGGGGGAGCCGGTGGGGAGCCGGTACAGCCGGGTGGCCGCGGTTCTCGTCGCGGTGACATAGGCCAGCTCGACGGAGAGCCGCTCGCTCCGCATCAGCCGGGTCAGCGCCGCGGCCAGGGCGGCGTCCTCGCCCACGACGATGAGTCGGGGCGCGGACGGGGAGCGCTCGCCCAGCTCGTCCAGCCGGGGGAGCAGCTCGTCGAAGTCCGGCTTGGTGGGGACGGCGGGCGCGGTGACCGTGGCGAGCTCCGCCAGCCGGGGCGGAATGGGCGCGTCACCGCAGGCGAGCACGAGACAGGTCAAGGTTCTGCTCCCGGTTCGGGTCGGCGGTCGACCGGAGGTCACATTCGTACAACCAGACGATACGAAGGTGTCATTCGGTCGACCAAACCGGGCACGCGGACATAACGAGTACCCCACTACTCGTGTCATCGGCTCATCACGGCAATAGCGTCGAAGTCAGCCGACCAACCGACCGGAGATCCCCATGCAGATCACGATGCCGACGACCCGCGACCACCCCGACACCCTTGCCCGAACCATCCGGTTCTGCAGGTCAGGCCTCGTCGCGGCGGCTGCCGAGCTGCGCGGTGAGGGCGGTGCCGGACGCGCGGCGGACCTCGAGGCGGCCCGGCACCTGCTCGACCTCGGGATCGGGCAGATGTGCACGCCGTCCGGACTGAACTCCCGGCGCTTCCAGGTCCAGCCGCGCGGCCTGCGAACCGGCAAGGCCAGGACCGACCGGCTCGTCGCGCGGGCCGACACCCTGCGGTTCACGGTGGACCTCCCGCCTGGTTCCGGCCCCGAATCGTGGGACGAGACGCTCACCGTGACCTGGTTCAACATGGCCACCCTCGAGGGCGGAACGCACCCGCTCGATCAGTTCACGGCCGAGAACCCACCGGAGCCGGCAGGCCGCTCGGCGCTGGTGCGGACCGGAGTCGGGGTGATCGTCGCCGCGATCGACGGCGCGGATGACGACGGGGGCACTTCGCATCGGCCCGGGTTCGTTCTCATAGCGGAGTAACGGCACTCTCATCGCTGAGTAACGGGGTTTCCGGCGCCAGAGCTTAGAATTTCGCAATGGTCTTCGCGTGGCCCACGGTGAATCGGGACGACGAGCTCCGCACCGTGGTGTCCACGTTGCGCAGTCGGCGGGGCCCGTGGGGCGCCGTGCTCACCGGGGACGCCGGGGTCGGCAAGACCACCCTGGCCAGGGCGGCAGTCGGTGCCTTCGCAGGCGAACGCCGTTGGGCCGCGGGCACGGAGTCGGCGCGCGCCGTTCCGCTCGGGGCGTTTGCCCACCTCGTCGGCGTGTCGAGCCCGATGGACGCGGCCTCGGTGTTGCGCGCGGCCCGTGAGCATCTCGTCGCCGACAGCGCCGACATCGTGATCGGTGTCGACGACGCACACCTGCTCGACCGGCTGTCCGCCACGTTCGTGCACCAGCTCGCCGTCAACCGGATCGCACCCCTCGTGGTCACCGTCCGAACGGGAGAGCCGGTGCCGGACGCGATCACCGCCCTGTGGAAGGACAACCTGCTCACCCGCGTGGAGCTGCCCCCGTTCACACGGGCGGAGGCGGTCTCGCTGGTCGAGACGGTGCTCGGCGGGCCGCTCGAGGAATCGAGCGCGAACCGGATCTTCGTGATGTCGGAGGGCAATCCGCTGTTCCTGCGGCACGTCGTCGAGGGCGCGCTGGAGGCGGGCACGCTGCGCGAGGTCGCCGGGGTGTGGCAGCTCCGCGGCGAGACCGTGATCAGCCCACACCTGAGCACGCTGATCGAGTCGCGGATCGATCACCTGGACCCCGAGCTCCGGCACGTGCTGGAACTGCTGGCGTTTCAGGAGCCCCTCTCGCTCGAGGTGCTCTCGAAGCTCAGTGCCCCCGAGACGGTCGAGGCGGCGGAGAACGCGGGCCTGGTGCGGGTGCGCCGCCGCGACGACTCCGGGCTGACGGTGAAGCTCGCGCACCCGCTGTACGGCGAGGTGGTGCGCGCAGGCACCGGCATCCTCGCCGCGCGCCGGCTGCGCGGTGAGATGGCGCGTCAGATCGCGGATCATCCGCCTGCACACGTGAGCGACCGGATCAGGTTGGCCGCCCTCGCGCTGGACAGCGACTCGCCCCCGGAGGCCGAGCTGCTGATCTCCGCGGCCAGGGACGCGCTCACGCTCGGCGAACTGGTCCTCGGTGAGCGGCTCGCGCGCGGGGCGATGGCGATGGGCGCCGGGTTCGCGGCGGCCCTTCCGCTCGCCCATTCGCTGGCCTGGCAGGGCCGCGGCACCGAGGCCGAGGCCGTGCTCGGCCCGATCGACACCAGCTTGCTCGGCGAGTTCGACCTGCTGCTGTGGTGCCTGCCCCGCTCGGCGAACCTGTTCTGGATGCTCGGAAGACCCGACGAGGCCGCCTCGGTGATGGCCTCGGTGCGTGCCAGGCTCACCCATCCGGCGGCGGTGAACCTGCTGGATGCGCTCGAGGCGATGTTCGCCGTGTACGCAGCGCAACCCGCGGCGGCGACGGCGAGCATCTACGGGGTGATCGACTCGCCCGTCGCACTGCCGCTCGCGAAGGCATGGGCGGGCGCGAGCGGGGCCCTGGCCACCGCGTACCTCGGCCGGTTCGACGAGGTCCCCTCGTTCGCCGAGCGCGGGCTGGCGGCGGCGGCGGAGTCCGAGACCGGGTTGCTGCGCTTCACCATCGGGCTCGGCCAGGTGTACACGCAGACGATGTCTGGCGAGCTGACCGCGGCGGAGGAGCTCGCGCGGCACTATGTCGACTTCGCTGAGATGCAGCAGCCGGGCCGCTCGCTCGGTGGCGTGCTGCTGGGCCGGGTGCTGTTCGTCAAGGGCTCATTGGCCGCGGCGGAGACCGAATTCCGCCAGGCGGCAGCGGTTCTCGAGGGAACCGGTTATTCGTGGGCCTTCCTGTCCGCGGCGTTCCTGTGCCAGTCCCTCGCCGCGCTCGGCCGGGCCGCGGACGCCCGCGAGGAGTTGGTGCGCGCCGAGCGCCTGTTCGGCGCGAACACCGAGGTGTTCCGGTCCGACCTGGAGCTGACCAGGGCATGGGTCGCGGCCAGCGAGTCGGACACCCGGCGCGCGATCGCCCATGCCCGGGCAGGCGCCGACGCCGCGGCCGGGTCGGAACTGCTCGCGCAGGAGGCGGTGTGCCTGTACCTGGCCACCCGGTTCGGGGATGCCACCACCGCACCGCGCCTGGCGGAGCTCGCCGAGCGGGTCCCCAGCGCCCTGATCAGGGCCGCCGCCGCCCACGCGAGGGCGTTGGCGGACGGCGACGGGGCGGCGCTGGACACCATCGCCGGGAAGGTGGAGGAGGCGGGCGCCCTGCTCTCGGCCGCGGACGCGGCGGCGCAGGCGGCGGCGGCACACGCCAACGCCGGGAACCGCCGCGCCGAACTCGCCTCGACCGCCAACGCCAAGCGGCTCGCCGACCTCTGCGGGGCCACGACGCCCGCACTCGCGGTGGTCGCGAAGCCGCTGCCGCTGACCGAGCGGGAGCGGGAGGTCGCGTCGATGGTGGCGCTCGGCCTGTCCAACAAGGACATCGCGGATCGCCTCGTGGTCTCCGTCCGCACGGTCGAGGGTCACATCTACCGCTCGTGTACCAAGCTCAACGTGGCGGACCGAGCCGCGCTGGCGGACGCCGTCCGGGTGGGAAGCAAGTAGTGCACTACGCGCGCCGTTCCTGGGCGTAGGCGACACAATGGAAGGGACAACAACCGCCCCTTCCGATGAACGGAGCCGCAATGCGGCGATCCCAGCGCAGAAGGCTCGATCCTGCGCGTCTCGACGGTGCCGCCTTCGCGACGCCCGCCCCCGGGCAGTCCGTCTCGCGACAGGCCCGGTTCGAGACCGTCCCCTTCCACACCACGGAGGATGAGCCGCGCGAGCTCAACCTCAAACACCTGCTGCCGGGGTCGACCGTCCCTGGCGAGGGGCCGGTGCTGTTGATCGGCGGCACCAGTGTCCGCGCCGACATCTTCTCGCCGCCGACGGAGGACACGCTGCCGGAGTTCCTCGCCCGCGCCGGCTACGACGTCTGGATCCTCAACTGGCGGGCCAGCATCGACTTCGCCCCTAGCGAATACCACCTCGACGACGCGGCGGTGTACGACCACCCCGCCGCGGTACGGACGGTGCTGGAGCGGACCGGAGCCGAGACCCTCAAGGCGGTGGTGCACTGCCAGGGCTCGACCAGTTTCATGATGTCCATCGTCTCCGGCCTGCTCCCGGAAGTGACCACGGTGGTGAGCAATTCGGTGGCGTTGCACCCGCAACTGACCTCCCTGTCGTTCCTGAAGCTGCCACTCGCCGTCGCCACCTTCGGCAAGGTGATGCCCTACTTCAATCCGCAGTGGGGTCTGCACGCACCCGGGTTCTGGCCCAAGGTGTTCGACTGGGCGGTGCGGGCGACGCACCACGAATGCAACAACGCGGTGTGCAAGCACAGCAGCTTCACCTACGGCAGCGCCTTCCCGACGTTGTGGTCGCACGAGAACCTGGACGAGGCGACCCACGAGTGGATCAAGGGCGAGTTCGGGTTCGTCCCGGTCACCTTCTTCGCGCAGATGGCCGAGTGCGCCGCCGCAGGCCATCTGGTGACGATGGGCAACTACCCGGATGTGCTGCCGAGCGACCTGTTCGCGCAGGAGCCGCAGACCGATGCCCGGTTCGCCTTCATGACCGGCGACCAGAACAACACCTTCCTGCCCTCGGGAATGGCGAAGACCTTCGACTACTTCGAGCGGATCGCGCCGGGGCGCCACGTGTTCCAGCAGATGCACGGGTACGGGCACCTCGACGTGTTCCTCGGCAGGCACGCCGCGCGGGACGTCTTCCCCTTCATCCTCGACGAACTGAACAGGGGCTGACGATGCCGCGTTCGCTGCTGTGGAGCCACCTGCTGCTGTTGCTCTGCGCCTCGCTGCTCATGGGGGCCGGACTGGCCGCAGAACTCTCCGACGAGGCCACCGGTCCGCGGCCGCTGCCCGACGGCTGGTTCCTCGCGCTCTGGCTGATCGCGTTGCTGACCGGGCTGCTGATGATGGGCACCGAATGGCTCAGCGGCCTCGGCTGGCCCTCGCGGGTCGCGGTGGTCGCGGGGGTGGCCGCGACGGCCATCGCGTACAAGACCGACTCGCTCAGCTCCGTCGCGGTGGTCCTGTGGTTCGTCCAGTGGGCGGCGGTGGCGTACTGGTTCTATCGGCTCGCCTTCGACGCCAGGGCCGACCGGTGAGCGGGCCGTCGGAGCGGCCCGTCGCCGGGATCCGCTTCGGGGAGACGATGACCGGGCAGATCACGCTCGGTGAGACCGACCCGAGGTCGGGGTATCGCAATCCGGGCGCGTTCGGTGTCGTGGTGCGCGGGACCATCCACATCGAGGACCTGGGCGCGTTTCTCGACGACCCGCGCCACGAGGCGCGGCTGTCCGGCGAGGTCGACATCCCGTCGCTCGGTGGCCGATTCGAGTCCGACTCGGGACGCTTCGGCCTGTTCACCCCGACAGAGCAGGCCCGGATGACCCACATGGTCTACGAGTTGGGTGTGGACGTCGGTGGGGTCAGGCACTGGTTCCGGGGCCACAAGGAGATCCGGGTCGCCGGTCCGTGGCGGCTGTGGCCCGCCACCACCACGCTGTTGGTGACCCTGCACGAGGGGGATCGCGAGGGACCGGTGGTGGCGGCGGGCATGCTGCGGCTGCGCCTGACCGCCTTCACGGCGCTGCTCGGTTCGCTGACCGTGACCGGTGGCGTGTCGATGTGGCGCCGGTGGGCGGCCTCGGGGCGGTTCACCGCGTTCTTCGCGGGCGGACTGATCTCCACCTACCTGCTGCGGCGGCGGGCATGACGGTGCCGTACCGGATGGACGCCGGGCGGCTCACGATCAGCCCGCAGCGCAAGGTGGGCTGGTTCGAGGCCCGGCAGCTCGTCGCCCTCGGCGCGCGGGCCGTCGCCGCGTCCGTGATCGGTTCGATGAGCGGGCGCCGCGAGATCATGGCCGCGCTCGAGGCCGAACCGGCATTCTGTGCGGATTGCTCGGGCGCGGAAGAGATCTGGCTGGACTACATGGCGGACACCGGCGACGGCTGGAACGCCACCGCCTCCGTCGCCTGGCTGCTCGGCCGGGACGGACTGGTCGTCGCGGAACCGGGCGCCCCGGTACCGCAGCCGGTGCCGGCCGACTGCCGGACCGAGGGGCTGCCGACCGCGGGTCCCGGGCAGACGGTGCTGCCCGCGGGCGAGGTGCTGTTGCTGGGTGGTGACCAGGTCTACCCCGCGGGATCGCGTCAGGAGTACCAGCACCGGCTGGTCGATCCGATGCGCAGCGCCCGGATCGCGCACCCGCGGGGGCGCAGTCTCTTCGCCATCCCCGGGAACCACGACTGGTACGACGGCCTCACCAGCTTCATCCGGCAGTTCTGTCAATCACCCGACGGCAGAACCTGGTTCGGCGCCTGGGAGGCACAGCAGCGACGCAGCTACTACGCGCTGCGGTTGCCGCACCGGTGGTGGGTCTGGGGCGTGGACACCGCTCTGGAGGACGACCTGGACCCGCCGCAGTACGACTACTTCCGGGCCCGCGCGCAGCAGCTCGAGCCCGGCGACCGGGTGATCCTCTGCGTCCCGAACCCGACCTGGATCGACGATGCCGCGGCCGGAACTCCCGGTGGCCGAGTGGATTCCGCGACCGCCACGAAGCTCGACGTCATCATGGACCTGGCCCGCAGACCCGACCGCGACATCGAGGTGCCGTTGGTCCTCAGCGGCGACCACCACCACTACGTGCGCCACCACGGCACGGTGGGGGAGCAGGAACGCCACTACATCGTGTGCGGCGGGGGCGGCGCCTTCACCCAGGGCACGATCGGCACGCCGGTGGACGTGTCCATGTCGGACGGGCCCTCCTACGTCGGCTCGGCCCGATTGCAGGCGGCCTTCCCGACGGAGCGACAGTCCGTTCGGCTGCGACGCGGGGTGTTGGGCTTTCCGGCCTCGAACGTCTTCTTCACCGCCGTGCTCACGGTGTTGTCCGGGTTCGCCGCGATGCTGCTGGGAGCGGGCGGCGGCAACGAGGGGATCCTGGGCGGCGTTCTCGGCACCCTGCAGGGGTTCGGACCGGCCGCGGTGTGCCTCGCCATCGTCGCCGCCTTCTCGGCGTTCGCGGTCAGCGGCCGCGCACCCGGGATGCCCCCGGCCGCCGCGGGCGCGGTCGGCGGGGCGCACGCGCTGCTCCTGCTGGCGGGCGGATTCCTGCTCGTGCGGGCGGTGCTGAAGGCCGGCCTCGCCTGGTGGTTCAGCGTCCCGATCTCGTTGGCCGCGCTCTACATGTACTGCGGCACGCTCTTCGGGCTGTACCTGTTCCTGAGCCACAAGGTGCTGGGCATGCACAAGCTGGAGGTCTATTCCGCACAGGGCATCGAGGGTTACAAGTCCTTCCTCCGGATCCACATCTCCGCCCAGGGGCTGCGTGTCCATCCGATCGGCCTGCGCGCACCGTCGACCGGCTGGGTGGCGGCGCCCGGCGTGGAGTCCCGCGACGACCCGGCACCGCGGGGTCGGTTCCGCCGGACCGGGTCGGTGAGCCTGGACCTCCCGGACGGCTGTCAGCGGGTCATCGACCCGGTCGAACCGCTGCGCCCGCACCTGATCGAGGCGCCGTTCCTGATCCCCAACGGCGCCGTGCCCGATCCCACGCCGTCCGCCGTGCGCGCGCCGGGCGGTTCGCCGTGATGTACGACGTGGTGGTCGTGGGCAGCGGGTTCGGTGGCGCGGTCGCGGCGTGCCGGCTCGCGGCGGCGGGGCGCAGCGTGCTGGTGCTCGAACGGGGCAGGCGATGGGAACCGGAGGACTATCCGCGCAGGCCCGGCGACGCGTGGCTGTTCGATCCCCTCGCCCCGCATCGGCGCAACGGCTGGATGGAGCTGCGGTTCCTGGATCAGATGGTCGTCGCGCAGGGCGCGGGGGTCGGCGGGGGATCGCTGATCTACGCGAACGTGTGCATCGACGCCAGGCCGGAGGCGTTCGACTCCGGCTGGCCGGCCGCGATCACGGCGCGGGAGATGACGCCGTACTACCGCGACGTCGCCGAGATGCTGACCCCGATGGAGATCCCCGCGGGTCAGCACACCGCCCGGCTCGAGCTGATGCGGCGGGCAGCGGACGCCATAGGCGAGGGCCAGCGCTTTCAGAAGGTGCCCTTGGCGATCCGGTTCGACCCGGGCTTCACGCCCTCGCCCGCGGAGACACCCGAGTACGAGAGGTCGGTCGCGGCGCCCAACGCCCAGGGCCGCGAGCAGGGCACCTGCGTGCACTGCGGCAGCTGCGACGTCGGGTGTCCCACGCGGGCGAAGAACACCCTCGACCTGAACTATCTCGCGGCGGCGGAGGATGCCGGTGCCGTCATCGCGCCGCTGTCCCTGGCGCGGTACCTCTCGCGGGAGGACGAGGGCTGGCGGGTGCATTTCGATCACCTGGACGGCGGTCGTCGCAGGCCCGACTCGGTGACGGCACGCCGGGTGATCCTCGCCGCCGGGTCGCTCGGGTCGACGGAACTGTTGCTGCGCTCGCGCGACGAGTACCGGACGGTGCGGGAACTGCCGCGTGCCCTCGGTCGCGGATGGAGCTCGAACGGAGACTTCCTCACCCCCGCCGGGTACGGCCGCACGTCGGTCGCGCCGACCTCCGGTCCCACGATCACCTCGGCCATCGACTTCCTCGACGGTTCGCGGGGCGGGCGGTACTTCGTGGAGGACGGCGGGATCCCTAACCTGCTGCGGAACTGTTTCGAGCAGCGGCTGCGCGACGGCGTCGGCTCCCCGTTGCGTCGTCGCATGTGGCTGCGCCTGTCGCAGGCAGGCGCGTTCGACTCGGTGATGCCGTGGTTCGGTCAGTCGGTCGACGCGGCGGACGGCTCCTTCTACCTCGGTCGTGGCCGGGTGCGGCCGTGGCGCCGGGTGGTGAAGCTGGACTGGAATCCGCACCGCTCCGAGACGGTGATCGGGGCCATGGCCGAGATGCACGGGCTGCTGACCGAGGCGACCGGGGGCAAGCCCAACCCGTTGCTGACCTGGAAGCGGTTTCGGGCCCTGGTGACGCCGCACCCGCTGGGCGGATGCAACATGGCGGCGTCGCCCGCGGCGGGGGTCGTCGATCACGCGTGCCGGGTGTTCGGGCAGGACGGGCTCTACGTCATGGACGGCGCGGTGATACCGCGGGCGATCGGCAGGAACCCGTCGAAGACGATCGCCGCGGTCGCGGAACGCGCGGTCGCCCTGCTGCTCGCGGAGGACTGATCGCGGCGCGAACGGGCGGGTAGTGGACTACTGGTGCCGATGTCGGTGGGCAGTGTCACGATGGAGTCAGCGCGAACGATAGACATGTGGGACGGATGAACCGAGGTGACTCCGATGACATGCATGACCGTCAGGGTGGTCAACACGACCAACGAGGAACTGCTGCTCGACAATGGGCCGCCGAGCCCTGTGCAGCCGCCACCCCCACGGCGGATCGGCCCGCACGCGACCGACGAGTTCCGGACGGACACGGACCTGTGTTATCTGCTCGGCGGCGATCCGGACCGGGCGATCTTCATGCAGCTCAACGGTGCCGTCTGGGCGCCGCCCACCTCTTCGATCCGGGCCGCCGCAGGCCCGTCCGCGCTCGAGGTCGAGGTCAGCACCGCACCGTGGGTGCACGCGCCGCACGCCATATGACAGGACGAGCCCATGGGCTCAGTTCGCTGCGCGCAGCGCGCCGAACAGGCCGTCCTTTCCTCCCCGGGGCCAGCGGTGAATACAGCGCGTCGGCGTCGCCGAGGCTTTCGCCGTTCCCGAACAGCAGGCCCCACAGGCCCTCGACGGCCAGCGGCTCACCG
>Ga0105243_10001754_pt1 | contig 18670 bp, 10 predicted proteins | sample KBSM34metaG_FD_81525 | JGI IMG/M metagenome (GOLD analysis project Ga0105243, IMG submission 81525) | Miscanthus rhizosphere microbial communities from Kellogg Biological Station, Michigan, USA - KBS M3-4 metaG | ecosystem: Host-associated > Plants > Roots > Rhizosphere > Soil | place... | reverse complement strand
GCCGGCGAGGCGCCAGCGACCCCGCCCGCAAATCCTGCTCCTTCGACAAGTCCGTAATAGTCGGCGAAAGGGCGGCCTCTCGCGAGCCGCCCTTTCCAACTTGGATGTCCGCGTCGGGTCCAAGGCTCAAAATCCTTAATCGAGCCGGCCGTTAGGCTGCGTAAGCCGTCTAACGCGTCTCCCTGCCGCCGAAATTGATGTAGATTGTCGGCCTCGATGCGTGGGAACGGCGAGATGGCGGTGAAAGGCGACCGCGGACGCGTGGCGTGCTGGCTTTTGACTGCCAGCTTCGCTTTTTTCATTTCGGCAGCCTACGCCCAAGACAAGCCCGCTGTGCCGGTCGAGGCGGCGAAGGTCATGGCCGCGCCGTTGAGCGAGCAGGTAACCGCCGTCGGCACTATCTTCTCCAACGAGGCGGTTACGGTCAGTTCGGAAATCCCGGGGCGGCTCGAGGAGATTCATTTCCAAGAAGGGCAGCCGATCGAGAGGGGATCGCCACTTTTCACGCTCGAAGATTCGGTCTATCGCGCCCAGCTCGCCGATGCCGAAGCCAAGCTTAAGCTCGCCGAGCAAACCCACAAGCGGCGCACCACTCTGCTTAGCAATCAATACGCGACGGCCCAATCGGCCGACGAGTCGGCCTCCGCCGTCGCAGTGAACACGGCCGCCGTCGAGCTCGCCCGTGTGCAGCTCGACAAGGCGCATATCGTGGCGCCGTTCTCCGGTATTGTCGGCCTTCGCCGCGTCAGTGTCGGTGAGTACATCACCGCAGGCCAGCCGCTGGTCAATCTCGAAGCCATCGATCCGGTGAAGGCCGATTTCAGGGTGCCTGAGAAGTTCCTTCCCGCCATCAGGGTAGGGCAGACTATCCGCATCAAAGTTGACGCCTTCCCAGGGGACAGCTTCGAGGGGAAAGTTTACGCCATCGATCCGCGGCTCGACGTGGCGGGCCGCAGCCTGCTGGTGCGCGCAGTGGTGCCCAACGGCGATCAGAGGCTTCGCCCGGGGCTGTTCGCGCGAGTGACGGTGCTGCTGCAGCTCAAGGAGGATGCCTTGAGCGTGCCGGAGCAGGCGATCGTGCCCCAGGGCGACAGCCAGTTCGTGTTCAAGATCGTGGACGGCAAGGCCCATTTGACCAAAGTTGTGACCGGCACGCGCCGCGATGGACGGGTCGAGATCGTCGATGGCCTATCCGCCGGCGATCAGGTCGTGATTGCGGGCCAGCTCAAGATCCGCGACGGCAGTGCCGTGTCGATCGTCGGACCTACCGGGGCCTGAGCCGTGACGCTTCCAGAATTTTCGATCAAGCGGCCGGTCTTCGCGACCGTCTTGAGCCTCGTGCTCGTTCTGGTCGGGCTCGTCTCTTATGAGCGCTTGAGCGTGCGCGAATACCCAGCGATCGACTCGCCGGTGGTCACCGTGCAGACCAATTATCCCGGCGCCAGTGCGGCCATCGTCGAGACCCAAGTCACGCAAGTGCTCGAGGATTCGCTGTCGGGCATCGAAGGCATCGATTTCATCACCTCGATCAGCCGGCAGGAATCGAGCCAGATCACTGTGCGGTTCAAGCTCGACCGCAACCCGGACTATGCCGCTGCCGACGTACGCGATCGGGTCGGGCGGGTTCGTGGCCGCCTTCCCGACGAGATCGACGAGCCGATCATCCAGAAGGTCGAGGCCGACGCCCAGCCGATCTTTCACCTCGCTTTCTTCAGCGACAAGCATTCGGCGCTCGAGATCACCGATTATGCCGAGCGCTACGTCAAGGATCAGCTCCAGACGCTTCCGGGCGTTGCCGAAGTGCGCCTGTTCGGCGATCGCCAATATTCCATGCGCATCTGGCTCGATCCTGAACGTGTCGCCGCCTATCAGCTCACGCCGCAAGACATCGAGGCGGCGCTGAGACGTCAGAACGTCGAGGTGCCGTCAGGCCGCATTGAAAGCCAGCAGCGCGAGTTCACCGTGCTTGCCGAAACCGACCTTCGCACGCCCGAGCAATTCAACGATCTCATCGTCAAAGAGGCCAATGGTTATCTCGTGCGCCTCGCAGACGTGGGCCACGCCGAGCTCGGCGCCCTCGATGAGCGGCGCATCGTTCGCTTCAACGGCAAGCCTGCGATCGCGGTCGGCGTGATCAAGCAGGCAACCGCCAATCCGCTTGAAGTCGCCCAAGAAATCCAGAAGGTGCTGCCAGCCATCACCGCGTCGCTGCCTGACGGCATGCAAGTCAGGATCGCCAACGACAAATCGGTGTTCATCGCCGAGTCGATCAAGAACGTCTATGAGACCATCGGCGAAGCGGTCCTCCTCGTAGTCCTGATCATCTTCCTGTTCCTGCGCTCGGTGCGCGCCACGCTGATCCCGCTGGTCACGATCCCGGTCTCGCTGATCGGCGCGTTTGCGCTGATGTATGCGCTAGGCTTCTCCATCAACACGCTGACGCTGCTCGCGCTCGTCCTCGCAATCGGCCTCGTGGTGGACGACGCCATCGTCATGCTGGAGAACATCTACCGCCACGTCGAGGGGGGCATGAACCCGGTCCAAGCCGCGCTTATTGGCAGCCGCGAGATTTCTTTTGCCGTGATCGCGATGACTATCACGCTAGCCGCGGTCTACGCGCCGATCGGCTTCATGACCGGAATCACCGGGCGGCTGTTCACCGAGTTCGCCTGGACGCTTGCCGGCGCGGTCATCGTTTCGGGCTTCGTGGCGCTGACGCTCTCGCCGATGATGTGCTCGAAGCTCCTGCGCCACCAGGAGCGGCACAACGCTCTATACCGCGCGAGCGAGCGCGTGCTTCAGGGCATCGGCGCGGGCTACCGCGGCCTGCTCAAGCGCGCGCTGGCAGTCCCGCCGGTCGTGCTCCTGATCGGGCTTGCGGTGGCGGGCTCGAGCGTTGCGCTGTTCGGCCTGCTGAAGGGAGAGCTGGCGCCGATCGAAGATCAAGGCAACATCTATGTGATGTTCCGCGCGCCGGAGGGCGCGACTATTGAATACACCGACGCCTATGCGAAACAACTCGAGCAGATCTATCTCTCGGTACCGGAGGCCGACCGCATCTTCGTGGTGGCCGGCAATCCTACGGTCTCGCAGGGCACCTCGGTCGTAAGGCTCAAGCCGTGGAGCGAGCGCGAGCGCACCCAGCAGGAGATCGCCAAGTCGATCGCGCCGCGCATGGTCGCCGTCCCGGGTGTGGTGGCGTTTCCAAGCAACCCGCCGTCGCTCGGTCAAAGCCTGAAGGACAAGCCCATCAATTTCGTGATCCAGACCTCGAGCTCGTATGACGAATTGCAGAAGATGGTCGATGCCGTGCTCGAGAAGGTGCGCGACTATCCGGGGCTGGTCGACGTGGACTCAGACCTCAAGCTCAACTCGCCGCAGCTCGACATCTCGGTCGACCGTGAGAAGGCAGCGGCGACAGGAGTCGAGATCGACACGCTCGGCCGCACGCTCGAGACGATGCTCGGCGGTCGCCAGGTCACGCGCTTCAAGCAGAACGGGGAGCAATACGACGTGGTGGTGAAGATCGCCGATATCGACCGCCAGAATCCCGACGATATGCGGCGCATCTATGTGAAGGGGCGGGAGGACGCGATGATCCCGCTGTCGAACCTCATCACCATCAAGGAGACCGTGGCTCCGAAGGAGCTCAACCACTTCAATCAGCTCCGCGCCGCCACCATCACCGCGCAGCTTGCGCCAGGCTACACCTTGAGCGACGGCCTGAGCTTCCTTGCCAAGACCGCGCAAGAGGTGCTGCCAATCACCGCCCATGTCGAATATTCGGGGCAGTCGCGCGAGTTCAGGGAAGCGAGCCGCAATATGTATCTCATCTTCCTGCTCGCGCTCGCCTTCATCTATCTCGTGCTCGCGGCGCAGTTCGAAAGCTTCACCGATCCCTTCATCATCATGCTGACCGTGCCGCTCTCGGTTACCGGCGCGCTGCTTGCATTGTGGTGGAGCGGCGGCACGCTCAACATCTATAGCCAGGTCGGGCTTGTCACGCTGATCGGACTCATCACCAAGCACGGCATTCTCATCGTGGAATTCTCGAACCAGCTTCGCGCCAAGGGGCAGCCGATGCGCGAGGCGGTGATGGAAGCGGCGGCGTTGCGGCTCCGACCGATCCTGATGACCACCGGCGCCATGGTGCTCGGCGCCGTGCCGCTTGCGCTCGCGACCGGCGCCGGCGCCGAGAATCGTCAGGACATCGGCTGGGTGATCGTGGGCGGGCTTCTCGTCGGCACGCTGTTCACGCTGTTCGTGATCCCCGTGGTCTACACCTATCTCAGCCGGCGCGAGTTCCTGGAGGCCGATCTCGAAGGCACACAGGACGCGCCTGCGTTACCCAGGCCGCGCGGCGTGCTCGAGCCAGCCGAATAGAGGCTGAAGGCGTCGCGCGCTGAGAGGCGCGAAAACGGTTCACTTGGGTGTCGAGATGCGAGGCGGCTGCCGCAAAAAGAAGAGCCCCGGCGCGGGGAGTGCCGAGGCTCGTACGCATTACACCGAACGCACTACCTACCCAGACCGAACACAACTGGGCACATAGAGCATGCCTTGGGCCTGTGGCAGTTTTTTGACGATTCCTTGTCAGTCTTTTTAATAGCCACAAGCATTTGCACGCGCGCCTTAAGACCGCATGGCGCATCTAACCGGGACCAAAACGCCGCGCTATCTCAAAGGTTCCGCCTGGGAAGCGCGAAGCTTGTGCAGGGGCCCGCGTCATGCACTATGATGAAAATCCGGGCGAACCTAAATGAGTTAGAGGACCATGCGCTGGCGCGGCGAAAGAGAAAGCCAGAACGTCGAGGACCGACGCGACGAAGGCGGCGGCTTCGGCTTTCCGATGCCTGGCGGCGGGGTCAGCTTTCCCAGCGGCGGCGGCGGGCGCGGCGGCATCGGCATTGTCGGCATTCTCATCATTCTCGGGCTCATGCTGTTCTTCGGCATCGACCCGAGGGTGATCTTGCAGGGAGGGGGAGGTGACGAGGATAACTTCCCGAACATTCAACTTCCGCAGTCTCGTCCCGAGAGCACCAATGTCCCGGCCCCCGGCACGGAGCACCAAGGTCCGCCGGTCCAGCATCCACAATCGACGAGCGAGGACGATCTCAAGCAATTCGTAAGCGTGGTGCTCGCCGACACCGAGGACGTCTGGCAAGATCTGTTCAAACAATACGGCCAGCGTTATAGCGACCCCAAGCTCGTGCTGTACTCAGGCGCGATCCGTTCGGCTTGCGGGCTTGGCCAGTCGGCCATGGGGCCTTTTTACTGTCCGAACGACGAGAAGGTGTATATCGACCTCGACTTCTACCAGGAGCTCAAGAACCGCTTCAAAGCGCCGGGCGATTTCGCCCAGGCCTATGTCATCGCGCACGAAGTCGGCCATCACGTGCAGAAGCTGCTGGGCATCATGGATCAGGTCGAGGCGGTGCGGCAGCGCATGGATTCGGCCGAAGCGAATGCTTTGCAGGTTCGGGTCGAGCTGCAGGCCGATTGCTTCGCCGGCGTGTGGGCCAATCACGCGCAAGAAAGCAAGAATATCATCGAGCCCGGTGACATCGAGGAGGCGCTGAACGCGGCGAGCGCCATCGGAGACGATCGCATCCAGAGGCAGACGCAAGGCTATGTCGTGCCCGATGCATTCACTCACGGCTCTTCCGCGCAGCGGGTGCGCTGGTTCAAGCGCGGCTACGAAAGCGGGAAGCTCGAGAGCTGCGATACCTTCAACACGGATCAGCTCTAGCTCGTTGGCTGCGCAAGCTCGGTAGCGGGTGACTAGAGCGAGTCTCCGGCAAAGACCGTCGCCTCGCACGACTTCTGCGCCTTCTTGAACAGGAGGCAGGCTTGGTTCGCCTCTGCGGCGTTGGCGAACGGCCCGGCGATCAGCCGCCACTTCTTGTCGGGGGCCAGCACGCGACGAGGCTGAAGCCCCGCTACCAAAGCTGCGTGATTGGTGAGCAACTCGCGCCACAATGGTCGCAATCCATCCTGCTTCGCCACGATCCCGATCTCGATGCCGTAGCGCGTGGACCCGTCGTTGGCTGCCGGCGGCAGAGTGGTGGGGCTAAGAGCTGCAATTTCGGTGTTGGGTGTTGGTGCCGTGCTCTCGCTGCCGGATTCCGATGACGAGGAGGCACTGTCGGTCGCGGCCGGACTTGGCGCCGACAGATTGCTGCTGAGGCTTGGAGTCGGCGTTACTTCGGTCAAGGGCTCGTCGGGAACCTCCGACACCGTCACCGGCGGCGGCGTAGGCTCGTGCTCGTTCTCCGCGTCGGCTGGCTCTTCAGAAGGAGGCGGACTGCTCGAAGGCGTCGCCGAGGGTTTGACTTCCGCGGGCTTCACGTCCGCAGGCTTTGCCGCGGGAGGCGGTTCTGGCGCGGGAACCTGGGCCGCCTTGGGTGGTTCGGCAGGTTTCGCCGGCTCGGCGGGTTTCTCGGCAGGCTGCGCCAAGGCGACACTAGGCTTCTTCGCTTGAGGAGCGGGTGGCTCGGGCGAAGGCACCGGCTCTGACTCCGGGGTCGAGGGGCTCGCGTTCTCCGACAATGAGCCGGCCGGCCGCACAGCCTTCTCAAGCGGCTCAAGACGCGTGTTGATCTCAGCGATCTGCTGCGACAGTTCGCGCAAGGTGGACTCGATCTTCCCCGTCTCAGCAGCGCCGACGGCGCTTGCAGCTTGCTCCGAGCTAATTGACGTCTCGCCTGGCGCGACCTGGCTGCCAAGGGCACCGGGATTGGTCAGGAGGGTGAACAAGTATACGCCCGACAGGCCGCCGAGAACGATCCAGAAGAACGCAAACGCGCTCCGAACCACATTTCGCGAACTGGTTTGACGATCCTTGATCATTGAGAGTGAACCCCCTCTCGCCTGGAAAATCAGGCTGAAAAACGACCTGAATATGGCTTAGCCTGCGATATGGCGCCGCCCCATCTGAGGGAGATTACTCCGTCCATCCAGCCGGTCATTTTTCCCCTGCTGGGCCCTCCTGACGCAGGTTATGGCCCTAGCCCCTCGTTTGGACTAGACAATCGCCGTCCGCGTGCCTTTGGACGGCGATTCGGCTTTGCCGCCATCAATACAGGATTGACGCCCTTAACTGTACCTAAGCTTTGCGCGCTTAAGTCAGCTCCGTGCTGCCGCGCAATTTGAGTGAAGTGTCAGCGATTCAAGCCTCATGAACCAAACCTCCTCCCTCGCCATCATCCTTGCCGCGGGTAAGGGCACGCGGATGAAGTCCGAACTGCCCAAGGTGATGCACAAGCTTGCCGGGGCCACGCTACTCGCTCATGTTCTGAAGGCCGCCAAAGCTGCCGGCATCGACCGCATGGCCGTGGTGGTCGGCCCCGGCATGGAAGAGGTTGGCGCGGCGGTTGCGGCCGTCGATCCGAAGGCACAGTCATTCGTGCAGGCGAAACAGCTTGGGACAGCTGACGCGGTTAAGTCCGCCCGGGAAGCGCTCGAAGATTTCAAGGGCGACGTCCTCGTGCTTTATGGTGATACACCCCTCTTGACTTCCGAAACCCTCAACCGCGTGCGCGCCGAGCTCAAGGCGGGCGCCGATCTGGTGGTGATCGGCTTCGAGGCAGCCGATCCTAGTGGCTATGGACGGTTCCTGCTCGACGATCGGGGAAGTCTCGCAGCGATCCGCGAGGAGAAAGATGCGAGCGACGAGGAGCGCGCGCTCACCCTGTGCAATTCCGGAATCATGGCGTTCCGCTCGGCCAAGACCCTGCTCGATCTGCTCGGCCGCATCGGCAATGACAACGCAAAGAGCGAGTTCTACCTCACCGACGCCGTGGCGCTCGCCCGAGGCGACCGGCTTGAAGCGCGCATCGTGCTGTCCAACGGAGAGGAGGTGCTTGGCGTCAACTCGCGCGCCGAGCTCGCCGAGGCCGAAGTAGCAATGCAGCAGCGGCTTCGCGACAAGGCAATGGCCAACGGCGCGACGCTCGTTGCGCCCGAGACGGTGTTCATCAGCCATGACACGCGCATCGGCAGGGACGTGGTGATCGAGCCTAACGTCGTGATTGGTCCAGGCGTGGTTATCGAGGACGGCGCCACCGTCAGAGGCTTCTCCCATATCGAAGGCGCCCATATCGGTCCCGGCGCAATCGTCGGGCCGTTCGCGCGGCTCCGCCCCGGCGCCACGCTCGGCGAGAATGCTCATGTCGGCAATTTCGTCGAGATCAAGCAGGCTGAGATCGGCGAGGGCGCCAAGGTCAACCATCTCACCTATATCGGCGATGCTAGCGTCGGCGCGCGCGCCAATATCGGGGCGGGAACCATCACCTGCAACTACGACGGCTTCGCCAAGCATCGCACCGAGATCGGCGCGCGGGCCTTTATCGGCTCGAACTCTTCGCTCGTGGCTCCGGTCAAGATCGGGGACGGCGCCTATATCGGATCGGGCAGCGTGATCTCCAAGGACGTCTCGCCTGACGCGCTTGCGCTCACTCGTTCGCCGCAAGAGGAACGCAAAGGCTGGGCTGCACGTAGGCGCGAGCAGCGCGGCAAGTCCAAAGCCAAGGCAGCCGCTGGTACCGGCAACAAAGGGACATAGCTCGTGAATTGCGACCGGCGGTTCCGCCAATTACCAGTTGGCAAAATTCGATGGAGTAGGGAACGATGTGCGGCATTGTTGGCATCCTCGGCAAAGATGCGGTCGCCGAGCAGCTGGTTGACGCGCTGAAGCGCCTCGAGTATCGCGGTTATGACTCCGCCGGCGTCGCCACCGTGGAGAATGGAAGACTCGGGCGTCGGCGCGCCGAAGGCAAGCTGCGCAATCTCGAAACTGTGCTCAAGGCCAATCCGCTGTTCGGCGACACCGGCATCGGCCACACGCGCTGGGCCACGCACGGCAAGCCCGTCGAGTCCAATGCACATCCGCATATGACGGCAAAGGCGGCGGTGGTGCATAACGGCATTATCGAGAATTTTCGCGCCCTGAAGCAGGAGCTTGTTGCGGCGGGCGCGCAATTCACGAGCGACACCGACACAGAGGTCATCGCTCATCTTGTCACGCGCGAATTGAACGCCGGCAACGATCCCGTACAGGCGGTCTATGCGACGTTGAGCCGTCTCGAAGGCGCGTTTGCTCTCGCCATGATCTTCGCCGGCTACGACGATCTTTTGATCGTGGCGCGGCGAGGTAGCCCGCTCGCGATCGGTTACGGCAATGGCGAGATGTTCGTGGGCTCCGACGCGATCGCGCTCGCGCCGTTCACCGACTCCATTGCCTATCTCGAAGACGGCGACTGGGCCGTGCTCACTCGCAAAGGCGTCGCCGTGCGCGACCGCAACGGCCAGGCGGTGGAGCGCCTGGTCACTCGCTCGCAGGCCACGGCTTTCATCGTCGACAAGGGCAACCACCGCCACTTCATGGCGAGGGAGATCCACGAGCAGCCCGAGGTCATTGGCCACACACTTGCCGCGTACGTCGATCTCGCCACGAACCGCGTGGACATTCCTGCTCTGCCCTTCGACTTTGCCGATCTCAGACGCTTGTCGATCTCGGCGTGCGGCACGGCGTTCTATGCCGGTTTGGTCGCCAAATATTGGTTCGAGCGCTGGGCCAAGCTTCCGGTCGATGTCGATATCGCGTCTGAGTTCCGCTACCGCGAGACGCCGCTCGACCATGGCGGCGCCGCTCTGTTCGTTTCGCAATCTGGCGAGACGGCGGATACGCTCGCGACGCTCCGATATTGCCGCGGGCAAGGACAGTACATCGCCTCGGTGGTCAACGTTCGCGAGTCGTCGATTGCGCGGGAGTCAGACGCCGTTCTCCCAACTCTGGCAGGACCGGAGATTGGTGTTGCCTCGACCAAGGCTTTCACCTGTCAGCTTGCGGTGCTCGCCTGCCTCGCCATCGCCGCCGGCAAAGCGCGCGGGGTGATCGACCCTTCGCTCGAAATTGAGCTCGTGCAGGCTCTCGCCGAGGTCCCGCGCCACATGTCGACGGTGCTACGCGACGAGGAGCCTTACGAGACGCTTGCTCATAGCCTGTTCAAGGCGCGCGATGTTCTTTACCTCGGCCGCGGCCCGTCCTTCCCGATCGCGCTCGAGGGCGCGCTCAAGCTGAAGGAAATTTCCTATATCCATGCCGAAGGCTATGCCGCGGGCGAGCTAAAGCACGGCCCAATTGCGCTGATCGATGAGAACATGCCCGTTATCGTCATCGCGCCACGCGACGATCTTTATGACAAGACCGTTTCGAACATGCAGGAGGTCGCGGCGCGAGGCGGGCAAATCGTGCTTGTCAGCGACGCCGATCCGGCGACCACCGGCTGCGAGATCGCGACCGATCTCGCGGTGCCTTCGGTGCATCGCTTCGTCACCCCGCTCGTCTACGCTGTGCCCGTCCAGCTCATCGCCTATCACACGGCGGTGTTCATGGGCACCGATGTCGATCAGCCGCGAAACCTCGCAAAATCTGTGACTGTGGAATAAACTACAGCCTCGGATTTGCCTGATTTCTTTGTTTGAGCAAAGACATGGCGGATCAATGGAAGTTCTTCCGGCCGCGCCGTCTTGCTTTCGGCGGGCGCCTTTTCCCGCACGCGTGTTTTTTGGCTGTTTCCTTCACGTTTTTCAACTTGGCCCAGGCGGAAGATGCAGGGCTGAAGAACGGCGCAGTTTCGCTTGCCGCCGGTAAATACGACACGGCCGTGCGGCAGTTCTCGGCCACGATCAACGCGGATAACGTCGTGCCGGGGGAAGCTGCCAAGGCGCTCTATCTGCGCGGCATCGCCTACCGCAAGCTCAACCAACCGTCGCGCGCCATTGCCGATTTCGGCGCAGCGATGTGGCTCGGGCTGCCTGAGGGCGACCGCGTCAAGGCGCTGGTGAACCGCGGCCTTGCCTATCAGTCCGCGGGCCTCGCGAACCAGGGCCAGGCAGATATCGCGCTGGCGCGCAAATCCGGTGGCGGAGAGGTCGATCAGCTGATCGCCGAAGGCGGCGGCTCTGCCGAAGGCGCCGCTTCGGTTGCCGCGTTCTCGACCTCGGTCACGCCCGAGTCACAAGGCTCGAGCGCTCAGGCAGCTGCGGCGCCCGCTAGTGAGGCGCCGACCAAGACCGCGAGCAGCTCGGGCAAGTGGACGACGACCGCAAGTGCCGAGACGGGCGGGACATCGAGCGGCAATCGCGTGAGCCGCTGGTGGGGCTCACTCACCGGCTCCTCTTCTTCAGTGTCGGCCGCAACCGCGCCTGCCGAGAGCGCGTCGCCAACTCCGGCTCCCGCGAAACCTCAATCATCGGCACCGAGCACAGGGTGGGGAGCTCAGACGCAAGCGGGTGAAGCCGCCGCTGCGAGCGCTCCGCCGCCGGCGCCGAGCACCGGATGGGGTGCGCAGACTCAGCAAACCGCCAGCGCCACCGAGCCAACCAGCGCACCTCCGGCGCCGGCCAGCCCAGCTCGAGCGCCAAGCACGGGATGGGGCGCGCAGACGCAAGGGGGCGAAACCGTGGTGGCGAGCGATGCGAACCCAAGCGGAAGCAGGTGGAGCCGCTGGTTCTCCAAGTCTGCCGAGGCCGAAACTCCGGCCGCCGCGCCCGCAGCCGCAGCCGCGACGTCGGCCCCAGGCGGCGGTGGCTTCCAATTGCAGCTCGCGACCAGCCGGTCGGAGCAGGAAGCTCAGGCGCTGTGGAAGAAAGTGTCGAGTGAGAACCAGCAGGTTGCCGCCGCTCAGCCCGTGATTGAGAAAGTGGACATCGGCAATTTCGGCACCTTTTACAGTCTCAAGATCGGACCCTTCCCGGACAAGGCGGAAAGCCTTAAGGTTTGCAGTGCGCTAAAGCGAAACGGAGTGGACTGCTCTCTCGTGACGCAGTAATGCGCGCTAGGCCGCGTGACGCATAGGACTGGCAGGCGTCTGCGCGCAGAGTCCGTCAGCCTTTATTCCGGGTCCATGAAAGCTAAAGACAAGTCTGATCTCGTTGCCAAGCCGGACGACGAGACATCTTCGCAGGCGGACCGGCTCGCCTTGCTTGCCGCAGCGGGCGAGCCTGCCTCGCTGCATATTGGCGCGCGGCTCCGCGGTTATTTCCTCACTGGACTCATCGTGGTTGGCCCGGTCGCCGTCACCCTCTACGTCGTGTGGTGGTTCATCAATCTGGTTGATGCCTGGGTGAAGCCGCTCGTTCCGCAGGCTTATCTGCCGGACACATATCTTCCCTTCCGCGTGCCTGGCGTCGGCCTAATCGTCGGCATTGTGCTCCTCATGGTGGTGGGGGCGCTCACCGCCAATCTGTTCGGGCGCAGCATCGTGAGCTACGGCGAGATGATGCTCGACCGCATGCCCGTGGTACGCGGGGTGTACCGGCTGGTGAAGCAGATCTTCACCACGGTGTTCTCCAAGAGCGGGACGTCGTTCAAGCGCGTGGGGCTGATCGAGTTTCCCCGGCGTGGGCTCTTTTGCATCGTGTTCATGGCCGGCGACCCGCCGGTCGAGGTTGACGAGAAGATCGGCGGAGGCAAGCCGCTCATCACCGTGTTCATGCCGAACGGGCCAAACCCGACCACCGGCTTCATCGTGTTCGTACCGGCGAGCGAGGTGATCCCGCTCGACCTTGCGGTCGAAGACGCCGCCAAGCTCGTGGTCTCTGCCGGCCTAGTCGGGCCTGACCAGCAGCAGGAAGAACTGCGCAAGCTTGCCAAAGCGAGTGCCGCAAAGTCCGTGCATGAGGAAGAGCCTATCGTTTAGGCTACGGCCTCAGCCCGCGCACATCAGCTTGATCGCGTCGTCACGCTCGAACAAATAGAGCAGCAGCTTGAGCGGATCGGCATCCGGCGCCTTCAGGTCCGGATCGCGCGTGAGCTTGAGCCGCGCCTCGTCGCGCGCAGCCTCGAGCAGAGCCCCATGCTCCGGCAGGCTCGCGATACGAAACGCGGGCAGACCGCTCTGCCGGGTGCCCAGCACCTCGCCGCCGCCTCTGAGCTTCAGGTCCTCCTCGGCGATGACGAAGCCGTCCTCGGTACGGCGCATGACGCCAAGCCTCTCGCGCGCCGTGTCGGATAAGGGCTGGCGGTAGAGCAGGATGCAAGAAGACTCCTTGGCGCCGCGGCCGACGCGTCCGCGCAACTGATGGAGCTGGGCGAGACCGAAGCGCTCGGCATGCTCGATGATCATGATGCTTGCATTCGGAACATCGACGCCGACCTCGATCACCGTGGTGGACACCAGGATCAAGAGCGCGCCCGAGGCAAACGCGGCCATCACGCGATCCTTGTCCTTGCCGGCGAGCTTGCCGTGCACCAGGCCCACCTTGTCGCCGAAGCGAGCACGGAGCTCGGCGTGGCGCGCCTCCGCCGCGGCGATGTCGAGCACCTCGGATTCGGCGACGAGCGGACAGACCCAATAGACTTGTGCGCCGCTTTTGATCGCGCGGGTGATGCCGTCGATCACCTCGTCGATGCGCTCGAGCGGTACGGTGCGGGTGGCGACCGGCTTGCGCTCTGGTGGCTTCTCGTCGAGTCGCGACACATCCATGTCACCGTAGCTCGTAAGGAGAAGCGTGCGCGGAATGGGCGTCGCGGTCATCACCAGAAGCTCAGCGCCGCTGCCGCCGCCCTTCTTTTGCAAAGCGAGCCGCTGATGCACGCCGAACCTGTGCTGCTCGTCGATCACCACGAGACCAAGATCCCGGAACGCGACATGCTCCTGGAACAGCGCGTGGGTGCCTATGAGGATGTCAATGCCGCCGCTGGCGAGACGCTCCACAATGGCGGCTCGCTCTCTCCCGCGTTCGCGTCCGGTGAGCAGCGCGATGCGCAAACCCGCGGGCGCGCCGAACTGGGTGATGGTCTTGAGATGCTGACGGGCAAGAAGCTCGGTTGGCGCCATCAGCGCGGCCTGCGCCCCGGCTTCGACCGCGGTGGCCATGGCGAGCAGAGCGACAACCGTTTTGCCGCTGCCGACATCGCCTTGCAGCAAGCGGAGCATGCGGTGAGGGCTCGCGAGATCGGCATCGATCTCGACGAGCGCGCGCTTCTGCGCCACGGTCAGCACGAACGGAAGGGCTGAGACAATTGCCTTGCGCAGTTTGCCAGGTGCGGCGAGCTTCCGCCCGGCGCGCCGCTTGAGCCTCGCGCGAATGACGGCAAGCGCAAGCTGGTTGGCGAGAAGCTCGTCATGAGCCAATCGCGCTCGGGCAGGCGCCGAGGGCGCGACATCTGCCTCACCCTCGGGTGCATGAAGGCGCCGGAGTGCGTCGGCAAAGGAAGGCCAAACATTCTTCGCGCGGTACCCTTCGTCCATCCATTCTGGAAATGCCGGCAGCCGCGCCAGCGCCTCGCCGATCGCTTTGCGCAGCGTGGTGTTGGTCAGGCCCGCAGTCAGCGGATAGATCGGCTCGTGCATCGGGAGAGCTGCCGTAGCATCGCGCTCGCCCTCGATGTCCACCACATGATCGGGATGAGGGATTTGCAGCCAGCCGTCATAGGATTCGAGCTTGCCCGAGACGAGGCGGCGACTGCCCACAGGCAAGAGGCGCTTCAGATATCCCGGGTCGGCATTGAAATAGACAAGCTCGAGCGCGGCGCCTGCGGAGTCCTCGACCAGGACCTTGTACGGCGCTCGTCCGCCGCGCCGCCCGCCGCCTGACCTGTGCTCCGTCACGGTCACTTCGAGGGTCGCAAGCTCGCCGATGCGCGCGTCGGCGAAGCGTGGCGTGATGGTACGGTTGATCACGCCGACCGGGAGATGCCATAGAAGGTCAATGATCCGCGCGTGGCTCGAGCGCTGCCCAACGAGCTTGTTGAGGAGCGCCTCAACCTTTGGGCCGACGCCCTTTAATGAGCGTACTGTGGCAAAGAGGGGCGCAAGCAGGGGAGGCCGCGTCGCGGACATTCCATCACCGTAAAGCAAATTTCGAGCGGCTTGACAGAGGCTAGCGCGCCCGGTCTAAACCATCCTCTCAGGCAAAAACCATGGTCATGTCCGGCAGTGATCTCGGAATGCGCCGCCGCCGCGCGCTTTGGCGGGCGACGCACCGGGGTTCCAAGGAGATGGACTTCCTGCTTGGCCGATTCGCCGAAGCGGCGCTCGACGGAATGAATGCCGCCGAGATCGGCGTGTTCGAGCGCCTGATCGACACGCCAGACCCCGACATCGAGATGTCGCTGTTCGGGGGTCAGTCGCTCGGTGAGACCGATCTCGACGAACTGATCGCCCGGCTCAGGCGTTTCCACGGCCTTGAGCAGGCGGACTAAACTCTAACGCTCTCATGGCAGTTAAGCCCTCGTTTCCATCCTTACCGGTCGAACGCCTGCTCAAAGCGCCGCATATGATCGCAAGCGGCGTTCCTGAAGGCCTGGATGCGCTCCTCCTCGGCGAGCTTGCCCGCCAGACCCCGCGCGGCGCGCCGATCTTGCACATCGCGCGCGATGCCAACCGCCTCGTCACGCTCGAAGATGCGCTCGCATTCTTCGCCCCCGACGTGACCGTGCTGACTTTTCCTGCCTGGGACGGCGTCCCTTACGACCGCGTCGCACCCAATGCCGACACCATCGCGCGCCGCATCGCCACACTTTCCGAGCTAACGCATCGGGAGACCGCAGGCAACAAGTCGTCTCTTATCGTCCTCACCACGGTGAACGCCGTGGTGCAGAGAGTGCCCCCACGGGCGTTCATCGCCGCGTCGAGCATGAGGCTCGCAGCCGGCAATGCCGTGAGCATGCAGGAGCTCGTCGAGCGCCTCGAAGTTTCCGGTTACGGGCGCGCGGGCACCGTGACCGATCCAGGCCAATATGCAGTGCGCGGCGGCATCCTCGATCTCTATCCGCCGGGAGCCCAGCCGGTTCGCCTTGACTTCTTCGGCGACACGCTCGAATCGATCAGGGCCTTCGATCCGGAGACGCAGCGAACTGCTGCGCGGCTCGACAGTGTCGAGCTTCTGCCAATGAGCGAGCTCGTGCTCACGCCGGACGTCCGCCGCGCCTTCCGACAGCGCTATGTGGAGCTGTTCGGGCCGGTTACAGGCGACGACCCGCTCTACGAGTCGATCTCCGCCGGGCGCCAGCATCAGGGCATGGAGCATTGGCTGCCGCTGTTCCATGACCGCCTCGACACGCTATTCGACTATCTGCCCGGCGCCCTGGTCAGCCTCGACCCGCTAGTCGATGACGCCCGCACCAAGAGGCTCGAGCAGGTCGCCGATCACTATGAGGCGCGAGCGCAGGCGCTCGAGCGCAAGGCATTCGGCGCGCCGCCTTATCATCCTGTGCCTCCGGAAAGCATGTTTCTGAGCGAGGCCGAGTGGCAGCAAGCCCTCGCGTCGCGGCAGACGATTGCGCTCGATCCCTTCGAGCACCCCGAGACGCCTGGCGGCAAGATCGTCTCATTCGGCGGCCGGCAAGGCCACTCCTTTGCGGCCGAGCGCCAAACCGAAGGCGGCTATGTGTTCGACGCGGTGGTAGCTCACGCCAAACGCCTCAAGGGCGAGGACAAGCGCGTGATCGTGGCGTGCTGGAGCAATGGCGCCCGCGAACGGCTCGCCACGCTGCTGTGGGAACATGGCATAGGCGAGACTATGGGTGTGGAGAGCTTCGCTGACGCGATTGCGCTTCCGCACGCGACGACGGCGTTCGCCGTGCTCCCGCTGGAGACCGGCTTCGAGGCGCCTGGTCTTGCTGTGATCGACGAGCAGGACATCCTTGGCGACCGGCTGGTGCGCAAGACACGGGGCAAGCGCGGGGCGGACGTGCTCACAGAGGTGTCGAGCCTATCCGTCGGCGATCTCGTGGTGCACGCCGACCACGGCATCGGCCGTTTTGTCGGACTTACTGCCATCGAGGCGGCCGAGAAGCCACATGATTGCCTCGAGCTGCACTACTCCGGTGGCGACAAGCTCTATCTGCCCGTCGAGAATATCGAGCTACTCAGCCGCTACGGGTCGGATGAGGCAGGCGTTCAGCTCGACCGGCTCGGCGGCGTCGCTTGGCAGACGCGCAAAGCACGCCTGAAGAAGCGCATCCGCGATATGGCGGAGAAGCTGATCAAGGTTGCGGCGCTGCGCGAGCTGCGCCAAGCGCCGGTGCTTACGCCGCCTGACGGCCTCTATGATGAGTTCTCGGCGAGATTCCCCTACGAGGAGACCGAGGATCAAGAGACAAGCATCGAAGCTGTGCTCGATGATCTCGCGAGCGGACGGCCAATGGACCGCCTGATATGCGGCGATGTCGGCTTCGGCAAGACCGAGGTGGCGCTGCGCGCGAGCCTCATCGCCGTCCTCGCCGGGAAGCAGGTTGCAGTGGTGGTTCCGACCACACTGCTCGCTCGCCAGCACTTTTATACCTTCACCGAGCGCTTCCGCGGCTTCCCGGTGAAGATCGCGCAAGCTTCACGACTAGTGACCGCCAAGGACCGCGCCGAGGTCAAGAAGGGCTTGAAGTCTGGCGACATCGACATCGTCATCGGCACCCACGCGCTGCTGGCTAAATCGGCCGAGTTCGCCAATCTCGGACTCCTTATCGTGGACGAGGAGCAGCATTTTGGTGTGCAGCACAAGGAGCGGCTGAAGCAGCTTCGCGAAGACGTGCATGTGCTGACGCTGACCGCGACGCCGATTCCGCGCACTTTGCAATTGGCGCTGTCGGGCGTGCGCGAGATGTCGCTGATCTCGACCCCTCCGGTCGATCGCCTCGCCGTGCGCACCTATGTGACGCCGTTCGATCCCGTCATTCTGCGCGAGGCGCTACTGCGCGAGCGCTTCCGTGGCGGCCAGACATTTTATGTGGTGCCGCGCATCTCTGATCTCGACGACGCGGCGGCGTTCCTCGAAGAGCACGCGCCTGAGCTAAAGGTTGCGCGTGCCCACGGCCAGATCGGAAGCCGCGAGCTCGATTCTGTCATGAACGCCTTCTACGACCGCCAATTCGACGTGCTGCTCTCGACCTCGATCGTGGAATCGGGCCTCGACATCCCTTCCGCCAACACCCTGATTGTGCATCGCGCCGACATGTTCGGGCTTGCCCAGCTCTATCAATTGCGGGGCAGAGTGGGGCGGTCGAAGATCAGGGCCTACGCCTATTTCACTATTCCCGCCGATGCGCAGCTCACGCCTGGCGCCGAGAGGCGGCTCAAGGTGCTTCAGTCGCTCGACACCCTTGGTGCAGGCTTCGTGCTGGCCAGCCATGACCTTGACATCAGAGGCGCCGGCAATCTGCTCGGCGAGGAACAGTCTGGCCATATCAGAGAGGTCGGCTTCGAGCTTTATCAGTCCATGCTCGAAGAAGCCGTTGCCGCGCTGAGGGGCGGACAGGAAGGCGAAGTCGAGGATCAATGGTCGCCGCGCATCAATCTCGGCACTTCGGTTCTAATTCCCGAGGATTATGTGCCTGACCTGCAAGTGCGGCTCGGTCTCTACCGTCGGCTGTCCGGCGTCGAGACCCACGATGCGATCGAGGCATTTGCCGCCGAGCTGATCGACAGGTTCGGACCGCTACCCGAAGAGGTGCGGCACCTGCTCGATGTCGTCGAGATCAAAGGGCTGTGCCGTCAGGCTGGCATCGAGCAGATCGACGCCGGGCCCAAGGGCGCGGTGATCGCCTTCCGCAACAAGACCTTCGCCAATCCCGAGGGGCTCATCGCTTTCATCCGCGAGGAGGGGGCACGCGTGAAGCTGCAGCCGGACCATCGGCTCATCTACTACGCCAATTGGGCGACGCCAGAGG
>Ga0105243_10001751_pt1 | contig 18685 bp, 17 predicted proteins | sample KBSM34metaG_FD_81525 | JGI IMG/M metagenome (GOLD analysis project Ga0105243, IMG submission 81525) | Miscanthus rhizosphere microbial communities from Kellogg Biological Station, Michigan, USA - KBS M3-4 metaG | ecosystem: Host-associated > Plants > Roots > Rhizosphere > Soil | place... | reverse complement strand
CCTCGGGCTCAATCCGTGGAAAAGCGCACGCGAGCTGTATCACGAAAAACGGGGCGAACTGCCGATTCCCGACCTAGAGACCAACGACAACGTCGAGGCCGGCAACATCATGGAGACCCCGATCGCCGAGTTGGTGGCCCGCCGCCTGACGCGGAAGTGGGGTACCGAGGTCAAGCTGCGCCGTTGCAACCTGACCCTGGTGCATCCCAAATACGATTGGTTGACGGTGCACATTGACCGCGACTTCGTCGGCCTGGAGCGCGGCCTCGAAATCAAAAACGTGGGACCGCGCGCGTGGAAGGGCTGGGGCGAGCAGGGGACCGACGAGATCCCGCAGCATTACCTCCCGCAGCCGCACACCTACATGCTCGTGAAGAATTACCCGGTGTGGACCGTGGCCGGCTATTTCGGCGGCGGTGATCTGCGGTTTTACGAAGTGGTGCGAGATCGTGAAATGGACGAGCTCATCATTTCCAGCACCCACGACTTCCACGAGGCGGTTATCAATGGGGTGCCGCCCGAGATCGACGCCGCCAGTCCGCGCGCGCTCGACGTCATCAAGCGGGTCTATCCCGGCACCAATGGCGAGATCATCGAAGGCGACGTTTCGCTCACCCCGTGGATCGCCATCATGCGCGATTCGGCCAAGCTGCGGCTGGAGTACACGAAGACGGAGGAAGTGGCGAAGGCCCATCTGGAGCGCTTCATGGGCGAGGCCGCGGTGATGCGCATCCCCGGCGTGGCCGGCGAATTTGTGCGCAAGATGGTGAAGCGCAAGGGCTACACGGTGGAACCCGACGAGCATATGGAGTTTCGTTACAAAGCGAAGGACAGCAGCAATGACGCCTAGCGAATTGGGAGTGGGGCTGTTTCAAGCCCTGGTGGGCGAGCCCGAGACACTGTTCGAGTCGGTGAAGGAGTACCTCAACGACACCGCGCAGCCGGAGGATATTTTCGACAACGAGAAGCTGGAAGCCTGGGCGCGGGCCCGGGGATTCAGCATTGACGAGGACTAGCGATGGACGAGAACACCAACGTAGTGCCGATGGAACAGAAGCAGCTGCCAGCAGTGGCCGAGAGTCCCTACGACTTCATGCCGAAGAACAACGGGGAGGCGATGGAGTTGGCGCGGATGCTGGCCGAGTCGACCATGGTGCCGAAGGATTACCTGGGCAAGCCGGGCAACGTGTACGTGGCCATGACCATGGGCTTTGAATTGGGTCTGAAGCCGGTGCAGTCGCTGCAGTCGATCGCCGTGATCAACGGCAAGCCGGGCCTGTACGGGGATGGGGGCAAGGCGCTGTTGCTCAAGCACGGCTGCACCATCGTGGAAATGGACACCGCCGCGGTGGAGCGCGCTGGCTATGCCCAATGCACCATTGGGCGCCCCGGACGGCCGCCGGTGACGCGGACGTTCAGCAAGCAAGACGCGGTGCGCGCCAAGCTGTGGGACAAGGAAGGCCCCTGGCGCAGCTATCCCTTCCGCCAGATGGCGTGGCGTGCGTTCTGGTTCGCCGCGCGCGACGCGGCAGCCGACATCCTGCGCGGCCTCCCGCCGGCCGAGGAATTGCGCGACATGGAGGTCGACGTCACCGCCCAGGGCGAGACCCTGCCGCGCGAGCCGATCGCGGCCTCGGCCAACGCCACCGACAAGATGAAGCAGCACCTGGCCCCGTTGCCGGCCACGCTGACCATGATCGCCGAGTTCGAGGGGGTGCAGGACGTCGCCGGGCTCGACGCTGCCTACCAGAAGGCGACCGCCATGCGCGACGCCAGCATTCCGGACAAGGCCAAGATTCGGGCCGCGTACAAGGTGGCCAAGGATCGGGTGTTCAACGCCGGGCAAGAAGCGGGCCTCCACGGGGCGGAAGTGACGGAGAAAAATGCGTCAGTGGCGGAGACCGCGACAGCGACGGCGACCAATAGTGTTACGGAGAAGAATTCGGCCCCCGATCCACTGACCGACGAGCAGATCATCGCCGGCATCAGCGACGCCAAGACCAAGGAAGAGGCGCAGCTGTTCGCCAGCCTCCACATCCAGCCGCTGGTCCCGGGCCCGCGCAAGGACACCCTGCAGGCGATCTACCGCAACAAGGTGGAGGCCATGGAATGAGCGGCCTCACCGACAATTTCGTGATCAGCGAGGCGGGCGAGCTGGCCGAGGAAGGCAAGCAAGCGGCGCGCTCCGCCTACGCCAAGGCCCACCCGGCGATCCCGTTCTCGCGCCTGACCGAGAACCAGCAGAGCGTCATCTACTGCGTCTACGTGGGCGGGATGATGGATGCGCTGGGGTTCGTGAAGAAGGAACTGGTGGCCGGGGCAGGGAAGAAGGGGGGGAAGCCATGACCGCCTACCGTGAAGGCCTGCCCGAGCGCCCGCCGCGGATGCGTTCGCTGCCGCTCAACGACAAGGGCTACCCCATCCCCTGGTTCGTGGAAACGCTGCCCGACGGCTCCCGCGACTTCCGCATCATGGACGGCCACAAGTGGGTCCGGGCGGTGCGCGATCGCCTGTGCTGGCTGTGCGGCGAGCGCATGGGGGCGTTTATGACCTTCGTCGCCGGGCCCATGTGCGGCATCAACCGCACCTCGGCCGAGCCGCCCAGCCATCACGACTGCGCGGAGTACGCGGCCCTGGCCTGCCCCTTCCTCACCCTGCCGAAGGCGGTGCGGCGCGAGGCGGGGCTGCCGGAAGAGGTGAAGCATCACAAGGCCAAGGTGACCGAGAACCACGTGATCGGCGGCACCGCCATCACCCGCAACCCGGGCGTGACGCTGCTGTGGACCACGCAGAGCTACCAGGTGCACAAGGTCGACAACGGCCGCATCATCGAAATGGGGGCGCCCTGCAACGTCGAGTGGTTCGCCGAGGGCAAGCCCGCCACGCGGGCCCAGGTGGAGGAATCCATCCGCACCGGGATGCCCTACCTGCAGGAAATGGCCGACAAGGAGGGGCCGGCCGCGCAGGCGATGCTGCTGCGCTACGTCGATCGCTTCATGCCGCTGCTGCCGCTGCCATGAGCAGCACACAGGAGTTTGATCGGGAGGGCCGCGAGGACGTGCGGCTGTTCGCCAAGCCGGCTACCGAGCGCGAGGCCTTGCTGCAGGCCGCACTGGGCCTCGCGCGCACCGAGCTGGCCAAGGTCACGCCGCAGCGCGACGCCATGCTGGTGGTGCTGCAGCAGCTGGCGGCGCTCAAGCGCATCCGGGTGCAGGCCTTCGGCCCCCACGATCAACTGATCGTGCCCGCGCCGCTCATGCAGCTGCTGGACGACATCGTGAAGCTGCAGCCGTGAGTGCGAACCCGTTTACGCGGCCTGAACCGCCCCGCAGCGCCCCCGGCTATCACTACGAAGTAATGGTCTCGGGCAAGGAATGGATCCATCCGCCCATCGGTGCGGGACGCTGCCGCTGGATCCTCGACCGCTATAGTTGCAAGCGGCCAGCGGTCGCCACGCTGATGCGTGGATTCGGGAGGACGCGGCGGCCGTGGGACTACTGCGAGCTGCATCTGTACGGGCGCTGGATCGAGGGCGGCCAGGTTATGAATTGGCGCCTCGTAGAAGATGAATAGCTGGCTGATCGCCCTCGTGGGCCTGATCTACGGCTACGTTTCCATCATGCAGGGGATCAAGGGCGAATGGCCGCTGGCGATCGTTTACGGCGGGTATGCACTATCGAATATCGGACTATGGAAGCTGACTACATGACCGACCCAACGAAGGTGTGCCCGCTCCCATGCCCCGGTTGTGGTCATGTTCCGGGAGCGCCGCCAAACGAATTCGAGTTGGATAACGATTTCGTCTATCCGGTCAACCGCGAACGGACGCTGTGGAATGCGGTGTGTACTGAAGGTGGGGGCGGTGGATGCGGATGGTCTGTTCTCGGTCGGTCAGAGGACGAGGCAATCGCCAAATGGAACCGTCGCGATGCCGCTCCCGCCGAGGCCGCGCAGGGAGAGGTAGCGGCGGCGCTGCAAGCGGCTATCCATGCACTGCGGAGCTATCAGTATGGCAACGGTGCACCAGACCTTGCGGAAGAGGTAGCTGACCGCTGCGAACGCGCCCTCGCGCCCAAGGCGGCGCAAGACAAGTGTGACGGCAATCATGGCGGCCCGCCGTGTGCCGATCCCGAGTGCTGGAACCAATGAAACTACTTCGCGTGCTGTGCTGGCTCGGCTGGCACCGCTGGCGCCATCGCCGCAACGACCGGCTGCGGATCTGCATCCGCTGTCGCAAACTGGAGGCTTGAAATGCAAGTCATGCTACGCACCCCTGTTCCCTTCTCGCAGCTGCACCCGGGCGACACCTTCGGCTGCAGCGTGCGCTCCGCCCCCTACCTGATGCTCAAGGACATGCGCGGGCTCGCCGTGGTGCTGCAGAACGGCGAGATCTGCGAGATCCACCCCGACGAGTCCTGCATCCCCATCGTCGGCGTGTTCATGGAGGGTGGCGCTATCTTCGGCTCCGCCCGCCAGGGCGCGGCCTACAAGCAGGATCCGGCCGGCAACGTCACCGCCGAGATCCGCGGCACCGTAGGGCCGCAGCCAACATGATCATCTGCCTCTCCACCACTGGCGCCATCATCCTCGGGCTCTCCCGCCGCAACCTCGAGTTGCTGCAGCAGGGCCACCCGATCCTCAAGCACGGCATGGCGGGCCTGCCAACGATCTCGATTGTCTACGGCGAGGACGAGCAGGCCATCCTCAAGTACCTCTTGGACTCCGGCTTCGATCTGCCCAGCGCGGAGAACTTCCACGCCATGCCAACCGACAATACCCGCGGCCATTGACGGCAGGGTTTACAGTCGCTCAACGGGCTCCTGCGGGGGCCCTTGTTTTTTCACCGGATTACAATTTGGTGCATTCCGTGCTTGCCCTCTGCAGGCAACACCAACCCAAGGGAGATCACCATGAAACGTCTATTGCTCGCCGCGGCGCTGGCCATCCTCGCCGCACCGGCCTTCGCCGGATCCACCTGCAACCTGTTCCTGGTCGGCGGCACCTGCACCTTCGCTACCGACACCACGGCCGGCGGGGCGCTGTTCCAGAACCCCAGTAACTTGAGCAACATCGGCAGCGGGGTCATCACCCCGTTCTTGAGCCTGCAGCAAAACGGCACGGAAGGGGGCGTGTCCACCGACGACCCTACCGTCAACACCCTGCCGCTGGACGACAAGCGCGACAACACCAACACCTTCACCACCACCTTCCAACTCAATCAGTTGGGCACCATCACGCTGGCGGGGATCGACTACTTCGCCTTCTTCCTCGACATCAACGAGCCGAACGGGGGGACCAACAGCCTGCTGTCGCTGGATACGCTGCGGATCTGGGGCCGCAGCGGCACGTCGGGGGAGACCGCGCCGTTCATGCTCAACAACACCAACGTCACCAGCCTCGCGGACCTCGATCTGTTGCCCAACCTGCAGCTTGTCTATGCCCTCGGGCCGCAGAACACCTTGATGCTGGACTACAACTTGTTTGCCGGGTCGGGACTCGGCTATGACTTGCGGGTGCTGATCCCGACGTCGGCCTTCATCGGGCTGGCAGCGGATAGCCGCATCCTGTTCTCCAGCGCGTTCGGCGATGCCGGCGGCACCACGCCCGGCGCGGACGCCGCCGATGGTTTTGAGGAATGGGCCTACCTGCCCGGGACCTTCGCCTTCGCGGCGCCGGAACCGGGCTCCATCGCACTGGTCGGCGCAGGTTTCCTGCTGCTGGCCTTCATCCGGAGGAAGCGCCATGCCTAGCATCACCTTCACGCCTGTAACCGAATCGCCGGAAGCCGTCGAGCACGCGGCCATGCTCAACCTGCTGTGGCAGCGTGCCCTCGTGGCGGCGGTAACGCTTTCGGCGGCGACCACCGCGGCAGCGGCGACCGTGCTGCCGTGCCCATGGGTCATCAACGACGCATGGATCCGCGCTTTCGTGGCCGTGTTCCGCTGATCACCACGCCGCCCACACCAGCGCGAGGCAGATCAGCAGCACAATGAGCCCGACCACGGCCACCACTCCCAACGGTGGCCGTGGGATTTCCCGAATCATCAGAAGAATCCAGGTTTCGCAATCGCGCGCGTGAGCGCCATGAGGCCCTGCTGCAGGTGGGTCTCGCCGATCGACACCCAACGCTGGTCCACCATTCCCTGATTGCGCAGCATCAGCAGCACGTCCTGCAGCGGCTCCCCTAGCGACTTCACCTGATTCATCAGCGCGATCTCTTCCGCGTTCAGCTCGCGGTAGCCCTTGATCTGGCGGTGCTGGTTGTCCATCAGCGCCCCAGCCTCACCGTCGGAATGTGGCCCAGCAGCAGCGAGATCAGCACGACCACCACCACCAGCACGAAGATCACTTGAATGACGACGCCAAACGGCGGCGGCAGCAGCGGCGTGAGCTTGGTGACGCCCCACCACAGCACCGCGAAAATGAGCCCGAGGATAACGAGGGTGATCAACAACCCGAGTAGATCCATGCTGCCTCCTTCCGGTTACCGCAGCTCACGCTGCGCTTGGGGCCGAAGATCCTTCGGCGTCTGCCGCATCAACCGCTGGGTGCTATCCCGCAGCAGATCATAGGCCTGCTGCTTCACCTGGTTCGGCGTAATGCGGATCGGCCACTCCGGATTCTTGAGGTTCCACGAATGCAGCGCGTTGACTGCGGCCTTGATCCCGGCCTCGTCCTTGTCGACGATCGCGCGGGCCCAGTCGCTGACGATCCGGGTTTCGGTGCTCTTGGTGAAGTCGATCGACTGCTGCAGATCGCTGCGCTTCAGCTGCTCCTGCGCTACCACCGACGGCTGCACCCCAATGAACTTGAGCGCGGCGTCGAGCTTGTCCACCGCGATTACCTTCTTGCCGCGGATGTCCTTGTAGATCCCGCTGCGCCACATATCCACGCCCTTGACCCAGTCGGCAATCGCCTTCGGCAGCGCAGCGGTGCCGGCGCCCTGCCAGTTGCCCGAGGCCAGCGCCTCGGCCCCGGAGGCGATCTGCTTGGCGAAGCCGCCGACCGGGCCGAACACCTCCGCTACCTCGGAGGCCTTGTGGGTGGCGTCCGACGGCTTGAACGCCGCCGTGCCGGGGAGCAGGTTGGAGAAGCTCATGCGCGCCTGGATGTCGAACGGCAGGTGCTGCGATACGCCGTGGGTCAACAGCCCGCCCCACTGCTCGCCCAGCAACTCCACCGCCTTCTCGCGCAGCCACTTCTTGCTGTTGGCGTTGTAGCCCAGCATCTGCGCGATGGTGTCCCACAGGTCCTCGAGGTCGTCCGCGCCGGGCAGGCCTTGCAGTCCCGCCGCCAGGATCAACAGCGATAGCGCGATGGTCTTCTCGCGCGCCGGCAAACGGCTCACAAACTCAAGGTAGCTGATGACGAACTGCTTGAAGGTCATCACCGTCGCGCCGACGGCGGTGCGGCCCAGCTGCGGCCGGTTGCCGCGGTTGTAGACGCCCTGGGTGGCGTCGACCACGTAGCGGGCGAACTCGTAGGGGTTGGCGAAGGTCTGCACCCCGCGCCGGCTGGCGGCGTTGATGGCGGCCATGCCGCGCGCCTCGGCAGTCTTGAAGGCGGCGATGAAGGCCACCTTGCGGTTGTAGCTCTCCGCCGCCGCGAACATGGCGCCCCACGCCCGCAGCGCCTTGCGCAGCGCCAGGTTCTTGCCGATCCCGCGGATGCTCTCGGCGTACAGCTGGTGCACCTCCTGCGGTTCGGTGATGCCCTCGTGCGCCGCCTGGTCCAGCGCCAGCGCCAGCGGCGTGCCCACTGCCGGCGTGGGCAGGCGCATGGCGGCGAGCACAGCGGCCATCGCCTTGGTCGGCGCAGCAGCATTGAGGAAGCCGCCGCCCTGGTACTGCGAGATCAGCGGCAGCGTCTGCATCGGCGTCTGCGTCAGGTTGGTCAGCGCCGCCGCCGCCGAGCCGCCAATGAAGTTGACGAACAACAGGCCGCGGATCACCGGCAGCTCTTCCATCGGGTTCTTCACGTACTCGGCCAGCTTGGAGGCCGTGCCCTTCACATCACCGTCGGTAATGGCGTTGACCGCCTCGTTGATGTCGGTGAAGTGGTAGTTCTTCGACGCCAGCCGGGCGCTGCTGGTAATGAACGAGGCCAGCACGCGGGAGAGATCTTCGCTGTACCCCGCCACGCCGTGGCGGTGCAGCAGGTGTTTGAGGGCCGAGCGGTTGGCCACCGCGTTGCGGAAGTAGGCCTGGAAGGCTTGATCCCGGCTCAAGCCGACGATGTTGGCGAAGCTCTCGATCGCCGACAGATTGAGCCCGCGCAACAGCTTGAACGACTCGGTATCGAGGGTGCCGACGGTGGTCAGCGCCTGCGGATGGAGCGCTTTCATCTTGCGCTCCATCGCGTACATGGCGACCTTGCTCTCGAACATGCCGTAGAACAGCAGCGTCGGCACCTGGTTGATCACCTGCTCCACTTTCAGCGTGTACTCGCCGTAGCGCATCAGCGGGGCGTAGCCGCGGTCCTGCAGGTTGGTGGTGCGCTCGGCCACCTGCTCGATGGCGGCGATGGCGTTGTCGAGCTCGGTGTGTTCGGGGGTGCCCGGCTGCAGGGTGGCCAGCTTGGCCTGCAGCACCTGGATCACCATCTGCGGCCCGCGCGCCGGATCGGCCTTGGCGTCGCGCAGCGTCCGCGCGATGCGGTAGCCCTTGGCGATCTGGTGGATCTCGCTCATCGCCACTTGATCCAGCGAGCGGTCGATCGCCTGCCGCGCCTGGCCGAACAGCACCGCCTGCGCGCGGGTCAGCGGCGGCACCGTGATGGGGCCGATGGTGGTGCCGTACTGCACGTTGGCGGTGAAGCCCGCCAGCAGCTGCGGCAGCGTTGGCCGCAGGTCGGCCAGGGTGGCGGCGAACAGGGCGTGTCCGGCGGCGGCCAGGTCCTCCTTCGGTGCCCGGGTGCTGCGCCAGCCCAGCTTGGGCAGGATGCTGGTGGCGTGGTCGGCGGCGGCGCTGGCGAAGGCGGTGACGTCGCGCAGGTAGGCCTGCACCGCCTCGTAGGCGCGGCGGTAGCCGGGGTGCTTCTGCGCCAGATGGAAGGGGGTATTGAGCGGCGTCAGCAGGCGGTTGAACTTGCGCGGATTGCCCCGCAGCAGGTCGGTCACCAGGTTGGTGGCGGCCTCGGCGATGTCGGACAGCGAGGCGTTGTAGGCCGGGTGCTCCAGCGAGAAGCCGCTGTGGATGGCGCTCTTCACCTGCCACGGCTCCAGCGCGATCCAGGAGAGGCCGCTGCCCTCGACGTCGTTCTCGTAGTAGAAGCCGTCGAAGCCGTTTTTCTTCAGCGCCGCGATCAGGCGGTCGCCGCGATCGCGCTCCGACAGCCGCTCGAGCTGGCGGTCGAGCGAGCGGCCGCGGATCCACAGCCACTGCTCGTCGCTGATGCCGCCCGCGTCGCGGGCCAGGTCGGTCAGCAACTGCACGTCGTGCTGCTCGCCGGTGTCGTCGATCTTGAGCGCGTTCTGGATCGACAGGTACACCGGGATGGTGCGCTTGGGCCCTTGCGCCTGCCGGTTCTGGTAGGGCAGCACCAGCGGCTCGTAGGCGCTGCGGAAGTTGGCCTGCTCCACCGTGCCGAAGTGGGCGAAGCGGCGGAAGATGACGTAGTCGCGGGTGGCGCTGGTGGCGTGGAACACCCGCATGGGAGCGCCGCGGTCGGTCACCACCTGGCTGTTGCCGAACCAGCGGCGGAAGGCCGCCGTGGCCTGCTGCGCCAGGGAGAACATCGGCATTCCCTGTAGCGCCTTCGCCCGCAGCGCCGGGGTGACGTCGAAGCCGGGCTGGAGTCCGCTGGGATCCGCCTTGGTGAGGGTGCCGCCCACCGCCGCCAGCAGTTCCGGGGTGGCGTGGGCCTCCATCGCCTCGCGGGTGCTGGCGGTGCCGTAGTAGGCGGTCTGCACCGCCCGCGCCGCCGCCCGCACCGGCGCGATCTGTGCCTCGGTCTGCCCCACCTGGCTCGGGTGCCCGCCGCGGACGATGTCGCGCAACTGGTTCAGCAAGTCCTGGCCCACCGGCCCGTCATAGGTGGCGGTCTTGGGGTCGATCACCCCGGTGAGCGCCCGCACCTTCTCGCCGCCCAGCTTCTTCAACACATCGTTGGCGATGTTGGGGAGCACCCGGTCGTAGTAGGTGCGCATCCCCTCGCCGCCGATCTTGGTGTCGAGGTTGCGGTAGTTGGCAGTGGCAGCGTGGGCGGTGTCGCGGAGAACGCGCGCGGCCAGCTCCTTGCCAATCGCCTTCTGCAGTTGCTTCTCGTCGTAGGCGGTGATGTGGACCACGTCCTCGCCGGCCGGATTCAGCCCCTTGACGCGCCAGATCTTGCCGCCATAGCTGCGCGGCTCGGCGGTGACGTCCAACTTGTCGATGTGCTTCTCCAGCCCCGGGTAGGCCGCCACCTGCTGGTCGCCGGTGGCCCAGGCGATGCGGTCGAAACCGTGATCGGCGGCCCAGCGGATGATCCGCTTCAGCCCCAGCCCCACCCACGCCGGCGTGTTCTCGCCGTAGCCGACGTCGCGCGCCTCGCCGCCCTCCACTTTCTTGGCGGCGGCCTGCGCCTCTTCCAGCGTGCCGTAGCGCTGCGCAACCTGCTGGTCCTCCTTGCCCTCGGTCTTGAGGGTGCGGGTGACTTCCTCTTCCACCCCCTCCGCGTTCTTGGTGAACACCGCGTACTCGCGCTTGGCCACGAAGGGGGCGGCCGGGATGGTGCTGTAGTGGCTGCGGGTCGGGGGGCGCTCCTGGTACAGCGCCATCAGGTCCCGGTGCGCGGCGGAACGCTGATCCATCAGTGCCGCGCGCTGCTCGTTGCGCTGCTGCCGCACCTCCGTGGTGATGCCCACCCCGCCGAAGGGGACCGCGTTCCACTGCGCCACCAGGTCGTCGTAGCGCGCCTGCAGCGCATTGCGGCGGGCCTCATACGCCGCCATGGCTTGTTCGGCGCGATCGTCGGCAAACCCGAACTGGCCGCCCTTCTGCCCCCAGTCCGACTGCAGCTCCTGGATGAACAGCACCCGCTTGCCCTCGGCGTCGGTGCGCTCGTCGAAGCGGATATGCAGGAGTGAGTTGGGCGAGGCCTTGAAGTGGCCGCCCTTGTAGTTGCGGGCCTCCTGCTTCCTGGCCTCGGCCTGCAGCCGCTGCAGCTCGAAGCGATCGGCCTGTGACATGAGGCCGCTGGCGGGGCTGTCCTCGTCCCCCTCGATGCCGTACTTCGCCGCCAGCTTGGCCTTGAACACGTCCAGCGCCAGTGACGGCTGGTGCAACGGCAGGGTCAGCACCAGTTCGCGGTAGTTCTGGCCGCCCTGCTTCACCGGCTTCCAGCCACTGAACTGGGCGGCGCGCAGCTGCCCCGGCTCATAGCCGGGATCGGTGACGCGCTGCAGGGCCATGGCCGCCATTTCGGCGTCGGCCGGCAGCGACGGCCCGTTCTCCATCACATCGCCGGTCGCCGGATCCAGCGCCACCCAGTTGTCGTTGTCGTGGTTCTGCGCCCAGGTCTGGTCGTCGCGGGTGAGGGTGTCGAGGCGCCCGCTCTGCGTATAGCCCACCTGGAAGCCGTGCCGCCCCAGTTCCTCTTCCAGCGTTTCGCGTTCCTCCTGCAGCGCCGGCCCGCCCGCCTCTGGCGCTCCATACACCCGCTCTTCCACCTGCACCCCGTTGGCCTTGAGGAAGGCCATGATCTCGTCCTTGCTCACCTTGCCCTGCTGCAGCTGCAGCCACTCGCGCAGGCCCGACCACTCCACCTCTTCCTTCTTCACCCCGGGCAGGTTTTTGAGAAGCCCCTGCCACATGGCGGAAGGCGCCAGCGTCTGCTTCGCCCCTGCCACCGCCTCGGCCAGCGCCGAATACCACAGCGGGGCCGCCTGGCCCGTGGTCGACAGCGCCGGCTCCAACTGGCCCTGCACCTGCGGCTGCCGCGCCCCCTGCTCGACGTAGCGGCGGGCATTCGCCAGCAGCGCCACGATGTCGTTGTCGGAGAACTCGACGGTGAAGCCGATCGCGCGCAAGGCCTTGCGGATCGCCGCCACCAGCAGCCGCCAGCCCTTGACCTCGGTCAGCCGCCCGGCCTCGGCCAAATCCGCCAGGTATTCCTCGGTCGCCCGCGCGATGTCGTAATGCAGCCCCGGATACTTGGCCTTGACCTCGGCGATCATGCGATCGACCGCCGCCTTGGCCTTCGGGTTGCTGCGGTAGATCTGCTCCATCAGCGGCTGCAGTTGATCGCCCAGCAAGCCTTGCAGCCCAAAGTGGCCCAGCGCCTCGTGCGAGGCCACGAACTGCTCCCGCCCCGGCAGGATGTTGTCGGCCACCAGGAACACGTGGCCGCCGAAGTAGACGCCGCGCAGGGTCAGCGGGTACGGCTTGCCGTCGGGGGAGGGCGGCAGTTCCGCCACCGACTGCACCACAGTCAGCCGCGGCGCGTTGCGCCACTTCGCCACCACCGCCGCGATCGCCGCCTCCACCGCCGCCTTGGTATTCAGCGACTGGCCGGCGGCCCCGCCGAGGGAGTAGCGCATTCCACCGGGCGGCACCTGATAGGGGCCGGCGATCTGCACCCCGCGATAGCTCATGGGGCCCTCGTAGGGCGCCGCCGCGGTGGGCGTAGCGCCGGACAGCAGCAGCCGCACCTCGGTCAGGCGCGCCCGCGCCGCCGCCAGCTCGCCCTCCTTGCCCCAGGTCTTGCCCAGCTGCGCCTGCACCGGCGCGAGGCCGGTTTGCGCCGCCTTGAGCGCCGTCTGGGTCTCGTGCAGGACCACCGGCGCGTCCCGCAGCAGCCGCATCATGGCGCTGACGACCTTCACGCCATCGACCCGCTCGGCCTGCATGAACTGGGTGGCGGCGCGCTCTTCCAGGAAGCGGCTCTCGGTACCGAGGCTGACCTCGAACCCAACCCCGTAGCGGCCCTGGGTCCACTGCAGCGTCACGGGAAGGCCGCCGAGGGTGCCGAGTTGCTCCGCCTCCGGCTGCCCCATTTGCGCCGCCAGGGTCCGCTTGAGGGCCGCCTCCAGTTCCTCCCGCCGGATGTATTCGTGGCCGTCGGCGCCGACGAAGCGGAAGGCGTGGATGTCGCCCACCTCGCGCTCCACCGCGGTTACCGCGCCGTTCTCGTTGATGTAGGTCTTGCCGGCCACCGTGATCTTCAGCACCGGCTTGGTGTCGGGTGCCGCCAACAGGGCCTTGAACTCGGTCTCGATCGCCTGGTATTCCGGGGTGTTCTTTTTCCCCTGCGCAGACAGCTCGACCGCCTGCGCGCGCAGCGTCTTCAGGCGCTCGTCGCGCGGCTCGTCGGTGGCCTTGGCTACCGCTTTCGCTGCTTCGGCCACCTCGCGGATGTGCGCCCCGGCTTGGGTCGCATTCAGCTGCTGGCCGTCGACCTCGACCGTCTTCCGCGTTACCCCGGCGAACGGATCGGCGTGGTAGGCGTCGGCCTTGGCGGCTACGTCCTTCTGTTCCTCGATCAGCGCCGGCAGCCCGGCGATCTGGCGCTCGTAGCGCGCTGCCTGCGATTCCAGGTCCTGTTGCTCGGAAGTAAACCGGCGCTGCTGCGCGGACAGCTTGCGCACCTTCTCGGTCAGGCTCACGTCCTCCAGGATCAGCGGATTGCCCGAGGCCAGCGCCTTCATTTCCGCCGCGCTCATGGTGTCGCTGGACACTTCCTCCAGTTCGCGCTCGCCGGAAGCGTTGCGAAGGCTGTTGATGGCGTTGAGCTTCTGCTCCTGCGTCTGCCAGAAGAAGACGTCCGAGGTGCCCTCGGTGGCGTAGGCGAGGATCTCCACCTCGAAATTGGGATCGGCCTGGCGAAACTCGTTGCCTTGCCGGATGACGCGGCCCTCGCGCTGCTCGATGTCGGACGGCCGCCACGGCACGTCGATGTGATGCAGCGCCACCGCCTTCTGCTGCACGTTGGTGCCGGCCCCCATCTTCATGGTCGAGCCCATCAGCACCCGCACGCTGCCGGCATTTACTCGATCAAATAGATCCTGCTTCTGCTGCTCGGTGTTGGCGTCGTGGATGAAGGCGATCTCGTTGGCCGGAATGCCGGCGGCGATCATCTTCGCCTTCATGTCGTCGTAGACCGAGAACTTGCTGTCCACCGTGGTCATCGCCGCGCCGATGTCGGTGGACTGCGCGAGGAAGGCCTCCAGCTGCTCGATCGCGTTCGGCGCCTGGTCCTCGTCCAGGTTCTCCAGGTGATCCACCAGCGCCGCGTGCAGTTGCTGCCACTGGCTGGTCATGGTCCCCACGGCGGGCACGGTAACGCCCAGCGGCAGCAACTCGCGCCCTTCCTTCAAGTAGCCCTCGGCCGCCTTCACGCCCTGCTTCAAGGGCATGGAGAGATCGAGGAACACCAACTGCGTGCCTTTACGGTAGGTATTGGCCTCGTAGATGCGCTTGATCTCGCCCACGGCGGTGTTGCTCTTGCCGGTCGGGTTGTCGGGCGCGCTCGGGTCCACCAGGCGGATGTCGAGCGCCGCCTTGCGCCCGTCGGTGAGGATGGCCAGCGCGTTGTCGGTACCGCCGCGGCGCAGGCTCTCCATGCGCAGCTGCAGCCCGGCGGAGTAGGACCGCTGCAGCCACGAGGCCGGCACCACCACGTTCTGCCGCGGCTTGCCGCCCTTGACCTTGGGGATCGGAAACTCGGCCCCGTTGTGATCGGCGCGGAAGTTGGCCTTGATGGTGTCCATCGTCACCGCGTCGGCGAAGGCGTGATACATCTGCTGCGCTTCCGGCACGTTGGTCAGCCGGCGCAGCCGATCCTTGCGCTTGTAGCGGGTGCCAGTGACGTTGGACTCGTACTCCGACTCCACCACGCCGAAGGTGTTGAGCCAGGCGTCGAGCGAGAGCAGCCCCCGGTTCTCCAGTTCGGTGAGGCCGAGGTAGCGCTGCAGGGTGTAGAGCTCGGTCAGGCTGTTGCTGACCGGGGTGCCGCTGGCGAAGGCCAGCCCGCCGCCGTTGTAGGTGTTCTGCAGCCATTGACCCTTGATAAACAGGTCAAAGGCCTTCTTGCTGCCGGTGGGGTTGCCGAAGCCGCCGACGTTGCGGCGCTGGGTGGTGAAGAAGAGGTTTTTGAATTCCTGCGACTCGTCCAGGTACAGCATGTCGACGCCCAGCTCCTGGAAGGTCAAGAGCTTGTCCTGCGGCTTCGACGCCAGCTCGCGCATCTTCTGCTCGAGGCGCTCCTTCTGCCGCTGGTATTGCCGGGCGGTCTGCGAGCGCGCGCCCTCGACTTCGCGGGCGGCGCGGATGGCCTCCTGGATCTGCTCCACCTGCTTGCTCATTTCGGCCAGCACCAGCGAGCGATCGTTGGCCATGAAGCCGAACGACGAATGGCCGAAGATCACGCCGTCCCAGTTGCCGGAGGCAATGCGCGCCAGCATCCGCTGCCGGTTGACCTTGGAGAAATCCTCCTTGCGCATGGCCAGGATCTTGGCTGCCGGATACAGCCGATACCACGACGACGCCCACTGCTTGACCAGATGATTCGGCACCACCACCAGCGGCTTGTTCTTGAGGCCGAGGCGGCGCTGTTCCATCGCGGCGGCGATGATGGTGTAGGTCTTGCCCGCGCCCACCACGTGATCGAGCAGGATCTTGCCGGTGCGGATGATGCGGGCGACCGCGTCGTTCTGGTGCTTGCGGAAGCGGATCACCGTGTCCGGCACCTTGCCCGGGAAGGTGAGGTAGGACCCGTCGTAAACCGGCTTGACGTTGGTGTTGTAGTTGTCGTTGTAGTGCTGCACCAGACGCTCGCGCCGCTCCAGATCCTTGAAGATCCACAGCTCGAATTCCTGCCGCATTTCGTCGGCGCGGTCAGCGAGGGCCTGCGTCACCTCCGGGTGCGAGTAGCGGTTGCCGTCCTGGTCGGTGTGGTAGACGGTGAGATCCTTGTTGTTGAGCACGCGCGAGAGCAGGTCGTCGCCGTCGCGGCCGTCGGCAAAGGCGCCGCTTTCCTGGCCGTTGGCGTCGAGCAGCGCCACGTGGTTGACGCCCCAGCGGGTCTCGCGCAGCGCCTTGTCGCCCCCGGCCAGCGCCAGCGCGAAGCCGCCGGTACCGGGCAGGTAGCCCACCCGCACCTCGGTGGTGGGTCCGAACAGGTGCTGCGCAAAGCCCTCGTAGGCCGCGGTCTCGATCCACGGCGAGCCCAGCCGCGCCGCGATCTCGCCGGCCTTGAGATCGGCCGGGAACACCGCCCGCAGCGCGTCCGCGTTCTTGGTCAGCCCCGCCTGCAGCGCCTCGGCGTACTTGCGCTTCACATTGCCCGAGAGGTATTCCGCCGCCGGCTCGTAGGTCTGCTGGATCGGATCGAAAAAGGCGATCGGCTTTTCACCGTCGGTCAACTCGGCGATCACCGCGTTGGGGGTCTTGCTGGTGAGTTGGGCGATGTAGGCCGGATCCAGCATCCCGCGCTCGTTCAGCGAGACCGCCGCGCCGTCGCGCACGTTGGCGGCGGTGGTGGGGGCCACCCGCGCCAGCACCACCCGCTGGGTGAAGATCGGCATCTTCTTGGCCGATGGCTTGCGCGCGGGCACCCCGAGGGTCTTGGCGCGATCGGCCGAGACTCCGCGGTCGTAGTCGGTCTCCAGCGCCAGCAGCAGCGGCGCGTCGGGATCGGCGCGGAAGGCCCGCTCGTTGGCCTGGTCGGTGAGGTAGCCGTAGCGGGCGACGAAGGCGTCGTACTGCTCGTTCAGTTGCTGCCGCAGGTAGGACAGCCGCGCCAGCGGCGCGTCGGTCGCCTCGGCCCGCAGCAACTCGCGGTCGGTGTCCTTGATGGCGACCATGGCGCGCACCCGCGCCAGCCGCTCCACGCCCCATTTGGCCGGCTCCACCGTGACCCGCTGGCCGGTCTTGGGATCGAGCCGGGTCTCCGGCTTGGCGTCGGCGTTCCACAGCGTGTCGGCGGTGATCTTGACCAGCCCCAGGCTGCCGTCGGCGTTCTGCACCACCTGCTGCAGGAAGCCGTGAGCCTCGTGGTAGGAGCCGGTGTCGCCCGTGGGTACGCCGTCGTCGTTCACCGCCGCGGTGGCCTCGTGCTGCACCTCTTCCTCTGATTTACCGCGCGTATAGCGGTCCTCGGGCAGGGTGGCGATGACGTTGGCCAGGCCCACCGCCAGCGGCTCGTTCTTGCGCGGCTGCACCGTGACGTCGTTCTCATGCAGCATTTCGCCGCTGCGATCCATGGTGCCGAGGATCATTTCCGGATGCGCGGCGAAGTAGGCATTCACCCGGATCGGCTTGCCCCCCAGCGGGTCCGGCACTTCGGTGGTCTGGGTCCAGGTCTGGTCGGCGCCACCCCACTGGTCGCTCGGCAGCTTCTGCAGGATGACGATGTCGGTAACGACTTCCGTATTCGCGTTGGCGTAGAACGCGGTCCACGGCAGGCGAATGGCCCCGAGCAGTTCGGTGCGGTGCGCCAGGTACTCGCGCGCGGTGGAAGTCTGCGCATCCATCAGGTAGCGCGACACCACCTGGATCAGGATGCCGTTGGGGGCGAGCTTGTCGATCGCCTTGGCGAAGAAGTAGTTGTGCAGCGAGAACCCGCGCAGGTGGCGGCTGTGCTCGTCGAACAGCGTTTGCGGGCCGAACGGCGGATTGCCCACGGCCAGGTTGAAGTGGCCGTTGCGCATGTTGGTGTCCTGGAACCCCACGGGCCCCAGCACCGCCGCCTCCGGATACAGCTGCTTGGCGATACGCGCGGTAATGTGGTCCTGCTCCACCCCGGTGAGCGAGGTGGTGCTGCGCAGGTCCGCCGGCAGCAGGCCGAAGAAGTTGCCGCTGCCCATCGACGGTTCTAGCACTTTACCGCCGGTGAAGCCGAGGCGCTGCGCGATGGCCCAGATGCCCTCGACGATCTCGCGGCTGGTGTAGTGCGCGTCGAGGATGGTGCGGGCCGCGGCCTCGTGCTCGTCCGGGGTGAGCAGGTCGCGCACCTCGGCCACCCGGGCCTCCCAGCCCTTGGCCAGCTTGCCGCCGGGCGGCGGAAACACCTGCTTGAGGCCACCCCAGCCGACGTACTTGGCCAGGATCTTCTGCTCGTTCGGCGTAGCGCGGCGGTTCTCGCTCTCGATCTGCTTCAACAGCCGGATGGCGGCTACGTTGTCCTTGAACTTCTGGACCAGGCCCCCCTTGCCGAGTTCGATCTCGTCGGTGATTACGAAGTTGTGGGCTTGCGGGAAGGGCTCGCCGGGGGCGGTTGGTCCCGCATCCGATTGACCTCCGCTAGGGACGTGTACGCCGGGTTGTCCGGCAGCGGCTCCTGCGGGCTGCCCTTCTCCGGTGGCACCAGCAGGTGGTTCTGCATGGACAACTCCCACGCTTCCTCCTGCGTGTACCCCAGTTGTCGGCTGCTCTCCATTTCGCTCAACGTCAGATTGGCCGCGGCCTGCAGTTCCTGCTCCAGCTTCCCCGCCTGCTGGAGTGCCTTGTAACGCTTCGGCTGGAATTCTCTCCAGTGCTCCCGCCCCAGGTTCACCAGGGCCTGCTGGCTGAATGTGTGCACGTGCGGCCTCCGCGTCGATGTCGGCCGCCGGGGTCATCCCGACGGTTTCGAGCCCAGGCCACGAGCGTAACCCATCGTAAACCGTGCGCAAATAGGGCCGCACGCCTTCGCCCAGGTCTTCGATCATGGCCTTGCTGAACGCGGCGAACTCGCGCACGCCGGACTCGATGTAGGCCCCGGCGAT
>Ga0105243_10001750_pt1 | contig 18693 bp, 8 predicted proteins | sample KBSM34metaG_FD_81525 | JGI IMG/M metagenome (GOLD analysis project Ga0105243, IMG submission 81525) | Miscanthus rhizosphere microbial communities from Kellogg Biological Station, Michigan, USA - KBS M3-4 metaG | ecosystem: Host-associated > Plants > Roots > Rhizosphere > Soil | place: Michigan... | reverse complement strand
GCATGGCGGTGTGGCGCTGAACTTTTCGTGGAGGTCGAGCTGCCCGAGTCGATGGCCGATGTGTCGCGGTTCGGGGTGCATCCGGCCTTGCTGGAGTCGATGCTGCACGGACGGCTCGTCGATGTCGATCCCGATCCCGATCCCGATCCCGATCCCGGGCGAGTGAAGTTGCCATTCTGCTGGCAGGGGGTGACTTTGCACGCGACCGGAGCATCGCTGCTGCGGGCGCGTATCACTCCGGTACCCGGCGATATCGATGCAGTATCGATCCAGGTCGCCGATGCGGTCGGCCGGATGGTGCTCACGACGCGGTCCTTGACTGTGCAGGAGGTATCTTCCGCAGAGCTGGACGCCGTCTCGGTGCGGAACGTGTTGCACGGAGTGCAGTGGGCGCCCTCAGCGGCGCAGGTCATCTCGCCTGTCGATGCCGAAACCTTTACCGGTGGCGAGGTTTTCGGTAGCTGGGTGCAGAACCAGGATGTGACCGTACCTGCGGTGGTCGTATTCGACCGTGGCGCGGTCGGTGCCGGCGCAGACGAGGATGTTCCGAGCCGTGTCCGCGATGCGACGCATGAGATGTTGAGCGTGCTGCAGGCCTGGCTGGGTGGGTTGCGGTGTGCGGCGAGCACCCTGGTTGTGGTCACTCGTGGTGCGGTCGGCCAGGCTGGGCACGATGTCACCGATTTGGCAGGATCGGCGGTCTGGGGTCTGGTGCGTTCGGCTCAGTCGGAGGCTCCGGGCCGAATCGTCCTGGTCGACACCGACACTGACGAGCTGGCCGCCGAAGGGCTGGCGGCGGTGATCGTTTCGGGCGAGCCCCAGGTTGTGATCCGTGCCGGTGTCGTGCATGTAGCCCGATTGACCCGGCTACCTGTTCCGGCCGCGCCGGGTTCGGGCGCGGGTGGCGTGGCGTCGGCTGGGACGGTGCTCGTCACAGGCGGTACGGGTGGTTTGGGTGCGGTGTTGGCGCGGCATCTGGTGACACACCATGGGGTGCGGTCGCTGGTGTTGGCGAGTCGTCGTGGTGCGGCTGCGCCGGGAGCGTCGCTGTTGGCGTCGGAGTTGGGCGAGCTGGGTGCTCGGGTGCGGATTGTGGCTTGTGATGTCGCGACTCGCGATGGGGTGGCCGAGTTGTTGGCGGCGGTGCCTGAGCAGTTCCCGTTGACGGGTGTGGTGCATGCGGCCGCTGTGCTCGATGACGGTGTGATCGCGTCACTGACACCGGACCGGATGGACGCGGTGCTGGCGGCGAAGGCTGATGCCGCCTGGTATCTGCACGAGGCCACGAGCCGTCTGGATTTGGGGATGTTCGTGCTCTACTCGTCGGCGGCGGGTGTGCTGGGCAATGCAGGGCAGGGCAATTACGCAGCCGCGAATGTGTTCCTGGATGGGTTGGCCGAGCATCGGCGTGCGAGTGGGCTGGCCGCGACTTCGATCGCGTGGGGGTTTTGGGCTTCCAATACCGGGATGACCGGGCATCTCGCTGATACCGACACCGCTCGGTTGGGTCGTGTTGGGCTGTCACCTATCTCGACTGAGCAAGGTCTGGCAATGTTCGACACGGCGATCGCCCAGGACCGTGCCGCGGTGGTTGCCGCACCGCTGGATCATGTGGTGCTGGATGCGCAGGTCAGGGCTGGGACATTGATCCCGCTGCTGCGGGGACTGGTATCGAGTGCACGACGTCGTTCGGCGCTGGAGCTGTCGCGGGACCGTGAGGCGGTTCTGCGAGAGCGGATTTCAGTGCTGGCGGATGCCGAGCGACTGCCGATGCTGCTGGGCGTGGTGCGAGACCAGATGGCGGTTGTGCTCGGCCATGATGGTCGCGACGCGATCGATCCGGCTCGCAACTTCCGAGAGTTGGGTTTTGATTCGCTGGCCGCGGTCGAGGCCCGTAACCGACTCAATACGATCACGGGACTGCGACTGCCCGCGACCCTGATCTTCGACCACCCCACACCGGTCACCCTCGCCCGACACATTCTTCACGAACTGCTCGGATCCCATGGGGAGACCGTGGCAGCGCCGATGCGGCCGTCGGATGCAGCTCGCGAATCTACCGATCTTCCGGCGGCAGAAGCCGCCGCTCCCGAAGAGACTTTGGTCGGTGTCATCCGGCAGGCGATCGCGGACAATAGGTTCACACACGGTGTGGCACTCTTGCGAGCAGCAGCGAAACTCCGTCCGCGGTTCGACCACTTCTCCGGGGGAATGCCGAGCGGTATCGGAATCAGTGGCGGGGATGCCCTGCCACACTTGGTATTCATCAATCCCCCGGAATTCCTCGGCGGATCCAATCAGTACACGCAGCTTGCCGCCCATTTGGGCGGTCACCGCCGTGTCTCGGCTATCCCGCTGTCGGGATACGACCCGGACGAGCCGCTCCCCGCCTCGCTCGATGCCGCTATCGACAGCATTGTCACGACGGTCCTCGATACGGTGGGCCAGGACGAATTCGTGCTGGGCGGCTACTCAGCAGGGGGAAACATCGCCCACGCGGCGACGGCTCGTCTATTGGAGCAGGGAGATACCCGGCTGCAGGGCCTGGTCATCCTTGACGGCTTTATCGGCCGCGAGGCGAATGAGTGCCAACTGAACGGCCGCGGGAACCACATGCTCGAGATGGACGCGACGAGCCCCGACCTCGCCGGCCTGACCAACGCACGATTGACCGCATTCGGTTGGTGGTTCGACCTGGTGATGCAGATCGAGCACAAGCCTCTTGAATGTACGACGCTTTTCGTCAAGTTCACGCGATTGTCGCCTTTGGATCAGAGCCTCAACGAGTGGCCGATAGAAGAGTGGTCAACCGCGCAGACGGTTCACACCGTGGACGCGGATCACGTTGCCCTGTGCGGCGCCGAGGTCCAAGTAACGGCACAGCTCATAGACCAATGGCTCACGCAGCTGACCGCCGGCAGCCGACCTATTCAGTGAGGGAGACGAAATGAGCACTATGACATCGCAACCCGATCACGAGATCGTGGTGATCGGGGCGGGTCCCGGCGGTATCGCGGCAGGTGCGCTGCTCAAACGCGCGGGGATCGAAGAGTTCACCATCCTGGAGCGCGCGGGCGAGGTCGGCGGCAGTTGGCGTGAAAATACCTACCCGGGGATCAGTGTGGACGTACCCGGGTTCATCTACCAGTACTCGTTCGCTCGCAAGGCCGATTGGCCAACGGCATTCCCGACAGGTGCCGAGGTCAAGGCGTATCACCAGGACGTCGCCCGCCGCTACGGTCTCTATCGGCATCTACGGTTCCACACCGAGATCGTCCGCGAAGTCTGGGACGAGACACACCGCCGATGGGCGTTGCACACCGCTGACAACGAGATCATTACGGCCAGGTTCGTGATCAGCGCGGTCGGCGCCTTTCTGCGACCCAAAGTCGAAAGTGGCATAAAGGGTCTCGATGACTTCGCCGGTAGGGTGCAAAGCCCGGCCACCTGGGACCATGCACTCGACATGACGGGTAAGCGCGTGGCTGTGGTCGGTACCGGCGCGAGTTCCGTGCAAATCACGCCCGCGATCGCGCCTGAGGTAGGTCACCTTGATGTCTACCAGCGGACGCCTGCGTGGTGCTTACCCAAACCCAACTACCGGGTCCCGCGCTGGTTCCAAGCCGCCTTGCGGGTGCCAGGCGTGGCAGCGGCCCAGTCCGGGATAATATTGCTGGGGTTGGAACCCATCGCCAGACTGGCTACGTATCTGCCCTTGACAGTGGCGAAACCGTTGATGGCCGCATTCGATGCCTTCACCAAGCGGGTTTACCGAGCGTATCTCCGACGGGTCATCGATGACCCCGCAACGGCCGCCGCACTGACACCCGGGTACGGACCCATGGCGAAGCGACTCACCCTGTCAACCGGGTATCCGGCGGTGTTCAATCGCGACAATGTTCGCCTGGTCACCGACGACATCGAGCGGTTCACCGAGCAGGGCATCCGGACCAGCGATGGCACCGAGCATCAATATGACGTCATCCTGCTGGCAACCGGCTACGAGATGCACACCGAGCCGGAAAGCTACACCGAAGGCACCGTTGTCGGGCGGGACGGATTCGATCTCGGTCAGTTCTTCCACGCCAATGGAGTACAGGCCTACGAGGGTGTGGCCATAGCCGGCCTGCCGAACCGCTGGATGCTGGTCGGACCGTACTCGTTGTCCGATATCGGATGGCACGGGATGGTGGAAACGACTGCATCACACGCTATTCGAGCGATAGCGGAGGCGCGACGCCGGCAGGCGTCGACTGTCGAGGTGAGCGAACAGGCCCACGCCGCTTACCATGCCGAGACCTGCAGGCGCGGTCAGGTCCTTCGGCACTACATCGAGACGCAGGGTGTTCCGACCTACTACCGCAACTCGCACGGTGACACGCCGTATTTCCGGCCCGCCGGAGCCCTCGAAACGCGTTGGCGTGGCAGGCACTACCCGTTCACCGACTATCACTTCGACACGGAGTATCAGCTTCCGGATCGGCGTGTGGACGCACCCGGTCTACCATGATCAGTATCTGAGGCGTGCCGACTAGTCGTCGTTGGGTCCCGCACCGGGATCGTGTCGGAAGTCTGCGGCACGGATTCCGGTGCGGGCCAGTTGGCCTCATCAGTTGGCTCGGGGTACGACCCTCAGCTGATATGGCTCGGGGCGCAGCGTCCCACGTTCCCTCATGACCAGAGGTGTGCCGTCTGTGCTCAATTCGAATGCGGACAGAATGCGGGCGATCAGCAACGTGGCTTCATGGAGTGCGAACTGACGGCCGATGCAGCTCCGCGGCCCGGTGCCCCACGGCTCGAAGAACCGGTCAGGATGGCTGCGCAAACGGTCGGGTTCGAAGCGAGACGGATCGAAGCTGTCGGCGTCGGGACCCCAGACGCCCCTGTCGCGATGTGCGGCCAGGGCGAGGACGAAAACCATTTGCCCGGCAGGGATCAAGTACCCGCCGAGGTTCTGGTCGGTCCGGGCTCTCCGGAAGTATCCCGGTGCCGGCGGCCATAATCGCAGGCACTCGTTGAGAGCCTGTCGGATCAGGCGCATCCCGGTTATTGCTTTGTAGTCGAACCCGCCGCGTGCCGAAACCTCGGCGCGGAGTTGTTCTTGTAGCTCTTGGTCAGCGGCGATGTAGTGCAGTGTCGACTCGAGCAGTGCGGCTGTGGTTTCGTAGCCTCCCGCCATGAAGGTCAGCACTTGCTCGCGCACGTTGTCCGACGGCAACCGTTGGTCGGTTTCCGGGTCGATGGCCGTGAGCATGAGGTTGAGTAGATCCTCATCATCGGTCGGGTGAGCTTGTCGTTCGGCGATGATTCTGTCGGAAAAGTTATGTATCACCTCGACATTGCGGCGCACACCGGGTTCGAGTAGCCGCCGTCGGAGTGGGCCGATGACAGGCAGGGCAAGGCCGGCGTCTGACGCCATTCGCAGCAGGTCCGCGAGAGAATCGATGAACGCCACAGAATCGGCGCTGTCGGGCGCATCATGGAAAAGCCCGAGATCCCTGGTGAATCCGGCCCGGCCGATGACTTCCCCCGCGGCCCGCGTCATGGCCGAGTGCGTGTCGATCACGCCGTCACCGGCGGACCATTCCGCGACGAGATCATCGGCAACCGACTGCATGGCCTGGTGATAGCTGAGCATTGCCTTCTGCGCGAATGCCGGAGTGAGAATGCGGCGCGCCTGGCCCCACAACGGATTGTCGGAATCTACTACGAACAGAGCGTCCGGCATGAACCGTTGGAACTCGAGCACAGGCCCGTACAGTGCACGCTCCCAATGCTGTTCATCCGAACACTGTGCCGCGAGCCGAGCACCTGTCACGTAGACAAAATGCAGGCCGAGGACTCTCCGTTCGAAAAGGGGGCCGAGCGATGCGGACAGGGCCACTTCATTCTGAATGGGACGATAACGATCGATATGGGTGATATCACCCAAGAGGGGCACGCGCCCAGGGGGGTGTGGAAGGTCTCGACGAATCAGGGGAGGTGTCATGTGCTCATCCTTCGGGACTGAATGCATGAAATCGACTGAACATCAACGGTGTTCGCGAAGTTACGAGATACCGAATTCGTCCTCTAGCAGATCAAGTAACGTTTGATCACTCATGGCCATGATGTCTTCTGACTGGGATGCATCCCGAGATTCATTCGCCCGACTGGCGATTCGCGTCAAGTTCAACAACTTCGAGTAGAACTCATTGGTCAATCTATTGTCGGCGATCATATCCATTACCTCTTTCTCCAGGCGCGAAAAAGAGTCGGAGACATCGGTGTCGGTGAGCTGGGTGAAGATGTGCGCGGTCACCGCGTCCGGTGTCGGATAGTCGAAGACCAGGGACGCGGGCAACCGCAAGCCGGTGACGGTGTTCAGCCGGTTGCGTGCCTCGACCGCGGTCAGCGAGTCGAAGCCCAGATCCCGGAAGCTACGGCCGGCATCGATGGCCGCGCCGCTGTCGTGGCCCAGCACGGCGGCGACCTGACCGCGAACAGTTTCCAGCACCAACGCCTTTCGCTCGGCCTCGGTCAGTCCCGCCAACTGCTGCCGCAGACCCGTCATAACTCCGGTGACGCGACGGACTCCCGGCAGCAAGCCCTCGAGCAATGGAGCCAGAGTGCCCGCGCGCGCACCGGAAGCCAGCGAGGCTGTGTCCACGCGGGCAGCGACCACACCCGCGCGATGTTGCGCCACAGCGGCGTCGAACAACGCCAAACCCTGCTCGTCCGACATCGCCACCACTCCACCCCGACCCAGGCGTGTGGTGTCGGCCTCGCCGAGGTGCCCGGTCATCTCGGTGCCCGCGGCCCACAAACCCCACGCGATCGACACCGCCGTCCGACCCTCGCCACGGCGAGACTCGGCCAACCCGTCGAGGAACGCGTTCGCGGCCGCATAGTTGCCCTGCCCCGGGGTGCCGAACACACCCGCGACCGAGGAATACAACACGAACAACGCCAGATCCAACTCACGGGTCAACTCATGCAGATGCCACGCCGCATCCGCCTTGGCCGCCAACACCGCATCCACCCGATCCGGGCTCAACGACACCACCACTCCGTCGTCGAGCACACCCGCGGTATGGACGACGCCGGTCAACGGCGCGTCCTGGGGTACCGCGGCCAGCAACTCCACGACCTCACCGCGATCGGAGACATCGCACGCCACGATCCGCACCCGGGCACCCAACCCGGTCAACTCCGTGACCAAGTCCGCTGCCCCCGACGCCGCAGGGCCACGGCGACTGGCCAGCACCAACGACCGCACCCCGTAATCGGTCACCAGATGCCGCGCCAGCATCGACCCCAGCCCACCGGTGCCACCGGTGATCAACACCGTGCCCGCCGACACCGCGGACACCACACCCGAATCCACACCACCGGAACCCGCTGGGATGGACAAGGCGATCTTTCCGATATGACGTGCCTGACTGAAGTATCGGAACGCATCACGCGCACGCCGAATGTCATATGTCTTGACGGGCAGTGGAACGATCAGTTGCTTGTCGAACATCGCCTTGAGATCGGCCAGCATCTCCGCGATCCGATCCGCCCCGGCATGCCACACATCGAACGCACGGTAGTCCACTCCCGGATAGCGGGCGGCGATATCTCCGCTAACGCGTATGTCGGTTTTGCCCATCTCCAAGAAACGACCACCACGCGGCAACAGCCGCAAAGACGTATCGACGAATTCCCCGGCTAGCGAGTCCAAGACGATGTCCACACCACGACCACCCGTGGCCGTCATGAACTGTTCCCCGAACTGCAGAGACCGGGAATCACCGATGTGCTGCTCATCGAACCCCATGGAAGCCAAGGTGTCCCACTTACCCTGGCTCGCGGTCCCGTATACCTCGATTCCCCAGTATCGGGCCAGCTGGGTAGCCGCCATACCCACCCCGCCGGCAGCCGCGTGCACCAGCAAGGTCTCTCCCGGCTGGGCCCGAGCCAAATCGCGGAGCCCGTAATAGGCGGTGAGGAAGACAATCGGAACCGTGGCCGCGTCGACGAACGACCACCCCTCGGGCATGTGGACGATCAATCGCTGATCCGTCACCACCAAAGGGCCCAGACCATCCGTGATCAGCCCCATCACCCGGTCTCCGAGGGCAAAGCCCTCCACCTCCGAGCCGACCCCGACGACCACCCCGGCAACTTCCATGCCCATCAGGGTGTTCTGCGCGGCCACCGTACCCAGGCAGATGAGAACGTCTCTGAAGTTCAGACCACCGGCCCGCACCGCGACACGGACCTGACCCTGCCCCAATGGTTGATCCGCAGCACCGCACGGGTTCAGCCGGAGCCCGTCGACAGTGTCGTCACAGGCCTCCAGTCGCCACGACACCGACTCGGGCACAACCAGACCCAGCGAATCGGTCAGCCGGGTCAGTCGGGCCAAGTGCAGCACCTCGCCGCGGACCATCACCTGGGGTTCACCACAGGCCATCACCTCGGCCAGAGTCGCCCCCGGTATGTCGACGGGGTGATCGGTGTCGACCAGCACGACCCTGCCCGGGTCCTCCGACTGCGCCGAACGCACCAAACCCCAGACCGCGGCACCGGCTAGATCAACGATCTGCTCACCCTCGCGTGCGACAGCCCCGCAGGTCGACACCACCAGCATGCTCCCGGCGAACCGCGACTCACCCAGCCAGGCCTGCAACCCGACCAGAACCTCACCGGTCGCCCGATGCACCCGCCGCGGCACATCCTCAGCGGTGCCGCCGATCTCGCGCCGGTCCAGCACCACCACCGGCGGCACCGCCGCAGTATCGTCGCGCGTCCACGCCAAGAATTCCTCGACCGTGGTGAACACCCGAGACTCCGGCACCGAGCCCGAACTCAGGATCGGAGTCGGCGCCGGTGTCCACTGCACCGCGCACAACCGCTCACGCGTGCTCGCGGCGCCCAATTGTCCCGGCGACATCGGCCGCAAGGTCAACGACCCAATCGTCAACACCGACTGCCCGGTGATGTCGGCAACCTCGATCGCCACCGCGCCGGTACCGGAATCGGTCGGCCGGATCCGGGCCCGCACCACCGACGCGCCGACCGCGTGCAGCGACACCTCCGACCACGCGAACGGCAACATCACCTCGCCACCGGCATCGGTAGCCATCACCGTGGCATGCAGCACCGAATCCAACAGCGCCGGATGCAGCCCGAACCCCGACGCATCACTCACCGAATCCGGCAATGAAGCCTCGACGAACATCTCCTCACCACGACGCCACAGCGATCGCAACCCCTGGAAAGTCGGACCGTAGTCATATCCGAGATCGGCCAACACCGAATACAGATCGTCCACCGCCACTGCCGCCGCGCCGCGGGGCGGCCACACCGCCAAGCCCTCCGACACCGTGCCGGCGGCAACCGAATTCGCGAAATCGATACCCTGTCCCGCGAGCATTCCCTCGGCATGAGTGACCCACCCCGCCTGCGGTTCCCCGGCAGCACAGGAATACACCGTCACCCGCCGAACACCCTGCTCCTGCCCATCGTGCCCATCAACCACGACCTGCAGCTGCACCCCGGTCTCGGCGGTCAACACCAACGGGGTCGTCACTGTCAGGTCCCGCAACACCGGGCAGCCGACTTCCTCCCCGGCCCGCATCGCCAACTCCACGAACCCGGTACCGGGGAACAACACCACCCCACCGACCGCGTGGTCGACCAGCCACGGCTGCGACGCCAACGACAACCGACCAGTCAACACCACTGCACCCGTGTCCGCGGACGCCATCACCGCACCCAATAGCGGATGCCCGGCCCCGGTCAACCCCAGCGACACCGCGTCACCGGCCCCGGTCGAGGTCAACCAATAGCGGCGACGCTGAAACGCGTACGTTGGCAACTCGATTCGACGACCACGGCCCTGACGCACCGCATCCCACACCACATCCACACCCGACACATCCAACCGGGCCATCGAACGCGTGAACGCGATCGCGCAGTCCTCGCCGCGCACCAGCGAACCCACGATCACCGGGTCATCGCTGTTCGGGGGAATGCTGCTGCCGGGATCGGCTGCCTCACAGATCTGTTCGATATCGACGGTCAGCAGCGGGTGTGGGCTCGCCTCGACGAACACGCCGTATCCGTCGCGGTGCAATGCCCGCACGGTCTGCTCGAAACGCACCGTTTCCCGCAGATTGCGAAACCAGTACCCGGCATCCAATTCGGTCGGGTCCAGGATCGTGCCGGTGACGGTGGAATAGAACACCACCCCCGACGAACCCCTCGGACCGGTGGAAACTTCTGAACGCGGCTGGATTTCGGTGAGTGCGTCGAGCAGGTGATCGCGGAGTTGTTCGACCTGGGGAGAATGCGAGGCGTAATCCACCGCGATCCGACGGGCGCGAACATCGAGTCGCTCACACTCGGTCAGGAACAACTCCATCTGCCCGATGTCACCGGACACCACTGTCGATCCCGGGCCGTTGACCACAGCCACCGCCAACCCGTCGAACCTCTCGAGCAGTCGCTCCGCCTGCTCGACCGAGAGCCCGACCGACACCATCGCGCCCTGACCGGCCAACGCCGTCAACGCCGCCGAGCGCAGGATCACGATCCGGGCGGCATCCTCGAGCGACAACACACCGGCCACATGGGCTGCGGCGATCTCTCCTTGGGAATGACCCACCACGGCATCGGGTTCCACACCGACCGAACGCCACAGCTGCGCAAGCGACACCATCACCGCGAACAACACCGGCTGCACAACCTCGACACGCTCCATCGAGGGCGCACCTTCGCCGCCGTCGAGCACCTCGAGCAGCGACCAGTCCACCAACGTGGAGAACACCCGATCACACTCGGTCATGGCCTGCACGAACACCGGCGAGGAAACCAGCAACTCCCGCCCCATCCCTAGCCACTGTGCACCCTGACCCGGGAACACCAACACCGTCTTACCGTGTCTACCGACAACCCCCGACACCACCGCACCAGCATCGGCGGCGCCGGCGGGTAGCCCCCGTGCCACCGCGTCGAGCCCGCCCAGCAACTGCGCCCGATCCCCGCCGACGATCACCGTACGATGATCGAATCGCGACCGTCCGGACAACGTCGCGGCCACATCCATCGCATCCACATCCGGACGCTGCCTCAGATAGGTCGACAACCGAGCCGCCTGCTCCGCCAACCCATCCCGGGTCCGCGCCGACACCACCCACGCCACCGGCGCCGACCCATCGATCGGTGTCCGTCGTTGCGGTGCCGGCTCGCTCACCGGTGCCTGTTCGAGGATCACGTGGGCATTGGTGCCGCTGATACCGAACGCCGATACCGCGGCCCGTCGCGGACGATCGGCCTCCGGCCAGTCCCGTGCCCGACTCAGCAGCTCAGCGTGTCCCGCAGTCCAATCCACATGCGAGGACGGTGCGTCCACGTGCAGAGTCTTGGGCAGCACCCCGTGGCGCAGGGCCTGCACCATCTTGATCACCCCGGCCATACCGGCAGCCGCCTGGGTGTGCCCGATATTGGATTTGACCGAGCCCAGCCACAAGGGCCGATCCTGCGGCCGGTCCTGCCCGTAGGTGGCCAGCAACGCCTGCGCCTCGATCGGATCACCCAGCGTGGTGCCGGTGCCGTGCGCCTCGACTACATCGACCTCGGCCGCGGACACCCCGGCATTGGCCAACGCCCGCCGAATCACCCGCTGCTGGGAGCGCCCGTTCGGCGCGGTCAACCCATTGGACGCACCATCCTGATTGACCGCGCTACCCCGCACCACCGCCAGGACCCGATGCCCGTTGCGTTGGGCATCCGACAAACGCTCCAGCACAAGCACACCCGAGCCCTCACCCCACGCCGTTCCGTCGGCGGCTTCGGCGAACGGCTTACACCGACCATCGACAGCGAGCCCCCGCTGCCGGGAAAACTCGACGAACGTCGCGGGTGTGGACATCACCGTCACACCACCGGCCAGCGCCAGCGCACACTCCCCCGACCGCAACGCCTGGACTGCCAGATGCAGCGCCACCAGCGATGACGAGGCCGAAGTGTCCACCGATACCGCGGGCCCTTCCAACCCCAGCACATACGACACCCGACCCGACACCACACTGGATGAACCGCCGGTCAATCGATAGCCCTCGACGTCGACGGGAACCTGCCCGCCGGCGCCGGCGCCGGCGCCGTAGTCGTTGTGCATCACCCCGCAGAACACTCCGGTGTCGCTTCCGCGTAGTGCCGATGGGTCGATGCCCGCTGATTCCAGCGCCTCCCATGCGGTTTCCAGCAGTACTCGCTGCTGAGGGTCCATCGCCAACGCCTCGCGCGGACTGATCCCGAAGAACTCGGCGTCGAACTCGGATGATTGATGGAGGAATCCGCCCACGCGCACATAGGACTTGCCTGGCACACCCGGCTCTGGGTCGTACAGGTGTTCCAGGTCCCAGCCGCGGTCTGTCGGAAAATCTGTCAAACCATCACGACCGTCAATTACCAACTGCCACAGGTCTTCGGACGACTCCACACCGCCTGGAAACCGGCAGCCGGTACCCACTATCGCAATCGGCTGGCTCATGACCTGTCCATCGATCGGCTGCGTCCGCTCAGGCTCATCGTTGAGAAGCTCAGCGCGCCCTGGATACAGCCGAGTCATACCAATCCCCTATTGAGTCGAGTGAAGTTGGTTTGCGATGTGTGGTCGTACGGATCCAGGCCCTAATTCCTAGGTGTTTGCCGAGGCGTAGGCCGATGAACTCAGATTCGGCTGACGAGCCGGCCACATTTCGTGCTGAGCGGTCGCCACCAAAAGGTCGACACTGCATTCACAACGACGGGCGTAGGCATCACGTCTCCGAAACGCCGCGATCGCCGACATATGACTCCCCATACCTGATTTCCCACCCCTCAGATCTGGCCGAACTGGCGAGCTGAAACCCGAAAGTCAGAACGGGTGTACTCGCGCAGGGACGGTCGATCCCCCGAAGTCGTCTCGCCCGTGCCCGGCAGGATCGTTGGGCCGGTAAGAGACCACTTCATCAAAATAGAACACGTTCCTGTCCGATGCAAGCATTCGGCCCGAAGTGCCTGGCGGACACCAGACTTCGTGAACTCGGCGATCACTCGCCTCCTGAAAAAGGTCGGGTGGCGCCATCCCCAGCCCGGAAGCCCCCTCCCCGAACTGTCGCTCAAAAAGCGACTGCACATAACCCGACGACGGTGCGCACAGACTGCTAGCATCCGGCGAGTGGCCCCGCATATCGGCTGGGGTCCATCGCCTGAGGGGGGCAAAACCATGACCGTTATGGAATTTCGTGACTCCGAAAGCTCGACCCGACGCAATTTGCGATGGGTTCGCGAATGGGGGTGGTTTGCATCCTTGGCCTTCGTGCCCGCGATTCCTGATCGATTCAGCCGGGTATACGACGATATTTTCACTGCATCAAACTGGCTTGGCGAGGAATCGCTATTCTTCAACCTGGGCTACTGGAAAGACAATCCCCAAACTTTCGATCAAGCGGGCGCGGCGTTGGCTCGGTTGGTAGCGACCGAAGCGGGCCTTGGGTCCGATGATGTGGTGGTTGACGTCGGCTGCGGATTCGGCGATCAAGATTTTCTCTGGGCGGATGAATTCGGCCCGAAACGAATTACAGGCGTAAATATTTCAGTGAAACAGGTCGAGATCGCGACCAAACGGGCCGCCGAACTAGGGCTCAGCGATATCGTCGAGTATATGCACGGGTCCGCAAGTGATCTGCCTCAGTCCGACGCTTCCGCAACGAAAGTGACCGCGCTCGAATCAGCGCTTCACTTTCCGTCGCGTTCACGATTCTTCGATGAAGCATTCCGAGTTTTGGGACCTGGCGGCCGGCTGGTGACCGCCGACGTCGTGCCGCTCGCAAATGAGCATGTTTCGAGCAGGTCCAGCCGGTTCCGTCCCCTGGAAAAAATAGTGCACGGCATATTCACGACTGGCCGCCAGAATCACACCAATGCGGAGGAATACCGCCAAGCGCTCGTAGCAGCCGGCTTCAAAGATGTGAGCGTCTACTCCATCCGTGATCACGTCTACCCGCAATATGCGGAATATGTCAGCCGCAAGCTCAGGCAGCCAGAGATGAGGCGAATTAATCCGTTGATTCGGAGCTTTTACGGCCAAAGAGGAGCCGCGCTTTGGGCCCCTTGGCTTGACTATATCGTCGCTGTTGCGGACAAGCCGTCTGTGGGAGATGGCCTTTAGCCTCAATGCTTCCCCACTGATCCCGCGCTGGCATAGGCGGCACGGGATCAGTGGTTTTCTGGTTCTGGTCCTTGGGCACAGGCCGGACGTGCCAATGACGCGATCGCCCGCTGCACATCGGCCAGCGACACGGCCGCGGTCGAATCAAGCTCGGCCACCGGACATGTCGATTGCGACGTGCGTGATGGCGGCCTTCCATCGCTCGTCGCGCTGACCGAATCAGTCGGTGACCGACCCCGAGGTGAGACCGTTGAACTGCGCCCCCAGGCCCTGATTCCCCGTGATGTCGACCAGTCCGATGTCCCAGCGGTCAACCCAGTCCGCTTTCCCCGTCTCGGCGCAGGTCTCCCATTTCGCCTTCGCTCGCATCGTCACCCGAGCACGCGGCGGGATCTCGGGCACCGATTCGGGCGGTCCCGGTCCGATCTTGATGTCGCGTGGAGCCGTGGTCACCCAGCCCTTCGACCGCATGGACACTGCCGTGCTCGCGCCTTTGTTGTCTGGATGTGTAGGAACACCCAGTTCACAAGGGCGCGAGCCCTCGATCAATCACCAACACGATCCTGATCGGTCACACCAGACCCCCACCAAGTCGGAAGAGCCTTTATACCGGGGTTAGCCGACCGGTGAGCCAGCGGTCGCCGTCCTTGTGCATCTCCATCCGCACCCGGCTGCCGGTGGTGGCCGCGTCGGGGGCGTCGGCGCTGGTGGTGATCTGGTTCAGAAACAGCAGCACGACGGCGTCGTCGGGGTCGGCCGAGACGACGGAGCCGCCCTGCACCGTGACCTGCACGGTGAGCTTCTTCTCCTTCGCACCGGGCGCGATCACCTCCGCCACCAGCGTGTTGTAGTCCTCCTTGAACGACCCGGTGAGGCCGTCCGCGGCCTCGGCGAGCTGGGCGTCCACGGTGTTGTAGTTGTAGGACAGCATCGCGACGGCCTGCTCGCCCGCCGCCGCCACCGCGTCGGTCCGCGCCTGCTCGGTCTTGTTGTCCTGGAGGTGCTGGTAGAACAGCACCCCGACACCCACGGCCAGGGCGATCACCAGCGCCGCGGCGACAGCCGCCAGCACGGTGCGCCGCATACTGCGTCGCGTGACCTCCGCGGTACCCGGCTCGGCCGGTGCGTCGGTGACCGTCTCCGTCGACTTGTCCTCGGCGGCCTGTTCGGTCGACTTGTCTTCGGTGACCTGCTCGGTCGACTTGTCCTCGGTGACCTGCTCGGTCGACTTGTCCTCGCTCATGGCACAAACTCCACCTTCGACGCCGTCATGGTCCCGCCGTCGTCCGTCACCGTCACGCGCATCCGGAAGTCGCGCGGTCCCGACTGGGACTGATCCGGCGTCGTCACGTTGGCCCGCGCGGCGACCAGCACCTGCGCTTTGTTACCGTCCTCGCGCTCGAGTCCGGCCTCGATGATCTGGCCTTCGGTGGTGACCGAGGCCTCCTTCACGACGCTGACGAAGGGGTCCTGGCGGCCGTCGAACTCGGCCTTGAAGTCGCCGCTCGCGCCCGCGAGGATGCGGTCGACGTCCTCCTTGGCGGTTTCCGGCTTGATCGTGGTCAGGTTCAGCACGGTCTGCCGGGCGGTCTGCACGTAGGCGTTCCGCTTGGCGTCGCGATCGTTGGCAGCGTTCCTGTCGAACAGCAGCACGACCCCGGCCGCGATCAGCGCAAGCACCAGCACGCCCGCCACGACCATGGGGACCGTCGGACGGCGACGGGGGGCCTTCGCGGCCGGCTCGGCGTCCTCCGGCTCGGCATCCGCTGCCGACTCGGCATCCGCAGCCGGCTCGGGCTCGGCCGCCTTGGGCGTGCCCTTCTCCGCATCGGTCTGCGGCGCGCTCTGCTCGGAGGCGACCTCAGCCGTCTCCGTCGTCGCCGCGACTGTCGTCACGACCGTCGCTTCGGCCCGGTCTTCCACCGGGGGCCCCGCGCTACGGCTCGCGCGCCTGCGGGGAGCCGGCTTGTTCGCGTTGGTCAGCTCTGCTGACCGGTCATCATCGTCTGCCACGTCGACTCCTTTCCGGACGAGCCCCCCGACGCCAATGCCGGTTGGGTGTACAGCCGACCATCGGGGCCGGTGTACTTGCCCGTCTTCGGGTCGTAGGGCCGCGCCGTCACCGGCGCCTCCACCGACTCGTCATAGGAGCTGGGAACTGTCGTGTACGAGGGTACATTCGGCGGCATGATCGGCCCGTTGGGCGGGTTGTTGCCCAGCGGGACGTACCCGGTGCGGCACTCCTCCGGGGTCGGCGCCCGGCGGCCGGGGAACTCCATGCAGGGGCTGTTCCTGGCACCGCGCACGGTGCTGGGATCGTCCTGCGCCACCCGGCAGAACAGGCCGGGCGGGGTGTCCGGCGTGGACACCTCGTTACCCGGTCGCCACTGGTCGGGCGGGAGGAACCCGGTGGTGCACGGCGGCGGATCGTTGACCTCGAGGGCGAAGTTCACCAGCCCACCCTCGTCTCGAGGACCCGAGAGCGCCATCGTCGTCAGAGCGGCGGTGATCGGCGGGTAGAGCACCAGGACCTGCTCGATGCTCTTGTTGTAGATCACGCCGACCTCACCGACGCTGACCAGGTTCGCGAGCAGCAATGGAAGCGTCGGCTTCAAGTCCTGGAACAGCGCATTGGCCTCCGCGGCGGCACCGGGGCCCTTATCCAGAATGGCGCGCAGGTCCGGGTCGCTGGCCCGCAGCTGATCGGAGAACGTCACCAGGTTCTTTGTCCAGGACCGGATCGCGTCGCTGCTGACCACCTGAGTGTCGAGCAGCGGGCCGATCTGGTCGATCAGCTGCAACGTCGCGTCCGAGTTCGCGTTCGCCTCCTGGACGAACAGCCGCGCCGAGTCGATGAGCTGCTGCAGCTCGGGGCCGGTGCCGTTGAACGCCTTGAAGGCCTCGTCGACCACCAGCTTCAGCTGGGTGTTGGAGACGCTCTTGACCAGGGTGTTGGCCTGATCGAGCAGCGCACCGACCTCCTGCGGCACCGAGGACCGGTCCTCGGGGATGACGTCCCCGTCGGACAGGTAGGGCTCGGAGTCCTCGCGCGGGATGAGGTCCACGTACTGCTCGCCGACGGCGGAGACACTCTTGACCGCCGCGTCCACGTCGGCCGGGATCTTGTACTTGCTGCCGATGGACAGCTTCGCGTCCACGCCGGACTCGGTGAGCACCACCTCGTCGACGGTACCCACATTGGTCCCGCGGTAGGCCACGTTGGCGTGCGGGTACAGGCCGCCGGTGGACGACAGCTCGACGGTGACGTCGTACCGACCGATCCCGAACAGGGCGGGGAGTTGGACGTACTGCGTCGCCATCACCGACAACCCGATCACCGTGAGGATCGAGAAGATGACCAGCTGAACGCGGACGAACTTCGACAGCATCATGGCTTGGGCGCTCCTAGCTGCGGAAGGCCGGGGATCTGCGGGAGCTGGATCTGGGGCAGGCCGGGGATCTGCGGGGCGGGTGCGGGCGCCGCGGCCGGCTTGGCCGGCGGCTTCGGGGTGGGGCTCTGCAGCGGGTTCGTCGACTGCCCGGCCACACCGGCTGTCTTACCAAGCGCGCCCTCGACGCCGCCGAGCGTGCCACCGAGTCCGGTACCGGTCAGGAAGTTCTTGTCCAGCCGCTTGTTGGTCATATCGACCGTCATCATCAGGTTCGCGTAGTCGCCTCGGATCGCCTGGTCCAGATTCTTCAGCGGGAATGGGTACGTGATCAGGATCGACAGCGAATCGGTGAGCGCGGTGCCCGTGCTGGCGAGCTCAGTCAGCAGCGGCACCAGCGCGTGCAGGTTCGCCTTGAGGTCGTCACCGCTCTCGTTGATCACCCGCGTGGCCGTGGCACTGAGGTTGCCCAGTGCGAGCAGTGCGTCGGTCAGGTTCTGCCGCTGGCCGACGAGCACCTCGAGTGCGGGCGGGATGCCGTCGAGCGCGGCGGTCAACGTCGCCGTCTGCTGGTTGACGTTGGTAGACAGCCGGTCCAGGCCTTCCATCGCGGAGACGATCTCGCCGCGCTGACGGTCCAGGCTGCCGACCAGCTGGTCGAGCTGCGGAAGCAGATCGCGGATCGAGTCCTCACGGCCGACCAGGCCCGCGTTGAGTTCCCTTGTGATGTCGTTGATCTGGGCCAGACCGCCGCCGTTGAGGACGACGGAGAGTGAGGACAGCGTTTGCTCGGTGGTCGGATAGGCGCCCGCGCGTGCCATCGGGATGACGTCGCCGTCGGAGAGGGTGCCCTCCGGGGCGATCCCGACCGGCGGCGCCAGCTCCAGGTGCTGCGAGCCGAGCAGGCTGGTCTGGCCGATCTTGGCGGTCGCGTTCGCGGGCAGCACGACGTCCTCGTTGACCGAGACGGTGACCACCGCATGCCAGTTCTGCACCTCGATGCCGTCGACCGTGCCGACGGTGACGTCGTTCACCCGGACCGGCGAGTTCTCCGACAGGGTGGTCACGTTCGGCATCTCGATCTTCACCGAGTAGGCGCCGTCCCCGGTTCCCTCGGTG
>Ga0105243_10001749_pt1 | contig 18702 bp, 15 predicted proteins | sample KBSM34metaG_FD_81525 | JGI IMG/M metagenome (GOLD analysis project Ga0105243, IMG submission 81525) | Miscanthus rhizosphere microbial communities from Kellogg Biological Station, Michigan, USA - KBS M3-4 metaG | ecosystem: Host-associated > Plants > Roots > Rhizosphere > Soil | place... | reverse complement strand
CAACCGTGACAAGAAGCACGGTACCGATGACCAGATCGAATGGGGCCAAGGCGTCATCGCCAACTTCTCCTCCGGTTTCACCCAGGGCACCGTCGGTGTCGGCGTCGACGCATTCGGCCTGTATGCCGTGCGTCTGGACGGCGGCAAGGGCCACAACGGTGGTGGCGGCGTCGACTTCTTCAAACCGCACGAAACCACCAATGCCGAGGGCAACGCCAGCTCGCCGCATAACCTTGCCCGTGGCGGCGCTGCCGTGAAATTCCGCATCTCCAACACCGTGCTGAAGTACGGTGACCAGATGCCGGCACTGCCTGTGCTGCAGTACGACGATGCACGTCTGCTGCCAGAAAGCTTCACCGGCACCCTGCTGACCTCGAAAGAGATCGAGGGCCTGGAGCTGAACGCCGGTCGCTTCACCCAGGAAGCGCGCAAGAGCGCCGAGCGTCGTGACGGTGGTGGCCTGAAGTCGATCAACGTCTTCGGCGGTAGCTACAAGTTCACCGACAACTTCACCGCTTCGCTGTACACCGCAGACAACGAAGACGTGATGAAGAAGCACTACCTGGGCTTGAACTACGTCTTCCCGATCGCCAGCGACCAGTCGCTGACCCTGGACTTCAACGGCTACAAGTCGGACATCGACAAGCAGTACGTCCAGGCCGCTGGCCTGAACGGCGACTCCAACACCATCTGGAGCCTGGCTGCCACTTACGCGTACGGTGCCCACTCGTTCACCCTCGCGCATCAGCGCAGCACCGGCAGCACCGGCTACAACTACGGCTTCTACCAGAACGCCGGTGGCGTGGGTGACGGTGGTTCGACCATCTACCTGGCCAACTCGTACTGGTCCGACTTCAACGCCGAAGACGAGCGCTCCTGGCAGCTGGGCTACGGCCTGGACTTCGGCGCCTATGGCGTTCCGGGCCTGACCTACAAACTGGCCTACGTGGTGGGTGACAACATCAACACCCGCAACGTCGCCAACCCGCAAGGTTTCGGTGAAGGTAAAGAGCGCGAGATCTTCAACCAGATCCGTTACGTGGTTCAGGACGGCCCGGCCAAGGACCTGTCGATCAAGCTGCGTAGCTCGTTCGTGCGTACCAACAATGCGGTACAGCAGAACGGCTACAACGACGACGGCAACGAAGTCCGCGTATTCGTCGAGTACCCGATCAGCATCTTCTGATCTGATCCCGCTGGGGCTGCTTTGCAGCCCTATCGCGGCGCAAGGCCGCTCCCACACTGGCTGGCTCTAAACCTTCAAGGCCGGCGCAACCCCTGTGGGAGCGGCCTTGTGCCGCGAAAGGGGCGCAAAGCGCCCCCAGCCTTCAAGCCGGCTCCGCCTGTCTACGTCGTACCCCTGCTGCTTTTTCAACTTCCCCCGTCTCCGGTGCAAAGCTGTCGCTACGCGCCATCCGCCACATCCGCGCATAAAACTCGCTTTCAATCGAGCCACTGAGCAATTCGCCAGGCTTGAGAAACGTATGCAAATCCGAGAACAAGCCGATTTCACTGGCGCTGACACGCCGTGCCAGGTGCTTGGGCTTGAGTTCGCTTGGGTGCTCCAGCCCTGCGGCCGCCAGCATCTCGGCCAAGGTGTGCAGCGTGTTGCGATGAAAGCTGGCCACGCGTTGGGCCTTGTCCGGTACCACCAATGCGCGCTGGCGTAACGGGTCTTGCGTGGCAACCCCGGTCGGGCACTTGTTGGTGTGGCAGCTTTGCGACTGGATGCAGCCGATGGCGAACATGAAGCCGCGCGCCGAATTCACCCAGTCGGCACCAATGGCCAGCACGCTGGCGATATCGAAGGCGCTGACGATCTTGCCCGCTGCGCCAATACGGATGCTCGAACGCAGGTTCAGGCCGACCAAGGTGTTGTGCACGAACATCAGCCCTTCGCGCATGGGCACGCCCATGTTGTCGCTGAACTCGCGTGGTGCCGCGCCGGTGCCGCCTTCCTTGCCGTCGACGACGATGAAGTCGGGGGTGATGCCGGTGGCCAGCATGGCTTTGGCAATGCCCATGAACTCCCACGGGTGCCCCAGGCAGAACTTGAAGCCCACTGGCTTGCCGCCCGACAGTTCGCGCAGGCTGGCAACGAACTTGAGCAATTCGACCGGCGTGCGGAAGGCGCTGTGCGCAGCCGGGGAAATGCAGTCCTGGCCTTCGCGCACGCCCCGGGTCGCGGCGATTTCCGGGCTCACCTTGTGCCCTGGCAGGATGCCGCCGTGGCCGGGTTTGGCGCCCTGGCTGAGCTTGATCTCGATCATCTTCACTTGCGCCGAGCGGGCTTGCTCGGCGAAGCGTTGCGGGTCGAAACGGCCCTCTTCGGTACGGCAGCCAAAGTAACCGCTGCCGATCTCCCAGATCAGGTCGCCACCATGTTCGCGGTGGTAAGGGCTGATGCTGCCTTCACCGGTGTCATGGGCAAAGCGGCCCAGGCGTGCGCCCTGGTTGAGGGCAGCGATGGCGTTGGCGCTGAGGGCGCCGAAGCTCATGGCCGAGATGTTGAAAATCGAGGCCGAGTAGGGCAGCCGGCATTGCCGCCCGCCGATGGCGATGCGGAACGAAGCAGGGTCGGGGGTGGCCACCGGCAGCATCGAATGGCTGATGAATTCGAAGCCCGGCTTGTAGGCATCGTTGAGTGTGCCAAAGGCTTTTTCGGCGCTTTCATTCTTGGCCCGGGCGTACACCAGCGAGCGCTGGGAGCGGGAGAACGGCAGCTTGTCGTCGTCGCCTTCGATCAGGTATTGGCGGATTTCCGGGCGGATGGTTTCGATCAGGTAGCGGATGTTGCCCAGGATCGGGTAGTTGCGCCGCACCGCATGGTGGCTCTGGCGCAGGTCATTGAGGCCGACCAGGCTGAGCAGGGCGGTGAGCACGGTGAACGGCCAGAGCCAGGCCTGTTGGGGCAGTAGCGGCAGGCTGGCGAAGGTGAACAGCAGGCAGGTGACGAGGCAGGCGTAGCGGCTGGGCAGTGAATGTTTCATGGGTCCATCGCAGGCAGGATGACCGGGCCTAGGATAGGCAAAGGCAGGCTGCGGAAAACCTGGTGAATCGGTAAAAGACTGTTACCTGATCGCAGGTTTGCCCTGCGCGACCCTTTCGCGACGCAAGGCCGTGATGGCAGGTTATTCGGGCAACTGCACACTGGCCCGCAAGCCGCCGCCGTCGCGGTTGTACAGCAGCAACTCGCCGCCATGACTGGCCGCGATGCGCTGGGCGATGCTCAACCCCAAGCCATACCCGCCAGACGCCTGATTGCGCGACCCTTCCCCCCGAACGAACGGGTCGGTAACCGTCGCCATCAAGCCGGGTGCAATCCCCGGCCCGCAGTCATCGATGTGGATAAAAACCCCCGTGGCCGCGCGCTCTAGCGTGACCGAAACGTCTTTGCCATAGCGCAAGGCATTGACCAGCAGGTTCTGCAGGCACCGCTGCAGCAGCAATGCATCGACCCGCACGATGCCAGCCTGGCCCTCAACGGGAAGCGGCTCACTGGCGGTGGCCAAGTCTGCGCACTGGCGCGCCACCAGCTGGTCCAGGTCCACCTGTTGCAGGTTCTGCTGCTCGCCGGCGCGCAGGTAGTCGAGTACCTGGCCGATCATGTCGTCCATCTGCGTGATGTTCTGCCGCAGCCGTTCGCGCTGCTCATCGTCTGGCAGGCGCTCCAGGCGCAGGCGCATGCGGGTCAACGGGGTACGCAAATCGTGGGAAACGGCGGCGAGGAAGTAGGCCTTGTCGTTGACCATCGCAATCAACCGTTGCTGCATCGCATTGAAAGCCTGCGCCGCCTGGCGCACTTCCTGCGGCCCATCCAGCGCCAAGGGCGGCTGCTCCAGGTTGCTGCCCAGCCCTCGCGCTGCGTCCGCCAGGCGCTGCAGCGGGCGCAGGCACAGGCGCACCGCCAGCAGGCACACCAGCAGCACGGCGACGATACGCAGGGCATATACCCGCAGCAGGTAGTCGCTGATCAACGCCCAGGCAGACTCGCCACTCCAGCCCTGCAGCTCCTGGCCATCGATGGTCAGCCAATGCCCATCGGCCAGCGGCACGGCAAACTGAATATGCGCCTGGGCCGTGCGCAAGCCGAACAGGCTGCGCCAGACAATCGGCTGGCCCAGTTCGTCAGTCAGTTGCACCTTCATCAGGCGCACGTCTACAGCATGGCCAAGTTCGTACTTGAGGGCCTGGTGCAGCAGCAATTCGATGCGCTTGCGCCCCCTGCGTTCGTCCCCTTCTTGCGCGGGCAAGGCCTCGGCACAGCGCAGCTGATAATGGGCTGGCGCCTGCACTGCGCCGGCATGGCAGTCGGCCTTGGCAATCAGGGGCGCGCTGCGGGCGGCGATCAGCCGCACCGGGGCTTCGAGCACCTGCGCGAAACGCACATCGAACCAGATGCTGCTCGACATCAGTTGGATTACCAGCGTGCCGCTGACCATGATCAGCAGCAGTTGGCCAAACAGCGTGCGCGGCCACAGCCGGCGGAGCCAGCGCACCTCAGGCATCCGCCTCGCTGCGGGCGAGGCTCAGCAGGTAGCCTTCGTTGCGGATGGTGAGGATCTGCGCGACGGCGCCCGGCGCGCGGCGCAGTTGCTGGCGCAGGCGGCTGACGCACATGTCTACCGAGCGGTCATCGGGCAGGTGGTCACGGCCGAACGCACTGCGGGTCAGATGATCGCGCGACACCACACGGTTGTTGGCTTCAAGCAGCTCACGCAGCACGCGGTAATCGGAGCGGGGCAGGGGCAGTGTTTCGCCGTCCGGGCGGGTGAGCAGGCGCTTCACGTGGTCGAGGCGAAAACCGGCAAATTGCTGCGCTTCGACAGCCGGTTTTGCCACCGGTGTATCGAGGCGCTGGGGGCGACGCAGCACGGCCTTGATCCGGGCAATCAGCTCGCGTGGCTCGAAGGGCTTGGCCAGGTAGTCGTCCGCGCCCACTTCAAGGCCAATGATGCGGTCCAGCGTGCTGCCTTTGGCAGACAACATGATCACCGCCAGGCCAGAGGTGGCTTGCAGCTGGCGGCACAGGCTCAAGCCATCCTCGCCGGGCAGCATCAGGTCCAGCACCACCAGCTCCACTTTGTGCGCAGCCAGTTGCTCACGCATCTGCTCGCCATCAGCGGCGGCCAGTACGGTGTAACCGGCATCTGTCAGGTAATCACAGAGAAGTTCGCGGATTTCGTCGTCATCGTCGACAACCAGCAGCGTTGTACTCATTGCTAAACACACCTGTTCGGTGAGGGCCGGAGGCGCTCGTTACGTTCAATTACATCCCCGTACAAGCCGGGGCTGGAGCCCCAAGGGCGGATCCCTAGAATCGTAACAAAAAATCATCTGCGAATACGAAACCTTCCCAAATGAAACCTCGGAGTATCATGAACGACTTCTCTTCCATCGGCCGAGGCGCAAGTCACCTCACCCCGCTCGCCTTCTTCATCGCCGCGGCCATCAGCGGCAGCGCCATGGCTGCCGACAGCAAGCCACTGGTGCTGGATGCCACGCAGATCGAGGACAGCGCGCTGGCGCCTGCCGATGAAGCCGGCCAGCTAGGGTACACGGTCGAGAGCAGCCGCAGTTCAACCGGCCTCAAGCTGACGCCGCGGCAAACGCCGCAGTCGGTAACCACCATTACCCGCCAGCAGATGGACGACCGCGCCATCCACACCATCGAGCAGGCGCTGGAAACCACGCCAGGGGTGACGGCCAGCAAAGCCGAAGTCGGCGGGCGCACCGACTACCGGGCGCGAGGTTATTCGATCAGCAACTGGAAGGTCGATGGCCTGCAGTTTCAGGGTGGCTCCGACTTCAGCGGCGGTGGTAACGCGCTGAACATGGACCTGTACGAGCGCATCGACATCGTGCGTGGCGCCAACGGCCTGCTGGGCGGCACCGGCGACCCCTCGGCCACCGTCAACCTGATCCGCAAGGCCCCGACCAAGACCTTCGGCGGCAGTGCCTACGCGACCTACGGCAGCTGGGACAAACGCCGCCTGGGCGCCGACCTGAACCTGCCATTGTCCGAGGACGGCCGCCTGCGTTCGCGGTTTGTAATGACCCAGCAGGACGCCAACTCGTTCCGCGACAACCAGTCCGAGCGCGCCCGCGCTGCGCTGGCCAACTTCGAATTCGACCTCGACGACGCCACCACCCTGGGTGCCGGTTACCAGTACGAATACAACAAGGTCGTCGGCGGCGGCTGGGGTGCGAACATCCCGATCTGGTACCGCGACGGCAGCAAGACCGACCTGCCGCGCAGCACCAACGTGGTGCCCAGCTGGAGCTTTGGCGAGTACACCACCCGCACGGCGTTCGGCTCGCTCGAGCATCGCTTCGACAACGACTGGACGCTGGACCTGAAGGCCGCCCAAAGCACCGCCGAGGCCCTCAACCACCGCGGGCTGGCCAAGGTCAACTCGGCGGGCCGCGGCACCTTCGGCGGCTACTGGGACCAGGACGGCAGCGGCGCCGTGCTCAACGGCCTGCACAGCGCCAGCGACACCACCCAGCAGTCGGCGCAGATCGACCTGTCCGGCCCGTTCCAGCTGTTCGGCCGTACCCATCAGGCGATGGTCGGTTACAACGACAGCCGCACCGTGGCCTGGTCACCGGAATACACCTGCAACATGGTCAGCGACGGCCGCGTCAGTGCTGCGGCGCTGGGTTGCCAGTTCCGCGCCAACAACGGTTTCCCGCTGACCGACTGGCGCAATGGCGTGGATGACGACTACGACATGATCGCCTCGCGCACCGGCCGCCACAGCAAGACCACCACCCGCTTGCAGGGCATGTATGCAGCTACTCGCCTGAGCATCACCGACCCGCTGTCGGTGATCGTCGGCGTGCGCACCAGCAACTACTCCGCAATCACCCGCAGCAATGCCGGCGTGCGCACCAGCCAGGAAGAAAACGGCATCGTCACCCCCTACCTGGGCACGGTGTACGACCTCAACGACACCTACTCGCTGTACGCCAGCTACACCGACATCTTCACCCCGCAGACCGCCGAGACCAGCAGCGGCAGCAAGGTCGAGCCGATTCGCGGGCAAAGCTACGAAACCGGCATCAAGGGTGAATGGTTCGATGGCCGCCTGAATGCCTCGGCGGCGTACTTCCGCACCAAGCAGGAAAACAAGGCCGTGCTGGACGGCGACCTGACCACACCGACCGGTAACGACGCCTACAAGGCTGGCTCTGGCCAGGAAACCGACGGCATCGACCTGGAAATCGCCGGTGCACTGACCCCGAACTGGAACGTGTACGCGGGCTACACCTACCTGCACTTCCGCCGTATCGACAGTGATGGCCGCAGCGACCCGTCGCACCTGTTCAAGGCTTCGACCACGTATCGGCTGTCTGGCCCGCTGGACCGCTTGACCCTTGGCGCAGGGGTTACCGCGCAGAGCAACATTCGCGCGGTATCCAGCCCCGCTGGGCAGCCGAGCAATGGCGTGAGTACGGGCGCTACCGACGTCAACTGGTCGGGGTATGCGATCTGGAATGCCATGGCCAAGTACCAGCTGACTGACGATACGAGTGTCAGCCTCAATGCCAATAACCTGTTCGACAAGCACTACTACACCCGCTACGGGTTCTACGCGGGGGCGATTTATGGTGATCCGCGGAACCTGTCGTTGACGGTGAGTACGGCGTTCTGACGGAGGCACCTGGGGCTGCTGCGCAGCCCATCGCAGGCCAGCGCTGTGCCTGTGGTGTTGCGCGTTTTGTGTAGGAGCTGGCTTGCCTGCGATGGGCCGCAAAGCGGCCCCCTGCGGTCAGTTGGATTGCGCCTGCTGAACCTCGCGAACCGGCTTGTCCAACCGGTCCTCCATACGGTCCCAGTCCTCCCCGAACAACTCCACCGGATGCATAGTGCGATCGGCTCCATTGCCGCAGGCCAGCGCTTTGGCGGGGCAATACAGGTCGCACCCCCAGCAGATGCGTTCAGGGTGGCTGGGGTTGGTGGGGAATTTCTTGGCCATAGCGTCCATTCTCGCAAGTGGGGTGCTGAGCCCAAGCTATGCCTTCCAGCGCTTTCAGCCTTGATTGAAATCAAGGCGCGCTGCGTCTTGCGGTAAGGTATTCAACTTATCGTTTCTGCGTTCGGCATGTGATCGCGAAGATCGGTCCAAGCAGTATCACTGACTGGGGGTGATAGGGGCGCTATCTGACACAAGAAGGAATGCATGAAATGGCATCGATGAAACGTCCCCGCCTGCGGGCGGTTCAGCCTCGGTCGGGCGTTAGCCTTGAGCTGACTTTTACCAATGGGCAGCGGTTTACCCTGGATATGAGCGACGCGCTTAAAGCGTATCCGGGGTTGGCGCCACTGGCTAAGCGCAAAGCGTTCGAAGACGTAACGTTAGGGGATGGAGGCTGGTCCGTGGAATGGCCGGCGCTGGATATTCAGATCGGTGCCGACACCCTACTGCTGGACGCGCTTGCCCAAAACGCCCCGGATGAGAACACCCGGATATTCATTCGCTGGCGGCTGCGGCATCGGATGACGCTCGACCAGGCTGCCGAAGCACTGGGCGTCAGTGCGCGCAGTATCAGCCGTTACAGTAGCGGTCGTGAAGCGGTACCACGCACACTGGCGTTGGCTTGTTTGGGCTGGGAGACGTTGGAGCAGAAGGCAGCCTGATAGGTCATGCTTGCTCCGCCCTGGGGTAATTGCGCGGCGGGGTAGCGAACACACAAACAAAGGCCCACCTTGCGGTGAGGGTCTGGATCGAAAATTAAACTCCAGAGCGGATTGCGAGAGTCTTACGGATGTACGCTTTATTTACTGCGGCACTTGAAAAGCCAAAGCAGTGTTAGCACCGTCGGCCAAAATAATGTGTTGAGAACGTCATGAGCGCTGGCCTGCCAGCGCCAGTATCCGAAGCTGCCAATATCGTCTAGCCGATCTACCCACTCGCCAGCACACGCAATGAGTAAAACAACCAGCCAACCCAAGTATGGCCTGAATCGTTGGGTGCCAACGATCATCGTTGAATAGACCGCCATGCCCAAATAGATATGCAGGGCGTCTTTTGACAGTCCGGTTGCCGCCACAATCGCGAGCTTGATGCTTTGTACGGTTGAGATATCCATGTCAATTTTTCCTCTCTGCGCCAAGGCGTTTTGCCTCGTGCGTGATGCTATGCGGGAAGCTCTAACCCTAAAGCAACATCTATCGTTCCACGCTGCTTGATCGATTCCAAGGGCTGCATGAGGTCATATCGACAGTGCCGCCCGGGACCTCGTAGGTTTTGAGGCGGCTCTCAGGTGCGACATAAGGTACTCCCTTTCTTCGAAGTGACTTTGATCCCCAAACTGAAACGGTTGAAACCCACCAGTTTTTGAGAGTTTTCTATGGAGCCTGAATGGTGCGGCACCAGGAGTCGAGTTCATATTTAATCATATGATAAGTAAGTGATTTTTTCTGAGTGTAGCGTTCGCTACCTCTTAGATTATCCTAATAGGTGAGCTTGAGGTTTGTCATCGCTTTGTAAGGAAAAGACTATTTAGTTAGTCCACTGTTTAAGTTCCTTGTGCCAGCGATGTTTTGGGCTAAAGATTTTTACTCAAGTCGAATTTTAAACAGAGCTGTTTTTATTGTTTGCCTTTGTTGATGGCTTTGCTAATCAATTTGAACGCATCTGAGTTGCTAACAACGTTAAGCCTGTCGCTACTATATGCTTTGGTAAGATGAAGTAAGGCCATAGTTTGAAGATTTAAAATCTCGACTTCAGAAATTATTTTTCGAGATTTTGATTTGTCATGCATTCGTCTATAAAGAACGTCGTCAGGGCTTGCGTTAATAAAGAAAATTAAATCCGGCTTGAGTTGCCTTAAAGCCTCAATCGGTACCCAGAATTCTGTATTTTCGGTCTCGATCACAGCATGGAATTCGACGATGGTATTCTTGTTGATCTTTTTTAATGAGGTGTAGGCTGTAATTAACTGTCGTTGATTGATTGATAAGGAATCGCTTCCGATTTTAGAAATTTCAATAGGGCGCCCTATTTGTTTCAGTAATGTCGATGCTGATAGTCCGACGTATTCTGGGTTGGTCGAAACCAGCTCTTTAGTTAGTGTGGATTTTCCTGATCCGGCTACCCCAAATAATGCGATATGCATTTAAAAGTCTCGCTTGATTAGGTCGAAAATTATGTCTTGTGCCACATAGCAGTATGACTGAGGGGGGGTAATTCCCGCCGCTCGAAGGCTATCTAGTGGTACCTTGCTGTTATACTCGATAACGTTGTCTAAGTGGATAGCGAAAGCTTCGTTGCTGTTGAAGAAATAGCTGTCGAAATTTTCTTTAGAGATGCAGGCTTTTTCAAACGCTATCTGCTCTATTGCTGACGGCGAGCTAAGCTGAATGCTGGCGATTGTTGCTTCGCCTGCGAGCATCTTTACTGGAGAGCTTGAATAGATGTATATTCTCCTGCCTGGCTTGAAAAGTACCCCGATTTTTTTTCGTAGCTCGACAGTTTTAGCGCCACTAAAAATCATTGAGCTATACTGTGGCTTAATGCTAATTATGATTTCTGGCATGATGTATTAGGTTCTAAGGAAAGTTTTATGGCTAAAAGCTTAGCGTTTTGGCTCGAAGGAATCAACACTGAGGACCATGAAATTGACCTGCATGTCAATTACTGGTTGTTGCACCAGAATACTGATAGCGAGCTTAGTTACCTAGATATTGGTGTAAAATTTTCCGGTTTACATGATCCTAGTAATGTGGACGGGAATATTAACGTTTACTTCCCGTTCAAGATTACTAATGATAATTATCATCCTAGTCTAGGTGAGTTGGTATGTTCGCGTACGGATCTCATCCAAACAATATTTAACGCTAGGCATAAGTCTACATCCAATAGTTCCAATACATCAGTTGATATTGAGTTCGAAAGCAAAAAAGAAGACATCCTTAGAGTGTTTACTCAGATATCTTGTAGCCCTGAAAATGGAGGGGTAAGAATAGTAGATACGGATGAAGGGTCCACGCTGTTGTTTCCACTGAAACTACTCAGCGTAACAAAGAAAACAGATCCCCAGTTGCCCGAGCAGGGGGATGAAAAGGGTAAAATATTACCTGGATATATCCGTTTTCGAATAAAGCTTGGTGCTCAAGAGACTAAGGTTTTGTCTCAAAGCTACAAGCATAGTGATAGCTTCATATTGAGTCGTCTGGAGTCAACCGAGATCGTGGACTTTAGACTGAATGAGGTTCGAGATCTGCCTGGTATTGTGCAATCTAAGAACTTGATTGGTGCGGGAATCAAGAATATTCATTTTTTCCTGATACGTGAAGTTGACTCGGAGTATAAGCAGGCTCACGCAAATTTTCACAGATGTAGGCTTTTGGAGAAAGAGCTGTGGAATGAGTATTTAAGCTTGCAGCCTAAAGACAAAATGGCTCCAAAGCAAATGCTTATTTATCACTGGAAAGAGTCCGGTAAGATTGACAAAGACTCAAGTGAAAAACTACAAGCGCCCATTGAGAAGTTCACTGCGTTTGCGAAGTTTAGCAAGATTACGGTTACATACAAAAACTTGTTTTTGTTTTTGTTCTTTGCACTTGTGATAGGTGCGGTGTCTGGGGCTATGGGAAATGTGCTATTTAATTTCGTTGGAGATGTAGGCAGCGCGGTAATTGATAAGGCTGTTTACTTGCATGATGTACATTCTAAGAAGTAAGTTGAGATATATAAAGTTCTTGCAAAAAACAGTGGAAATGCTAAAATGCTTGTCATAACGCTATTTGAAGTGTAGGGAGAGAAAAATGATTGCAACTACTGTGAGGCCGGTCATACGCTATGATTATCTTAGCGCAATGAGCGTTGACTTCATGTTCATTGCAAACCATCTCTCAGCGATTTCCCATCTTTATCCTGGGTTTAAAGAGTGGCTTTACTTCAAGTTTAAGCCAGAATTTTTAAGTGGGTCTAGGGATATACTGGTTGCGTACGATGGCAATAATATCGCTGGATTGTCGTTGTTGAAGTTCAGTGATTTTGAACATAAAATTTGTACTTTTTATGTTATGCCAGCATACCGTGGCTTGAGCATTGGACACGAGCTTATGAATAGGTCTCTTTCGTTCCTGTGCAAACGAAATGTTTCGATATCTGTCTCTCAAGAAAGAGAGGCTGAGTTGTACCCTGTTCTGAAAAATTCAGGTTTCAGGCTAGATCGTAAAGTTGAAGGCGCTTACCGCTCCGGAGTGGTCGAAAGTTTTTACTCCGTCTAGCTTTTAGCTTTTTACCGAAAGCCCATCGCATATAAATGCCTTGGGCTTTTTATTTGGTCTGGATTTTAATACTTAATTTTGAATTATATTGGGAAATATTTAGATTCCGCGCTAACCCTCTTTGTCTTACCCTAATGCGTTATCCTAGATATCTCCTCTTTCATTCACATCGCTTTCCCAAAATCTAAGATTTAAAATCCCCACGTCATCCCGCCAAGAATGTTGAGTGTTATCAGGGATCGAGGCCCCTGCGACCTGTGAGGGTTGTCCACTAACGCGGGACTGGCGGCTCTTTACGACCGGGAGCTTGGGCATCTCAAGATCTGGCCTCCTGAACACCTCCGAAGAAGTGGGCGGGTGGAGGCTGCACTGGCTGACGAGACCGGCGCCGCGAGATCTTGAGTCAGGTGAAGGCAGTGAAGCGATGACCGGGGCGTGCCTGACTGTCAGTCAGGTGCAGGCCATTCCGTAGGCTGCGGCACCATCATCTGTATCGCTGTTGCTGGTGACTTCGGTGTTTGTCACGCCGATTGTCACGAGGGGGAATGCCGCAATGCCTTGTATGAGGTGGGCTGCAGCAATGGTAGGAGCGCCCGTCTCTTTCCGGAAGAAAGAGACGGGCGCAGGTTGGCGCAAGGAAATGGCCAAGCGGATAGGTTGCTGCAGGGCAGCTATGAAAGGGGATGAGTTGCCGCAGTGGGCACACTGGTAAAAGTAGGCATCCATCACATCGCTGTGACCGTGCGAGCCGCCGGACGCTAATCGCACTTTGGGAGAACCACCACGGTGTGGCGTAGCCTTAAAGGTTCTGGCTACCTGGGGTTGCTGTCAGCGACAGCGCTTTGCCCGATCTTTTTTACGCCTGTGGATAATTCGGGTCAAGGCTCGAATTTTGGGGAGTTCTGCGGCTGTGGATGAAATTATCCACCGGTGGAAATCAGTGGTTTTCCACAGATAGTTGCTTGGGCTTTAGATTTTAAGTGAGGTCCATTTCAGCAGGGCGGCTTTGCAGCCATGCTGAAATGGACCATGATTGAATAGGTCTAGTGCAATTCAGGATAGGCGATACTGTTAATTATCGTCCCAAAATACTTTTTAGCTCGTTAAGGCATAATTTCGGAAGGTCGATTGAGTTGATATTGATTTTCGAAAGAACTTCCAAATAATCTTCTACATCTACGGCGTCTGTGTTCCCGATGATTTTCTTCAATCTAAGCGCAGTAAATCTTGAAAAGCCTACTGACATCAGACCTAATTCAACTTTGTTACATGAGCCGAACTCTAGGAAAGTGTGGTAGGGAGCCTGTTGAGCGTCTTCTTTGGAGAATCCTCTTTCCAATAAAGCTAGCTCTAGAAGATCTTCGTATGCGCTAAGGTATTTAACGAGCCTAAACCTTATTGCGCTTTCGATAACTTTCAATACCTGTCGAATTATTGATGAGGCGCTTAATTTATTATCGTCGTCTCTGCGGACGTAATTTACGCGATCTTTGAGTATAGAGCCGATGGATTTACCAGTAACCCAATCGTGTGCGAGATTACATATAAGATTTCTATATTTTATAGAGTTTACTGGTGCATCCCAAGAAAAATACTCACAAACGAGATCCACAGCATTTGACATTCTTTCTTTTCCGCCAACCTCGAACGGATGCAAAAGCGAAAGATGGTCAATGCTCAGCACTCCAATCATATGGTTATAAATATGTTGGAGGTGGTCTGGTCTCAATGATCGATGGGCCTCAAGAATATCATAAGGAAGCGTGACCTCAAGTGATCTTATATGGATTAAGTTATCGTTGAAAATTTCGGCGGTGTCAGAGGTGCTGTACTTCGCTGTTAGTTCCGTATCAGTTGACGTCATGCTTTCATGAAAAAGCTTACTAAATCCAGCTTCGGCTATCTCCTTTTCTTTTTCATCAGTTAGAGACTCGTTTATAAGCTCCTGAATAATTTTCCCTCCGTCACCCATAATTTTATCCATGGATGATTTTATTTCTTGTAGAGTATCGCCCTTGTAGGATTCGTCCTCCCAACTTCCTGGTCTTATACACCATATGTTGCCATGGAACTCCTGGAGAAGTCTGCCGGCTCTTCCTGCTAGATTTAAGAAGTCCGATCGCAGCATTGGATTTTTGCCGCTGTACGGGTTGTCAATCACAATATGCTTTGCGGGAAGATTGACACCCTGCAATAGGGTGCTGGTACAACATATGTATTTGATTTCTCCAGATCGGAATAAATCTTCGATACCAGCCCTTACAATGGAAGGAATGTCTCCATAATGGAAAGCTACGCCGCTTTGCAGGCTTTTTACCAATCCGTGCTCTTCGTGGATCTCGCTTCTAATAAAACTAACAAATTCTTTAATGTTGTTGCTTGGTTCGAAATTTTTATTGAGTGAGGAAAGCTCGCTTGCTATTTTTTCGGCGTCACTGGGGTCGTTTGCAAATATTATTGTAGAGTCATCGTTCTTTGTTATCGCATAGGCTAGATTTGCTCTTTGCTTGAAGATGCTGTCTCTAAAGCGGAAATTTACATGGCGCTCCCCGATTGTGATGTCAAATTTATTCGTGAGCAGCGAAACGTTAACCATGTTAGGCTTTTTGTTAACTTCGGAAATTAATAAGATATTCTGTGATACGGGTGAAACTGTTTCCGTGAAGAACTGCCCATTATCACTGCGTTTAAATAAATTTAGTAAGTATCCAGGGTTCTTTATGAGAGGGCTGGCAAACATAAGCGACGTTTTGGGATGTTTCGAAAGTGCGATTTCAACTGCATTGTGTAGTACTATCCCTCGATTCCCTTTTTGAATTTCATGCGCTTCATCCACGATGAGAGTGGAAATCTGTTGCGTGTTATTTTTTGGCTTTAGAAGGGTTAGAAGTCTTTCAGGTGTGAGAATATATACAATGCTTTTGAATTTCGATTCTGTTTCCAGCGGAAATGGCGCGGTTCGAACCGTCGTGTCATTTATGTTTTCACGCTGAAGTGTTTGCCGGATTCGGTTTGAAACTTCACTTATTAGAGCGCGTGTTGGTACTATGTATACAACGACCTTTTCTGTACAAGACTTTAATCGGCGGACTAGGTCTATGTTCAGGATAAATGATTTTCCCGCTGAAGTAGGTGCGGAGACACTTAAGGATGTTTGCTTTTGTAAGGCTTCTAAAAGCTTATATTGAAAATCCGTTAGAAGAATTCCCTCGTTGGTGGAGTTTTCGGCCTCGCGTGCAACTCTTTCCAATGCAAGAGAAATAGGAATGCTGGGTCGTTCATCTTGCGTGTAACGACTGCGCAATAGTGTGCGTCCTGGAAAATTCCCTAGCCTAGAAAGTATGATGTCTGCTGCAGAAGTTATATCTATGGCGGATTCTTCGGTAGACTCTATAAGTCTACTCATTATTTCGTAAGACAGAATTAAATCGCTGGGCTCTTCGGATAGGGAAAGCGCCGAGGATACTCCAATAAGTTTTTTAATTTCTGCTTCTGTAATCGAGGCAGCGTTTATTGGAACTGGGAGTAGCGACTCTATGTTTAGCTTGTAAAGCTTTGCTATCTGGGGTTGAAATTCTTCGGCGATATTCATGGTTTAGTCCAGGGCTGCGTTGAATTCATCACGAAACTGCTGGACAGATGGAAATGGGAGGAAAAAAACTTCAAAACTAAGATGTTTTTTTTCAAAATCGCCAAACCTTGAGTTTAGTGCTTTAGATATGTTCTTGCTTTCGGTAAGTAGCATTTGGCGGAATTGACTAGAAAGATCGCTTTGTTTGATTTTGTGGATGTTTTGATATTCTTTCCAGTTGTAGCCGATTAGGCATGCGTGGTTGATGCGAGCCCCAGGACCAGGTTCGCCAAGCTTAATTAGATCAATAACTGCATTTTTTGTGTTTTCATCAGCATATTTGAAATGCTTTGTTATCATTGTGAATTCGTGCTTATATATTTCTTTGTCGTGGAATTCGTTAATGCTTTTCAGTGCGGATGTAATGGCTCCATCAATCGAACTGTATAGTTTTGACTCGCCAAAGTAAAAGTCCACTAATTGATCTTGTTCGCACCAGCGCATATGGATACCGTCAGACCCGTTTGACTCCAAACGCCTATTCGTCTTTAATTCCATTTTTGCAACGATTTGAGGTGCTCTAAGAATTGCTTCTGTTAGGAAGAAAAGAAGTGTTTCACCAGCCTCTCCAGTTTTGTCAGGATCATCCTCTGATATTTCTGGATGTCTAAATAACTTTCGTGCCTCTTTTGTTAGTTGTGCAGATTGTCTATTTGTTAGGGTTTCTGGCCTGTTTTTCGAGGCTATGCAATAGTCAATTATGTATTGGTAAAGTAGCTCGGCTAGGGCCTTGGACATTGGCCTACCGTTCCCATCAAACTTTAGATGATGTATTCGAATGTTTGCTTTTGCTTCATCTATTGTTTCGGTATGCTCAATTACGTCGATGCATGATTGATAGTCTAACTCATCTACTGAAATATAAAGCGACGAATCTTCTAGGCTGCTCAATTATATTCTTCCTTGATTCGTTAAGACATTTTTATGGCTATTTAATACTCTTTATAAAATTTAGATCTTTCGTTTCAATCTGAAGCCTTCAGTTGCCTCATTCCGACTGAAGGGGTTTTGGGATCATAGCCTCGGGATGCGCTGGTGGCCAGTACTGTGCCATCCCTTCGCGGTTCATCCCTACAGGAGCCTACTTGATACGCAGCGGAGCGAGCCCGCGTTTGGGACTTTTCGCCGACTAAGTGGTGTAACTGTAGCGCCGCTACAGTTCGCAAACTCATGCGGCGTGACATGCTCTTGTCTATTCGCCTCAAGGTACCGGCTCCACCAGTTCATGATTAGCCTGCGCTCCTCAATGAACTCTGCCTTGTGGATGTAAGCGGCGCGGACGTTGTTCCGCTCTTTGTGGCTCATCTGCCTTTCAATGGCGGTCTCGGACCACAGTCCTGATTCAATCAGCGCACTACAGGCCATCGAACGAAACCCATGCCCGCAGATTTCGGTTTTGGTGCCATAGCCCTTTTTCTGAGTGCACTGTTCACCGTGTTTTCAGACATGGGTTTCCAGGGCTTGGCATCGCCTGCAAACACCAGGTCGAATTTGCCGGTGGGGACGTGGATCTGTTCAAGCAGAGCCACGGCTTGCGGCGATAAGGGTACTAAATGGATATCCCCTGCCATCTTCGTACCCCTTGTGGAAAAGGGTACTCCCTCCAACGCGGGTCGAGTGTCCGGTATCTCCCAGGTGCCGCGCTTGAGGTCGAACTCGCTCCAGCGGGCGAAGCGCAGTTCGCTGGAGCGGACGAACACATGCAGCGAGAGCATGACCGTCAGGCGGGTAAGTGCGCGGCCTCTGTAGGTGTCGATACGCTCCTGCAATTCAGGCAGACGCGATAAGGGTAAAGCAGGGCGGTGAATCACCCTCGGGGCTTTGATCAAACCTTCAAGGTCGGAGGCAGGGTTTGCCGCGATCTGTCGAGCACGTTTCGCCTCGCGCATGATGCTTTGTAGGTAGTTTTGTACCCTTAAAGCGACGTCAATCGTGCCGCGTTTCTGGATCGCTTCCAGAGGTTGCATCAGGTCATGGGTGTCCAGATCGACAATAGAGCGAGCGCCGATCAGCGGGAAGACATGGGTTTTGAGGCGGCTCAGGACGGTCTTGGCATGACCCGGAGCCCATTTGGCAGACATCGATTTGTGCCAGTCCAGTGCGGCGCTTTCAAAGGTTCGGCCTTTGATTGCGGCCTGCGTCTTGGTTTGGTGTTTGTTCTCTATGGGGTCGATGCCTTCCGCCAACATCCGCTTGACCGCCAGACGCTTGTTGCGCGCATCGGCGAGGCCAACCACGGGATAGCTGCCGAACGAGGTCAGTCCTTCGCGTCCATCAGGCTTGATATACCTGAGACGCCAGCCTTTACGGCCATTGGGTTGGACTAGAAGGTAGAGGCCGTCGCCGTCGAAAAGCTTGTAAGCGCGGTCGGTGGGCTTGGCTGAGCGGCAAGCCGAATCGGAGAGTGGAGCAGTGGTGCGCGACATAAGGGTACTCCCCCTTTATCGAATTACCTTACCCCTAACACTACCCCTAAAACGGTTGGAATCCACCAGTTTCTGACGGAAATCGATGGAACGCCAAAACGAAAAAACCCGCCAGAAGGCGGGTTTTTCGGGGGTTCCAGAGATTTTGAAAGCTTTCTATGGAACCTTGAATGGTGCCGGCACCAGGAATCGAACCCGGGACCTACTGATTACAAGTCAGTTGCTCTACCATCTGAGCTATACCGGCGTGTCAGGGCGACGATTATAGCGATTGGATTGGTTCTGTAAACCCCTGAATTTTGACTATTTTTACGCGGGCTTCAGGTCAGGCGCGCAGCAGGGTTTTCTTGAGTTTCTGAATGGCTTGCCAGGTTCGACTGTTTTGCATCGCGCGCAGTTGT
>Ga0105243_10001747_pt1 | contig 18717 bp, 14 predicted proteins | sample KBSM34metaG_FD_81525 | JGI IMG/M metagenome (GOLD analysis project Ga0105243, IMG submission 81525) | Miscanthus rhizosphere microbial communities from Kellogg Biological Station, Michigan, USA - KBS M3-4 metaG | ecosystem: Host-associated > Plants > Roots > Rhizosphere > Soil | place... | reverse complement strand
TGTCCCTCGAAGATGTTCTTGAAGTACGTCGGGAACGAGTAGTGCACGTAGAAGAAGTGCGCCATGTCGACGACGTTGTCGATGATCTCGCGGCAGTTGGTGTCGATGACGATCGACTTCCACTGCCAGTCGGTCCACTCGGCATCGTCGGCCCGCATGGCTGGGATCGCGACCTCCGGTGGGGGCGGATTGCCCTCCGGGTCGTTCCAGACGAACAGCAGCTCGTCCTGCTCCATGATCTCCCAGGCGCGGGTGCGGGCCAGCGGCGGGACGCGGCGGGCGTAGGGGATGCCGGTGCACTTGCCGTTGCCGCCCCAGCGCCAGTCGTGGAACGGGCAGGCGATCGAATCGCCCTTGACCGTGCCCTGGCTCAGGTCGCCGCCCATGTGCCTGCAGAAGGCGTCGAGGATCTTGATCTCGCCGTTGCGGTCGGAGAACACGACGAGCTTGGTCCCGAAGGCCTCGATGGAGTGCGGCTTCCCGTCGCGGAACTCCGCCACCAGCCCCAGGCAGTGCCAGCCACGTGCGAAGCGAGCGGGCGGCGTGCCCTCGTCGATGATGCGAACCTCATCGGATTCCTCGATGTCCACAGCGGGTCCTCTCGTTTGTCTCGGCATTCACAGGGTCGGCCGCGGCGGGGTCGATGTGATCACGGTCACCGCGTGAGGTGACCTTCTCAGCCCGGCGATCCTGCCTCAATTCGCGCACCCGCTGACCGGAATAGACGCAGGTCAGTCGTGTCGGGCAGCTCCAGTGCCGCCGGCACCGCACTGCTGGCCGTCCGCCTCCCCCTGGTCATCCCACTGAACGGACGACCCCATGGCGTCGCACCGCTCCCCACGGTGGGATGTCAGTGCCTGCGCACGCCCGGAGGTCCGTCGGCGATGCCGCGAAGGTCGCACGGGAGGAGATGACAATGTCGGCCGGAGACAGCTCGAAAGCGAGCCTGCCCACCTCCACGCTCGATCGACTCTCCCTGGTCCTGGACACCTTCCGGAGCGCGCCGCGGCTCAGCCTGACGGAGGTGTCCCGCGGAACCGGCATACCCCGGACGAGCACGCTCAGGATGCTCGAGCAGTTGGTGAGGATGGGGTGGCTCCGCCGCAGGGGTGCCGAGTACGAACTCGGGGACACGCTCGCCGAACTCGGGGCGCTGTCGCTGTACCGGGACAGTGTCGACCGGGTCGTGACACCGCTGCTACGCGAACTGCACCTGGTGACGGGCCACGTCGTCCATCTAGGTGTTCTCGACGGCAAGGACGTGCTCTACCTCGAGAAGGTCGGTGGTTCCGCGGCGCCCCACCTGCGGACACGGGTCGGGACACGCATACCCGCGCGATCGTCGACAATCGGCAAGGCGCTGCTCGCGTCGGCACCACGGCCCGGCGTCTCGTTCGGTACCTGTGTCACCGGGTTCGGTTGCATCGGAGCGCGTGTCGGATCACTGGGCGGTGCCGAGGTCGGCCTGTCGGTCAGCGGACCGATGGACCGGTTGAAGTTCGACCAACGGCATGCGGCGCCCGTGCGGATGGCGGCGGCGGCGATCGCGCACTACTTCGACCTCACCGGAGCGGGTTGGCCGCGAGCCTGACCCGGCCTCCCCGCCCTGACCTGGCCTGAGTCCGCTGATCGGAAACGAGAATTGCCCGCGCGCCGGCTCCCTGACAGCGTGTTGCCATGAACTCCGAGCTCACACTGACCGCCCCCGAACAACTCCTGGCGATCGAGCAGATCAAGCGCACCTTCGCGGCCCGGCTGCGGTGCATGGACAACAAGCAGTGGGACGTCTACCCGACGCTGCACACCGACGACGTGGTCTCCGAGACGTGGGGCGGCCTGCCCGGAGACAAGCAGCCACAGACCGAGGGCACCTCGAACCGCGTCGTGGGCAAGGACAAACTGACCCGCGCGATCAGCACCCTCCTCGGCGGATCGACCGCGGTGACCACCGTGCACCACGGCCACACCCCGGAGATCGAGTTGACCTCCGACGACACCGCCCGCGGGATCTGGGCGATGGAGGACAAGCTGTGGTGGACCAACGGCGACCACGAGGAGCACCTCCACGGCTACGGGCACTACCACGAAGAGTACCGAAAGGTGAACGGCCACTGGCTGATCAGCTATCGAAAGCTCACCCGGCTGCGTGAGGACGTCACCGAGGGTTTCTTCGACTACCTGCAGGCGCTGTGAACCCGCTCTTCGCCCCGATGCAGATCCGGTCGCTGGCGCTGCCGAACCGGATCGTCATGTCCCCCATGACACGAGAGCACTCCCCTGCCGGGGTCCCCGGCCCGGAGGTGGCCGCCTACTATCGGCGGCGTGCCGAGGGCGGTACCGGCCTGCTGATCACCGAGGGCGTGGCGATCGACCACCCGACGGCCGTCGACAGCACCAGAGTCCCCCGCCTGCACGGAGAATCGGCACTGGCGGGATGGCGCACCGTGGTCGACGAGGTGCACGCGGCAGGCGGCCGGATCATTCCCCAGCTGTGGCACGTCGGCCCGCTGTGGGGCGCGATGCGCGCGGTGGATCCGGCACTGACGCCGATGCGCCCCTCCGGGCTGTGGGGGCGGGTCGGCAAGACCGTCTACCCGGAGGACTACCTCGCGCGGGCGAGCGTTCCCACCCAGGCGATGACCGAGCGCGACATCGCGGACGTCATCGACGGTTACGTGCGGTCGGCGCGCAATGCGGTCGACGTCGGGTTCGACGGGATCGCGATCCACGCCGGGCACGGTTACCTGCTGGACGCCTTCCTGTGGGAGTCGACGAACCAGCGAAACGATCACTGGGGCGGTGACCTGCAACGACGTACGGAGTTCCCGGCGGAGGTGGTGCGGGCGATCCGGCGCGAGATCGGTCCCGACCTGCCGATCTTCTACCGGTTCTCGCAACACAAGCAGCAGGACTACGCGGCGCGGATCGCGGACACCCCCGACGAACTCGCCGTCGTCCTGAACGCGCTGGTCGAGGCAGGCGTGGACGTGCTCGACGCGAGCATCCGCCGGTTCGACGCCCCCGCGTTCGAGGGCAGCGCGCTGACCCTGGCCGGCTGGGCGAAGAAGCTGACCGGCGCGGTCAGCATGGCGGTGGGTAGCGTGGGGCTCGACAAGTCGCTTCGCGATGCAGGCACGCCGAGGCCCGCGGATCTCGACGGGCTCCTCCGCAGGCTCGAGGACGAGGAGTTCGACCTCGTCGCCATCGGACGACTACACCTGGCCGATCCGGCCCTCGCGACGATCCTCCGCGACGGCGGGCCCGTCCCGGCGTTCGACCGCAACTTGCACGAGCGCCGGCTGTACTGACCACGGAACGTCGACGGCCCCGGTCACACCTGAGGTGTGACCGGGGCCGTTCGAGGTTGTCGGCGCAGATACCGCCGCGTCAGAAGGCCCGGCAGGACCTGATGTCGGACGCCAGGATCGCCTTGGCGCCGATCTCGGCGAGCTGATCCATCACGTCGTTGCTGACCTTGCGCGGCACCAGCGCGCGGATCGCGACCCACGCCTCGTCGGCAAGCGGCGAGATCGTCGGCGACTCCAGGCCGGGGGTGATCCGCAGCGCTTCGTCGAGCAGGCCGCGCGGGCAGTCGTAGTCGAGCATCAGGTACTGCTGCGCGAAGACGACGCCCTGCACGCGGGCGATCAGCTGATTGCGCGCCTTGTCGGTTCCGTCCGAGCCCTCGCGCTGGATCAGCACCCCCTCGGAGTCGCAGAGGGATTCACCGAAGGCCACCAGGTTGTGCTGGCGCAGTGTGCGGCCGGAACCGACGACATCGGCGATGGCGTCCGCGACGCCGAGCTGGATCGAGATCTCCACGGCGCCGTCCAGACGGATGACGGTCGCCTCGATGCCGCGGGCGGCGAGGTCCCTGCGGACCAGGTTCGGGTACGAGGTCGCGATCCGCAGGCCTGCCAGGTCGGCGGGCGACCAGTCCTTGCCCGCGGGGGCCGCATAGCGGAAGCTCGAACGACCGAACCCGAGCGACAGCCGCTCGGAGACCGGGGCGCCGGAGTCGAGGGCGAGGTCACGACCGGTGATGCCGAGGTCGAGTTCGCCGGACCCGACGTAGATCGCGATGTCCTTGGGACGGAGGAAGAAGAACTCGACCTGGTTCGCCGGATCGAGGACGGTCAGGTCGCGGGAGTCGGTACGGCGGCGGTAGCCGGCCTCGTCGAGGATCTCGGCGGCGGACTCGGACAGCGAGCCCTTGTTCGGTACTGCGACGCGCAGCATGGGGTGTTCCTTCCGGAAATGGCGAGAAAGTGGCCAGAGGACGTGCGGAGTCGGTGCGGAGCGCGACTCACAGATGTCGGTAGACGTCCTCGAGCTTGAGGCCACGACCGACCATCAACACCTGCACCCAATAGAGCAGCTGCGAGATCTCCTCGGACAGCGACTCGTCACTCTCGTGCTCGGCGGCGATCCACACCTCACCCGCCTCCTCGAGCACCTTCTTGCCCTGCGCATGGACGCCCGCGTCCAACGCGGCCACGGTGCCGGAGCCCTCGGGACGGGTGGCGGCACGGTCGGTCAGCTCGGCGAACAGCGAATCGAAGGTCTTCACGGGTCACGATTCTTTCACGGACGAGCCGGGACTCCCCACCGCCCCGCCACAACCCGCCCCCAGTGTTGTTTCGAGCGACCTGCAAGCAGTCGCTACGGGGGATCAGACCTCCGGCAGGACCAGTTTCGGAGCGCTCGCGATGAGCGTTCGGGTGTACTCCTCCCGCGGCCGCTCGTACACGTCCTCGGTCGGTCCGCACTCCACGATCCGGCCCCGATGCATCACCGCGACCACGTCGCACACGTGCCGAACCACGGCCAGATCGTGCGAGACGAACAGCAACGTCAGCCCGTACTCGTCGACCAGTTCGGCCAGCAGGTCGAGGACCTGAGCGCGGACCGAGACGTCGAGCGCGCTGACCGGCTCGTCCGCCACCAGGATCTTCGGCTTGGTGATCAGTGCGCGGGCGATCGAGATGCGTTGACGTTGACCGCCGGAGAACTGGTGCGGGTACCGGTGTGCCATCGCCGGTTCGAGCCCGACGGCGGTGAGCATCTGGGCGACGGCCTCGGCCGAGCCCGCGCGCGTGTCGAGCGGCTCGGACACCACGTCGCCGACCTTCATCCGCGGGTCCAGCGAACCCATCGGATCCTGGAAGACGATGGAGACATCGCGCCGGAACTGCCGCAGCTCCCGTTCCCGTGCCCCGACGATCTCCTGCCCGTCCACCACGATCGAACCCGCCGTCGGTGTGTCGAGGGCACACAGCAACCGGATCAGCGTGGACTTGCCCGATCCCGATTCGCCGACCACGCCGAACCGCCGGCCGCGACCGATGTCGAACGACGCGTCGGCCAATGCGTGCACCGGCACCGCGCGACGCCACAGCGTGGACCGCGACCCCCGGTAGGTGCGGCCGAGCCCCCGCACGGACACCAGCGGCTCGGCCTGTTCATTCGACACCGGCGCGGCAACCGTTGGCTCCCCCGGCCCCGATCCCGCCGCCACCGTCCCGCCGAGCGTCGACCCGCTCAGGTCCGACGCCTCGAGCAGGGCGCGGGTGTAAGGGTGCTGCGGAGCCCCGAACACCCGCTCGATCGGTCCGGACTCGAGGATCGACCCGTCCCGCATCACCAGCACCCGGTCGCACAGCGCGGAGACCACCGCCAGGTCATGGGTGATGAACAGCAACGCGGTGTCGTGCTCGCGGACCGTGGTGTCGATCAGGTCGAGGATCTGCGCCTGCACGGTCACGTCGAGAGCGGTGGACGGCTCGTCGCAGATCAGCACCCGAGGGCGGTTCGCCATCGCGATGGCGATCAGGACCCGCTGTCGCTGCCCACCGGACAGTTCGTGCGGATAGGACCGCGCGATACGCGCCGGGTCGGGGAGGTTGACCGCGGCGAGCTGCGCGAGCGCCGCCTCCCGCCGCTCGCCGCGGCTCAGCGCGCCGTCGTGGAGCTCGATCACCTCGGCGACCTGCCTGCCCACCTTCATCAACGGGTTCAGCGCCGTCATCGGCTCCTGGAAGACCATCCCCAGGTCGTCTCCCCGCAGGGAGGTCAGCAACCGCTCCGGAGCACCGACGAGATTCGCGGCGACTCCGTCGAGGGCGATCGAACCCGTCGCCGACAGCTGGTCCGGCAGCAGCCCCATCAGGCTCAGCGCCGTCAGCGATTTGCCCGACCCGGATTCGCCGATCAGCCCCAGCCGTTCGCCCCGCTTCAGGGTGAACCCGATGCCGTCCAGCAGGGTGCGACCGCCCGCGCAGACGGTGAGGTCAGAGACCTCGACCAGCGGGCCCGTCACTGCCGCACCGTCTTCGGGTCGAATCGATCGCGCAGCCCGTCGCCGAGCAGGTTGAACCCGAGCACGGTCAGCGCGATCGCCAGGCCGGGCCACAGCATCACCGCGGGCTGCAGGTACAGGTACGGCTGCGACTCCTGCAGCATCCGGCCCCATGACGGGGTCGGCGGCGGGGTCCCGAAGCCCAGATAGGAGAGCGCTGCCTCGGCCAGTACGGCGATCGCGAAGGTCACCGACGCCTGCACGATCAGCGCGCTGGAGATGTTGGGCAGCACGTGCCGCAGCGCGATCCGCAACGGGCTCTTGCCCGCCGCCCGCGCCGCCAGCACGTAGTCCTTGGCCATCACCTGTCTGGTGCCGCCGCGGGCGACGCGAGCAAAGGCGGGCGCGGTCCCGACGCCGAGTGCAGTCATCGCCGTCACCGTCGACCCGCCCCAGACCGCGGCGAAGACGATGGCCAGCAGCAACGCGGGGAACGCCAGCAGTACGTCGTTGCCACGCATCAGGATCTCGTCCGACACACCGGGGCGCATACCGGCGGCCACCCCGATCGGGATGCCGATCGACGCCGCGATGGCCACGGCCACGACGCCGACCAGCAGCGTCGTCCTGGCACCCACGAGGAGCGAGCTGAAGATGTCCCGGCCGAAATCATCGGTACCCAGCCAGTGTTTGGCGCTCGGATGCAGCAGCCGCGCACCGGAGTCGACCACGGTCGGGTCGTAGGGCGTCCAGACGAAGGAGAGCAGCGCGGCAAGCACCACCGCGGCAACCAGTCCGACACCCAGGGCCAGCGTGCCCGTCCACCGAACCCGATTCATGCCCAGCTCCGCATGCTGTGTCATGCCGCGCTCCGCATGCGGGGATCGATCGCGGTGTAGAGCAGGTCAACCACGAGATTGAGCAGCAGCACCATCAACACCAGCACCATCACGATGGACTGCACCTCCGCCATGTCCCGCTGACTGACCTTGTCCAGCAACAGACTGCCGAGCCCGGGCACCACGAAGACCCGCTCGACGACCACAGCCCCGATCAGCAGCGTGGCCAGCTGGAGTCCTGCGACGGCGACCACCGGCACGGCGGCGTTGCGCAACCCGTGCCGCAGCAGCGCTCCCGTCCGGGTCAGGCCCTTGGCCCGCGCCGTCCGCAGGTAGTCCGCCCCCAGCTCGTCGAGCACGGCGGAACGGACATACCGCGTCAGCACCGAGCCCTGGACGAGTCCCAGTGCCAAAGCGGGCAACGTCAGATAGCTGAGGAACCCGCCGATCCCCTCGATCGGCGCCTGCCAACCGCTCGACGGCAACCAGCCCAGCTCGACGGCGAACACGGTGACCAACAGCACGCCGGCCAGGAACGCCGGGATCGCGATGCCCACCTGGCTGAGCCCGCCGATCAGCACTCCGTCGGGGCTGCTGCGCCGGACTGCCGCCAGGACCCCGAGCGGGATCGCGACGACCAGCGCGACCACCATGGCCGCACCGACGACCCAGAGCGTGACCTGCAGCCGATCGAAGATCTCCGGTCCGACCGGCTGCCTGGTCAGGTAGGACTCGCCCATGTCGCCGTGCAGCATGCCCCACACCCAATTGCCGTAGCGCACATGGGCAGGCGCGTCGAGGCCCATCGCGGTCCGCTCCCTGGCCACCTCCTCGGCCGTGGCCTGCACCCCCAGTGCGATCCGTGCCGGATCGCCGGGGAGCACCGACAGCAACGCGAACACGAGCACCGATGCGAATGCCGCGGTGAGCGCGAAGATGCCGAGCCGCCTGATCAATTGAATCGCCATCACGCCGCCCTACCCGCGCCGCACCCGGGACAGGTCGAGCGCCAGGGAGGTCGCGTTCGCCGGGAGCCCGGAGATGTCGGCGTCGGTCACCGCCAGCAGCGGAAAGAGGAAGAGCCAGTTCGCCGCCGCCTCGTCGGTGATCGTCCGCGCCACCGTTCGCATCTTCTCGACGTAGCCGGCCTCGTCCGCCGCGTCGGCCTCCGCGAGCAACCGCGTGACCTCGGGATTGCGATAGCCCCAGTAGTACTCGGGATTGCCGAAGGTGGCGATGTCGCGCGGCTCGGCGTGTTGGATCACCGACATCTGGTAGGCATGCCTGCCGAACACGGAATCGAGCCAGACCGCGGGGAACTCGACCGGGTTGGTCTTCACGGTGAAACCGACCTGCTGCAGTTGCGAACTCACCACCTGCGCGGCGGCCGTGGCATAGGGCAGGTTCGGCACGTCGAACCGCACCACGGGATTCGGGGTGCCCGCCTCGGCCAGCAACTCGCGGGCCCGCTGCGGATCGAACGGGTACACGCCGGTGAGGTCCTCGTACCAGGGGTCGGTCGGCGGCACCATCGATCCGATGAGCTCGCCGTAGCCCGCATACGCGGTGTCCCGCACGGCCTTCCGATCCACGGCGTACATCACCGCCCTGCGGACCCGGATGTCGTCGAAGGGCGCGACCGCCCCGTTCATCGACAGCGTGACCTCGCCGTTGGTGCCGCCCTCGATGACCCGGAACCGGGGATCGGCGCTGAACTGGCCGAGCAGTTGCGGAGCCCCGAGACTGTAGATCGCGTCCACCCCGCCACTGAGCATCGCGTTCGCCTGCGCGGTGGCATCGGCAAAGTACTTCAGCCGCACCGTCTTCATGGCCGGTTGCGCGCCCCAGTACCGGGGGTTGGCCGCGAGCACCAGCTCCGAGCCCGGGTTCCAGCGCGCCACCGTGAATGGGCCGGTCCCGATCGCGGTGGTGGCCAACTGGGTGACGCCGCGCGGGGTGAACATGGCACCGACGGGACCGGTCATGTTGAACAGCCAGGCGTTGCTCGGCGCCCGCAGGATCACCCGCGCCAGATGCGGCGACGGAGTCTCCACCCGATCCACCACGGCCATCAGTGCGGGCGAGTTCGCCGTCCACTCGGTCTTGACGCGATCGAGGCTGAACTTGACGTCCTCGGAGGTGAACGCCTCACCGTTGGAGAAGGTCGCGTCCTCGCGCAGCACGAACTCGTAGACGGTGCGGTCCGGGCTGGTCGTCCACGAGGAGGCCAGCAGCGGGACTATCGCGCCGTGGTCGTCGAGCCGGACCAGCCCCTCGTACACGTTGTCCAGCAACGCCTGCGGGATCGCCGCGCCCGCGGTGCGGGTGAAGTCGAGGTTGTCCGGTTTCGCGGTGAGCGCGACGGTGAACGTGTCCGGTCCGCCCGCGCTCGACAGGCCGGCGCCTGCCGAGCAGGACGCCAGCACGGCGACGGCCACGGTCGACGCGGCCACCCCACGCAGGAGCCGACCGGTCCACCGAGGCGTCATGCCAGGAATCCTGCCATGGCTCGGCTCAGGCGTGGACGGTCCGCCACGCGGCGGTGAAGCCCGATTCCCCGATCCCCTCGAGACTCTCCCGGTGCACCCGCCGCGGTCCGGTCGGCACCGCGACCTCGCACGGCACCACCAGGACCGCGCAGCCGGCCGCCTCCGCCGCCGCCGAGCCCGTCGGCGAATCCTCGACGGCCAGGCAGTGTTCCGGAGCGATGCCGAGCAGCTCCGCCGCGCGCAGGTACGGATCCGGCTCCGGCTTGCCGCGCGGGACCTCGTCACCGCAGACGGTGATGTCGAAGTGCTCGCGCCCCAACGTGTCCAGCGCCTGCTCGGCCAGCACCCGCTCGGTGTTGGTCACCAGCGCGGTGCGCAGCCCGCTCTCGCGCACCGTGCGCAGCGCCTCCTGTGCGCCCGGCCGCCACGGGATACCGAGCGAGAACAGCTCGGTGACACGGCCGTTCACCCACGCCGCGGCGTCCGCGAGGGCGGCGGCCGTCGGATCGAGCTCCAGAGCCCCGAAGATCGTCGCCAGCGCATCGGGCCCGGAGGCGCCGATGATCGAGTGCCGTGTGCTCGGCGTCATCACCCCGCCCAGTTCGGCGGCGAGCTCGTGCATCGCGACGTCCCAGAGCTTCTCGGAGTCGAGCAGTGTGCCGTCCATGTCCCAGAGCACAGCCTTGAGATCGGGACCCGACACCGCCATTGCCGCCTCGAACACCGAGGCCTCAGACATTGAAGTACTTGGCCTCGGGGTGGTGCAGCACGAACGCATCGGTCGACTGCTCGGGATGCAGCTGCAACTCCTCGGACAGCACCACTCCGATCCGCTCCGGCTCGAGCAGGGCCACCATCTTGGCGCGGTCCTCGAGGTCGGGGCAGGCGCCGTAACCGAACGAGTAGCGGGCGCCCCGGTAACCGAGCTTGAAGAAGTCCTCGACGTCGTCGGGATCCTGCTCGGCGAGGTTGTGACCGCCCGCCAGCACCAGCTCCTCGCGGACGCGACGGTGCCAGTACTCGGCGAGTGCCTCGGTGAGCTGCACGCCGATGCCGTGCACCTCCAGGTAGTCCCGGTACGAGTTCGCGGCGAACAGCTCGTTCGCGAAGTCCGCGATCGGCTGGCCCATCGTCACCAGGTTCAGCGGCAACACGTCGACCTGGCCGGTGCTGCGAGCCTCCTCGCGCGAGCGCACGAAGTCGGCGATGCACAGGAACCGGTCCCGGTGCTGGCGGGGGAAGGTGAACCGGAACCGTTCCGGCGCATCGGGAGTCGGCTCGGTGAGCACGACCACGTCGTCACCCTCGGAGACCGCCGGGAAGTAGCCGTACACCACCGCGGCGTGCGCGAGGATGCCGTCCGTGCTGAGCCGGTCCAGCCAGTAGCGCAGCCGCGGCCTGCCCTCGGTCTCCACCAGCTCCTCGTAGGTGGGTCCGTCACCGGCCCGCTGCCCGCGTAGACCCCACTGCCCCAGGAACAGAGCCCGCTCGTCGAGCAGGCCGGAGTAGTCCGCCAGCGAGATGCCCTTGACGATGCGGCTGCCCCAGAACGGCGGCGTCGGGATCCCGATGTCGGTGGCGACATCGGAACGTTCGGGCACCTCGACCGGGACCTCGGCTGCCTTGCGCGCCTCCGCGATTCGCTTCGACCGCTCGTGCCGCGCCTTGCGTTCGGCGGCCTTTTCCTTCGCCGCGATGGCCTCCGGGCTGTCCGGGTCGGGTCCCCCGCCGCGCTTGGTCGTCATGATGGTGTCCATCAGGCGCAGGCCTTCGAAGGCGTCGCGCGCGTAGGACACCTCGCCCTCGTAGATGTCGGCGAGGTCGTTCTCGACGTAGGTCCGCGTCAGTGCCGCGCCGCCGAGCAGGACCGGGAACTGCTCGGAGACGCCCTTGGCGTTGAGCTCCTGCAGGTTCTCCTTCATCACCACGGTCGACTTCACCAGCAGCCCGGACATGCCGATCACGTCGGCCTTCTTGTCGATCGCCGCGTCGAGAATGGTCGCGATCGGCTGCTTGATGCCGAGGTTGACCACCTCGTAGCCGTTGTTGCTGAGGATGATGTCGACCAGGTTCTTACCGATGTCGTGCACGTCGCCCTTGACGGTGGCGAGCACGATCCGGCCCTTGCCGTCCTCGTCGGTGGCCTCCATGTGCGGCTCGAGGTACGCGACGGCCGCCTTCATCACCTCGGCGGACTGCAGCACGAACGGCAGCTGCATCTGTCCGGAACCGAACAGCTCGCCGACGATCTTCATGCCGTTCAGCAGCGTCTCGTTGATGATCACCAGCGGCGGCTTCTCGGTCATCGCGTCGTCGAGGTCGGCCTCGAGTCCGTTGCGCTCGCCGTCGACGATGCGCCGCTCGAGCCGCTCGAACAGCGGTAGACCGGCGAGCTCCTGCGCGCGGGTCTCGCGTGCCGAGGCCGCGGACACGCCCTCGAACAGCTCCATCAGCTTCTGCAGCGGGTCGTAGCCCTCGCTCCTGCGGTCGTAGACCAGGTCGAGCGCCACCGTGCGCTGTTCCTCGGGGATCCGTGCCATCGGCAGGATCTTGGACGCGTGCACGATCGCGGTGTCCAGGCCCGCCTCCGTGCACTCGTGCAGGAAGACCGAGTTGAGGACCTGCCGAGCGGCGGCGTTGAGTCCGAACGAGATGTTCGAGATGCCGAGGGTGAAGTGGATGCGGGGGTGAGACGCCTTCAGCTGTCGGATCGCCTCGATCGTCTCGATGCCGTCCTTGCGCACCTCCTCCTGGCCGGTGGAGATCGGGAAGGTGAGCGCGTCGATGATGATGTCGGACTCGTCGAGGCCCCAGTTGGCGGTGATGTCTTCGATCAGCCGCTCCGCGATCCGCACCTTGTGCTCGGCGGTGCGCGCCTGACCCTCCTCGTCGATGGTCAGCGCGACGACGGCGGCGCCGTGCTCCTTGACCAGCCGCATGATCTTCTGGAACCGCGAATCCGGCCCGTCGCCGTCCTCGTAGTTCACGGAGTTGACCGCGGACCGTCCGCCGAGGTGCTCGAGGCCGGCCCGGATCACGTCCGGTTCCGTCGAGTCGATCATGATCGGCAGCGTCGAGGCGGTCGCGAGCCTGCTCGCGAGTTCGGTCATGTCGGCGGCGCCGTCGCGCCCGACGTAGTCGACGTTGAGGTCGAGCATGTGCGCGCCGTCGCGGGTCTGATCCTTCGCGATGTCGATGCACCGGTCGAGGTCACCGGAGATCATCGCATCGCGGAATGCCTTGGAACCGTTGGAGTTCGTGCGCTCGCCGATCACCAGGATGCTGGCGTCCTGCTCGAACGGGACCGCAGCGTACAGCGAGGACGTGCCGGGCTCGGGAACCGGCGTGCGCGTGGCCTTCTCGACCAGGCGCACCGCATCGGCGACCTGACGGATGTGGTCGGGCGTGGTGCCGCAGCAACCGCCGACCATGCCGAGCCCGAACTCGGAGACGAAGCCGCTCAGCGCCTCCGCGAGTTCCGGTGCGGTGAGCGGGTATTCGGCACCGTTTGCGCCCAGCACCGGGAGTCCAGCGTTCGGCATCACCGACACCGGCAGCGTGGAGTGCTTGGACAGGTGCCGCAGGTGCTCGCTCATCTCCGCGGGACCGGTCGCGCAGTTGAGGCCGATCATGTCGATGCCGAGCGGCTCGAGCGCGGTCAGCGCGGCGCCGATCTCGCTGCCGAGCAACATGGTTCCGGTGGTCTCGACGGTGACGTGGGTGATGATCGGGATCCGGCGTCCGAGCTTCTCCATGGCGTGCTGGCTACCGATGATCGCGGCCTTGACCTGCAGCAGGTCCTGGCAGGTCTCGACCAGGATGGCGTCGGCGCCCGCCTCGATCATGCCGAGTGCGGATTCGGTGTACGCGTCGCGGAGCACCGCGAACGGCGCGTGCCCGAGGGTGGGGAGCTTGGTGCCGGGCCCCATCGAACCGAGCACGAACCGCGCCATGCCGTCCCGGCCGGGGCCCATCTCGTCGGCGACCTCGCGGGCGATCCGGGTGCCGCGCTCGGAGAGATCGCGGATCCGGTGCGAGATGTCGTAGTCGGCGAGGTTGGGCAGGTTGCATCCGAAGGTGTTGGTCTCGACGGCGTCGGCGCCGGACTCGAAGTACGCCCGGTGGATGTCCGCGAGCACGTCAGGGCGGGTTTCGTTCAGGATCTCGTTGCAGCCCTCGAGGCCGAGGAAATCGTCGAGGGTGAGGTCCGCGGCCTGCAGCATGGTTCCCATCGCACCGTCGCCGATGACAACGCGCTGCGACAGCGCATCCAACAGGGCGGAGTGAAATGGGGCAGACATGCCGTCCAGAGTAGTGGGCCCCTTGAAGGACCCTGGTCGTAGGCTGGTCGGGTGAGTCCAAGCGAACCCGAAGTCACGTCCGAGCACGACGCGCCCGCGCTGCGTGACCCCATCCTCGTCGCCGCCTTCGAGGGCTGGAACGACGCGGGCGATGCCGCCAGCGGCGCCGTCGAGCACCTGGAACTCATCTGGGACGCACGACCGCTGGCCGAGCTCGACTCCGAGGACTACTACGACTACCAGGTCAATCGTCCGACGGTTCGCCAGGTCGACGGGGTCACCCGCGAGATCGAGTGGCCCGCCACCCGGGTCTCGGTGTGCTCGCCCCCCGGCAGCGAACGGGACGTGCTGATCCTGCGCGGCATCGAGCCGAACATGCGCTGGCGCAGTTTCTGCGACGACCTGCTCGAGATCATCGAGGACCTCGGCGTCACCACCGTGGTCATCCTCGGCGCCCTGCTCGCCGACACCCCGCACACCCGGCCGGTGCCCGTCACCGGCACGGCGTACAGCACGGAGTCGGCCGAGCGGTTCAACCTGGAACAGACCCGGTACGAGGGGCCGACCGGGATCACCGGGGTGCTCCAGGACGAATGCGTCAAGGCCGGGGTGCCCGCGATCTCGTTCTGGGCCGCCGTCCCCCACTATGTGTCGCAGCCCCCGAACCCGAAGGCCACCGTCGCGCTCCTGCAGCGGGTGGAGGAGGTGCTCGACGTGGAGGTGCCGCTCGGCGAGCTGCCCGCCCAGGCCGAGGAGTGGGAGCAGTCGGTCACCGAGATGACCAAGGACGACGAGGAGATCACCGAGTACGTGCGCTCGCTGGAGGAGCGTGGCGATGCGGAGGTCGACATCTCGGAGGTCATCTCCAAGATCGATGGCGATGCCATCGCGGCGGAGTTCGAGCGCTACCTGCGCAGGCGGGGACCTGGCAGCTTCGGCGGTCTGTGAGATTCGTCTCTCCCGGTCGGCGGGAGCCTCTGCGGCGGGATCGGGACAGGCCTGCGAGACCGATCACGCCAGATCACAGGCCTGTCATTCATGTCCTGACATGTACCCGATCCGCCCGGTGAGTACTTCCTGATTCCCACGTAACCTCTGCGCATCCACTTCGTCACCGGAGCGCAGCACCCTCGAATCCATGACGAGCACACGGCGGTACCTGCGCAGCGTGGACAGGTGCACCGGCGGGGCCGTCACGGACCTCGGACAGGTGGTGCTCTGATGCGACGACTGGTTGTGATCGGCAACGGAATGGCGGGCGCCCGCACGGTGGAGGAGATCCTCGCCAGAGGCGGCCGCGACCAGTTCGACATCACGATGATCGGCGACGAGCCGTACGGCAACTACAACCGGATCATGCTCTCGCACGTGCTGGCGGGCGAGTCCAGTACCGACGACGAGGACCTGATCCTCAACCCGATGAGCTGGTACCGGGAGAACGGCGTGACGCTGTACGCAGGCGACCGCGCCATCCGGCTCGACCGCTTCGCGAAGACCGTGACCTGCGAGAGCGACCGCGAGGTCAACTACGACGTGCTGATCGTCGCGACCGGAAGCAACACCTTCTTCCCGAACATGGACGGCTTGCGCGAGACCGACGGACGGCTCGCGCGGGGCGTGTTCGGATTCCGCACCATCGCCGACACGAACGGCATGCTGCAGATGGCACAGGCGGAGGACGACGTCTCGGCGGTGGTCATCGGCGGCGGCCTGCTCGGGCTCGAAGCGGCCTACGGGCTGCGCACCCAGGGGCTGACGGTGAACGTCGTCCACTCCCCCGGCCACCTGATGAACCAGCAGCTCGACGAGCGCGGCGGATCGGTGCTGCGCGCCAAGATCGAGGCGCTCGGCGTGGGTGTGCACACCTCGGTCCGGACCGACGCGGTGCTGCGCGACGAGCAGGGGCGGGTGACCGGTGTCGCCTTCACCGACGGCAGCTCCCTCGCCGCCGACATGGTCGTCGTCACCGCCGGAATCCGTCCGAACACCGAGCTGGCCCGCGCGGGCGGACTGGTGATCGAGCGCGGCATCGTCGTCGACGACCAGATGCGCTGCGAGGACGAGGGTTCGGTGTACGCGGTCGGCGAGTGCGCGCAACACCGCGGCGAGCTGTACGGCCTCGTCGCGCCGGTGTGGGAGCAGGCCGTGGTGCTGGCCGAGCACCTCACCGGCTCGAATCCCGAAGCCGCCTACGAGGGTTCGCGGTCGACCACCAAGCTGAAGGTCGCAGGCGTCGACGTCGCGGCGATGGGCGTCAAGGGCCCCGAACTCGACGACGACGAGTTCCTCCAGTTCTACGATTCGCGCAACGGCACCTACAAGAACGTCGTGGTGCGCGACGGCAAGCTGATCGGGGCGACCCTGATGGGCGAGGTCGGCAAGGCCGGGATGCTGACCCAGGCCTTCGACGGCAAGATCGAGCTCCCCGAGGATCGCCTCAGCCTGCTGTTCGACCTCGCCGACGGCCGCGCCGCGACCAGCGCGGCCGACCTGCCGGACGCCACCCAGGTCTGCAACTGCAACGGGGTCAGCAAGGGCGACATCGTGTCCTGCGTGCACGCGGGGGCGTCCTCGCTCGGCGAGGTCATCGCGAAGACCAGGGCAGGAAAGGGCTGTGGCTCCTGCAAGGGGCTCGTGGCCGACATCGTCGCCTGCGCGGCGGGTGGCGCACTGGTGCCGGATCCGTCCGCCGACTGGTACGTCCCGTGCATCCCGATGACCAAGGCCGAGCTGATCTCCGCGATCCGGGAGCAGGACCTGCGCGCGGTCTCCCAGGTGTTCACGGCGCTCGCGGCCGACGGCGCCGAGGACGCGGGGTCCAAGATGCCGCTGGCCTCGCTGCTGCGCACCATCTGGGGACCGGACTGGGTCGACGAGCGCGGCGCCCTCTTCATCAACGACCGGGTGCACGCGAACATCCAGCGGGACGGCACCTTCTCGGTGGTACCGCAGATGAAGGGCGGGGTGACCACCCCGGACCAGTTGCGCCGCATCGCCGATGTCGCCGACAAGTACCAGGTTCCGCTGGTGAAGGTCACCGGCGGCCAGCGCATCGACCTGCTCGGGATCCGCAAGGAAGACCTGCCCAAGGTGTGGGGTGATCTGGACATGCCGTCGGGCTACGCCTACGGCAAGAGCATGCGCACGGTGAAAACCTGTGTCGGCAGCGACTTCTGTCGGTACGGTCTTGGCGATTCGACCGCGCTGGGCATCGCGCTCGAGGACCGGTTCCAGGGGCTCGAGACGCCCGCCAAGCTCAAGCTGGCGGTCGCGGGGTGCCCGCGGAACTGCTCCGAGGCGCTGTGCAAGGACTTCGGCGTGGTGTCGGTGGGCGAGGACCGGTGGGAGATCTATGTCGGCGGCGCGGCGGGGGCCCACATCCGCAAGGGTGATCTGCTCGCGACAGTCGAATCGTCGGACGCGGTACTCGACGTGGCGGGGCGCTTCATCCAGTACTACCGCGAGGACGCGAAGTGGCTGGAACGCACATATGCCTGGGTTCCACGAGTGGGACTGGAACACTTGCAGGCCATACTGATCCGCGACGAGGAGGGGGCCGTGGCCGGATTGGACGAGCGTATGGCCATCGCGGTCGCGGGGTACCGCGACCCGTGGCAGGAACGCACCGAACCGAAATCGCCCGCACAATTCGTGCCGTCGCTTCCGCTGCTCCCGCTCCCCCAGGTGCCGGTCCGATGACCGCGCTGCGTTCGCCGAAGTGCCCCGAGGGCGCGACGCCGACGACGCTCGGCGCGGTCACCGACCTGACCCCGGGTGAGGGCAGGGCGTACGCCATCCGCGGGCTCCAGCTGGCGGTGTTCCTGTTGTCGGACGGCACGATCCGCGCGATGGACGCGGTGTGCCCGCACAAGGGCGGCCCGCTCGCCGACGGGCAGATCGACGGCGGCGTCGTGATGTGTCCGCTGCACCAGTACGCGTTCTCCTTCGACACGGGCGCGTGCACCTCGGAGGGTGTCGGTGCGGCGCAGACCTACCCGGCCCGGGTCGTCGACGGAATGGTGACGGTCGACATCTAGGCACCTGGCACACACGACGCAGCTCAACAAGTGGGGCCCAGCCGGCGGCAGGGCCCGAAGATCCTCGGAGAGGTACCGATGCCAAGCTCAACCAAGCCCGGCAGCACAACCGGAGTCGCGGGAACAGATCTCGCCGATTCACTGCTCAAGTTCGGCAAGCACTTCCAGCGCGGCGAGGCCTCCGAGGACCTGCGCACGCTCTACCAGATCGGCGGCCGCACGTCGGACGAGTTCTACCGCGATCGAATGTCCTACGACAAGGTCGTCCGGTCGACGCACGGCGTGAACTGCACCGGTTCCTGCTCCTGGAAGATCTACGTCAAGGACGGGATCATCACCTGGGAGGCCCAGCAGACCGACTACCCCTCGATCGGCCCGGACAAGCCCGAGTACGAGCCGCGCGGCTGCCCCCGCGGCGCCTCGTTCTCCTGGTACACCTACTCGCCCGCGCGGGTGCGCTACCCGTACGTGCGCGGTGTGCTGCTCGAGATGTACCGCGACGCCAAGGAACGCCTCAAGGATCCCGTGCTCGCGTGGGAGGACATCGCGTCCGACCCCGAGAAGTCCAAGCGCTACAAGTCCGCCCGAGGCAAGGGCGGATTCGTCCGCGCCGAGTGGTGGGAGGCCGCCGAGATCGTGGCGGCCGCGCACGTGCACACGATCAAGAAGTACGGTCCCGACCGCGTCGCCGGGTTCTCGCCGATCCCGGCCATGTCGATGGTCAGCCACGCGGTCGGCACCCGGTTCATCTCG
>Ga0105243_10001743_pt1 | contig 18741 bp, 20 predicted proteins | sample KBSM34metaG_FD_81525 | JGI IMG/M metagenome (GOLD analysis project Ga0105243, IMG submission 81525) | Miscanthus rhizosphere microbial communities from Kellogg Biological Station, Michigan, USA - KBS M3-4 metaG | ecosystem: Host-associated > Plants > Roots > Rhizosphere > Soil | place... | reverse complement strand
GGACCCGGACGAGGTGGACCCGGACGTCGACCCGGGGCTGCTGGTGATCGGGCCGGACTGGATGGAGGTCGGCGCGCTGGTCGCAAGCGGACCCGAGGTGGAGGTGTTGTAGCCGAGCAGCAGAACCAGGGTGGACAGGGTGCTCAGCACGAACAGGGCGATGCGTCTCATCGGGTCACCACGCAAACGTCTCGAGATGGATCTGGGCAGGGGGGAGGCCAGCGGCCTCCAGAGTGCGGCGGACCAGGGCGGTCCACGGTTCCGGGCCGCAGAGGTACACGTCACGCTCGGCCACGTCCGGGACCCAGTGCCTCAGGGCGCCCAGGTCGTCGATCCGCCCCAAGCTGTCGCCCAACCCGTCACCGAGCCAGGAGTCCGGGCGCCGGCGGCGGCCGGGGAGGCGCAGCACCTGCAGTCCGCGCTCGCGGGAGAGCTGGTCGAGCTCACGGGCGAAGAGCGGCTGGCGGCTGAAGCGCTCGACCAGGATCGCCTCCCCGGGTGCGTACGAGAGGCCTTCGGCCAGCGCGCGCAGGGGCGTGATGCCGACCCCGGCGCCGATCAGCGCGACCTTGCGACGGGTGCGCGGCCGGGCGCTGAGCCGGCCGTACGGACCTTCCACGATCACGCGGGTGCCGGGCCGGAGCCCGCGGGTCGCGACGCTCCCGTCGCCGACGCCCTGGATCGTGATCCGGAGGCTGCGCCCGTCCGGTGCCGCGGAGAGCGAGTACGGGTTCGCGCGGGTCCAGCCCGGACCGGACAGGAAGCGCCAGGTGAAGAACTGGCCGGCCTCGACCCGGAGCTCATCCATTCGGTGGCCGGTGAGGTAGACCGACCAGATGCCCGCGCCCTCGTCGACCACCGAGCTCACCTGGACCCGGTGGCGCAGGTTGAGCAGGAGCGGCTGGCCGACCCGCCAGACCAGGACGGCGGTCGCGGCCAGTGCCCAGGCGGTCCACCAGAACAGGGTCTTCGCGGTGGATCCGAGGAACTGCTGGCCCGTCCACAGCTGGTGCGGCAGCGCCAGGCCGACGCCCAGGTAGGCGTAGAGGTGCAGCAGATGCCAGGACTCGTAGCGCAGTCGGCGCCGGGCCGCCTTGATGCTGGTGAACACGACCAGGAACAGGCACAGCGTGCCCGCGGCGGCCAGCAGCATGCCCGGGTAGTCGACAGTCAGCTGCCAGAGCATCGCGGGCGTCGCCAGGAGCCGCCCGGCGGCGTACCCCCAGGTGATGGTGACGACGTGGAAGACCACCAGCGTGAACGAGGTGAAGCCGACCAGCCGATGCAGCCTGGCCAGGCGGTCCTGACCGAAGGCGCGCTCCAGCGGCGGAACCCGGGCCATCAGGACGACCTGGGCGAGCAGCAGGACCGAGGCGAGAAGTCCGCTGAGCCGGCCTACCGAGGTCAGCCCGGCGGCCCAGCCGGCCAGGTCCTGGACGCCGCGGTCGGTCTCCCACCAGTACGTCACGAGCAGGAGCGACAGCCACAGCGTGGAGAGGCTCGCCAGCCGGACGCCGGCATCGACCCGGGCGCGACGGCCGAGCGGGTCGGGGATTGCCGGCATGATCGTGCCCGGGCGTCCATCAGAGATCGTCGTCATGTGTCGTCGCTCCTACCGGCCGGGCCGTCGTTGGACCTTCCGGAGCCGTCGCCCGGTGCGCTTTCCTGCGCCGCCCGAGGTGGGTTGCCGGTCGTCGGTTCCCCGCGGTCCCCGCTGGAGGGCTGGTCGGTCACGGTTGCTCCCGAAGTCGTAGTGATGACTACCCTGCGGGTGCCCGCTGGGTCCCACGTGGGACTTGTCTATGAGCCCCCTGTGGGTGGTGCCGCGGGACAGGCTCTCCCGTAGCCTGCTCATGGACGGGCGTGAGCCCTCCCCGACTCTCGGAGGCTCCATGACGACCACCCCGCCGGAGCGACCTGCTCCGGACGCGACCGCTCCACCGACGCCCGTGGATGCGGACGGTACCGACGCCACGCCCACGCGCGAGGACTCGCCGGTCGGCCGCGAGCCCGAGCAGCCCACGCCCGAGGACCCGCTGCGCGGTTCGCGCACCAGCGGCGCGTGGATCGGGCTGGCCGTGGTCGCGATCCTGCTCGTGCTGCTGATCATCTTCATCGCCCAGAACACCCAGAAGGTGCAGGTGGCCTTCCTCGGCTGGGAGGGTCAGACCCCCTTGGCGGTCGCGCTGCTCGCCGCCGTGGTGACCGGGCTCGTGGTGGCCGCGATCGCCGGCTCGCTGCGCATCCTCCAGCTCCGCCGGCGCGTGAAGCGGTCCGCCCGGTGACCGCCCGCGACGACGGGCCGTCCGACGCACCGGAGACCCGGGGCGCCACCGAGGAGCACGAGCACGAGCGCAAGGAGGCACTCGACGCGATGCCTGCCGGCAACGCGAGCGAGGACGACCAGGTCACCCAGCGCGAGCCGGACACCAAGGACCAGGTGGACTGAACCCGCCCGCGGCGGCGGGGCTCAGCCGCCGATCACCGGCGCCCAGCCGGGACGTGGGATCAGGCAGAACGGGTGACCGGCCGGATCGGCCCAGACCGAGCCGTGCTCCGACGCCAACCGCCGGGCGCCGAGCGCCTCGACCTTCGGCTCGGCGGCCGCGACGTCGTCGACCATCACGTCCAGGTGCACCTGCTGCGGCCGCTCCGGGTCGCCCCACTCCGGGGCCCGGTGGTCGTGCGCGAGCTGGAACGCGTACCCCGACGTGTCCGGGCGCTGGGCGACGACCACCCAGTCGACGCTGCGGTAGGTCACGTGCAGCCCGAGGAGCTCCGCATAGAACGCGGCCAGCGCCGCCGGGTCGGGACAGTCCAGTACGACGTGGTGCGCGCGTCCGATCACGGCACCAGCATGCCGCTCACGCCCGTCGTACGCCTGATCCTGCGTGCGGTGCGGCTCAGGAGATGACGGCGTCGATCGTCTTCTTGAGGGCGCTGGGCTGCGAGGGCCGCTTCGGGGCATGCTTGCGTGCCTCGATCATCTCGGCGCCGATGTCCTGGAGCACGTTGCGCCCGAGGCCCTCGCGCACCTTGGGGAACCACTCCTGCTCCTCTTCCTCGATGTGGTGGCGGACGTTCTCGATCAGCACCGTGGTCTTTGCGGTGAACCGCTCGGCGTCCGGCTTCATCGCGGCGAGCTCCACGACCAGCACGTCGGCGACGTGGTGCTCCTCGTAGGACTCCAGGACGTCGTCCTCGAGCTCGGGGAGGAGTGCCCGGACGCGCGGGTACATCACCTCATTCTCGATGTACGTGTGCTGGGTGAGCAGCTCGATCATCCGGTCGACCAGCTTGCCCTTGGCGGCATGGGCGTTCTCACCGGCCTTCTCGAACTGGGTGAACAGCCTGCGGATCTCCTTGTGGTCGTTCCTGAGCAGCACGATGGCGTCGGTCGACATGGATGGCCTTTCGCAGCAGGTGGGTCTCTGCAGACTCCCGCATCCGGCCCGGGCCGCCTACGTCCCTACGGGGGTGACCGGAAGTTGCCCGGAAATTGCCCGGAAATTGCCCGGAGGGGTTCCACCCCCACAGGGGCATCGCGCTGCCCGGCGCCAGCGGTAGACAGGAACCATGGCCCACAACGAACGACGGATCGGCACCACACCCGAGCGGGTCTGGGACGTGCTCGCCGACGGGTGGCTCTACCCCCTGTGGGTGGTCGGCGCGACGCGCATGCGCGAGGTCGACGACACCTGGCCCGCCGTGGACTCGCGGCTCCACCACTCGGTCGGGTCGTGGCCCGTGCTCGTCGACGACACCACGTCGGTGCTGGAGTGCACGCCGCACTCCCTGCTCCGGCTACGGGCCCGCGCGTGGCCGACCGGTGACGCACACGTCACCATCCAGCTGAGCGGCGCGGGCGCGGACACCCTGGTCGAGATCGATGAGGATGCGGCGTCCGGACCGGCACTCCTGGTGCCGAAGCCCGCCCGCGACCTCGGCCTGCACTGGCGCAACGTCGAGAGCCTCCGCCGGCTGGCCTTCCTCGCCGAACGTCGCGCCGACCCAGCCCGACCGTGAGCACGTACGACGCCGTCGTCGTCGGAGCGGGACCCAACGGCCTGGTGGCCGCCAACCGGCTCGTTGATGCGGGCTGGTCGGTGCTGGTGCTCGAGGCGCAGCCGGACGTGGGCGGCGCCGTGCGGAGCGACACCGAGGTGCACCCCGGCTTCGTGCACGACACCTTCAGCGCCTTCTACCCGCTGGCCGCGGCCTCTCGGGCGATCCGCTCGTTCGCGCTCGAGGAGCACGGCCTGGTCTGGCGACACGCCCCAGCGGTGCTGGGCCACCCGCTGCGCGACGGGTCGTGGGCGCTGCTCCACCGTGACCCCGGTGTGACGGCCGCGCTGGCCGAGGACCGGCACCGCGGTGACGGCGACGCGTGGCTCGAGCTCTGCGCCGAGTGGGACCTCGTGGGAGAGGCCCTGATCGACGCGCTCCTCACCCCGTTCCCTCCGGTGCGGCCAGGCCTGCGGATCCTCGCGCGGCTCCGGCGGGCCGGCGGTCTGAGTCTGGTGCGCAAGCTGCTGACCCCGGCGGCCGACCTGGGCAACGGCTACTTCGGCGGGGACGCGCCCCGGCTGCTGCTGGCCGGAAACGCGGGACACACCGACATCCCGCTCGACGCTCCCGGTTCCGGACTGATGGCGATCCTGATGAGCATGCTCGGGCAGACGGTCGGCTTCCCCGCACCCGAGGGAGGCGCCGGCCGGCTCGCGGAGGCGCTGGCCGGGCGGCTGCGCGCGCGCGGAGGCGAGATCCAGTGCGACGCCGAGGTGTCCGAGATCGTGGTGCGCGCCGGGCGAGCCTGCGCGGTCGGGCTCCGTGGGGGGACCCGGTTCGGTGCGCGGCGGGCCGTGGTGGCGGCGGTGACCGCTCCCGTGCTCTACGGTCGGCTGCTCGCGGCCGCGGACGTCCCGGCTTCGACCCGGAAGGGCATGAAGCGCTTCCAGCTCGACCCGGCCACGGTCAAGGTCGACTGGGCCCTCGACGGTGTGGTGCCCTGGGCGGGGACCCCGGCCTACCCACCCGGCACGGTCCACGTCGCGGACAGCGTCGCGGACGCGACCGAGGCGCTGGCGCAGGTGGCGGCGGGCCTGGTGCCGGCTCGGCCGTTCCTGCTCGTTGGCCAGATGACGACCACCGATCCGACGCGGTCACCGGCGGGCACCGAGTCGATGTGGGCCTATACCCATGTGCCCCAGCACGCGACCGACGACGCGGGGGAGGGCGGTATCCGCGGCGTGTGGGACGCCAGCGAGAAGGAACGGTTCGCCGACCGCATGCAGCACCGGATCGAGGTCCTCGCGCCCGGCTTCGGCTCCCGCGTCCTGAGCCGCCGCGTCCTCGGCCCGCACGACCTCGAGGCGCGCAACGCCAGCCTGGTCGGCGGTTCGATCAACGGCGGCACGTCGCAGCTGCACCAGGAGCTGGTCTTCCGTCCGGTACCCGGCACCGGCCGCGCGGAGACCGGGGTCACCGGCCTCTATCTGGGCTCGTCGTCCGCGCACCCGGGCGGCGGGGTCCACGGCGCCGCCGGCATGAACGCCGCCCGTGCCGCACTGGCTCATGCGCGCGTCGAGCGGGTGCTTCCCGGGTCGCTCGCGCGCAGGGGCAGGTCGTCGAGGGCCTGACGAAGCTCCTCGGTGGTGGCGAACACGCGGTCGGCGCCCGCCTCGCGCAGCTCCGCATCGCTGACGCCTCCGGACAGCAGCCCGACCGCGTAGTGGCCGCCCTCCCGGGCGGCGTGGACGTCCCAGACGGTGTCGCCCACCACCACCGCCGGTCCCTTGCCGACGCGGGCGAGAGCCACCTCGATCAGGTCGGGCGCGGGCTTCGAGGACTCCACGTCGGCGCTCGTCGTCATCGCGTCCGCCTGCTGCGCGCCACCGACGAGATCGAGCAGCCGCTCGGTCTGGCCGGTCTGGCCCGAGCTCGCGACGAGTACGGTCATCCCGCGCCGACGGAGGTCCCGCACGAGGCTTTCGGCTCCGGGCAGCGCCTGGATCTCGTCAATGGTCTTGTCGAACTGCTCGTCGTGCCGGGCGCGGATCTCGTCTCCATGCTTAGTCTCGACATCCTCTCCGGCCACCTCCGTGACCAGCCGGTCACCACCCATCCCGATCGCCCGGTGGATGCGCCACAGCGGCACGTGCACGTCGTACGCCGCGAACGCCTCGGCCCAGATCACGACGTGCTGGTAGACCGTGTCGACCAGTGTGCCGTCGACGTCGAGCACGACTGTGTCGTAACGGATGCCGGCCCCGCTCATGATCCGTCCCGATGGCTGATCGCCGCGGCAACCGCCTTCGGCACCTCCATGTTGAACACCGACGGGATGATGAACGAGGGATTGAGCTCCTCGTCCTTGACGGTGCGGGCGATCGCGTCCGCGGCCCGCAGCAGCATGTCGATCGTGATCTCCTGCGCGCGGGCGTCGAGGAGCCCGCGGAAGACCCCGGGGAAGGCGAGCACGTTGTTGATCTGGTTGGGGTAGTCCGAGCGGCCGCTCGCGACCACGGCGGCGAACGGCGCCGCCGCCACCGGGTCGATCTCCGGGTCCGGGTTGGCCAGCGCGAAGACGACCGGGTCGGCCGCCATGTCGGCCAACCACTCGGGCCGCAGCACGTTGGGGGCAGAGACGCCGATGAACACGTCGGCACCCTTGAGCCCGTCGTGGAGCTCGCCGCGGCGCAGCTCGGAGTTGGTGACCTCGGCCAGCCGCGCCTTCGCCTCCGACAGCTGGTCGTCGTCGCGGGACAGCAGGCCCTCACGGTCCCAGACGGTGACCTCGCCGGCACCCGCTGCGAGCAGCAGGGTCACGATCGCGCTGCCGGCCGCACCGGCGCCGGCGACCACGATCCGCACGTCGGGCAGCGACTTCTTGACGCAGCGCAGGGCGTTGGTGAGGGCGGCCAGCACCACGATCGCGGTGCCGTGCTGGTCGTCGTGGAAGACCGGGATGTCGAGCGACTTGCGCAGCCGCGCCTCGACCTCGAAGCAGCGCGGGGCCGCGATGTCCTCGAGGTTGATCCCGCCGAAGCCCGGCGCGATCATCTCCACGGCGCGCACGATCTCGTCGGTGTCCTGGCTGGCCAGGCAGATCGGCCAGGCGTCGATGCCGGCGAAGCGCTTGAACAGCGCGGCCTTGCCCTCCATCACCGGCAGGGCCGCACCCGGGCCGATGTTGCCGAGGCCGAGCACCGCCGAGCCGTCGGTCACGACCGCCACGGTGTTGCCCTTGATGGTCAGCTTGCGCACGTCGTCGGGGTTGCTCGCCAGCGCCATCGAGACCCGGCCCACACCCGGGGTGTAGGCCATCGAGAGGTCGTCACGGGTGCGGAGCGGAACCTTGGACGTAACCTCGATCTTGCCCCCGATGTGCAGCAGGAACGTGCGGTCGGAGACCTTGTGCACGGTCACGCCGTCGATCGCCTCGACCTTGGCGACGACGGTCTGGCTGTGCTCGGAGTCCTGCGCGGAGCAGGTGACGTCGACGACCAGCCGGTCGTGGCGCGACTCGGCCATGTCCATCGCGGTCACGATCCCGCCGGCCTTGGCGATCGTCGTGGCGACGGTGCCGATCACCCCGGGATCGGGGTCGGTGTACAGCCGCATGGTGATCGAGTACGACGAAGCCGTGGCGCCCATGGTCACCAACCTAGAGTGTCGGCCCGGCCGCGGTCAGGCCCCGCGCGACGCCCGGACCTGCCCTCACAGGTAGGATCCCGCAGGGCACAGCGGGTGGGAGGACAGCACATGGGCGTCGTGTCAGCGATCAAGGGTGCGGTACGTCGCACCTTGGTCGCGCGCTCGGACGGCATCGACCTGTCCCGGCTCGACAAGGTGCCCGACACCCTCGCGTGGCCGCTGAAGCGGGACGTGATGGCGCCGACCGCCCGCCTGGGACGGGTGCGAGACGAGGCCCCGGTGCACAAGCTGACCTCGTTCCTCGGCCTGGACATCTGGCTGGTCACCGGCGACGCCGAGGCGCGCGAGGTGCTGGGCGACACGACGTCGTACTCGACTGACATCCGCCCCTACATGGGCCGCCGTGGCTCGACCACCGACGGCGACTTCGGCGGGCTCGGTTTCACCGACCCACCGGAGCACACCCGGCTGCGCAAGCTGCTGACCCCCGAGTTCACGATGCGCCGGCTCCGCCGGCTCGGACCCGGGATCAAGGCGATCATCGAGCACCAGCTCGACGAGGTGGAACGCGCCGCGGCCGCGGGCGACGGCACGGTCGACCTGGTGCCGACGTACGCGTTCCCGGTGCCGTTCCTGGTGATCTGCGACCTGCTCGGCATGCCGGACGAGAAGCGGGAGACGTTCAGCTCACTGGCGACGGCGCGCTTCGACGTCTCGAAGGGCGGCACCGGCACCGTCGGCGCGATCGGCGGCTCGCGCGACTTCCTGCTCGCCGAGGCCGCCCGGCAGCGGCACGAGCCGGGGCCCGGCCTGATCGGCCAGATCATCCGGGAGCACGGCGACGAGATCAACGACTTCGACCTCGGCGGCCTGGCCGACGGCGTGTTCACCGGTGGCCTCGAGACCAGCGCCTCGATGCTGGCACTCGGCACCGCGGTGCTCCTGGAGAACCGCGACCTGTGGGACCGGCTGGTCGCCGACCCGGACAACGAGACGGGTGACGTCGACGCGATCGTCGAGGAGCTGCTCCGGATGCTCTCGGTGGTGCAGGTGGCGTTCGCACGGTTCGCCAAGGACGACGTGGTCGTCGCCGGCATCCCGATCAGCAAGGGCTCGGTGGTCATGACTCACCTGCCGGCGGCCAACCGCGACCCGCGCACCACCCCCGGCGACGAGATCGACCTGCGGCGCGCGAGCGGTTCGCACCTCGCGTTCGGGTACGGGTTCCACCGCTGCGTCGGTGCCGAGCTGGCACGGATGGAGCTCCGGATGGCGTTCCCGATGCTGGCGCGCCGCTTCCCCGACCTGCGGCTCGCCGTACCGGCCGCGGACCTCGCGTATCGCGCCCAGAGCATCGTGTACGGCGTCGAGGCGCTCCCGGTCACGATCTGAGCACGCTGGTTCGTTGACTCTCGTTCATGTCTCGTACTTCACCCGGATCGCACCGAGGTGGATCCCCAGGTGATCGTGCTCGGCGGCTACTTCGTCCCGCTGGGGGAGCACGTGCTGGCTCCGGCCCGGGCCGTCCTGAACGAGCGGCTTGCCGCCCAGACGCGCCTTCCCCCGAGCGGGCGGCTGAGCACGCTCGGTATCCACGCCGCCGCGATTGGCGCCGCCGAGCCGTCGTTGCAGTCGGTCCTTAGCGGACAGGTCGAACTCGCCCCGGTGCCCTGATCCCGGCCCGGCCGCCTACGACGCCGGGTGCGCCAGGTCGGCCGGCAGTGCGATCCGGGAACCGGAGAGCGCGGTGACCGGGTCCTCGAAGAGGGGTGCGAAGGCCATCTCGGCGGCACCGAGCAGCACGGAGTCCTCGCCAAGCCCCGGAACCTCGAGGGTCACCGACTCTCCGGGCGCCTGCATGGCACGCGAGCGCAGGGCCTCGAGGACGTCGGCGTGGACCAGCGCGTAGAGCGACCGTACGTAGCCGCCCATCAGGATGACCTGAGGGTTCAGCAGGTTGACAGCGCTGGCGAGTCCCAGGCCCACGTGCCGGCCGATCTCGCGGAGCTCGGGAGTGGGGCCGTCGAGCTCGTCGAGGAACTCCGAGAGGGACGCCACCGCGTCGGGGGGACAGCCGATCGCCTTCGCGATCGCCTCGGCACCGACCTCGGTCTCCCAGCACCCCTGGCTGCCGCAGTGACACACCCGACCGTCGGCGCGGTAGAGCATGTGCCCGATCTCGCCGGCGTACCCACCCGCCCCCTCCAGGGGCACGCCGCCCATGATCAGGCCCGCTCCGACCCCGACCAGGCCGGAGAGGTAGACGAGGTTGTCCACTCCGACTCCCGCGCCCCGCAGGTGCTCGGCGAGCGCACCGAGGTTTCCGTCGTTTCCCAGTGACACCGGGAGCTCGGGTCCCAGCCGGCCGGTGATCATGTCGCCGAACGGGACGTCGTGCCAACCCAGGTTGGGAGCGGAGCGGACCACGCCGTCCGCGCGCCTGATCACGCCCGGAAGGCTGATTCCCATGGCGACCAGCGGTGCGCCCCGCGGGGCTCCGGCGACCAGCTCGGAGACTAGCCGGACCACCGTGCGCGCAACCTGCTCCGGGTCGGGCTTGCCGGGAAGCGGTGCCGTCGCCCGGCCCTGGACCACACCGCCGAGCCCCACCCGGGCGACCATCAGCCGTCCCACGGCGACGTCGACAGCCATCACGTAGGGACCGGTCGTCTTGATCCGGACCTCGGTCGACGGTCGACCCGCACCGTGGCGCACCGGCGACGGGTCTGCCTGCTCCGTGGCACCGAGCGACTCCAGTTCGGCGACCAGACCAGCGATGGTGCTGCGGTTCAGCGCCATCAGGGAGGTCAGCTCGGCACGAGAGATCTGCCGCACCCGGTGCACGTGCCGCAGGAGGGTGCCGAGGTTGTGCCGCCGAACACCCTCCTGGTTGGTCCCGCTTCCCGGACGGCCGTCCGGATTCTTGCTCAACTCGTGCCCGTCGCGGACCGCCTTCGCCGCGAGATGGCGTCCACGCTGGCCGCGAGCAGCAGCACGCCACCGGTGACGAGGAAGTTGATGTACGAGGCCTGGTTGAGCAGGCCGAGACCGTTGGCGATCGTCGCGATCACCAGGCCGCCGATGACGGCGTCCCGGGCCTTGCCCTTGCCGCCGAACAGGCTGGTGCCGCCGATGACCGCTGCGCCGACCGCGTAGAGCAGCACGTTGCCGCCGCCGGACGAGGTCGACACCTTGCCGCCGTAGGACGCAGCGACGATGCCACTGACCGCGGCCATGGTGGAGCAGCAGATGAACACCAGGATCCGGATCCGGTCCACCCCGATGCCGGCACGGCGTGCCGCCTCGGAGTTGCCGCCGACCGCGTAGACGTGCCGGCCGAAGGTCGTGCGCCCGAGGATGAAGGTCCACAGGATCAGCAGCACCGCGACCACCGGCAGGACGTAGGGGATGCCCTCGATCGGGAAGTTCGGGTTGACGCTGCGGTTCTGGTTGAGCAGGTAGGTGACGGCGAGCAGGATCACGGCGAGCGCGATGTTCTGGGCCACCACGACCGCCAGCGGCTGATGCTGGAGGTTCTGGGCTACCTTGCGGTGGTGGCCCCACAGCGTGATGGTCGCGTAGCCCGCGATGACCGCGATGGTGAGGATCCAGCCCCAGAAGGGGGTGAGGTTGTCGTTGGCGATGCCGCTGATGACCGGGTCGTCGATCCGCACCGAGCCGCCGTCGCCGATCAGCTTCAGGGTGACCCCCTGGAGTCCGAGGAAGAATGCCAGCGTCACCACGAAGGACGGGATGCCGAGCTTGGCGACGAGCACGCCGATGATCAGGCCGATCAGGGCGCCCGTGGCCAGGCCGGCGAGCACCGCGAGGTACCAGGGCTGCTCGTGCTTGACCAGCTCCAGGCCCATCACGCACGCCGCCACGCCGCCCGCGACCCCGGCGGACAGGTCGATGTCGCCGAGGAGCAGCACGGGCACCAGTCCCATCGCCAGGATGATGATCGATCCGGACTGGGAGATCAGGTTGGCCATGTTCAGGTCGGACAGGAAGCGGTCGTTTGCGATGCCGAAGACGACGAACAGGACGACCAGCCCGAGCACGGAAGGCAGGGCGCCCATGTCGCCGCCTCGCACCCGGGTGAAGTACGCCCGGACGGACTCACCTAGCGTCGTGGACTGGGTGAGGTCAGAGGCGAAGCCGACGTCCTCGGCCTCGGTGGACTCCGGCTCGGTGGTGGTGGTGTCGGTCATGGCGATCCTTCGCAGTCAGACCGTCGACGGCGCCGGGGCGCCCTCGATCTCGGATGAGTGGCCGGTGGTGATCAGCTCGACGACCTGACGTGAGGTGACGTCCTTGGTCGCGACGTCCGCAGCGACCCGGCCGAGGTAGAGCGCGGTGATCCGGTCGGCGACCTCGAACACGTCGGTGAGGTTGTGCGAGATCAGCAGCACCCCGACACCGGAGTCGGCGAGACGCCGGACCAGGTCCAGCACCTGTCGGGTCTGGGCCACACCGAGGGCTGCGGTCGGCTCGTCGAGGAGCACGACCTTGGAGTTCCACAGCACCGACTTGGCGATCGCGACGGTCTGGCGCTGGCCTCCGGAGAGGCTCGCGACACTCTGGCGCACCGACTTCACGGTGCGGACCGAGAGCGAGGTCAGCGCCTCGCGTGCCCTGGTCTCCATCGTGGTCTCGTCGAGCAGCAGGCCGTTCCTGGTCTGCTCGCGCCCGAGGAACATGTTCTCGACGATGTCGAGGTTCTCGCACAGTGCGAGGTCCTGGTAAACGACCTCGATGCCGAGTGCGGCGGCGTCCTTGGGGCTGTGCACCGAGACGGGGCGGCCGTCGAAGAGGTACTCGCCGTTGTCGGCGGGGTGGATACCGGCGAGGCACTTGACCAGCGTCGACTTCCCGGCGCCGTTGTCACCCACGAGAGCGGTGACCTGGCCGGAGTAGAGGGAGAGGTCGACGTCGTGCAGCACGTGGACCACGCCGAAGGTCTTGTTTATCCCTCGCAGGGAGAGAAGGGGGGTCTGGTCGCTCATCGCGGCCTCCAGGGGGCAGGGTGCTGGTGGGGTGCTCGGCCGTGGCCGGAGTGGTGGCCCCCGGGATGATCCGGGGGCCACCACCTGTCGATCAGCTGATGCCAGCGTCGGTGCACAGCTGGGCGAACTTGCCCGTGCACAGGTCGGAGGCCTTCATGTCACCTGAGTCGATGACCGCCTTGACGTTCGCCTTGTCGATCGCCACCGGGTCGAGCAGGATCGCCGGGACATCACGGTTGCCCGTGTCGTCGTGGACCGTGCCGGTCGTGTTGGGCTTGTCGCCCTTGACCATCGCGATGGCGGCGTCGGCGAGAGCACCGGCCTGGCCCGTTGCCGACTTCTGGATCGTCATGCACTGCGTGCCGGCGAGGATGTTCTGCAGACCCTCGACCGTGGCGTCCTGACCGGTGACGGGGACCTTGCCGGCCTGGCCGTTCTTCTTCAGGATGGAGATCACGCCACCGGCGAGACCATCGTTGGCGGCGTAGACGCCGTCGACCTTGCCGTCCACCTTCGTGTACAGCTGCTCGAAGATTGTGACGGCCTTGTCGTTGTCCCAGTCGGGGACGGCCTGCTCGCCGACCTTCTTGTAGGAAGCCACCTTGTCGAGAACGCTGTGCGCCCCCTGTGAGAAGAGGGTGGCGTTGTTGTCCGTCGGCGAACCGTTCAGGTAGATGACGTTCGCAGGCTTCTTGCCGAGGCACTTCTCCAGGCCCGCGCCCTGCAGGGCGCCGACCTTGCTGTTGTCGTAGGAGATGTAGACGTCGGCGTCGCCACCCAGGGTGAGCCGGTCGTAGTCGATCGTCTTGACGCCCTGCTTGGCCGCCTTCTGCTCGATGGCCGCGCCCGAGTCGGAGTCCAGGTTCACGATCGCCAGAACGGTCACGCCGTCGGTGATCATGCTGTCCGCGATCGTCGCCATCTTGTCGGCGTCGCCTTCAGCGTTCTGGATGTCGTAGTCGACGCCAGCCTTCTTGAACGCCGCCTCAAGCGCCGGACGGTCCGCGCTCTCCCACCGGACCGAGGACTTCGTGTCAGGCAGGATCACACCGATCTTGCCCTTACTGTCGCTGCTACCCGAGTCGCCGTTGTTGTTGTCGCTTCCACAGGCACTGATCGCCATCGTCGAAGCCAAGAGTCCTGCCAGCACCAAGCTGTGCGTCCGCTTCACGCGCATCGCCTCCATTTGCGTTTCTTCTCGTGCACCCGGCCGGCACCCGGAGGCGGACGGAAGCATATTGTTGTTCGCAACAACATATAGAGTGACCGTGGTCACGTCCAGTAACGATTCGACAACACACCGAGGGTGAGGCCCATGACCAGCGCTCCGATCGCGGGTTCCCGACAGCTCAACTGGGCGGGCAACCACGAGTACGCGTTCGGTGAGCCGGTCGCGCCGGGCTCCCTCGACGAGCTGCGGACCGTCGTCGCGTCGCACCGTCGGTTACGGGTCATCGGCACGCGGCACTCCTTCAACGCGCTCGCCGACGGGGAGCGCGCTGTCTCCGTCGGCAGTCTCCCGACGGAGGTCGTGGTCGACCGGTCGGCCATGACCGTGACGTGCGGTGCCGGGCTCACCTACGGCGAGCTGGCCGGGCATCTGCGGCCGCACGGGGTGGCGTTGCACAACCTGGCCTCGCTCCCGCACATCTCGATCGCGGGTGCGGTCGCCACCGCGACGCACGGCTCGGGGGACGGCAACGGGAATCTCGCCACCGCGGTCGCCGCCGTGGAGCTGATCACCGCCTCGGGGGACGTCGTGACCGTGTGGCGTGGGATGCCGGAGTTCGACGGCTGCGTGGTGAGCCTGGGGGCCCTCGGGGTGGTCACCCGTCTCACGCTGGACGTGGAGCCTGCCTTCGAGATCGGACAGCTGGTCTACGAGGGTCTCGAGTGGGAGGCGCTGCTCGACGGCTTCGACGAGATCACCTCGACGGGCTACAGCGTGAGCGTCTTCACCGGGTGGGCCGAGCGCGCGGGCAGCGTGTGGGTCAAGCGGCGGATCGGGGTCGGGGAGTCGTGGCCGGCCACTCTGGCCGGGGCCGTCCCCGCCGATGGTCAGCGGCACCCCCTTCCCGGTCTCGACCCGGTGAACTGCACGCCGCAGCTCGGGTCGCCCGGTCCGTGGGAGGACCGGCTGCCGCACTTCCGGATGGGCTTCCGACCGAGCAACGGCGAGGAGATCCAGTCCGAGTACCACGTGCCGCGCGTGCACGTCCGCGAGGCCGCGCTGGCGTTGCTCGGCGTCTCTGCGCAGGTGCGTCCGGTCCTCCTGGTGGGGGAGATCCGGACGGTGGCCGCGGACACCCTCTGGCTCAGTCCCCAGTACGGACGCGACACGGCGTCCTTCCACTTCACCTGGGTGCGTGACCAGGCGCGGGTCGAACGGGCTCTCGCGGCCGTGGAGTCCGCGCTCGAACCCTTCGATCCTCGTCCGCACTGGGGGAAGGTGTTCTGCTATGGACCGGACACCGGACGCCGGTTCGCCCGACTCCCCGAGTTCCTCGCCCTGCGCGGGCACTTCGACCCCTCGGGCAGGTTCGCCAACGACTGGCTCGACGAGCACCTGCTGACCTAGCTGGCCTTCGTGGTGGACCCGGAGGGCACCAGGTCAGGACTCGCTGTCGAGCTGGGCGAGCTGTGCCGGGGCGTAGCGGTCCCCGGCGGCCGCGCCGGCGGGCACCGGGTCGTCGATCGCGGCCAGGCCGTCGGGGTCAAACGGTTGGCGCGGCCCCGGACTTCACGCGGAGGCGACGTCCTCCCGGGCCCGGTCCCGCAGCGGCCGCGGCTGAGCGTGCTCCGGCCTACTAGCCGGTGAAGAGTGTCGCTGCTTTGCGGACGGTCTCGACCAGTCCGTAGAGCAGCGGCACCAGCACCAGCACCCAGGCGACGACGAGGCGTGCAGTCATGCCGAAACACCTTCCTTAGGCAGCGACGCGTCGTCGGGCTCGTGGAACCGCTCGGCGACGGGCTTGATCAGCAGGTTGGACACGAACCCGATGGCGAGCAGCACCACCATGGTCAGCAGCGCGAGCCGGTAGTCGGCGGCGGTGAGCTTGCCGGGCTCGCCCTGTGCGTCGAGGAACTTGTTCACGATCAGCGGTCCGGCGACGCCCGCGGCCGACCAGGCCGTCAGGAGCCGGCCGTGGATGGCGCCGACCTCGAACGTGCCGAACAGGTCGCGGAGGTACGCCGGGACCGTCGCGAACCCGCCGCCGTAGAACGACAGGATCACCGCCGCCAGCAGCACGAACAGCGCGGTCGAGGTGTGTCCGACCAGGGCGAGCAGGACGTAGAGCACCATGCCGCCCCCGAGGTAGAGCATGTAGATCGGCTTGCGCCCGATCACGTCGGAGGTCGAGGACCAGATGAAGCGGCCGCCCATGTTGGCGAGCGAGAGCAGGCCGACGAACCCGGCCGCCGCGGCGGCGCTCACCGTGGAGGTGTCGCCAACGCGGAAGAAGTCCTGGCTCATCGGTGCAGCCTGCTCGAGGATGCCGATGCCCGCGGTCACGTTGCAGAACAGGACGACCCAGAGCAGCCAGAACTGCGGGGTCTTGATCGCGTTGCTGGCGGAGACGCTCGCGGTGGTGACCATCTTCTTCTGCTTGACCTGCGAGGGGTCCCAGCCGTCCGGCTGCCAGTCGTCGGCCGGCACCCGGACGGTGAAGGCGCCGAACAGCATGTAGGCGAGGTAGACGATGCCGAGCGTGACGAACAGCGAGGCGACCGCTGCGCCGCTGGCGATCGACGCCGGGTCGCTGGCGTCGTACCCGCTGTCGTAGAGGGCCAGCAGCCGGGCGCTCAGCGGGCCGGCGATCAGCGCCCCGCCGCCGAAGCCCATGATCGCCAGGCCGGTGGCGAGCCCCGGGCGGTCGGGGAACCACTTGATCAGGGTCGAGACCGGGCTGATGTAGCCGATCCCGAGCCCGATCCCGCCGATCACGCCGTAGCCGAGGTAGACCAGCCAGAGCTGTTCGCTGCTGATTCCGAGCGCTGCGACCATGAAGCCGGTCGACCAGAACAGGGCCGCGGCGACCATCGCGGCCCGCGGACCGTTGTGGTCGACCCAGGTGCCGAGCACGGCGGCGGACAGACCGAGCATCACGATCGCGATCGAGAAGATCACGCCGATCGCGGTGAGGCTGGTGTCGAAGTGGGCGACCAGCGCGTTCTTGTAGACGCTGGTCGCGTAGACCTGGCCGATGCAGAGGTGGACGGCCAGCGCGGCCGGCGGGATCAGCCAGCGGTTGAAGCCCGGTGGCGCCACCGTGGCCTCGCGTCGCAGGAACGAGGGGAGCCAGCTGCTCCCGGCTGGGTGGGACGTCGACGTGGCCATGCGCACCTCCGAGTAGGTGTACTCCTCTCTACCCCGATCTCGTTGAACCCGCAACGTCCTGAGGGAGGTCTATCCGCGCGCCACGCGCGCCGTCCGCCCACCACAGTCGACACCGCCGTGCAGGGCAGGTCGGGGAAGGCGGCCCGGGTCGTGATCACGTCGACCGGGGCCATGGTGTCCATGGCCAGTGCGGTGCGGACCCGGCGGCCGAAGCCGGGCCGAGCGAGGCCCAGCGACCAGGCGGCCAGTTGTAGCGCACTCCGCGGCACGTGTCGGGGGGAGCCGGACCAGCGTTCGTGCGCCATCACGGCGCGGGCGAGGGCGTCCAGGCTCAGGCGCTCCGGCCCGGCGATCTCGAGCACGCGCCCGCGCAGCGCTGCGTCGAGGACGGTGCGCTCCACGAGTGCGGCCACGTCCTCGACGTCCACCCAGGCGATCGGGTTGGCCCCGGCGCCGAAGACGAGCGGGCGGCGGGACCGGCCCGCAGTCTGCCGCAGGATCTCGATCCAGGTCTGCGCGAATGCCTCCGGACGTACCACGGTCCAGGGACACGTGCTGGCCCGGAGTCGCTGCTCGGCGGCGTACTTCATCCGGGTCAGCTCCATCGGGCCGTCTGGCCCGGCGCGCAACACGGACACCAGCACCACGTCGCAACCTTCGCGCTCTGCCGCGTCGACCAGGTGGACGTTGCCGTCGCGGTCGACGTTCTCCGGCGTCACCCCGCCACGGCCGACGAACCCCTGGACCGCCGAGACCACCGTCGCTGCCCCGGAGACCGCGTCGCGGAGGGATGACGGGTCCCGTACGTCGCCGACTACCACCTCGACGTCGGGATCGAGCGCATCGGGTGTGACGGTTCCCCGACCCAGGGCCCGAACCTGCAGACCGCGGCGGCTCAGGCGGTTGGCGACGCTGGAACCGAGACGACCCGTACCGCCGGCGACCAGGATCATGGCCCGGCCAGGATCTCCCGGACCGCCGTGTCGGCGTCCAGCTGCTCGTGGTCGACCGGCTCGAGGAAGAAGCGGGCGGCCCTGGCCCGGTGCTCCTGCGTGTCGATCTCGAAGATGATCACGCCGCGCATCAGGTGGTCGGTCCCGTCGGGGCGTCGACCCGACATCTCCCACTCGGTCCAGATCCCGTCGGGGGCGGGTGCCGTAGCCAGCACGCGCGCGGCCAGGTCGGGCACCGACGCGAAGATCCGCGCCCAGTTGCGCCGTACCTGGTCACGGCCGGTGAAGCCGCGCGCCGGATGTGCCGGCGTGTGGTTGACATAGCCCTCGGTGAAGCAGTCCACGAGGCGCTCCAGGTCGTGGGCGTTGGTGGCATCGAGCAGCCGCGTGACCAGGTTCGCTCCGTCCGCCGCGGCTGTGGCCATCGGTCCACCTCTTTGGATACAGTTAACTGTCTCGAAATGAGTGTGCGCCCCATGGATGTCCCGGTCAAGCCCCGGCGGTACGACGCCTCGAGCCGGCGCGCCGCGGCCCGGGCGCGACGCGAGCACGTGCTCGTGGCGGCGGGGACGCTGTTCGCGAATCACGGCTACGCGAACACCACCGTGGCGGCGCTCGCGGAGGCAGCGGGCGTGTCGGCGGAGACCGTCTACAAGTCCTTCGGCGGAAAGTCCGGCCTGGTCCGGGCCCTCTGGCAGAAGGCACTCGAGGGCGCCGGGCCGGTGCCGGCGGAGCTGCGCTCGGACGCGCTCCGAAAGCAGAAGGATCCGCGGGTGCTGGTGCGCGG
>Ga0105243_10001742_pt1 | contig 18741 bp, 8 predicted proteins | sample KBSM34metaG_FD_81525 | JGI IMG/M metagenome (GOLD analysis project Ga0105243, IMG submission 81525) | Miscanthus rhizosphere microbial communities from Kellogg Biological Station, Michigan, USA - KBS M3-4 metaG | ecosystem: Host-associated > Plants > Roots > Rhizosphere > Soil | place: Michigan... | reverse complement strand
GCACTGCCGGGCGAAGGCGGCCAGCGCCGCCTCCTGCCCCGCGACGCGGGACTCGGCGGCGGTCACGGCGTCGGCGCGAACCGAACCGGGGGCGTCGAGGACGAGCCGGGAGAGCCGATCCGGGTGCTGCGCCGCGTACGAGAGCCCGACTGCCGCGCCGTTTCCGGTGGTGAGCAGGCCCAACCGCTCGACGCCCCATGCCTTGCGCAGCTGCTCGAGGTCGTCCGCGGCGTGTGCGGCGTCGAAGTCCAGTTCCTGCGGCTGCAGGAAGTCGGTGCAGCCGACCGTGGCGTCGCGGCTGAGCGTCATCACCTTGTCCGCGGCGTCGCCGCCGTCGGGGTCGGGCGGGGAGAACTGGCCGAGGTCGAGCATGGCCTTGCGCAGGCCAGGGGTGTCGATGCACTCGATGGTGGTCGAGGTCCCGATCCCGCGACGGTCAACGGCCACCACCGGCCGGGTGGCCAGCAGGTCGGTGATGGGACCCGCGGCCAACGCCGCGAGGGTGGCGGTGGAGGCCCGGTCCGCGCCGGAGGTGAGGACGAGCGGGCCGGCGTCGGCCGGGGTCTGCGGGAGCCTGGCCCTGGATACCCCGAGGCTGAAGGTGCCGGGGATCGGGGAGGACTGGTCGATCGGGGCCGCGAGCTGTGCGCATTCGATGATCAGCCCTGCCGGTCCAGGTCCGAGACCGAGCGTGTCCAGGGTGGTGCGGGTGCAGTCGCTCCAGTCGAGATCCGTGCGGGGCACCTCGAGCGGGGGCGGCTCCTGCTCGGCGTCGGCGGTCCGGCCCGTCGTCTCTCCCGGACGCTGCGCGACCGCGACATCGGGGCGAACGCTCGGCCCGACGCTGCAGGCGCAGCAGACGGCGAGTACCACGGCGAGCGGCCACGTCCTGCGCAGTGGGGATGTCACGGTGCACAGCCTGCCAGGTCGCTCAGCCGTTCCGCTCGCGTACCCAGCGCGCGAGCAGCGTGCCGTCCTCGTCCCCGAGCAGGTGCGCCCGTCGCATCGCGGTCGGGGCGGCGTCGGGGGAAAAGGCGATCCGCGGTGCGGTACCGGCGACCAGGAGTGGGGCCGTGGTCAGGCACAGCTCGTCGACGGCGTCGGCCGCCAGCAGCTGTCCGAACAGTCCCGGCCCGCCCTCACACAGCACGCGTGCGAGGCCGAGCCCGTGGAGGGTGTCGAGGATCGCCGCAGGCGGCACGGTGGACTCGCCGAGTTCGAGAACCCGCGCGCCCGCCGCCTCGAGCCCGGCCTTCCGATCCCGGGGTGCGTCGGCGGTGGTGAGGATCAGGGGTGCGGTGGTGTTGTCGGTCAGCAAGCGGGACGCAGGGTCGATGTCGGCACTCGCGGTGACGACGGCGATGGGCGGCACGTCCGCCTGGCCGCGCTCGCGTCTGCGTGCGCGGCGCTCCGCCGTGACCCGGGCGCCGCCGTAGTTCTCGGCCCGCACCGTTCCTGCGCCGACCAGGATCACGTCGGCCAGCTCGCGCAGGACGCCGAACAGGCGCTTGTCGGCCGGAGTACCCAGTCCCGCGGACGTCCCGTCGGCGCTCACCGCGCCGTCGATGCTGGAGACGAAGTTGACCCGGACCCACGGCGCGGACGTCGTGTCCGGATAGACGTGCAGGTCGCGGAGTTCATCGTCGTCGAGCGGTGTGAGGTGGGTCGCAATATCGAGGCGCTGCATATGGGAGATGACAGCACGTCGATAACCTCCATGCATGCACGAGCGTCTTGTTGATCGCAGTCCGGTGGTTCAGGCGGACCAGCTGATCGCCCAAATGGTCCCGCCGGCGATGTTCGACGAGGTCAGTTTCGCCTCCTACATCCCCGACCCGAACGAGCCGAGCCAGGCGGCTGCCGTGCACAAGGCCGAGGAGTTCGCGGCCAAGGTGACGAAGATCCGTTCCGGCGGACGGCGTGGGTTGTTCGGCAAGAAGGCCCAGGCCAGCGGCGCGGGCCTGTACCTCGACGGCGGCTTCGGCGTCGGCAAGACCCACCTGCTGGCATCGATCTTCCACAGCGTGCCCTCGCCGAAGGCGTTCGGGACGTTCGTCGAGCTCACCCACGTGGTCGGCGCGCTCGGCTTCAACAACGCGGTCGAGCAGCTCTCCGGCCACAGCGTGCTCTGCATCGACGAGTTCGAGCTCGACGATCCGGGCGACACCATGCTCGTCTCGCGCCTGCTCACCGAGCTGTCCGCGCGCGGCGTGTCGATCGTGGCCACTTCCAACACCCTGCCCGGTCAGCTGGGCGAGGGCCGGTTCGCGGCCCAGGACTTCCTGCGGGAGATCAAGAAGCTCGGGTCGATCTTCGAGACGATCCGGGTGGACGGCCCCGACTACCGCCACCGCGATCTGCCGCCCGCGCCGGAGCCGATCTCGGACGCCGAGCTCACAGACCGCGCCGACGGGGTCCCCGGCGCGACCCTCGACGACTTCGACGCACTGTGCGCGCACCTGAGCACCCTGCACCCCTCGCGCTACAACAAGCTGATCGCGGACGTGCCCGCCGTGTTCCTGCGGGGCGTGCACCCGGCCCAGGACCAGTCCGTCGCGCTGCGACTGGTCGTGCTCGCCGACCGTCTGTACGACGCGAGCATCCCGGTCACCGTGTCCGGCGCCAAGCTGGACGAGATCTTCACCCCGGAGATGCTCGCGGGCGGCTACCGGAAGAAGTACCTGCGCGCGACCTCGCGGTTGCTCGCGCTGTCCCGTTTCGAGGTCGCTGCCTAGACCGCTCGCTGCATCACGAAGTCGTGGTGCAGCTGCTCGCCGACCAGGAACGTCTTGGTGCCGACCCGCTCGAACCCGTGCTTGGCGTAGAAGCGCTGCGCCCGCGTCTTCTCCTGGTTCACCCCGAGCCAGACACCCGCGGCGTCGAGAGCGCGAGCGTGGTCCAGCGCCGCGGTCATCAGCGCCACCGACACCCCGTCCCCGTGCCGGTCAGGCAGCACGTACAGCTTGCTGATCTCCATGGTCGGCAGCAGCGTGACCGCCGCCCGGACATCGGGGTCGTAGGGGGTGCCGTCGACGAGAATCGCGTAGCCGATGATCCCGTCCGCGCCGACGGCCTTGAGCACCGTTCGGTCCGGCGCGGCCAGATACTCGGTGAAGCGGGCCTGGGACAACACCGTGGTGATGAAGTCCGCGATGTCGGCCTCGGTCGCGGACGGCGGGCACGCCAGCGGGAAGGTCTCGGCGGCAACGGCGGCGAGCTCGGCCGCGTCGGATGAGATGGCGCGGACGACGGCGAACTGAGAGGGCATGCGTCTAGTCGACCACACGCGTCAGGTCGGCGGAATCGGCCCCTGCGGCGACCCGTTTGGGCCGGAACGCGGGGGCCAGCAGGAACAGGGCCACCGCGAACAGCAGCGGCAGGACGAAGCCGATTCGCAGATTGGAGACGGCCGCGACCGCGCCGACGATGGCGCCGCCGACCAATGTGCCCGCGTAGTTGAACAGGTTGAGTCGGGCGATCACGGCGTCCGTCTGGTCGGGCGGGGCGAGCCTGCCTGCGGCGCTGAAGCACAGCGGGGCGATGACCGGCGCGCCGAGTCCGACGATGAGGAACCCGATGATCGCGACGGTCGGGCTCTGCGCGACGATCACGACGACGAGCCCGAGCGCGGCGATCGCCGAGCCGACCCGGACCACCGCGACCTCGCCGTGGCGTCGCACCCAGAAGTCGCCGGTCAGGCGGGAGACGAGGCCCGCGGTCTGATAGGCGGCGACCGCGAGGGCCGCCGTACTGGCGCTGGCGAGCAGCAGGTCCTTGAGGTACAGCGCCGACCAGTTGCCGACGCTGAAGTCGATGGCGAAGAACAGCGCCATCGCCGCACCGAGGGCGAGGAACGGGCGCATCGGGATCGTCAGCGGTGCGGCGGACGTGGTCGCCTCGGCCTCGGGTCCGACCTCGAGCAGTCGCGGACCGATCAGCAGCGTGCCGGCGGCGACCCCGAGCGCGGCGCCGAAGATCGACACCGGCAGGCTCACCTCGAGCGCCGAGCAGGCCGAGACGTACAGGGCACCGACGATGGCGCCGACGCTCCACGCGCCGTGGAACGAGGACAGGATCGACCGGCCGTAGCGGTGCTGGATCGCCACGGCCTGCATGTTGGTGGCCGCGTCGACCATACCGAGGCCGATGCCGTACACGGCGAACCCGGTGAAGAACGCGGCGGGGGACGGCGCGAAGGCGATCCCGGTGCCTGCGCAGGCGATGACGAACAGACCCGCTCGCAGGGTGGTCTTGCTCGAGGTCCTGGTCGCCAGGTACTCGGCGATCACGCTGCCGACGGCCGCGACCAGCGAGACCAGCACCACCGCGACGACGATGGTGGAGTCGTCGAAGCCGTACCGGTCCTTGAACTGGGGGAGCTGCGTCAGGAGTGCGGCGAGGAACATGCCCTGCAGGCCGAAGCCAACGGCGGTCGACACGCGAGCGGCCCGCAATGCGGGGGTGGGGAGCGTCATGAGGCCAGTGTGCTTTCGCCGGGCCCGTTCGGGCGGTGTGTTGATGAATTCAAGCACCGCACTGGACGCGCGTCCAACATTTCGGCAAACTCGGCTCATGACTGCGACTGAAACCAATCCGACGTTCCCTCATGGCTTTCTGTGGGGGGTCGCCACCGCCGCCTATCAGATCGAGGGCGCGGTGGATGAGGGTGGGCGGGGCCGCTCGATCTGGGACGAGTACTGCGAGCGGCCCGGCGTTATCGTCGGAGGCGAGACGGGAGTGGTCGCCATCGACCACTACCACCGCTACCGCGAGGACGTCGGGCTGATGCGCGACCTCGGTGTCGACGCCTACCGGCTGTCCGTCTCCTGGTCCCGGGTGCAGCCCACCGGCCGTGGTCCGGTCAACGAGGAGGGTCTGGACTTCTACGACCGCCTCGTCGACGAGCTCGTCGCGGCCGGGATCGATCCGGCCGTCACCCTGTTCCACTGGGACCTGCCGGTCGAGCTGCAGGAGGCGGGCGGCTGGCTCAACCGCGAGACCTCCTATCGACTGGCCGAGTACGCCGACATCGTCGGTCGCAGGCTCGGCGATCGCGTGCGCATGTGGATGCCGTTGAACGAGCCGGTCGTGCACACCCTTTACGGGCACGCGCTCGGCGTGCATGCCCCCGGCCAGGAACTGGGCTTCGGCGCACTGCAGGCCGCCCACCACCAGCTGCTCGGCCACGGGCTGTCGGTGCAGGCGCTGCGCGCGGCGGGCTGCGGCAACATCGGGATCGCCTCCAACCACGCGCCTGTACACGCGGCCAGTGATTCGGAGGCCGATGTCGCCGCCGCCGAGATCTACGACCACATCGTGAACTGGACGTTCGCCGATCCGGTCCTGCGGGGCAGCTATCCGGCGGAGGAGTTGGCCGCGGCGCTGCAGGGGCCGGTCGCCGAGGACCTGAAGGTGATCTCGCAGCCGCTCGACTGGTTCGGCATCAACTACTACGAGCCGACGCTGATCGCCGCGCCCACCTCCGATGAGGGCAGCAGCGGGGTCCTCGAGGTGGACCTGCCGCCGGGGATGCCGTTCCAGCCGGTCGCACTCGAGGGCTACGAGCGGACGGACTTCGGCTGGCCGATCGTCCCCGCGGGGCTGCGTGAGATCCTCGGGATCTTCGCGGACCGGTTCGGTGACGCGCTGCCGCCGATCTACATCACCGAGAGCGGGGCGTCGTTCCACGACGACGACCCGGACGAGAACGGCCGGGTCGACGACCGTCGGCGGATCGACTACCACCGTGAACACCTGCATGCGGTCCGGGCGGCGATCGAGGACGGCGTCGACGTGCGGGGCTACTTCGCCTGGTCGATCTTCGACAATTTCGAGTGGGCGGCCGGGTACAAGGAGCGATTCGGGCTCGTCCACATCGACTACGAGACCCTCGCCCGGACGCCGAAGGACTCCTATTTCTGGTACCGCGATCTCATCGCCGGGCACGCGAGCGTGAGCTGATGACCAGCCTGGCAAGCCGATTGATGCCCGCGGCGCTCGCGTTGCGGGGCAGCAGGCGGGTGGGCGCCGAGGCCACCCGCCGCGAGATCGCGGGCCGGGCGTTGCGGCCCCGTTCGTTCAGCCCGCCCCGCGGGCTCGACCGGCGGGTCGACATCCGATTGGAGCGCACCGGCGCCGGCTGGCCGGTGTACTCGGTGGCCGCGCACGGCGCGTCGCGGCGGGATCTGGACAGCGCGCTCTACCTCCACGGTGGCTCCTACTTCCGCGAGATCACCCGGCAACACTGGCTGCTGGTCGCGGATCTGGCCCAGTCGTTGCCGATGGAGGTGGTGGTCCCGATCTATCCGCTCGCGCCGTCTGCGACCGCGGACGTCGTGGTGCCGGCGGCCGCCGACCTCGCCGAATGCCTGATGGGGGAGTGCGGTGCCGAGCGGTTCTCCCTGCTCGGCGACTCCTCGGGTGGGGGCATGGCGCTGGCCGTCGCGGTGGCGCTGCGGGAACGCACCCTCGCGCCGCCGCGGCGCACGGTGTTGATCTCGCCGTGGCTCGACATCACCGCCGACCACCCGGCCATCGCCGGCCTCGCGGCACACGACCCGTGGCTGAGTCCGGACGGGCTGCGGGTGGCGGGCGAGGCGTACCGCGGCGCACTGGAGCCGGCGGACGTCCGGGTGAGCCCGATCAACGCCGACCTCGACGACCTGGGGCACATCACGGTGTTCACCGGCACCCGCGACATCCTCAACGCGGACGCGCGGCGGCTGCGCGAGCGAATCGCGCTCAGCAACACCGAGTTCGAGTACCACGAGGAGCGGGACATGTTGCACGTCTACCCGCTGCTGCCGACGCCGGAGGGCAGGGCGGCCAGGCGGACCCTGCGCGGCCTCGTCGACCCGAGGGGTGCGATCAGTTCGGCGCGGTGACCCGGGCCCGGGCCGGATGCCTGCGCCGGATGAGGAACCCGGTCCAGGACACGAGGACCACGAGCCCGGCGAGCATCTGCAGCAGCGCGGTGTACCGCTCCGGATAGACGACACCGGTCAGGTAGGTGTCGATGAAGCCGGTGCGCAGCCCCTGTTCGCCTGCCTCGTGCCTGGCCCAGTTCTCCAGGGCGGTGAGCGGGCAGTCGAGGCCGAACACGATGGTCGAGAAGCCCCAGCCGGCGAGCACGAGATGCGGCCAGATCGCCCACGGCCACCGCCAGGCCAGGAACCCGCCGGCGACGACGTACACCAGGAACGCGAAGTGCACGGTCATCGTCGCCTCGGCGAGCACCCGAAAGACCATGAGGCCATTGTCCCTCCGGGTCGATCCGGAGGGGTACGCCTCGGTTGTTACAGGCGGCGGTTGAACACTTCCTTCGCCTTCGAGGTCGTGATGTCGACCGTGTAGACGCGGAGCGTGGCGGCGGTGGGCGAGAGGTCCATCACCATGAATCCGACGTCCGCGAAGTTCTCGAAGAGGCTCTTGTTCGTGGTGGAGCTGGCCTTGCCGCTGCTGGTCTTCCCTGCGGCGCCGGAGACGATCTGACGGGTGCCCTTGGACTCGACGGTCGGCTCGAGGACCTGCAGCGAGTGATCGTGTCCGGCGAGGAGGAACTGGCACCGCCCGAGGACGTGCTCCTCATAGAACTTCTTCGCGTCGGCGCCGTTCGCGGGCGGTACCGGCATCCCGTCGTACTTGCCCGCGTTGCCGTGGGATCCGTTGCTCAGATAGGGGTGGTGCGCGCAGGCGATCTTCCACTTGGCCGGTGACGCGGCGATCGCCGCGTCCAGCCACGCGCGCTGCTCGTTCATGAACTGCCCGTCCGCAGCCCAGTAGGGCGCGAGGATCGGGGGCAGCATGGCGGCGACCGGGTTCATGTCGAGGACGAAGAACTCGACCACAGGGTTCTTCTCGGGAATGCGGACCGAGTAATAGCGGCTGGGCATCCACCACCGCCGGGAGAGCGGGTGGTAGTCCACCTCTTCGTCGCCGCGCAACAGCCAGCCGCCGTCGCCGGGGAAGATCGCGCTGTTGTCGTGGTTGCCGAGTGCCATCACCCAGGGGAAGTCGAGGTCGTGGTTGGGGTCCTCGAACTTCGCCGCGAACTGGGTGTCGTTTTCGTTGGTCGGCCCCATCTCGTAGATGTTGTCGCCGAGGCCGAGCGCCATCGAGAAGGGCTCGCGACTGTGCAGATCGCGAATCGCGTCGGCCACCGCCCACTGTGCCTTGGTGCCGGTGCCCGCGTCCCCGGTGATCAGCACCCGGAGGTTGGTGTCCGTGGGGAACGGGAACTTGCCGGTGCCTGCGGCGGGCTTGGTGTCGGCGGCGGCCGCGATCCCGGGTGCCATCGCTGCCAGCGGCAGGGCGGCGCCCGCCGCGGCGGCGCCTGCCAGGAATCGGCGGCGATCGATCTGGTTGAACTCCATCACAGTCCTCGGGTCGCATCGTTCGGTGTCCGGACGAGCAAACCTTAATGTGAACGGTCGTTCAACTCGACAGGCTCGGCCGACTCGGTGTTCACCCGACGTTCACCCCGCCGCTGCCCCGAAACGACGAAAGCCCCGGCCGGTGGCCGGGGCTTTCGGTGCTGGTGCGCGATACTGGGATTGAACCAGTGACCTCTTCCGTGTCAGGGAAGCGCTCTCCCGCTGAGCTAATCGCGCGAGAAGCCGGAACCTGGTCCGGCCCAAACGAGCGGATGACGGGATTCGAACCCGCGACCCTCACCTTGGCAAGGTGATGCGCTACCACTGCGCTACATCCGCATTGTGCACTCCCGGACCCATTGTGTAGGTCCGACAGTGCGTGTACAGAAAAGGCACCCGTCCGGGTGCCTTTTCCTTCGTGCGCGATACTGGGATTGAACCAGTGACCTCTTCCGTGTCAGGGAAGCGCTCTCCCGCTGAGCTAATCGCGCGAGGTGGAGACGGGAATCGAACCCGTGTGCACGGCTTTGCAGGCCGTTGCCTCACCACTCGGCCACTCCACCGTCAAGGTCGAGTCCAACCTCGAGAGCGGATGACGGGATTCGAACCCGCGACCCTCACCTTGGCAAGGTGATGCGCTACCACTGCGCTACATCCGCATTGCACTTCCGGGGGCGGCGTTGCTGCCTCCGTGGTGCGAGATGAAACATTAGCCCACGGGGTGTGTAGTCACAAATCGCCAGTTCAGTGACGGAATCGGGGATCGAGTGCAGCGCATTGACTGCACTCTTGCCGCGCATGGACGGGGGTGGGCTCCTGTTTCCTTGCTGCCGTCAGGTCGGAGGATCGGGCGACAGAGAACAAGGGTTCGCCGGGAACAGGGACGTGGTTCGACGGGGATGGGGACGGGGTCGGACAGCGGTTTTTCACTTCCACGGAAGTCGTGTTAATGTTCCATCCCGTCCGGCCGCGAGAGTTCAACGCGCGGCTCGGTCCCGTGGCTCAGTGGGAGAGCGTCCGCTTCACACGCGGAAGGTCGCTGGTTCGATCCCAGCCGGGACCACAAGAAAAGCCCCCCTCATTCGAGGGGGGCTTTTTTGTGTTCTCGATGTACCTCGTGACCGGCAGACCGCTGCCTCCGAGAGGTGGTGACGGATACAATCGGTGTCCCGCGCTGATACGGGGGGCTCAGATTGGAGCTGATCTCGGATGGCCGATCAGGCGAAGCTCCTCGACTATCTGAAGCGGGTGACCGCAGATCTCTATCAGACGCGGGAGAAGCTTCGTGAGGCCGAGGGAGTCAGCCGCGAACCGATCGCTGTGATCGGGATGGGCTGCCGGTACCCGGGCGGGGTCCGGTCGCCGGAGGATCTGTGGCGCCTGGTCGAGTCGGGTACGGACACCGTCACCGGGTTCCCCGAGGACCGCGGCTGGGGGATCGCGGACCTCTACGATCCGAAGGCCGAGCAGTCCGGCAAGACCTACACGGTGCAGGGCAGCTTCCTGGACGACCCGGCCGGGTTCGATCCGGAGGTCTTCGGGATCTCGCCCCGCGAGGCGCTGGCCATGGACCCGCAGCAGCGTCTTCTCCTCGAAACGAGCTGGGAGACCTTCGAAAACGCAGGCATCGATCCGCGGTCGGTGCACGGTGCCCAGGTCGGTGTCTTCACCGGGCTGTCCGGTATCGACTACGCGGCGCGGGCAGGCGGGGCGCCGCCGGAGGACCTCGAGGGCTACTTCATCACCGGGAACGCCATGAGCGTCGCCTCCGGACGCGTGGCGTACAGCTTCGGCCTGTGTGGACCCGCGATCACCGTCGACACCGCGTGCTCCTCGTCCCTGGTGTCCATCCACCTCGCGATGCAGGCGCTGCGCAGCGGTGAGTGCGAACTGGCGCTCGCGGGCGGGGCGACGGTCATGGCGACACCAGCGGTGTTCGTGGAGTTCAGTCGCCAGCGCGGACTGGCAAGGGACGGGCGGTGCAAGGCCTTCTCCGCCGCCGCGGACGGTACGGCCTGGGGTGAGGGCTCGGGAATCGTCGCGCTGGAACGACTGTCCGACGCGGAGCGCAACGGTCGCCGGATACTGGCCGTCATCCGTGGCAGTGCGGTGAACCAGGACGGTGCCAGCAACGGCCTGACAGCTCCGAACAAGCAGGCACAGGAGCGGGTGATCCGGCAGGCCCTGGACAGTGCCGGGTTCGGCCCGGCCGATGTCGACGCGGTCGAGGCGCACGGCACCGGAACCACGCTGGGCGATCCGATCGAGGCGTCCGCCCTGCTGGCCGCCTACGGCCGCGATCGGCCCGCCGACCGGCCGCTGTGGCTCGGCTCGGTGAAGTCGAATCTCGGGCACACCCAGGCGGCCGCTGGTGTGGCCGGGGTGATCAAGATGATCATGGCGATGCGTCACGGTGTCCTGCCGAAGACGCTGCACGTCGACCGGCCGACCCCGCACGTCGACTGGTCCGCCGGTTCGGTGTCCCTGCTCACCGAGAACCGCGACTGGCCGGAGGCCGATCGGCCCCGACGCGCGGCAGTGTCCTCGTTCGGCATCAGCGGCACCAACGCGCACGTCGTGCTGGAGCAGCCACCGTCCGTCTCGCCGTCACCCGACGAATCGGCCGTTCCCGAAGGCGAGGTCGTGGCCTGGTTCGTATCGGGCCACACCGAACCCGCGCTGCGCGCCCAGGCCGAGCGGTTGCGCGAGTACGTCGTCGGCCATCCCGAACTGACGCCGGCCGAGGTGGCCGGGGCGTTGCTGGGTTCGCGCGCCGCCTTCGACCACCGCGCCGCCGTGATCGGCGCGGAGCCCTCGGGCCTGCTGGCCGGGCTCGACGCGCTCGGCCGGGGCGCGCCCAGCCCCGATGTGGTCACCGGCCTGGCCATGGAAGCAGGGGACCGGCCGGTGTTCGTCTTCCCGGGTCAGGGTGCGCAGTGGGTGGGCATGGCCGCGGAACTGCTCGAGTCGTCGCCGGTATTCGCCGACAGCGTGCGCGAATGCGCCGACGCGCTCGCGCCGTACACGAAGTTCTCCCTGCTCGACGTGCTCCGCGACCGCGATCCGTCCTCGCTGGACCGGGTCGATGTCGTGCAACCCGCGCTGTTCGCGGTGATGGTCGCCCTCACCCAACTGTGGCGCGCACACGGCGTCGAACCGGCGGCCGTGGTCGGACATTCGCAGGGTGAGATCGCCGCAGCCTGCGTCGCGGGTGCGCTGAGCCTGTCCGACGCGGCGCTGGTGGTCGCCGCGCGGAGCAGTGTGATCGCCGCGTCGGCGCGACGCGGCGGCGGGATGGCCTCGGTGGCACTGCCCGCCGACGCGGTGCGGGCGAAGATCGAACCGTGGGCGGGCGCCGTCGAGGTGGCGGCGATGAACGGTCCCTCTGCGACGGTGGTGTCCGGTCCCGTCGACGCGCTCGATCTGCTGGTGGGGCAGTTGCAGGGCGAGGGCGTCCAGGCCAGGCGGATCGCGGTGGAGTACGCCTCGCACTGCGCGGACGTGTCGGTGTTGCGGGATCCGATCCTCGACGCGCTCGCCTCGATCACGCCCCGCCGGTCGCGGATCCCGTTCTATTCGACGGTGACCGGTGGCGCGCTGGACGGCTCCGCGCTCGACGCGGACTACTGGTACCGGAATCTGCGGCGCCCCGTCCGATTCGAGCAGGCGACCAGATCGCTGGCCGCGGACGGCTATCGATTGTTCATCGAGTCGTGCAGCCATCCCATCCTCACCGTGCCGTTGCAGGAGACCCTCGACGCGGCGGGTGTCGCGGGGCGAACCATCGGCACCCTGCGGCGCGACCGCGCCGGCCTGCGCCAGTTCACCGCCGCGCTCGCCGAGGCGCAGGTGTCCGGGGTGCACATCGACTGGGACCGAGTCGACTGGGCCCGGCGTGACGATCGGCAGCGGTGGGTGGACCTGCCCACGTATGCCTTCCAGCACCGTCGCTATTGGCTGGACAGTCCCGCGCCGCACGGTGATGTCGCGTCGACGGGCATGGACACCGGCGGACACCCGATGCTCGCCGCGTCGGTCGAGCTCGGAGACGACCGGGGCGTGGTGTTCACGGGCTTGCTCTCCCCGCAACGCCTTCCGTGGCTGCGCGATCATGCGGTGAACGGAACGGTCATTCTGCCCGGCACCGCATTCGTGGAGCTGGCCCTCCACGCGGGGAACCGCGTCGCGCGCGGCGGGCTCGAGGACCTCGCGATCGAAGCGCCCCTGCTGATCCAGGACGAGGGTGAGGTGGCGGTGCAGGTGAGCGTCCTCGCCGATGGCGACGGCGGCCGCTCCACGGTGGCGGTGCACTCCCGGCCCGCGGATGCGTCGGGGGAGACCCCGTGGACCAGGCACGCCACCGGCACGCTCACCGCGGCCGTCGGCTCCGCGGACTCCGACGAACAGCAGTGGCCGCCTGCCGATGTCACGCCGATCGATGTCGGGGGGCTATACGGAGTGCTCGACGAGGCCGGCTACGGGTACGGCCCGAGCTTCCGTGGCCTGCGGGCGGCGTGGCGCCGCGGCGACGAGCTGTACGGCGAGGTGAGTCTGGGCGGCGAGGACCCGGCCGAGGCGGTCGTGGGATACGGGATCCACCCGGCCGTGCTCGACGCGGCGCTGCACGTGATCGCGCTCGGGAGCGCGGCGTCCGGCGCGAGCGGTGTCCGGCTGCCCTTCGCCTGGGGCGCAGTGCAGTTGCACGCCGTCGGCGCCACAGCTCTGCGTGTGCACGTCACGTCGATCGGTCCCGAGCGGTACCGGGTAGCCGCGTTCGACGTGACGGGCAAACCCGTGTTGACCGTGGATTCGCTGGCGCTGCGGCCGCTCGGGGACACCCAACTCCCCGCCGCCGGTGCAGGCGAGAACCTCTACCGGGTGGAGTGGATGCCGGTGGGTGCGGCCGCGGCGGCCGGGGCGGAGCTGGTGCCGCTCGCGGAGGCACTGGCGGGCGGCGACCAGTCCGGTCGCGTGCTGTGGCTGGACTGCGAGCCGGGCGGGGAGTCCGACGTGCCGGCCCGGGCGCACGCCGCCGCGGAGGCAGCTTTGGCCGCGGTCCAGTCCTGGCTCCGCGAGGACCGGCTGGCGCAGACCCGCCTGCTCGTCACCACCCGGCTCGGGGTTGGCGTGCGCGACGGCGAACCGATCGACGACGTGTCGGCCGCACCCGCCTGGGGGCTGATCGGCGCGGTGCAGCACGAGTTCCCGGACCGCATCTGCCTGGTGGACCTGGATGCGGCGGCGGGTGAACCCGCCGATACCGCGCTGCTGGCAATGGCATTGGCCTGCAACGAACCCCAGCTGGCGATCCGGGACGGCGTGCTGCTGGCGCCCATGCTCGCCGCGGAGACGCCCGTCAGTACACGCGCCGCACTCGCTGCGGAGCCGGCCCCCTTCGGTCCGGAGGGCACGGTCCTCATCACGGGTGGCACCGGGACCATCGGCAGGCTGATCGCCCGCCACCTCGTCGCGCGGTACGGGGTGCGCAGGCTGGTGTTGACCGGCAGGCACGCGCAGGGCGCCGACAGCGCGGCCGAACTGCGAGCCGATGTCGCCGAGTCGGGGACCGAGATCCGCCTGGTCGCCTGCGACGTGGCCGACCGCGCCGCGATCGCCGCCCTGCTCGCAGACATCCCCGACCTGTCCGGTGTGATCCACGCGGCCGGGGTGCTCGAGGATGCCACCGCGGCCACCGTGACCCGAGACCAGTTGCACGAGGTCATGCGTCCCAAGGTGGACGGTGCCTGGCACCTGCACGAGCTCACCCGCGACCACGACCTGTCGGCCTTCGTACTGTTCTCCTCGGCGGCGGGTGTGCTCGGCGGCGCGGGCCAGGCGAACTATGCGGCCGCGAACGTCTTCCTCGACGCACTGGCGCAACACCGTCGCGCCCGCGGGCTGCAGGCGATCTCCATGGCCTGGGGGCTGTGGGACCGGCCGAGCGGGATGACCTCCCACCTGAACGCGGCAGACCTGGACCGGTTGCAGCGCTCCGGCATCGACACCATCAGCCCGGAGTCGGGGTTGGCCCTGTTCGATGCGGCCCTGGCCGTGAACCGGCCGCTGATCGTGCCGATCCGTCTCTCGACGCGACCCTCCCGTTCCGATGCCGAGTCCCTGCCGCCGATCCTGCGTCGCGTCCTCGGGATCCGTCGCCGGGTCGCCGCCGCCGAATCACCCACCGGCCTGGCCGACGAGCTGCGGGCACTCGACCCCGGCGAGCGACACAGCCGGGTCCTCGACCTCGTCACCACCCACGTGGCAGCGGTACTCGGCCACGACAGCAAGGAGGCGATCGACCCGGAACGGGCCTTCAAGCAGCTCGGCTTCGACTCGCTGACCGCCGTGCAACTGCGCAACCAGCTCGCGACCGCCACCGGCGTCGGACTCGCCGCGACGGTGGTGTTCGACCATCCCACCGCCGATGCGCTCGCGCAGGAGCTCGTGGCCCGCCTGCTCGGGTCGGATGCGGCACCGCAGCCGACCCGGCCTGCGCGCACTCGCAGGGGCGAGGACCCGATCGCGATCGTCGGGATGGCCTGCAGGTATCCGGGCCGGGTGTACAGCCCTGACGACCTCTGGCAACTCGTGCGAGAGGGCCACGACACGGTGGGCGCGTACCCCGACAACCGCGGCTGGAACCTCGCCGAGGTCTACCACCCCGACCCGGAGCGCGCAGGCACCACCTACATGAGCCAGGGCGGATTCCTCTACGACGCAGACGAGTTCGACGCCGCGTTCTTCGGCATCAGCCCCCGCGAGGCGATCGCGATGGACCCCCAGCACCGGCTGCTCCTGGAGAGCGCCTGGGAAGCGTTGGAACGGGCGGGGATCCAGCCGAACGGACCGGGACTCACCGACACCGGCGTGTACGTGGGGCTGATGGGCGGCGACTACGGCTTCCACCTGATGAGCAGGCGCAACGTCGATGCCGAGGGCTATCTGATGACCGGAACCAGCAACAGCGTTGCCTCCGGCCGGATCTCGTACTCTCTCGGCTTCACCGGGCCCGCCGTCACGGTGGACACCGCCTGCTCGTCCTCGCTGGTGGCCATGCACCTCGCGGCGCGGGCACTGCGCGACGGTGAATGCGCGCTCGCGTTGGCAGGCGGGGCGACGGTGATGTCCACACCCGGGGTTCTGATCGAGTTCAGCCGCCAGCGCGGCCTCGCCTCCGACGGCAGGTGCAAGCCCTTCTCCGACCGGGCTGACGGCACCGGGCTCAGCGAGGGCGCGGGCATGGTGGTGCTGGAACGGCTGAGCGACGCCGAACGCAACGGCCACCGGGTGCTGGCGATCATCCGCGGATCGGCGATCAACCAGGACGGGGCGTCCAACGGGATCACCGCACCGAACGGGCCGTCCCAGGAGCGGGTGATCCGCCAGGCGCTGGCCGATGCCGCGCTCGCACCCACCGACATCGACGCCGTCGAGGCCCACGGCACCGGCACGACGCTCGGCGACCCGATCGAGGCGCAGGCGCTGCTGGCCGCCTACGGGCAGGACCGCGAGGGCAGGCCACTGTGGCTCGGCTCGGTCAAGTCGAACATCGGCCACGCCCAGGCCGCGGCGGGAGTCGCGGGCGTGATCAAGATGGTGATGGCGATGCGGCACGGGGTGCTGCCGCCGAGCCTGCACGGCGACGCCCCGACCCGGCACGTCGACTGGACCGCGGGAGAGGTCTCGCTGCTCGCCGACGCTGTTTCATGGCCGGAGACCGGGCGGCCCCGTCGCGCGGCGGTCTCGTCGTTCGGCATCAGCGGCACCAACGCGCACCTGATCCTCGAACAGCCACCCGACCTCCCGACGCCCGATCCCTCGCCGCGGTCGGCCACGCCGCTGGCCTGGGTGATCTCCGGAAAGACCGGCGACGCGCTGCGGGCGCAGGCAGCGCGGTTGGCGGAGTTCCTCGACAACGCGGAAGATCTCCCCGATCCTGCCGACCTCGCCTACTCCCTGGCCACCACCCGATCCGGCTTCGCCCACCGCGCCGCGGTGATCGGCGAGACGTTCGCCGACCTGCGCGACGGCCTGGCCCGCATCGTGGAGGGACGACCGGGCGGCAACGTCATCGACGGGACCAGCGTCCGCGGCAAGACGGCCTTCATGTTCACCGGACAGGGCGCGCAACGGATCGGGATGGGCCGTGGCCTCTACGAGGCCTACCCGGTGTTCGCGGAGGCACTGGACGAGGTCTGTGCCGCACTCGACGAGCATGTGGAAGTCCCGGTGCGGGAGGTGATCTGGGACGACGCCGAGGGCGGCGCCGCCAAGCTCGACAGCACCGAGTACACCCAGCCGGCCCTGTTCGCCGTCGAGGTCGCGCTCTATCGGCTGCTGCGGGACTGGGGAATCACCCCGGACTACCTGATCGGCCATTCGATCGGAGAGATCACGGCGGCGTACGTCGCGGGAGTGTTCAGCCTGCCCGACGCCGCCGCCCTGGTGGGCGAGCGCGGACGCTTGATGCAATCGACGAAGCCGGGCGCGATGATCGCCGTCCGTGCCCGGGCCGAGGACGTGCTCGCACGGATCGACGACCGGGTCGATCTGGCGGCCGTCAACGGTGCCGAATCGGTGGTGCTCGCGGGCGGTGAACGCGATCTGGACACCATCGCATCCGAATTGTCCGCCGCAGGCCTGAAGACAACGAGCCTGCGGGTCGAGCGGGCCTTCCATTCCACCCTGATGGATCCCATCCTCGACGAGTTCGCTTCCGTGGTGTCGAGGCTGACGCCGCAGCCGCCGACCGTGCCGGTCATCTCCAACGTCACCGGTCGCGTCGCCACCGCAGAGGAACTCGTGTCACCGGACTACTGGACGCAGCACATCCGGCAATCGGTGCGCTTCCACGACGGCATTCGCGCCCTCGACGAGCTCGGGGTCACCCGCCTCGTCGAAGTCGGCCCTGGCGCGACCCTGACCGCGCTCGCCGCGGAGGTGGTCCCGAACGCGATCGCCACGCTGCCCGGACGCGGAGACGAGGCGAACGGGGTCATCGCGGCGGTCGCGGCGGCCTACGTGCAGGGCATCCCGGTCGACTGGGATCGGGTACTGCCCGGGCGTCGCCGGGTCGACCTGCCCACCTACGCATTCCAGCGTCGTTCCTTCTGGCCCTCGACGTCGATGCGGAGCACCGGCGATCCGACGGAGCTGGGGCTCGGCTCCGCGGATCATCCGCTGCTCGGCGCGGCGGTGAGCCTCGATGACGGCGCGCTGATGTTCACCGGACAGCTCTCGCTGCCGCGCGATTCGTGGCTCGTGCCGCCGCCGGTCGATGACGGTGAGGCGCCGTCGCCGGACGCACCGCAGCCGGTCTCGAGCGCGGTGCTGGTCGAACTCACGCTGCATGCGGCCCACCACATCGGTCTCGACCACATCGACGAGCTGACGCTGCACCAGCCGCTGACCCTCCCGTCGCCGGGGCAGGCATCGATCAGGGTGCTCGTGTCCCCGATCGACGCAACCGGTGGTCGCACCGTCACCATCTCGTCGAACGCGGCCGAGGCCGACAGCCCCGATGCCTGGGTCCGGAACGCCTCCGCGACGATCGACGACGTCGTGGGGCCCGCCGCCGCTGCCGCGCAACAGGTTCCGGGCGACGCCGAGGTCGAGGTGCGCCTGGAGGAAGGCACCGACGCGACCGGCTACGGCATTCATCCGGAGCTGTTGGAGGCCGCGCTCGAGCCGATCCTCGGGTGGGACGGCTGGCCGGTGACCTGGTCGGGAATCCGCCTGCACACCGTCGGAGCGGAAGCGGTGTCGGTGCGGTCCGAGGCGAGCGAGGACGGGCGATATCGCGTCGCCCTCGCCGACCCCCGAGGCGATCCCGTGCTGACCGTCGACGCACTGCGGGTGGTGCCGAGAGCTGTCGACGGGTCGGGTGCGGGTGGCAGGGCGACCCCGCCGCTGCACCGGCTGACCTGGATTCCGGTCGAGGGCCCCTCGTCGGAGCCGGCACCGGGACCGGTGGTGGTCCTCGGCTCCGGGTGGCCGGGCGAGCAGGGCGACGGTTCGGCTTTTCCCCACCATCGCGACCTGGCGGCGTTGCGAACCGCGATGGAGTCCGTCCCCGACGACGGCGACCGGGTCCCCTGGACGGTGCTGGTCGGATGCGGAACCGGGGGCGAGCACGGTCCGGACGCGACCCACGAACTGTGCGCCCGGGTGCTGGACCTGCTGCAGGAGTGGCTGGACGATGACCTCGTCGCCGACAGCAGGCTGGTGATCGTGACCCGCAATGCGATGGTCATCGACGACGGGCAGGACCCGGACGCGGGCGCCGACCTCGCGGCCGCGGCGGTGTGGGGCCTCGTGGGGTCCGCACAGAACGAGAATCCGGACCGGTTCGTCCTGGTCGACCTCGACG
>Ga0105243_10001741_pt1 | contig 18743 bp, 17 predicted proteins | sample KBSM34metaG_FD_81525 | JGI IMG/M metagenome (GOLD analysis project Ga0105243, IMG submission 81525) | Miscanthus rhizosphere microbial communities from Kellogg Biological Station, Michigan, USA - KBS M3-4 metaG | ecosystem: Host-associated > Plants > Roots > Rhizosphere > Soil | place... | reverse complement strand
TCCGGGCGCGCACCAGGTCCAGGAAGTGATCGGCGTCCTCACGGTCCGCGAACCGCACGGTGGCGATCCGGGCACGCTCGAGGCCACGGGCGTGCAAGGACAGCCATTGTGATCCGCGGTCCTCGGCGACCCGCCGCTTCAGCTCGGCGATGGCGGCCTCCCGTTCCACCAGTTCCTCGAGCGCCGCATGATTGAGCAACCGCGCGCGCATCCAGCCCTCGGTCGCATCCACCGTGAGCAGCCCGCGGGCACGCCGGAACGCGTCCATCGCCTCCTGCAGCGCGGCCGGGTCGAACCGCACCGGGTTCTCGGCGAGTTCCTGCTTGATCAGGCACACCGAGATCAGCCGGTCGAGCAGCTCGGTCTTCTCCCACATCACGTCGAAGTAGGCCATGGCCTCCTCGATCGCGAGCGCTTCCCCGTTCACCCGCAGCAGCATCGACTCGGCGGTGCGCTGGGTTCCGCGCAGCGACCACGGAATACCGCGCTCGGGGGCCCACGACAGCGTGGCCGTGCCCACCCCCGTCTCGGTGAGCAACAATCCGTAGTGGACCGAGTCGTCCACTGATTCGCGGTGCCGGAGCAGGCGCATTCGCGTAAGTGGATGCCGGGCGCGCAGCGGGCCGAGAGCGTCGTGTCCGTCCGGCCGCGAATCGGTCGTGCTGAGCTGCACCAGCAGGCTCAGCGCGTCGGCGAGCAGAGCCGGAGTCGGTGCGGTCATGTGGGGGCTCCGAAGGTTCGTTGGGGCAGGTGACGGTCCGCCGCGGACAGCAGCAGGGACGCCAGGGCGGACGAGATGGGCAGCCCGGTCGCGTGCTCGATCCAGAGCCACTGGCCGGACGGGTTGATCTCCAGGAACACGTACCGGCCGTCAGGGGTCACGATCAGATCGATGGCGCCGTACCGCAGTCCGAGTTCTGCCACGAGCAGCACGCACCGGCGGGCGACGTCGGCCGGAAGTGTGTGCACGGCGTATCGGGTCGCGGAGGGGTCGTAGCACCGCCAGTCGAGGCGAGTGTGGTTGCTTTGCTGGCTGTGGATTTCGGCGGCGAACACCACGGTGCCGACCACCGTCACCCGCAGTTCCACCCGCTTCGGCACATAGCCCTGCACGATCAGCGGACACAGCCGCATCGATTCGGCAGCAGCCACGTCGACGGTGGTCGCGAGTTCGGCCATCCGGGCGTAGCTTTCGTCGCCGCGCCGCAGCCACGGCCTCTGCAGGGGTTTCGTGATGACCCGGCCCTCGTTCTCGTCCCAGAAGTCGAGAAACTCGTCCGGTTCGGTGGTGATGATCGTCGGCGGGAGCTCGAATCCGAGCCGGCCGGCCAGTGCCAGCTGGCTGGGCTTTCGCGCCGCGAGCCGGATGGCGGACCGCGTCCCTGGCACGGCGAGCGCGTCCAGGTCGTCCCAGACGCCGGCGGCGAACGCGTCGCATTCCTGCTCGACGTACTCGCGAACGGCGGGATCGGTGATGCCGGCGTGCGCGCGGGGATCCTGCGGGCGACGAAACCAGACGGCGTCGACGGAATCCAGGTCCACCAGCTCACCGTCGCGGCAGAGGCCGCGGCGCAGCCGGCCTGCCGCCGTGTACCGCAGCGACAGCGTCGTGGTGGACGGGAACTCGGCGGGATCGAACACGGTGACGGTTGCGCCACGGGAGTCGAGCAGGTCCACCACGGCTTCGGCGTGGGGGTCGCCGGGTTGGGTCAGGACCAGGATGTGGGCGGCAGACTCTGCCATGGCGGTTCTCCTCGGTGCAGTCCGATACGTCGCCGCAGTCCGACGACGCAGGGGACGCGGTTCGCACCGCGCCCCCTGACTCCCCTCCGGGAGACCGATCAGAAGTCGGCGTCGGTGGTGCAGTAGCCCCCGGCCACGTCGTAGACCGCGCTGGAGGTGCTGGCACGACCGCCGGAGACCGCCGCGAGCTGCGCCTCGTTGAGCTCGGCGCCTGCCGCGGGGATCTCGTTGATGGTGGTGTCGCGCATGTCGTTCTCCTGTCGTAACGAGCGTCGGTGTGTCCGACCGGAACCACGGTGCCGGGACACGGTTGCAATCGGCTGGCAGCGCGAACCGTCACGCTGGTAAGCCACTGGTAGGACGCGGCCCTATGCTCACCGTCATGCCTGATGCGCCCGCTTCGCCCCTGCCCCGGGTGTCCGTACACGTTCTCGGTCCCGTGCAGGTGCGAATCGACGGCTCGGAGTCGTCAGTCGGCGGGCCGGTGCCGCGGGCGCTGCTGTCCCGGTTGATCATCGCGGCGGGCGAGACCGTCTCCGACGACACGCTCATCGACGACCTGTGGGGGCCGACCCCGCCACCGAGCGCGAGGACGACGCTGCAGGGTTACGTGGCCCGGCTTCGACGAATACTCGAGCCCGACCGCAGCGGGGCACCGCCACGGGTGCTGGTGCGCCGGGGGCGGGGCTATGCGCTCGAGGTCGGCGAGGTGGACTGCGAACAGTTCGTCATGCTGAGCAGGAGGGGCAAGGCACTGCTGGCCGCGGGCGACGCCGGGGCCGCAGCCGAGACCCTCGATGCCGCCTTCGCACTGTGGCGCGGGTCGGCCCACGCCGACGTCGCGGATCTGGACTTCGCCGCCGCCGAGGCGGGCCGGCTCGAGGATCTGAGGGCGGCCGCGTTCGAGGATCGAATGGCGGCGGCGCTCGTGCTCGGCGAGCATGCTCCGGCCGCCGCGCAGTTGACGGCCTTCACGGTGAAACACCCACTACGGGAACGCTCCTGGGAGCTCCTCGCGGTCGCGCTGTACCGCTCGGGCCGGCAGGGCGACGCGCTCGAGGCGCTCCGCCGGGCCCGCGAAGTGCTGGCCGAGGAACTCGGGGCGGACCCCCGACCGAGCCTGCTCGCAGTCCAGTCCGCAATCCTCGCCCACGACGACGCAGCGCTGGGCGCCCACAGCCCGATGTCCGAGGCACCGGACGCTCCGGAAAGGGACAGCTCGGCGCCAGATCCCTTGACGCACAACATCCCTCTGCCGCTCTCCCCATTGGTGGGCAGGTCCGGGCAGCTCGCCGAGATCGACGCCCTGCTGCGTGCGCACCGGCTGGTCACCTTGACCGGGACCGGGGGCATGGGCAAGACCCGGCTGGCGTTGGAATCGGCGCGGATCCGCGAGGATGCCGACGGGCCGTGGCTGGTGGAACTGGCTGGTGCACAAGATATCTCACAGGTCACCGGTGCCGTGGCGACGGCGCTGGGACTGACCAGCCCCGGCGGCGCCACCGCACTCGGCGCGGTGCTCCGCGAGCGCGAGCTGCTGCTCATCCTCGACAACTGCGAGCAAGTCCTGGACCCAGTGGCCGAAGTCGTCAGCACGCTGCTCTCGCGCTGCCCGATGCTGCGGATCCTCACCACCAGCCGCGAGGCGCTCGGCGCCCCAGGCGAACTGGTCCACGAGATCCCTCCACTGTCCGACGGCAGGGCAGGCGAAGCCGTGACACTCTTCGTCCAACGCGCGGCTGCCCAGCTCGGCGGATTCGAGCCGGACGACACCGAGCTCGAGCTGTTGGCCATTCTGTGCACCGAACTCGACGGGATGCCGTTGGCGATCGAGCTCGCCGCCGCGCAGTGCCGCACCCTGTCCGTACAACAGCTGATCGCGAACATCGATGACCGGTTCGCGGTGCTGCGCGGTGGCCCCCGCACCAACGCCCGGCATCGCACGATGCTCGCCGCCGTCGACTGGTCGTACCAGACGCTTTCCCCCTCCGAGGCGCTGCTGTTCCAGTCGCTGGCGATCTTCGACGGCGGGTTCGACCTGGACGCAGCGGGGGCGATCGCGGACACCCCTGACCTGCTCGTCGACCTCGGTTCCCTTGTCGACAAGTCGCTGGTCATGGTGGTCGGGGGCGACCCGCGTCGGTACCGGATGCTCGAGACGCTCCGTGGCTACGCCGCCCGGATCCGTGAGCCGGAGTACACGGCGCAGGTGCGGGCACGGCACACCCGCTGGGTGTGTGAACTGGCCGATGCCGCGTACCACGGCCTGCGCGAAGCGCGGAGCGTCGACTGGATGCGGCGGTTGGAACTGGAGAACGCCAACGTGCGCGCCGCGCTCGACGCAAATGTTCACGACGACGAGACCTACCTGCGCATTGCCGGCGGCGTCTACTGGTACTGGTTCCGCGCCGGGCACGTGGCGGAGGCGCTGACCCACCTGAAACCAGCTCTGCTGCACTACGACTGTGTGGACCGTCCTACCGTCTCGGTCCCCGTCCAGGGACGGGCGACCGCCGGTCTGATGGTGATCCGCTACCTTGCCGGGGACCTTGCCGGGCTCATGGAAGCGTTCGGGCGGCTCACCGACCTCGCCGACACCGCCCAGGATCCCGCGGCCCACGCCGACGCGGCGGTGATGCTGGCCTTCTTCGAGGCCGGCTCCGGACTGACCGATCAGGCGCGGGCGCACGCCGAGTCGGCATTGGATTTCGCCGTCCGGACCGAAAGTCGCAGCACGGCCGCCGAAGCGCTGATGTGCCTCGGAACGGCAGACTTCCGTGCGGGCGACTTCGAGGCCGCGGGCCGAAATCTGGGGCAGGCCGCTCAGGTCGCGGCGGAATGCCGCTATGGGTGGTGCGAGGCATCAGCCCTATGGATCGACGCGAAAACCGACCTCGCCCAGGAGCGGTGGGGCGGGCCTGCGGAACACAAGCTCGCGCGGATGCTGCACATCTGCGAGTCGAATGCAGACGTCACATCTCGGCTGGTGGCCCTGGCCACCCTGGCGTACGCGCTGTTTCGTCGCGGGGACCACGATGCCGCCGCCCAACTCACCGGTCTGGTCGACCAGCAGGGTGCGCTCATCGGATACAAACCTCAGGCCATGGACCCCATCGACCTGGCCCGTTACGACGACGAACTTCGAGCGGGGATACCCGAAGAACGTCTCGAGGCCGGCGCCACACGAGGCCGGACGCTCACGCGTGCGCAGGTCTGGGGCCTGGCCGTCGGGTCGCTGCGCTAGTAGCGGTCCCGCTTGGGCTTGCGGTCGAACTTGCCCTTGCCGCCGTCGCGCGGGAGGCGTTGCCCTGGCGGGCCCTGGTCCGGGGTCAGCTGGATGAGCACCCCGGAGATCCGGGTCCGCCGCAGCGCCTCGAGGGTCTCGCTCGCGAGGTCCGCAGGCAGCTCCACCAGGCTGTGATCGGGCCGAATGCTGATGTGGCCGAAGTCGCTTCGCCGGAGGCCGCCCTCGTTGGCGATCGCGCCGACGATCGCGCCGGGCGCCACGCGGTGCCGCTTGCCGACCGCGATCCGGTAGGTGGCGAGCTCCTGCCCCTCCCGACCGAACTTGGGTGTGTCGTCGAACTTGCGGGGCGGGCGCTCCGCGCGCGGCTCACGCTCGCGGCGCGGCGGCGCAGGCGGCTCGGGCGGCATCAAGAAGGTCTCGCCGTCGCGCGAGAGCACGGCAAGGGCCGCCGCGATGTCGGCGAGCGGCACGTCGTGCTCGCGCTCGTAATCCTCGATCAGGGTCCGGAACAGCGCCAGGTTGTCGGAGCTCAGGCTCTCGGTGATCGAGTCGCCGAACTTGGCGACGCGCTGCGCGTTGACGTCCTCGACGGTCGGCAGCTGCATCTCCGTCAACGGCTGACGGGTGGCCTTCTCGATGGCCTTGAGCAGGTGCCGTTCCCGCGGCGCCACGAACAGCAGCGCCTCGCCGGAGCGCCCGGCGCGGCCGGTACGGCCGATGCGGTGGACATAGGACTCGGTGTCGTGCGGGATGTCGTAGTTGACGACGTGCGAAATGCGCTCGACGTCGAGGCCACGGGCCGCGACGTCAGTGGCGACGAGGATGTCGAGCGCGCCGCTCTTGAGCTGGCCGATGGTGCGCTCACGCTGCGCCTGCACGATGTCGCCGTTGATCGCGGCGGCCGAGAACCCCCGCGCCCGCAGCCTTTCGGCGAGGTCCTCGGTGGCCTGCTTGGTGCGGACGAAGATGATCATCGCCTCGAAGGTCTCGACCTCGAGGACCCGGGTCAGCGCGTCCAGCTTCCGCTGGTGCGCGACCTGCACGTACCGCTGCGTGATGTTCGGCGCGGTCGACGTCTTGGTCTTGACCGTGATCTCGACCGGGTCGTGCAGGTACTGCTTGGAGATCTTGCGGATCGCAGGAGGCATGGTCGCCGAGAACAGCGCCACCTGCTTGTACTCCGGGGTGTCGGCGAGGATCCGCTCGACGTCGTCCTGGAAGCCCATCTTGAGCATCTCGTCGGCCTCGTCGAGCACCAGGTAGTCCAGGTGCGAGAGGTCGAGGGTGCCCTTCTCCAGGTGATCGATCACCCGGCCCGGCGTGCCGACGATGATCTGGGCGCCGCGGCGCAGCCCGGACAGCTGCACGCCGTAGGCCTGGCCACCGTAGATGGGCAGCACCTGCAGCCCCGGGATGTGCGCCGAGTACTTGCCGAACGCCTCGGCAACCTGCAGGGCGAGCTCGCGGGTCGGCGCCAGCACCAGCGCCTGCGGCCGCTTCTGCTCGGTGTCGATGCGGGAGAGGATCGGAACGGCGAACGCCGCGGTCTTGCCGGTGCCGGTCTGCGCGAGCCCGACGACGTCGCTTCCGGACATCAGCGGCGGGATGGTCGCGGCCTGGATCGGGGACGGCGACTCGTAGCCGACGTCCGAGAGTGCCCGCAGCACCCGTTCATCGATGCCGAGATCGGCAAAGGTGGTGGTGTCGGTTTCCGGCTCGGGGTTGTGCTCGGTGTCGCTCATCTCACCAGGAGTTTAGTACGTCGCCGCCGGGAGTCCCGCTCACGCCCTCGTCGCGCCCGTCGCCGACGCCTGCCGGACGGGCTGACGGAGCACCGTCCGTAGCTTCTCGGGCGCGGACTTCCTGGGGTCCCCGAGATAGATCTCGTGGTGCTTGCCATTGAATTCGAGACCGCGACCGGGAATGAACTCGGTGTGCAGCCGCTCGAGGGTCGGCGCCTCGTCGTCGTACGAGCCGACGTGCATGATCTGCGCCGACAGGCCCTCGTCGTGCCATTCGTGCCGCAACTCCCCCACGACGGGCAGCTTCTTCTTGGACTCCGTCTCGGCCAGGATGGCCGCGACCTCCTCGGCGGTCATCCAGTCCGGCTGTCGGATCTGCATGGTCCAGTTCCACTCCGACTTGCTGCGGTCGACGAAGACCGTGGGGTCCTGCGCCCACCACCGGCCCTCCAGCGGCCCGACCACGTAGTCGGCCTCGTGCCCCTTCTTGCTCGCGAACTTCACCGCGTACGAAGCGGCGTACAGCGCCTCCACCCCCAGCCGATAGTCCTCGGAGACGTTCGGATCGCCGTGTCCGTCGATCATGAGGAACCACATCGGCGGAACCTCCACCAATGCGAAGTCGTCGGCCGCAGGCGAGTAGAGCTCCTTCTGCTTCTTGAAGTCCAGCTTGCTCATCGTTTCCTCTCAAGGGATGTCAGGGTCCGGGCGACCCAGCTCAGTTCCGCGTCGAGCATCACGACCGAGTACTCGAAGACGGCGTCGACGAAATCCGGTAGCGGTTGTTGGGCGTCGCGCGCGGCGAGCACCTCGGCCTTCTTGCGCACCAAGGCGTCCGAGCGTCGCCGAAGTGCAGCGATCGACTCGGCGGGCGGGATGAGCGGCCAGTTGGCCATCCCGACCAGTACCGGTGCGGTGGTCGCGGACGGCTCGGCGAGCAACTGAGCGGTCCGCTCCGCGGCGGCCGCGCGGCCGGCCGCGGTGATCGCGTAGACCCGGCGGGGGCGGCCGGGTCCACCGGCTTCCACCGCCACCTCCTCGATGAGACCGCGCTTGTCGAGCTTGCCGAGGAGGTAATAGATGGAGGAGAACCCGATCTGGGTCCACTGCCGCATGCCGCGCTCGTCGATCACCTTCTCGAGGTCGAAGCCGTGGCGCGGACGCTCGGCGATCAGGCCGAGGACGGTCACCTCGGATTCGGTCAGCTCTGCGGGCACGGGTTAAATCCTAGCACTAGGATATAACCTGTGTGAGCCGCACCACCCCCTGGTCGCGGCGCCGCGGCGGCCGCTGATCACAATGTGCCCGTCCCATTCGTCCGAATACCAACCAGGAGCGCCCGTGTCCGAGCCGACGCCGATCCCAACCCACTGGTACAACATCGCGGCTGACCTGCCGGTGCCGCCGCCCCCACACCTGCACCCGGGTACCAGGGAGCCGGTCACCCCCGCCGACCTCGAGGCACTGTTCCCCAGCGCACTGATCGCGCAGGAGGCCGCCACCGAGCAGTACATCGAGATTCCCGAACCGATCCGCGAGGTCTACAAGACGTGGCGGCCCGCGCCGCTGATCCGGGCGCGTGAATTCGAGAAGGCGCTGGGCACCCCGGCCCGCATCTACGTCAAGTACGAGGGCGTCAGTCCGGTGGGGAGTCATAAGACCAACACCGCGGTGGCGCAGGCGTATTACAACGCCCAGGACGGGGTCAAGAAGATCACCACCGAGACCGGCGCCGGGCAGTGGGGCAGCGCGCTGTCGTTCGCGTGCGCGAAGTTCGGCATCGAGCTCGAGGTGTGGCAGGTGCGTGCGTCCTACGCGTCCAAGCCGTACCGCAGGCACCTGATCGAGACCTACGGCGCCACCGTGCACCCGAGCCCCTCCGACCTCACCGAGTCGGGCCGCAAGATGCTCGCCGACTTCCCCGACACCCCCGGCAGCCTCGGCATGGCGGTCACCGAGGCGGTCGAGGTCGCGGCCGGCGACCCCGACACCCGCTACGCGCTCGGCAGCGTGCTCAACCACGTGGTGCTGCACCAGACCGTGATCGGCCTGGAGGCGGTCGAGCAGCTGCGCGCCGCGGGTGAGGCGAACGCGGACGTGGTGTTCGGCTGCGCGGGCGGCGGCTCGAACCTGGCCGGTCTGGCTTTCCCGTTCATCCGCGAGGTGCTGCACGACCGGGCCACGACGCGCATCGTCGCCGCCGAGCCAGCCGCCTGCCCCTCGATCACCAAGGGTGAGTACCGATACGACCACGGCGATGTCGCGGGCCTGACGCCGCTACTGAAGATGCACACCCTCGGTCAGGACTTCGTCCCGGACCCGATCCACGCCGGCGGCCTGCGCTACCACGGCATGGCACCACTGCTCAGCCACACAGTCGAGCTGGGCTACGTGCAGGGTCAGGCCGTCGACCAGACCGACTCGTTCGCCGCGGGCGTGCTGTTCGCGCGCGCCGAGGGCATCGTGCCCGCACCCGAGTCCGCGCACGCGATCGCGGCCTGCGCCGAATACGCGCGCAGCCTGACTGAGCCGGAGGTCCTGGTCATCGGCCTGTCCGGGCACGGCATGCTGGATCTGCCCGCGTACCAGGCCTACCTGGACGGCGATCTCACCTCCACGGCGTAGGACGCACCGGTGGGCGCGCCCGCGGCGCGCCCACCGGCTGGGCCATACTCGTGCCATGGTCGAGATCGCCGTTGCCCAGTTCTCCGCCGGACAGGACAAGCGGGAGAACCACCTAACGCTGCGAAACCTGGTCGGCGAGGCGGCCTCGCGCGGCGCGCAGTTGGTGGTGGCACCCGAGTACGCCATGTTCACCGCGCCACCGACGGACGAACGCATACTGTCCTCCGCCGAGCCTCTCGACGGCCCATTTGTCGGCGGGATGCTCGAGATCGCCGGACAGTTCGGCGTGCACGTGGTTGCCGGCATCAACGAGGCACTCGACGGCGACGAGCGGGTCTCCAACACCCTGGTCGCGGCGGCTCCTGACGGCCGGGTCGCCGCCGTCTACAGAAAGCTGCACCTCTACGACGCCTTCGGTTACCGCGAATCCGAGTTCTTCCGCGCCGGGGCGATCGACGATCCGGCGACCTTCGAGGTCGACGGGCTCACCTTCGGCATGCAGACCTGCTACGACCTGCGATTCCCCGAGGTCACCCGGCGGATCGTTGACGCGGGCGCGGACGTGCTGCTGCTGCCGGCGCAGTGGGTGCCCGGCCCCCTGAAAGAGGACCACTGGACCACCCTGGTGCGGGCGCGGGCGATCGAGAACACCATCTATGTCGCCGCCGCCGACCAGAGCGCCAGGACCGGGGCGGGCAACTCGATGATCGTCGACCCGATGGGCGTGGTGCTCGCGTCGCTGGGCGATCAGGTCGGAACCGCGCGCGCCGAGGCCACCGCCGCGCGGATCGCCCAGGTCCGGGCGACCAACCCGGCGTTGGCGCTGCGCCGGTTCGGCATCACCGAGCGCTAGTCCCTCGCACGGGAGCCGAGGGCGCTCGAGCGGCGTAGCGTCAGAGACAGGATGCTGTACGAGACTCGCGCGAAAGCCGGTCGCGCGTTGGCCGAGTCGCTCGGCCACCTGCGCGACGCGGATCCGCTCGTGCTCGGACTGCCAAGGGGCGGGGTGCCGGTGGCGACCGAGGTCGCGCACGAACTCGGCGGCGAACTCGACGTGATCCTGGTCCGTAAGCTCGGCGTGCCGTGGCAGCCGGAGCTGGCGATGGGCGCGCTCGGCGAGGGGGGCATCCGGGTGCTCAACGACGACGTCCTCGCGCAGACCGGAATGAGTCCGCTCGGGCTGGCCACCGTCGAATCGCGAGAACGCCGCGAACTCGAGCGGCGCGCGCGGGTGCTGCGCGGCGATCGGGGGCGGATCCCGCTGCGAGACCGAACCGTGGTGATCGTCGACGACGGCATGGCCACCGGGGCGACGGCGGCGGTCGCGTGCCGGGTGGCCAGGGCCGACGGGGCCGCCCGCGTGGTGGTCGCGGTGCCGGTCTCCTCCGAGGAGGCGGTCGCCCGGCTGACCAAGGAGGCGGACGAGGTGATCTGCCCGCTCGTCCCGCGCTGGCTCGGCGGTGTCGGCGGTGCCTACCGGGATTTCCACCAGCTCACGGACCAGGAGGTGACCGACCTGCTCGCCACGTGATCTTCGCCTCAACCAGACGAAAAACCCGCAGATCACGAGACTTGGGGTTACACGTAAATCTCCGTAGCGAGGCTAACCCTCGCAATTCGGACAAGCTTGAGAGTGCATACCGACCACGGATGTGATCCAATGCACACTCCACACGTCAGTAGTACCTGGAGGGGTCACAGTGCGAGAGTTCGAAGTTCCGGCGTCGTTTTCCATCCCGGAAGACATCTCGATGGCCGATACGGTGTTCCGCCTCGAAAAGGAGAGCCCCCAGCACGTTCCCTTCAAGCGACTGGTCAACGGCTCCTGGGTCGACGTCACCGCGGCCGAATTCGCCACGCAGGTCAAGGGCGTCGCCAAGGGCCTGATGGCCTCCGGCATCGCGCTCGGCGATCGCGTCGCCATCCTGTCCGCCACCCGCTACGAGTGGGTCGTGCTGGACTACGCCATCTGGACCGCAGGCGGCTGCACCGTCGCCATCTACGAGACCTCCTCCGCCGACCAGGCGCAGTGGATCCTCGAGGACTCCGCCACCTCCGTGCTCGTCGTCGAGACCGCGAAGCACGCCGCCACGGTCAAGGACGTCGCCGAGGCCGCCCCCGCGCTGCGGGAGATGCTGCAGATCGAGGCGGGAGCCCTCGACGAGCTGACCGCCCGCGGGTCCGCCATCACCGACGAGGAACTGCACGAGCGTCGCGGGCAGGTGAACGCCTCCTCCCCCGCCACCCTCATCTACACCTCCGGCACCACCGGCCGCCCCAAGGGCGTCCAGCTGACCCACTCGAACTTCTACGCCGAGTCCAAGGCCGTGAAGATCGCGCTGAACGACGCGATGTACGAGGGCCAGAGCACCCTGATGTTCCTGCCGCTGGCGCACGTGTTCGCCCGCGCCATCTCCTTCGGCGCCTTCGACAACAAGGTGACCGTCGGCCACACCGCCGACATCAGCACCCTGCTCGAGCAGTTCGCGGCGTTCAAGCCGAACTTCATCCTCTCGGTGCCGCGCGTGTTCGAGAAGGTGTACAACTCGGCCAAGCAGAAGGCCGAGGACGGCGGCAAGGGCAAGATCTTCGCGAAGGCCGCCGACACCGCCATCGCATGGAGCGAGGCCAAGGACACCGGCGGCGCGGGCCTCGGGCTCAAGCTCAAGCACGCCCTGTTCGACAAGCTGGTCTACGGCAAGCTGCGGGCCGCACTCGGCGGCGAGTGCGACCGCGCGGTGTCCGGCGGCGCGGCGCTCGGCGCGCGTCTCGGACACTTCTTCCGTGGCATCGGCCTCCCGATCTATGAGGGTTACGGCCTCACCGAGACCAGCGCCGCGATCACCGTGAACACCACGAACGCCCAGAAGGTCGGCTCTGTCGGCAAGCCGATCAACGGGCACGCGGCGAAGATCGCCGAGGATGGCGAGCTGCTGGTCAAGGGACCGGTCGTGTTCAACGGCTACTGGCACAACGACGCGGCCACCGCGGATTCCATCCGCGACGGCTGGTTCCACACCGGCGACCTCGGCTCGATCGACTCGGAGGGCTTCGTCTCGATCACGGGTCGCAAGAAGGAGATCATCGTGACCGCAGGCGGCAAGAACGTCGCCCCGGCCGTGCTCGAGGACGCGCTGCGCGCCCACGCCCTGATCAGCCAGTGCCTGGTCGTCGGCGACGCGAAGCCGTTCATCGGCGCGCTGATCACCATCGACCCCGAGGCCCTGCCGGGTTGGCTCGAGCGCAACGGCATCGCCGCGGACATCGCGATCTCGGAGATCGTCAAGCACCCGGACCTGGTCGCCGAGATCGACGCCGCGGTCGCCGAGGGGAACAAGAAGGTCTCCAACCCGGAGCAGATCAAGAAGTACCGCATCCTCGATGTGGACTTCACCGTCGAGACAGGCGAGCTGACCCCCACCCTCAAGCTCAAGCGCAACATCATCCATCAGGAATTCGCGACGGCGATCGAGGCCATTTACACCTGAGCGATCCCCGGCCATGAGTGAATGGGTCGTCCCTCCGATCGGGGGGACGACCCATTCGTTTTCAAGGAGGACTGCCAGATGCTCAACCCGCAGGACGTACTCGTGTACGACCCGGTGACGACCTTCTTCAACAACCTCGCGCTCGCGTTCGGCTCGGCCGACGCGGTCATCATGACCTGATCCGACTCAGTAGGTCGCCGGCAGATCCGCGCGCAACTCCGCGGTGAAGTCGGCGACCGAGAGCGGCCGAATCTCGACCTCGGACTCGGTCCGCACCAGGTAGCGACCGTCACCGCTCACGTCGATCCAGCTGAATGCCCGGCTCGCCGACGACGCGGGCTGGTCGACTCCGGTGGTCACGGTCACCTGTCCCACCCCGTTGCGCGGCAGGTCGAGCAACGCTCGGATCCGGGCCGCCGTAGTCGCCGAGCGCACCGGTACCAGGAGTGAGGACCGACGTCCGCCGCGGACCTCGGACACCGGAGCCCTCATCGCCCGCCTGCCACCCGCCTCGGCCCCCGGCAGCATGTCCATGATGCGCGGGGCCAGCGTGTCCACCCCGCCGAGACACATCGCCAGGTCCCCGCCGGTGTCCGCCGTGGGTCCGGGGCGCTGCGCGACGACCACGGAGGTGCGCTCGCTCGCGCACCCCAGCACTCGGACCACGGCTGCGGGTCGCCCATCCCATTCGGCGGCGAGCCGCCCGTCGCTGACCGCGGCAGGCCGGCCATCGCTGACGGCGGCTCCGCCCTCGACCCCGAATATCTCCACGCGCACAGACGGTTTGGCGAGAATCCCCAAGGCGACGTCGAGCTCCGCGGAGCGGTAGCCCTCGTACCAATCGGACAGCGCTCGCGCGTGGGCGGCACAGTCCTCGACGGTGCGATGCACCTCCAGCGGGTACGGGAACCGGTCGGGTCCGGCCTCGCGCCAGGCGTGGTCGAACTCATCCGGGCTGAGATTCCATCGCATCCTGATCAACCGTCCGTCCCCGACTACGTGCCCCTGTTCCGGTTGGACGCACACGCGTCCGACGCGGTTCCACCTCCGCGCTCGCTCGGCTAGATCCGGGCCGCGTCCACCAGCCGCTGCGCCACCGTGACATCGCCGAACACCTCGAGCGCCGCGAGCGGTCGTCGCCGCCACATCGTAAGCAGCAGCTCCTGCGCGGTGCCGCGGACCGCGACATCGCCCTTGGCGTGCCCGGCTTCGACGGTGACCCCCTCGGGTCCGAACCGCAGCAGCCATTCCGCATCCGCGGTGTCGGTGCCGTGCAGGTGGACGGTCCTGCCGTGCAGCTCCGATGGGATCCGGTCGGCAGGCAGGGCGCGGACCAGCATCAGGCGGGCCCACTCGTCGACGCCGTCCGCGGCCGACTCCGCGGAGATGTCCTCCGGCGGGGGGCCACCCGCGGCGTGCAGCGCGTCGGCCGCGTCCACCCGGTGCACCGCCACCTCGTGGGCCTGCCTGCGCGCCCAGAACCCCACGGTGCCGGGACCCGCGAACGTCGGTGCGCCGCGGTCGAAATCGTGGGCGGAGATCTCGGCCAGGAGTTGCTCGAGGGATTCCCGGTACGCGGGCAGGCAGTCCGGGCCGCGGGGCAGCGACTCCGGCTGCGCGGCCCCGTCCAACTCGGCTCCCGGCCCCGCCGCGAGCGTCGTCCGCACCCATCGGTGTACCCGCCCGGTGTGCCGCACGACCCGTTCCAGGGTCCACCCCGGCACCGTGGGGACATGGGCGTCGAGCGCCGCCGCGGGCATCGCGGCGAGCCTCAGCCCCTCGGTTCGCAGCGTCTCGAGGTGTTGGTCCGGTGTCATTCCTGAACGGTACCCAGCACGAAGGCCGCGACGTCGGAAGTCACCACCCGCTGGACCGGTTCGTGCAGCAGATCGTGACCGGCGTCCGGGTATTCGCGCAACGCGGCGGACGGCAGTGCCGCCGCCCACGACCGGACCGGATCGATCGGCGCCATCCTGTCGTCGACGCCGTGCAGGGTCAGGATCGGCAGCCGAATGGCGATCGGCGGCCGCGAGGAGATGACCCGAGGGAGTGCACTGAGCACGGCCGCGTGAAACCTCGTCGGCTCCGCCTCGATCGCGGCGAGCGCCGCGGCCGCGCCGAGCGAGTGCCCCATCACGATCACCGGCAGATCCGGATGCTGTTCCTCGGCGATCGCGGCCAACCGCAGGGCATTGTCGCCCAGTCCGGGCAGCGGACCGATCACCCCGAGGTCGCCCTCCGACAGTCCATGGCCGATGTGGTCGAGGGCCCACACCTCGATGTGCTGGGCCGACATGGCCCGTCCGAACCGGTGATAGTTACCGCTGTGCTGGCCCAACCCGTGCAGGAACACCATGACGACGACCGGATCTGGCACCGGCCAATGTCGATAGTGAACCTGCCCGCTGACCCCCGAGAAGAATGGCATCGGGACATTGTGCCGTCAGCACACCGCGCAGCGGCACGAAATCATCTGAGATAGTCGACCGATGCCGCGACGCTTCCTCGCATGTGCCCCCGCCCTCCTCCGCGTCCTTGGTGCAGTCGCGATCGGCACGGCGGTCACCGGATGCGGCGGCGCGGGTATCGAGGGGACTGCGGTCGCCGCCGAGGACTGGGGCCTCCCCGCCACCTCCGGGGTGCCGACACCGCCGCGCCCACCGAATCCGGGTGCCGCCACCGACACCGCCCGGATCGGCGCCGGGTCCCCGGTCGACCCCGAGACCTACCACGACGCGAAGGAGACCGACTCCTCCCCCGCTGCGCCCACCATCGGCTTCCACTTCACGACACCGAGCGGCAACATCCGCTGCTCGACGCCGAAGGAGCCGACCGTGCTGCTGTGCGAGGTCACCGACCACGCCTATCCGCCCGCGGCCAAGCCCGCGGACGCGAAGGAACCGTGCCAGTGGTTCCCCGACTACGCGATGCTCACCGACGAGGGCGTCGCCGCAGGCGTGTGTCTGCCCAGACCGCTGGTCACCCGGGGCAGCAGGGTGCTGCCCTACGGCAGCAGCATCCGGATGGGTGACTTCGGCTGCCTGAGCACCGAGGGCGGATTGCTCTGCGCCAACGAGGTTTCCGGACACGGTTATCAGCTCAGTCGTGAGGCGCTGCGGACCTTCTAGGACGACGCCGCCGGCTCAGCCCCCGGCCGGAGCACAGGCCGCCAACAGCGCCGGCAGCGCCCTGGCCGCTGTTGCCCGCCAGCAATGGGTTGCCACGGCGGTCAATTCGGTCGGCTCCGGGTTGATCTCGAGCACGGTCGCACCCGACGCGGCCGCCCGCGCCGGCAGTTCTGCCGCCGGGTACACCATCCCCGAGGTGCCGACGACCACCATCAGGTCGCACCCCTCGACGGCGTCCTCCGCGGCGTCCCACGCAGCCCGCGGCAACGGCTCGCCGAACCACACCACGCCCGGCCGGACCGCCTCGCCGCACGCCGCGCACTCTGGTGGCGAAAGACGTTCCACCGGCACTCGATCCGGCGTGACGTCGACGTGCGCCGCCGTTCCGCACGCACTGCACCGCGGCGCGAAGAGGCTGCCGTGCAGGTGCGAGGCGACGTCCGAGCCGGCCCGCTCGTGCAGGTCGTCGACGTTCTGGGTGACCACGGCCAGCTCGGCGAACCGCGCCCAGTCCGCCACGGCACGGTGACCGGCGTTCGGCTGGACCCGCCGCACCAGCGCGCTACGCCACTGGTACCAGGCCCACACCAGTTCGCGATCGCGTTCCCACGCCTGCGGGGTGGCCAGCTCGGTCGGGTCGAACCGCTGCCACAGCCCGGTGAGCGCGTCGCGGAACGTGGGCACGCCGGACTCGGCGGACATGCCCGCCCCGGAGAACACCACAACTCGGTCCGCGGTTCGGGCCGCGTCGAGCAGCACCGGATCGGGTTCAATGGGGCTCATGTCGACGATTGTGCCCGGATACGGCGACACCCTGCCCAAGCTGCTGATCGTGGACCCGGCACCGGACCCGGCCGCGGAGGACCGGATCGCCGGGTCGCTGCACCGCATCGGTGTCGCCTCCCGGCCCACCGGGCTGCGCGCGCCGGGCCAGCACCTGTTCGGGACCCGGATCGTCTCCGCGGTCGGCGACGCGTCGTGGCTGGATCGGGACTACGCCGAGGTCGGCCGCTGGGTGCGGGTGATCGTCGCGCTCGGCCCGACCGGCTGGGACGCGACGCTGCGCGCGCTGGCCGCGGCGGGCGTCGTACCACCCGAGCCCGCTCCCGGGTTCGCAACCGGCGTCCGACTGACGCTGACCCCGGCCGGCGGCCGCCCGGTGACGGTGCTCGGCATCGACCACCCCGCCAACCCGGACCTGTTGGCGGACGCGGCGCTCGACGCCGAGTTGGCAGCGGCCCAGACGCTGGCCGGGGTCTCCGCGGCCTGCGGCGGGCGCGGCTGACGACCGACCGCACCCGGATCCGGGTGGCGTTCGCCCGGCTCGGTCGGTGCCGTCTGCGATAGTCGTCCCGTGTTCCTCCTCGACGACGTGTTGATCTTCAGCGCCAGCGACTTGTCCCAGGCCGCGGAGTGTGAGTACGCGCTGCTGCGCCGGCTCGACGCGAAGCTGGGGCGGATCGAACCGGCAGGCGCCGACCGGGCGGACCCGATGCTGGCGCGGACGTCCGAACTCGGCGACGCGCACGAACAGCGTCAGCTCGACCGGTACGTCGAGCGCTTCGGGGACGGCGTGGTGCGGATCGACCGACCGCGCCTGGACTGGGAGGAGCTGACCCGGGCGAACAAGGCGACGGTGGCAGCGGCCCGGTCCGGCGCGGACGTGATCTACCAGGGCACCTTCTTCGACGGACGCTTCCTCGGCTTCTGCGACTTCCTGGTGCGTGAGGGCGACCGATACGTGGTGGTCGACACCAAGCTCTCGCGCCACGCCAAGGTCACCGCCCTGCTGCAGTTGGCGGCCTACGCGGACGCACTGACTGCGGACGGCGTCCCCGCCGCGCCGCACGTCACGCTGGTCCTCGGCGATCACAGCACCGCGGACTTCGCACTGGGCGACATCGCGCCGGTGTTCCGACAGCGTCGCGACGAGCTGGTCCGGATCCTCGACGGGCACCACCGCGAGCAGACGCCGGTGGCCTGGTCCGATCCGCGCTACCGCGGTTGCGGCCGGTGCGAGCAGTGCTCGCCGGAGATCGTGCGGACCCGGGACCTGCTGCTGGTGGCCGGGATGCGATCCTCGCAGCGGGAGAAACTGATCCGCGGTGGCGTCGCGGACCTCGACGCCCTCGCCGACCGCACCGAGCCGGTCGAGGGCATGAGCGCACGCACCTTCGGCGGACTGCAGGCCCAGGCGGCCGCACAGGTCCGGCAGGAGCGCTCGCACTCCCCCGTGTACGAGGTGATCGACGGTGCGAGCGCGCTCGCCGCCGTCCCGGAGCCCGACCCGGGCGACATCTTCTTCGACTTCGAGGGCGACCCGCTGTGGGCGGAGGACGGCTCCACCGACTGGGGCCTCGAGTACCTGTTCGGCGTGACGGAGACCGACGGGACCTTCCGCCCGTTCTGGGCGCACGATCGCGCCCAGGAACGCCGCGCCCTGCTCGACTTCCTCGACTACGTCGCCGAGCGCCGCACCCGTTTCCCTGGCATGCACGTCTACCACTACGCGGCCTACGAGAAGACCGCGCTGCTGCGGCTGGCCGGCCGCTACGGCGTCGGCGAGGAATCGGTTGACACGCTGTTGCGGGAGAACGTGCTGGTCGACCTGTACCCGGTGGTCCGCGGCGCGGTCCGGGTCGGCGCCTCGTCGTACTCGATCAAGAAGCTCGAACCCCTGTACATGGGCGAGCAGCTGCGCGACGGCGACGTGACCAACGCCGCCGCCTCGATCGTCGCCTACGCGGACTACTGCGCGCTGCGCGACGCG
>Ga0105243_10001740_pt1 | contig 18743 bp, 14 predicted proteins | sample KBSM34metaG_FD_81525 | JGI IMG/M metagenome (GOLD analysis project Ga0105243, IMG submission 81525) | Miscanthus rhizosphere microbial communities from Kellogg Biological Station, Michigan, USA - KBS M3-4 metaG | ecosystem: Host-associated > Plants > Roots > Rhizosphere > Soil | place... | reverse complement strand
GGAAACCGAAAGCTCGCCTGACGCCTTCGCACCTGGCGCAGCCAACACCACCATTGAGTAAACACTCAAAACGGCAACCGCCACCAAGGTCGCGATGGACTTGCGGCTCCAAGTTTTGCTGATCATTAACTTTCCTCCCGTATAGTGAAAGACAAAGGTCTTAATTGCGTACCGCGACGGCCGAACAGTCGTGGGAAAAACAATGAGTTGTTAGCAACCGTGTAAAGCCCGTTAGTGCTTGGGATTTATGGCCTCTAGAACACCAACATTGGATTTATTACACTAATACAAGCCCTCTGTCAACAATCATTTGGCTTAACATTGCCACAAAACTGTGTCGGCGTTCGCGAGCGGATGAGTGTGTAGTTTCAAGACAGCTTGGTCCAGCCATCAGGGACGACGAATGGCGGACGATTTCTCGGTCTGCTCGGCCTGCTCATATGGATCGAGACGGGCGAAGAGATAGAAGTTGCCACCGGTCGTACGGACCACGCCGAGATACCGGAATGTATTCCTCAGAACTTCGCCAACTTTCAGACTAGCCGGCTGGGGTGGGTTTGAACCAAACAAAAGCCTCATCTCCTCGGCGGAAACGGCCTCAAGCTCCGGCAGGTAATCGTTGTGAGTCTCCCGCGCCAAACGGATTGCCATCTGGCGTAAAGCCTTAATGCGGTTGGAATTATGCCGATAATAGGTCGAGCTGACTTCCCGTCGACTGGCGCGATCGTCCACGACTTCCTGTTCGTTACGCAGATATCCCAAATATGCACGGACAACTGGACCAAACTCGTCGTCTGACCGTTGAAAGTCCTGGTGGGCGTAAACCGGCGTGAGAGTGCAGAAGGCGACCAATACGACAGCGGAAAATCTTCCCTTGATACTTGCCATGGTTTGCTCCTGGCGGGAGGTAATCCTGTATTTTTATTGTGACTGCTGGATTATACCAGCAGCAGGATTAACTAAATTGCACCCGTCTTTCGGCAATGTTACATTGATCTTCGTTTTCCGTTAAGCGGCATGTCTTCTCCTGAATCTCAAGCTACTTCGTCTGTTAGGAACGTTGCCCTCGGAGTTTGTGGTGGTATCGCCGCGTATAAGGCAGTCGAAGTTCTACGTGGACTGCAGAAGGCAGGCTGCAATGTCCGAGTAGCGATGACGAAGCGGGCGTGTGAGTTTGTGCAGCCGCTGACGTTTCGTGCACTTTCCGGCCATCACGTCGTAGTCGACGATTACGCACCGGATAATCCTGACCCGATCGCTCACATCACGTTTTCACAGACAGTCGATCTCCTGGTTGTCGCGCCGGCGACCGCAAACATGATTGCGAAATTTGCGAACGGTGTGGCTGATGATTTTCTTAGTTCGACTTATCTCGCCTGCACTGCTCCCGTGTTGATTGCTCCCGCAATGAACACGACGATGCTGGAGCACCCCGCTACGCAACGGAATCTCGAGCGGCTGCGAGCAGACGGAGTGCATTTTGTCGAGCCTGATGCCGGTGAGATGGCGTGCGGCACGATTGGACCAGGACGGCTGAGTGAACCGGATCGGATTGTTGCCGCCGCGCTCAAAATTCTTGGTGGGTCCAAATCCAAGGATCTCAGTGGAGAGCGACTTCTGATCACAGTCGGCGCAACTCGTGAAGAGATCGATCCCGTTCGTTTCATCTCAAACAGGTCTTCAGGAAAAATGGGATTCGCACTCGCCGAGGCGGCGTTGAAGCGTGGTGCTGATGTGACTGTTGTCGTAGGTGTGACGACGGCTGCAGTTCCTTCAGGCGTGCGGATCGTCAATGCGTTATCGGCAGAAGAGATGTCGCACGCGGTTGCGCGCGAGAGTGCGGGCGCCTCAGTCTTTATCGGCGCCGCAGCAATCGCAGACTATCGTCCCGTGCAACGAGCAGAACAGAAGATAAAGAAATCAAATGAATTGATAACGTTGACTCTCGAACGCACACCCGATGTGCTCTCGCAGGTTGCAGCCTCACGCACGAATGGCATGTTGGTTATCGGATTTGCGGCTGAGACTGAGAATGTAGTCGAGAACGCGAAAGAGAAATTACGTGCTAAGAAATTGGACGCAATCGTCGCGAATGACGTAACCCGTCAAGATTCCGGTTTCGACTCGGCGACGAATGCGATTACGATCATTACCAGAGACGAAGCAGTTGAATTGCCGGTGTTGTCGAAGCGGGATGCGGCTGATCGAATTCTGGATGCTATAGTGAAGCTGCGACTAGGTTAGACAGGATTTCAAGATTAGACAGGATGAACAAGATAGGTGCCGAAAGAACTACAGGACCTTCTCACTGCAACTAAGAAACAACTCGAGCATTTGCGCACCCTTGGAGTCGAAGGTATCCGCGTTAATCCGCAACCTAATCCACCTAATCCGCGGCCACCTGAACCCGCGACATCGTTGTTTGGCGACATCGCTCCAGCGCCTGCGAAACTGACGCCCTCGACCGAAACCTTCGAACAGATCCACGCAGAAATTGGCGACTGCACGCGCTGCCCGCTTCATCTCGAACGCACTCACGTCGTGCATACAGAAGGAAACCGAAAAGCACGACTCATGTTTGTCGGCGAGGCGCCGGGCGCTGATGAAGATGCACAAGCACGCCCATTCGTCGGTCGCGCGGGACAGTTGCTCACAAAGATTATCGAAGCAATCGGCTTGAAACGTGAACAAGTTTTGATCGGTAACGTCAATCGCTGCCGGCCACCAGGCAACAGAGCACCCACGACTGAAGAAGCGTCGACCTGCAAACCGTATCTGTTGCGTGAGATCTCGATCGTGCAGCCGGAGGTGATCGTCGTGCTGGGCAACACCGCGATGAAAAATCTTCTCGACACGCGCGAAGGCATCACACGATTGCGCGGACGTTTCCAGGATTACAAAGGTATTAAAGTGATGCCCACCTTCCACCCGGCGTACCTGCTGCGCGATCCGTCGAAGAAGCGCGAGACGTGGGACGATCTCAAAAAAGTTCGCGACTATCTCGACGGCCAACGGACGAACACAGAATGATCCGTGTTAATCTGTGAACTCCGTGGACAAAACCTCATACGCTGAAGTGGCGGTGCCGCTTCATGTGTTTCAAACATTTACTTACCGTCTGACCCCAGAACAGACCGGCCAGGCTGAAGTGGGCGCGCGTTTGGTTGTGCCGCTCGGGAGAAGTGTTGTCACTGGTTACATTCTCGGCTTGCAAGACAAGCCCGCTGCAGAACTCGCCGAGTCAGACATCAAAGACGCGAAGGAACTTCTCGACGAAACTCCGGTTTGTGGTCCTGAGATCCTGCAACTCGCGCGCTGGGTCGCTGATTATTACGCGTGTCCAATCGGTGAAGTCATCAAAGCAGCTTTGCCACCGGGCATGTCGCCGAAACGAAAGACTGCAACGTTTGTACGGCCAAAGCTGCGTCGCTTTGTGCGATTACTTCAGTCAAACTCGGAAGAACAAAAGCTCACCGAACCACAACGCCGCGTGCTCGCAACACTCACCGCGCGTGGCCCAATGCTGCTCCAGTCACTGATAAAAGACGCAAACGTTAGCGCCTCGACAGTGTCATCCCTGGAAAAGAAAGCTCTCGTAGAAATCTATGTCGAAGCGATTCGTCGTGATCCACTCGCAGAGAACCTCGGCATTAGCAACGTAGAACACAACCTCACTGCCGGACAAACAACCATCCTCGCCCAGATCGAAGAGCAGATGAACATGGGCGACTACTCAGCCTTTCTGCTGCACGGTGTAACAGGCAGCGGCAAGACCGAAGTCTACATGCGCGCCATGAACAAGGCGCTTAGTCTTGGTCGCTCCGCAATGATGCTCGTTCCGGAGATCGCATTGACGCCGGTTTTTTCACGACGACTGCGCGCGCGCTTCGGAGATCAAGTGGCTATCTTTCATTCGTCACTACAAAAGGGCGAGAGATTCGACGAATGGACGCGCGTGCGAAACGGCGAAGCTCGCGTCGTAATCGGAACCAGGTCGGCCGTGTTCGCGCCAGTGAAGAACCTTGGCTTGATCGTCGTCGATGAAGAGCACGAATCGTCTTACCGGCAACAAGAGTCTCCTTACTACAACGCCCGCGACGTCGCGATCGTTCGCGCGCAAAAAGAGTCGGCCACAGTCGTGCTCGGTTCGGCAACTCCTTCGCTCGAATCGTTTCACAACGCGCGCAAAGGCAAGTACCAGTTTGTCAGGTTGCCCGAACGCATCGGCGCGCGGCCGATGGCTGATGCGAAGATCGTCGACATGCGAAACGTGTTTGCGCGGCACGGAAAGCCGCGCGTCTTTTCAGATGAGTTACTGGAAGCAATCCGGGAGACACGCGAACGCGGAGAGCAGTCGATCATTTTGCTCAACCGCCGTGGGTATTCCAGTTTCATACTCTGTCGCTCGTGTGGTGAAACCGTGCAGTGTCCGAACTGCGATGTGACGTTGACTTATCACCGCAGCGAGCGCGTGATCGTTTGTCATTACTGCAATCACCGCGAACCGGTTCCGCGTGTCTGTCCGTCGTGTAGCAAGAAATATATTTACTACGTTGGCGAGGGAACAGAACAACTCGAGGAGATGTTGAAGCTTCTCTTCCCCGTACTTCGTGTGGCTCGCATCGATCGTGACACCACTGCGCGCCGGAAAGTGTTCGAGCAGTCACTTGCTGATTTCAGCGCTGGTCGGATCGATACTCTTGTTGGAACGCAGATGTTGGCGAAGGGTCACGACTTTCCGAACGTGACCCTCGTTGGTGTGGTTTCAGTCGATGCCGGTTTGGCGTTGCCCGATTTCCGTTCGGCAGAACGGACTTTCCAGTTGATTACACAAGTCGCGGGGCGAGCAGGCAGGGGGGATCGACCCGGGCGTGTCTTGATTCAAACTTATCATCCTTATCACTATTCTTTGCGACACGCGTGCGCGCAGGATTATGAAGGGTTCTTCGAGGAAGAGCTTCGTTACCGGCAAAACCATTCATATCCACCATTCGTTGCCCTCGCGAGTCTGTTAATTCATGGACCAGATCTTGGCCGCGTGCGTTCAGACAGTCTCGAACTTCGCAGGCAGCTCGATCTTGTGAATCAGGATCGAAAGTGCCGGGTACTTGGTCCGGCGCCCGCGCCGCTGTCGAGATTGAAGGGCGAGCATCGTTTTCAGATATTGATTAAGTCGCGTAGTCGAAAGCACCTGCGGGAGGTTGCGGATGCCGCGTTGAAAGCGGTTGCAGATAGTGGAGTGAATCTCCGATCGATCAATCTCGAGATCGATCCGGTTTCGATCATGTGATGGACAGGATTACAGGATTTTACAGGATGGACAGGATATGAAGTTATCAGAATTGGCTGCACGGACTGGCGCGCGTGTCGAGGGTGCAATTGACGACGTTGAGATAGTGGGCGCCGCGGGGCTTGATGAAGCTGGTGAAGGACACGTGACATTCCTCGCGAATCCACGGTACACGCCACGCGTCAATAGCACCCATGCTTCCGCGATCTTTCTCAGCGAAGACGCGCAAACCGATCGGCAGATCGCGATTCTGCGTGTAAAGGATCCGTATCTCGCATACACGCGTGCGCTCAGGATCTTCACTCCCGAGGCCGAGCTTGAGCCGTTCATTCATCCATCCGCCGTTATCGATCCGACGGCCCGGCTTGCAAAACGCGTCGCTATCGGTGCGTGCTCGGTGATTGGCCGCAACGTCTTCGTCGGCGATGAGGTGCGCATCCATCCGAACGTCACGATCTATGACGACGTCACGATCGGCAGGGGCTCAGTTATACATTCAGGCGTCGCTATTCGCGAACGCACTGTTGTTGGTGAAAGAGTCGTGATTCACAACAACGCTGTGATCGGTTGTGATGGTTTTGGTTACGCGAAGGACGAGGAGAAGCATTGGTTGAAGATTCCGCAGACCGGCCGAGTAGTAATCGAAGACGACGTGGAGATCGGCGCTGCTACGACAATCGATCGCGCTTCGGTTGGCGAGAGTCGCATCGGACGCGGATCGAAACTCGATAACCTCGTGCAGATTGGTCACTCGTGTACAGTCGGCGAGGACACTCTGCTTTGTGCGCAAGTCGGACTCGCGGGAAGTTCACACATCGGCAATCGGGTCATTCTCGCCGGCCAGGCGGGTGTAGCTGGTCACTTAACGATTGGCGACGATGTGGTTCTAACAGCCAAGAGCGCGACGAGTCACGACATTCCGGCGGGTAAAGTCATTTCCGGGATTCCTGCGTTCGATAATAAAGATTGGCTTAGATCGACTGCTGCATTTCGGCGTTTAGGTGAGATGCAGAGGACTCTTCGCGATCTGGAAAGAAGAATTAAGCCGCAGATTAACGCGGATGAACGCTGATCTGCGTTTATCTGCGTAAATCCGCGGCTTAGGTTACTGCTCCGCCGTCAACGATCACGATTTCGCCGTTCATGAAACTATTCCGCTCGCTCACCATAAACGCTGCATACTCAGCGAGCTCCTCCGGACGCCCAAGCCTCCCAGCCGAAGTCCAGAAATCGTGCATCTGTAGCCAGCGTTCAGGCAGTGCCTGAGCGAGATCGGTGTCGAAGATTCCCGCCGCAATCGCATTAACACGCACCCCAAACGTCGCTGCTTCGCGCGACAAACACTTCGTGAAACCGATCATCGCGGCTTTCGAGGTTGCGTAGTGAACTGCTGTCGGCAGCGAACGGAGGGCGCCAATGGAAGTGATGTTGAGGATACTTCCCTTTCGCTGGCGAATCATCTGTCTGTAGATCGGCTTCGTCACGGCAAAGAGACTGTCGACATTCGTGTGAATAACCTCGTCCCAGGCGCGGTCAGTGGTAGTCGCAAAATTATCACCACGATTGATCGCCGCGTTGTTGACGAGAATGTCGAGACCGCCCCACTTTTCGACCAGCTCGCGCGTCAGTTTTTTCATCCCGACGCGGTCGACGACAGAGACTTTTGCGCTAAACGCCTTGCGTCCATGGGCCTCGATTTTCTGACTGATCTCTGCGGCGAGATCCTCGCGCGAGTTGTAGCTAAAAGCCACATCCGCACCCTCCCGCGCGAAGATTTCGCAAATCGCCGCACCGATACCACGCGTTCCACCGGTTATGAACGCACGCTTTCCCTCAAGCAAAAGACTCACAGAAGGTTGTTTCTCCTAAAATTAGACGGGGCTTAAAGTTCAATACCGCGGGGCTGATTAAAGCGTGAAAGCGCTGCACAGTCAATTAGGGCGGCTTATATTCGGCCAGAATTCGAGGATCGCAGAGAGTGAGTGTTGGACAAAATCGGTGCGGATTTCACTGTAATGCAGGCCCTGTCGCAGGCCGCCGAGGGCGAAGTCGAGGTTAGGGAGTATGGCGCGATCACGCTCCTGAATGACTAGCCGATCGAGAAACGCGAAGCCTCGCTCCAATGAATCCGAATAGGTTTTGCGCCGCTCGTTATCTGCGACGGCCAATGCGGCGGCGATGCCTTCAAGGTAAACGGCGGTTGTGTATCCGGGAGCGCCGGGCTGGTGATCGTTAATGAAGCCGCCTGTCTTGTCTTGTTGATATCCCAACAGCCAATCAGCAACCTCGAAGACGAAATCGGCAAACTTGGAATCGCAAGTAATCTGCGTCCACTTGCTGAATGCTTGCATCAACCACGATACCTGGCCAAAGTGACGCTTGTAGCGGAATCGATGGCGGTAATACTGAAAGGCGTGTCGTAGCCGTTCCTCGTCAATCTCGGAAAGCTTCTGTTCACAAGCGACGGCGAGAGCAAGCAACACTTGTCCCGGAAAGTAGTCTTGAAAACCGTCAGGTGATGGAGCATCAGGATTGTGGTGAGTGATGATGCGTCCGTGCGGAAGCTCGATACAGCGCCACAGCGTAGCGGCGAGATCAGTCATGAGTTCACGGCGCGGATCGTTAACGTGAAGATTACTCAGCGCGAGTAACAGAAAAGAGGTTTCGGCGACTGTTGATGTCTCATTCTCAACTTGTAACCAGACGTCGTCTCCGTCGCGAACCACTTTCGCACGCAGGGAGTCGATTACTTTATCGGCCGCTCCCCTTATTTCATCGTCGCGAAAAACATTTGCTGCGCGGGCCAGCACCCATGAACCATGAGCTTGTCTTGCAAGATCAGGTGATTCATAAAGTCGATTGTGAAAAGGCTGATACCCTGAATAGAACGTTCCGTCGTCTTTCAGGTGTTTGAGCAGGTAGTGCAGATGCAATTTGCCAAGGTATGGAGCCAGTTCCTCGACTGGCAGTGATTCCTTTTGCGATGCGGCAAAGCCTCCAACCGTCTTCGCAACACCTTCAAGACCTGCAAACCAGGTCGTACAATCGAACCGAACCCAGTAATACGGCGGCTCGGTCAACCCGGCCTTTTCAATCACGGCACGGGCGAACGCCACGGCGTCGAGATTCCAGAACGAACCGACAAACGGCAACAGCAAACCAACCCGATCATCCTGATAAACCATCACTGTTTGATCGCCGTGCCGATAGTAATTAACAACCTCTTCAGGAGGGCACTCACCAAGCGGCAGCGGATCGGACAGCAAAGAAACTGTGACCGCAACATTGTCAGCGTTGATTGGAGCTCGTCCGGCAAACCGCTCATCGCGAAGAGCGGCTTCAGAAATCGTTTTTAGATCTTCGTCAAGGTTGCGCAGCTTTTGGCCCATGCAACCCCGCAGATGACCGTTGATGTAGATCGTGAGATACAACGAATCGATATTCTTCGGAAGTACGTCGTCGTGCAATGTCGTAGTCTCTCGACGTTCGAGGAGTTGCGCGAGCACAAGATCTCGTGCGCGTTCGACGATGGGACCGCATATCTTTTGATCTTTGTGCCATGGAGTTTCTTCCGGCGCAGGCACACCGGTCGGCTGCCATTTCTCTCCCGGCTCGACGACTTTCAACACGTCATGACGGAATAGTTCGTACGGTTCAAACGAGATCAGTTTTGCATTCTTGATGCGCGCGTGCTGGAACTGCGCCCACTCGTTCGCGATGCCCGGCATACGTGGCAACGCGCCGCCCATCCATGCGCGCCGTTCCAGACTCCTGACAACGATTCCGTAGCGATCGTTGTCGAGCCGTCCCGGAGTACACCGCTCAAGAGCACTGAAGAACGTAACTGCAAACGCACTCTCGTCGACGATCTTCAATCCTTCCCCACCGGCCGGAAGATCTCGCGCGGTACTCACCGCAGCCATCACCAGGTCATCTGCGGCCGACTTGGACTCTTCACCCGGAAAGTGCCAGAAGCCACCGCGAGCATGACGTTTATAGACACTCGCTCGCGATCGAATGCTGACCCATGCACCGCCGGCCGAATCGTAATTCGTGTCGAGATGCTCGGGCGGACGCAGGAGCTTTCCGGAGGACAGGTATTCAGAAATGACGAGGCGTGCGAGCGTCGCTGGATGAAGGTGTTCCGGCGCCTGCTCTGTGGCCCATTCGAATGTTGGAAAGACCTTCGATGGATTGACGGGTATCTTGTCTTCGTCGTCCATGAAGGCGATGAAGTCGTCCCAGATGTCGAAGATGGCTTCCATGTGATAACCACTCTGTTGCATGAGTGCGTAGCCGTTCTGCCAACCGAAACGCACGAGACAAATACCACCTTCGACCCGCAATCCCGCCTGTTCCAATCGCTCGGTGGCTTCGGTCATGCAGGTTCCGGAGCTGACGGAGTCGTCAATGATGATCACGGGTTCACTCGGATCGATGATGCCCTCAATCAGTTTCAGCGAGCCGTGTTGTTTGCGCTCCTTGCGGACCAGCAGACCACGATAATTGGGGTCCTGAACGATGCACGATTGAAGAATCGGAATACCCGTTACTCCGTAGGTTGCGATTTGTCGACCGTCGAATCGTTTGAGGAGTTCGAGTACACATCGTCCTGCCAGTTGCGCGCCTCTGGGTGAGAGCGTCACGGCAAGTGAGTCGAGCATCCAACGCGCCGAAGAGCCGTCGCGCGAGAGTACCTGCTGCGTTTCGGAGCGATAAAGAATTCCGCTGCGCTGAAGCAGTTCGAGCAATTCGGCGCGCGCTTGCTGAAAACTCTCGGGCAACGAGTTGAGTGTGGTCGAAAGGGCCTCGCGCAACATAATGAATTGTCAGACAGGATTTTGCAGGATTAGCGAGATTTACAAGATGAATCATGTCCATCCTGAGAATCTTGTTAATCCTGTCTCAAATTTCCACCCAACCTCAGTAGTATGGATTTTCAGGAAGTGCCAGGCTCAGATAACGGTTATCCAGGTGAACCATGAGATCTTTGTTTACGAACTCTTCCAACGCTCCTTCAACCCACGGTGCATCGTCGAACTTCGCCGAGATCTCTTTACGACTATGCGCATCAGCGCAGTACTCATACAGAGTCGCGTAATCATCCGTGTAAGTCGACGTCCGCGGTGAACCATTACGCCCGTCTTTGATCAGGATCGTTTTCCACGCCTTCCGGTAACGCAGAAACGGTCGCGGACGCTGTCGCCAGCGTTCCTGCCAATTGTCGACCGCCGCAAAGATCTCGTCGTACTGATCGTCGTCGACCGTGTTACTCATCTCATGCTCAAAGTAGTAGGAAACGCGACTCAGATTGAAACGATCCTTCGGAAACAGATAGTCGTAGCAAGCCGACGGCACAAGACGACTGATCGACTGCGACTCAGGATCGGTATACATCGGCGAACCGCGATCGGCGCGCGCTTTCGCAATAGCCCATGGCGCCTGGAAGTGATGAATCTTCGAAATCACATCCACCTGCGCGCGGTAGTCCTCAGCAGTCTCGCCCGGAAATCGCAACAGAATGTTGTAGAGATTATTGATGCCGTAATACGTGGACCACTTGATCAACTCGAGGTTGCGGACGCCGGTCGTGTGCTTCTTCATCAGCTTGAGAATGTGCGTCGAGAAACTCTCGACACCAGGCTGAATCGAAAACAGTCCACCTTTCCGCATGTGCTTCAACTGTGAACGCGAAAGACTCGGCCGCACCTCGTAGTGAAGTCGAATGTCTGTGTTTGCCTCGCTCAGTTGTCCGAACAGCTTGTCGATGTATTCGGGTTCGATGATGTTGTCGATCGCGTTGAAATCGAGAATTCCGTAACGTCGCGACAGCTCGTCGAGTTGATGAATAACATCCTCAACACGTTTGGATCTGAATTCCATTCCCGCACGATTCAAGCCGCAGAACGTGCAGTGGTTCTTGACGCCCCACCAGCAACCCCGCGCAGTTTCAATCGGCAGCAAAACCTCCTGGGCGTCGTCCCACCAATGATATCCACCTTGTTTGCGAGCGTAGAAATACTCGTCAAAATCCGGCACCGGAGTCTTGTTCATGTCGGCGAGATTTGGTGCGCGGCCGTTAAAGACCACCTGGCCATTATTACGCCACATGATCCCCGGCATGCCTTTCATCGATTCGCCACTGTAAACACGTTCGATCACTTGCGGCAGCGTTTCGTCGGCGTCGCCGCAGTGAATGTAATCCACTTGCGGACAGCCGTTCATGATCTCTTCCGCGATGTCATCTTCAAACGTAGCACCGCCCATCATGATCGGGATGTGTGGATAACGTTCTTTGAGCGCGCGCGCCAGTGCGACGCTCGCCAGTGTCTGCTGAAACACAACCGAGAAGCCGATCAATCCGAAGCGACTCCAATCAACACTCGTGAGGCACCAGTCGATAAATGCCGGCGCCGCGTGTTCACGCAGATGCCGCAGATCGTCGAATGAGCACCCGGCTCGCGCACAAATCGCTTCGAGATTGCCGCGGTAGATCTCGTAGTAGTTTTCGTCTTTCGCAAAGTCGCCGAAAGCAGCTTTGGACCAGATCCACTCTCCCACCATCGATGAATAAACGTCCGCCAGTGTTTCGTTGATGCGCCATCCGACCTGCGTCCCGAAATACATGAAGAGTGAGAAAGTTTGCACGGGAATGCCCGCCCGCTCGAGAGTTGGTTTGAGCAGTGCAAGCTGAAATGATGGAAAGCGCGCCGACAGAGTCGGCATGCTGATTAGTGCAACCGGTTTCAAAACGATTCTCCGAAAAATGCCATCCACAGACTACACAGTGCGTCAGTGCAGTCTGCGGATGGACGCTGTGCTCAATACTTCTTCTTCGGAGAATCCGGGGCAATCTCAGGATGCGGCCCAGGCGATTTCTGAGGCGCAATTTCCGGGATTGGTCGTGGTGCTTTTTCAGGCGCGATTTCCGGAATTGGTCTTGGCGCCTTCTCCGGCGCAATTTCCGGATGAGGCGCGATTTCCGGATGAGGCCGCGGTGCTTTCTGCGGCGCTACTTCGGGAATGGGCTTTCGATATGGATCGGGCGCGACTTCCGGAATCGGCTTTCGATATGGATCGGGTGCGACTTCGGGGATCGGTTTTATCTCCGGTGCTACCTCCGGAATCGGCCTGATCTCCGGTTTGATCTCCGGCGCGACTTCCGGGATTGGTCTAATCTCCGGCGCGACCTCCGGGACGGGTCTGATTTCAGTTTTAATCTCAGGTGCGACTTCCGGAATTGGTCTGATCTCCGGAGCAATCTCAGGAATAGGTTTGATTTCAGGTGCTATCTCCGGAATCGGACGAATCTCCGGTGCGACTTCAGGAATGGGTTTGATTTCGGGAGCAACTTCCGGAATTGGTCGGACTTCCGGCTTGCTGCGTTGTTGTGCAATTCGCGGTGTACTCATGGATGATTCTCCCAAAGATAATGAGGCACAGGATCGCTTGAAGCTAATGATTCAAGTGAGAGCTGACAACGGAGAGACCCGTCGCTAGCGGAAAAAGGGTTTCAGTTACGAGGGAACGCGCGGCAGCGTAATGCCTAAACGATGGTCCTGTCAACAAAAAATCAGCCACGAGAAGCGCAAAACGATCAAATGAAAAACATTTGTGTATTTTGTGCCTCTTCGTGGCGCTATCTGAACCAAGTGATAATCGTGAAGCGCTCGCCGTCCCTCACCGGTAATACTTCGTGAAAAGTGTCAGACGTGAAGGCGACTAGCAATCCGGTTTCGCCTTCGAGGCCGAACTCCGTGGTCTGATCGTAGAAGTTGAGGACGCCGCCGGTGTAGGAGTCTGCTTGTGGGTCGGCGGAGAAGCCATTCAAGAACACCACGATTGAGATGCGACGGACCTTCAGATGATCGAAGTCGTCCTGCCTTGGGTTGCCGTCCTGGTGGCGCACGAAGAAGTCGCCTTTTTCGTAACGCAAAAACTGCGGTGGCTCACAGTCTGTCAGAGTGTCACTGAAGTGGTGTGACAACGCTGACGTCTGCTCGAGCAATAGCTGGTGAATGCGGTCGAACGTTTCCTGAGAAGGGTGCATGCTCGTGGTTTTGCGAATGTTTTCGTGAATCGTGCCTTCGGTTCCCTGAATGTAAACAGGCGCCTGCGTGGTAGGTGACTCAGCCAGCTCAGCTCTTAGTTGCGCGCACGCTTCCGAGTCCAGAAAATTCCGGAGCAGGAACAGATTGAAATGTGTCGCCGGAGCTGCTTCTGGCATTTCCCTTCACCCTACTTTTTGAAAACAATTCTATCCTCGAAGACACAACAATCAAGGCCGGTATTCAACAGACATGCGAGCGCGTCGGCTGGAGTTTCGATTATGGGTTCACCCATTCGATTGAATGAAGTATTCAGGAGCATCGGCACGCCCGTCTCCCCGTAGAACTTTCGCACTAACTCGTAAAGCCTGCCGTTGTTTTCACGTGTCAACGTTTGCACTCGACCCGTTCCATCGACGTGTACAATCGCGGGCACGAGGTCACGTTTCTCGCGCTTTACTTCAACCACTCGCAGCATGAACGGACTCTCCTGCACTGTATCACCAAACTCAAACCAGTTTGCTGCTTCTTCAAGCAGCACGGCGGGAGCAAATGGACGAAAGGCCTCACGCATCTTCACGCGTCTGTTCAGTGTGTCCTTCGCGTCCGGTTGGCGTGGATCGCACAGAATGCTGCGTTGTCCGAGAGCTCTTGGACCGAGTTCAGCGCCACCGTCAAACCAACCGATTATCTTGCCGTCGCACAATAGCTGCGCTGCGTCTGAAATCACGTCCGACGAAGGAACAACCGTGACGTTTGGTGAATTATCGATCGCTGCTGACACCTCTGCCGGTGAATAGGTGCGCCCGGGTGCATCGTGCAGTATTTGTTTACGCGAATTGTGTTGCGTCAGTTGCCAGAGCCCGTGATACGCAGCACCGATAGCAGTGCCACTATCTTCGGCCGCAGCCATGATGTAGACATTTTTGAAACCGGATTCGCGAATGATCCGCTCGTTGGCAACGCTGTTCAGAGCCACGCCGCCTGCGTAACAGAGATTCTCACTGCCAGACAACTCACGCACGTGTTGTGCGAGGTAAAGCACAGCGTCTTCGAGTGCTGACTGGACCGAGCACGCGAGCGATGCGTATTCACTCTTCAGGTTGGGCCAGCGATCGGAGTGTCGAAATTGAAGTGGAACTGCATCTTTGAAACAAAACCGGCCCTTGTCGATCTCGAAAAAGTCACTCGTCGGAAACTGCTTTTCACCATAAGGAGCGAGTCCCATCACTTTGCCGGCTTCAGTCACTTCGCCAAATATCTGTTGCGCGGTGGCGGAAAACATTCCGCCGAGACTGCCGAATGCGGGCATCTCTCCGTCATATGGCACCAGCCACGCACCGCGATCGACAGCGTGTTTCTCGAGCGGAACGACAGTCGTGCCGGTGGCGTGGTAAAGCGAGATTGTTTCCCAGCTATCATTGGAATTTCCGTGTAGGACTTTGAGCTCGTCTGATGTGCAGTCGTCGACTGGCGAGCCGGCCCCGTCGACGATCAGCACAGCAGATTCGACGAAGCCGGAAGTCGCAAAGACACTTACTGCATGGCCGTAGTGATGAGGAATCGTGATTGTCGGGATCGCATGGGTCAGAACATTTAGGAACGGATCAAGACGGATGTCATGTTTTTGCTCGGATGCCCGACCTTGAATGCAAAGGACGACGAGACTCAGGTCGCGCGGTTCGATGCGTGCATAGTTGAGGCAGTAGGCGACAGACTGCGACGGACCGGCGCCGAGAATCCGATGACGCTTGAAGCGCGAGAGACGTTCCTCCTGAATCGCGACAACAATCTCGTCGCCGTGCAGCAGGCACGCCGACCCGTTGTGTGAGGCGCTGATGCCCAGAATCCAGGGAAGATTGCTCATTCTTACGGTATGTTGGACAGGATGGACAAGATTTTCAGGATTAGCAGGATAATCTTGTCTATCCTGAAAATCTTGTTCATCCTGTCTAAATTTGGGGGAGGAGTTTTAATAGACGCTGGTAAGCCTTCTTTGCTTCTCGTAACTTCTTGTCGTGCTGCTTTGCGAGACTTCGAATGTCTCCGCTGCAAAAAGGGCAAATCTGAGTGCCTGTCTTCACGTGACGATTGCAACCGCGACAAAGAATCAATTCCCCTGGTGCAAAAGTTCGATTGATTTGTACGAGGTTGTTTGCGGCCGTGACCTTTCCATCCAACGTCTCCAATATCAGCTCGAATCGTCCGTGGTCGAACGACTTTCCGGGGGCTTTCTCGACTTGAACAATCCGTTCTCGCAGTCCCTGCTTCGACAGTTCCAGCGCACGATGATGGCAGTAGGGATTGTTGCCTGCCTTGCCGAATAACGAATGCGTGGTCCACGTGCAACCCGCTTTACACACGTCAGCGTAGTAACAACTGCCACAGAAGCCCCACAATCCTGAGCTATCTCGATCGCGGTTGATGCTGAGTTCGTCAGTGTTCCACCAGATATCTTTGAGTGAAAGGTCGCGAACGTTGCCGCCCGCGTAAGTAGTTGTGGCCAACGAAGGACAGCCCTTGATCGTGCCGTCGGCTTCAATCCCGAGCGTATTCTGTCCAGCGTTGCAACTCGTCCAGTGGATTCGATCATCACCACTGCCGCGCCACACCGATTCATACGGACCGAAGTATCCGATGTTGTTTCCAGGCTGGAGCAGAAATCCTCTGTCAGCACCTTCCTCGAACAACTCGGCAAGCAAAGGCATCAATTCCAACAATTCGTAAGGTTGAAGCAGGAGGTCGGGATTGTCCGCCGCGCGGCCCATCGCCACTGTGAGTTGAACCTGCCAGTTTTTTGCGCCTGCGTCGATGAAAAGGTTCATCAATTCGCGCAGTTGCGGAATAACGAGCGAAGTGATTTGAGTGTTGACACTCGAAGTGATGCCGCACTTCTGAATCGCGTGGAGCGCCCTGAACGCAGCATCAAAAGAGCCCTTCACTCCCCTCACCCGATCGTGAACATCTCTTAAACCATCGATCGAGATACCGAGCCCCTGCAGACCCGCGTCAACCGCCGCTTTGATGCGGTCTTCAGTGAGATTGAGACCACCGGACTGCATCGTGCAATCCATTCCCTGATCTCTAACTTCGCGAACGATCTCGAGCCAATCACGACGAAGGTAGGCTTCGCCGCCAATCAGCGTCACTTCGCGCGTTCCCATGCGAGCGAGCTGCCGAACAAGGTCGAGACACTCTTCAGTCGTCAGCTCATCCGCACGGCGTTTACCTGCACGCGAGCCACAGTGGTGACACTTCAGATCGCAGGCAAGCGTGATCTCCCACACCGCATGCACGGGCACATACGAAGAGCGATCCCGCGAAGACAGATAACGCGTAGGAGCAGCCATCGAAGTAATTTCGGCAAACTGCAGGTAATGCCGCGAGGCCTATTTCTTTTTGAGCGCGCTGTCGAGTTGATCGAGTGCCGCCTGCACGTCGGCCATCCACTTGCGCGCCGACGCCGCGACGTTTTTCATCTCACGCGCATCGCCGCGAGCGATCGCTTTCCGGATAGGATCACCGTAAGGCGGAACTGCTCCGGTATCAGGTCGGGCAGCTTTCCCGGTGGATTTTTTTGCGGCCTTCTTAGTAGTTTTGCGTGCAGGCATGTTGGTCCTCCCACATGTCGATCAGAGTGAGCTGAGATACGTGGTTCTTAGTTGATTAGGACCAGCTTGTCAAGAGTTTCTTTTGTTACGCGGAGATGACTTCAGTAAGGACTGGAGATTCAGACTGTGGAATCAGCGCGGCGATTTCTTCGACGATGTGACGCGTTGAGTTAGGAACTGCAAGACTAACAGTGGCGGCACGCATACGCGAGTAATGAACCTCGTCTTCCATCATTCGCCGCACGACGGGAACGACGTCACTCAAACGGTGCAACATTACGCCGGCGCCACGCTCCGCAATCATATTTGCGGTGCCCGCTTCCTGCGGCATCGGCTCTGTGATCATGTCGGCGATGATCGGAACACGGCAAGCCAGCGCTTCGAATGTCGTCAAACCACCGAGCTTCGAAATCATCACATTTGCAGCACTCATCAACTTCTCGATCTCGTCTGAGTAACCGATTACTTTGATCGGAAAAGGAGCTTCGAGTGCGATTGACTCCGCTGCAGCGCGCAGATCTTCGTTCTTGCCGGCGAGGAAAATAGCCTGAACATCGAGTTCGCCATGTACAAGTTCCTTGAAGATTTGCGGAATGTTGCCGCCGCCGATCCATCCGGCGTTAACAAAGACAGTGAACTTCTCGGGATCCAAACCAAGCGCTTTGCGCGCAGCCTGAGCCGCTTCTTCGCCCGGATACGCGAACTTCGGATGCACCGGCAGCCCGGAAATCTTGATCCGTTCCGGCGCCACTCCATAATCAATCAACTGCCGGCGCGCTTCCTCACTGGCGACCAGATAAAGAGTCACGTCCGCACAAGCCCAACCCTTCCAAAAGCCGTAACAAGGATCCGTCACGACAGAAACGAGCGGCACGCGATCCGCAAGATTCAATTCCTTCAGCACGCGGGCAAACATGTGCTGCGTGAGCGGATGCACGCTGACAACGATATGCGGACACCAGCGCTCGAAAAGCTCAACGACATAACCCACACACCGTTTATGAAAAAACTGGCTCGTCTCAGGTCGAAACCAATTTATGAACCAGTAGTAATACTTCATCCAGTGCTGCCGGTTACGCAAAATCCAGTTGTACAAACGTACTAACTTCGCGCTGAGATGATGCGACTCTTCAACCGCACGCACGACCCTGATCGCATACGACTCACCTTCAAAAAACTTCTGCACACCAGCGACGATCGCGGCCGCGGCGGAACGATGTCCGCCACCCGTATCAGACGAGATGATCAGAATTTTAGGGATGCGTTGCTGCTGCGGCATTTCTCGTGTGCGGGCCTAGTTCAGGTTGGTCACTGGCACCCCTGCGAGTTCTGCTTTCTCTACTGCCTTGCGCGCTTTCTTCATCTCGCGTTCGAGCTTCTTGATCTGGATCAGATGCCCCGGATTGAACGGAAGCGACGGGTAATAACTATTTGACTCGTGCGTGCAGAAGCAGCCATCGTGCGCTTTCTTCCGGCGCGCCTGCATGGCGGGCGACAGCCAGAGCTTCTGGAAGTTCCAGTCAAACTCACGCAGGTTTCCTACGGGTGCGAGATTCTCACAGGAAGAAACCGTGCCTTCATCGTAAATCACGCCACCGGCTGTTCCGGCGTAACAAGTCATCTGCGCGGTTTGTGTTTCCTGCGTCTTCGCGATCAGACCGTGCATGTAGATGTCTATCGCGGCTTTGAAGAACCCAGCCTTGCCGCCGTAGTTGTTTTTGATTGCGGCATGACGCGAGTCGTCGTCGATCATCTGAGCCAGCTTCGCGTAGCGCGAATGATCGATGTCCAACT
>Ga0105243_10001739_pt1 | contig 18747 bp, 16 predicted proteins | sample KBSM34metaG_FD_81525 | JGI IMG/M metagenome (GOLD analysis project Ga0105243, IMG submission 81525) | Miscanthus rhizosphere microbial communities from Kellogg Biological Station, Michigan, USA - KBS M3-4 metaG | ecosystem: Host-associated > Plants > Roots > Rhizosphere > Soil | place... | reverse complement strand
TGATGGCACCCCTAATACAGTGGGTCCGTGATGCAGGACAACAAGCTGTCCTTCATCTCAAGCGACGCGGCGAAGTCGAAATTCCACCTCTTCGCACGACTGTCCATGCCGGCGAAGACTTCGTGCATCTGATGGCAGGACTTCGTCGTATAGACAATACAATCACTTATCTAAACCTTCGAGAAGGTGATCGATTGGGACATGCATTGGCCCTTGGTATTGACGCGTCAGCTTGGTGTGTAAGCGCCGGTCGTGTGGTCCAGACGCGCGAGGAACGTTTGTTCGACTTAATGTGGGAATGGGGCTGTTACGCGAACCATAATGTGGATGTGACCAGCAAGCGCCTGGCATTTGTTAGAACCGAGATTGTTCGCCTAGCACGCCAGATCTTTCAAATCGATACTGAGCGTTCATTCAGCCCTGAAGACTTAACAATGTTTTGGCGTTTGCTTCATAGACAACGAGCGTTGCTAGACGCAGGTTTTCCAAATCAACCGCGTCGACAGCCGGACCGAAACCAAGACGAAGACTCAAAAAATACGCCACAAAGGCTACTGAATTCATATTTGAGCAACAAAGAGGTTTGGCGAAAGGGTCGCGTATTAGAAAATATTGACTTGCGTGCTCTTAAACACGAAAGTGGCGCTTTAGAAGAACTACAAAGGGGATTAAGGCAGAGAATAGGCAAGCTAGGCCTTACAATTGAAGTTAATCCGTCGTCAAACCTCCTGATTGGTGACCTGATTGACTTTAGGAATCATCCTTTGTGGCGAATTAAGCCTGTAAACGGTTCAAAGAAAACCTCGCCCCTTTCGATCTGCATCGGCAGCGATAATCCGCTAACCTTTGCGACAACTCTGCCACACGAATACCAATTACTGTTTGACGCGATGGTCCTCGGGGATGAATCCAACGAAGTTGCCATAAAGTGGATAGATGAAGTTAGAGAATCCGGCTTGCGTGCACGTTTCACGCTATCGCCAGAGATAGCAAGACTCTCTCAGGAGCTTACGGTGCTCAACCTGATGCGGCTTGAGCGACCAGCAAGCCCACCATGACACTCATGTATGCAAACGTGAGTCAAATGCAACGGTGGGTACAACAAGTGCGCATTGGCCTTCGGACACGAGGTTATTACTATGAGCCTGAGTTTTTTTGTGACCTGTCAGACGCCCCCCTCTTCATTCAGATAACCAAACTCTTCGGTGACCTCTACATTCCTATTGGTACCGAGAATACACACCCCTTTCTTCAAACCAGACCAATCTCATCAGCACCTTTATGGCGTCCATTTGATCAACGAGCTCCAATTCGTTGGCACAATGACTTTTCAACGCGCGCAAAAAGGCCAGAACTAAGCTTATCGTGGATTCAACAAGAAGATCCTGCCGGATACGACAATGGTGCCTGGTGGGTGGCATCCTCCGCTGCCGTCGTGGCAAAACTTCATCAAACTCGTGAAGGAAAGCGATTGGTTACTAATCTCGCGAAACAAGCTGAACCTTTCGGATATCGCGATGCAGGAGGCTGGCGTTCGTTTCGGATAATTGTCCGAGCGAACTGCAGTGTTCGACAAAGCGGATTACGATTTTATGGTCGAGCTCTCAGAGAGGGGGCTTGGCTTCGCTACGGCAAAGTTCCTGAGCGTACGAAGGAAATAGTATCGCGAATCGAAGAAGCGGCAGACTCTGTGCGTGAAGTGCTGCCTGCAACTACCGGATCTCTTCTGATCGTTCACAATAGCCTCGGCTTGCACTATCGGTCACCTCAGACTGTATCTGGACCCAAAGAAAATCGGCGAAAGGCTTTGTTAGGGTTTGTAAAAAAACTTCATCAACCTCTCTGATGCAAATACTGCCGACGGCGAGCGAGGAGGAAAGCGTTCACCGACTTATTTAGCGGTTCAGCCCGCCAGGAATCGAGTAACACGATGTCTTCGAAACCGTTAATGCCTGCCAACTCACCAACTTTGTGCGCATCTGCGGCATGCAGTCTGTGCTCTTCGAATACCAACTCAGAAAGGCTTTTTGATCCATACACGTACTGGATTCTCATTTCTCCGAAAGGCTCATTTTCCTGACTAAAGCGATATAAGAATATGACATCATCTGTTTCTCCGTTAGGCCCGGGCTCTCGATCTTCATTGAGCAAGCCACTAGCATTTGGTGCATGAGCGATCTGCAGAATTAGCAGGCCACCGGGCTTCAACGCCTTACACAAACGGCCCAGAACCTCCTCGGCTTCATGAAAAGAAGTTACATAATTGAAGGACCAACAAAGCGAAACGATAGCGTCATAAACTTCGAGTTCATTGAGGTCTTGCATTCGCGCGACTTTAACGTGCTCGGAACCAACACGCTGCGAAGCGAGTGAAATCATTTCTGGCGATGCATCAATGCCGGTGGCGTCAAATCCAGCGGCGATAGCTTTCTCAAGGAATACGCCGGTACCACAGCCCACATCCAAAACCCGGCTTGACGGTTTGGGGAGACGCGAGAGAACAAAGGTATGATCGTGTTGGTAATGGTGCGGGGGAGTGTGCAGATCATAACGATCAGCTGCACTTCCAAACAATGCATGGCTCATACATCACCCAATTACCTTAAGGTTAGTCATGCTGTGCACCGTTCGTTCGAATACAGCTCGCAGCGGTTTGGAATCAGTGATGGTTTCATTTAATGCGGCGGACGGCATTGCGCGCACTAGTGGCTCAAAACAGTGAAGCACACGCGAGCGCGTGTTCTTCGAACGGCTACTCGCAGGAGTCATTTCTCTTAAGGCTTTAACAAACTCACCTATTGTTCCATCTTGAACCCAATCGAAAAACGAACGCTGTCCAAGGGTGATTGCCCGAGCTTGAATGTGGAGACCTGTACCAGCGCAGATTGGGCACTTTATGGTTCGAGATGTAGCGTTAACCTTGTCTACCCAATTAGTGTCTTTGCTACGATGGATTTCATCTAATACTGCCCGATAAAGACCATTCCATCGCAACCACGAATTTACTTCTTCGGGATCGGCCTTAGATGTTTTCAAGAAACTACCTGGGCCGGGCCGATGCCAATAGCCATGGAACATGATTGTGCGCTCGTCCTTACTAAGCGAGTGGAATGATGATTTATCTGGCCAAAGTCCCTCATCAGTCATGCGCTTTAAAAATGGAAGGAGAATACTCTTGCGTACGCCCTTTAATATACTTAGCGCTTCCGTCCGAAAAAACCGCTCACTACTTGGATTTGCATTGGGATTAGCAATGACTAAGGATTCATTAAACGCCGGCACGACACATCTACCATTACAGCAAGGGCAAGTTCCGGCAGTATGAAGACGCGACAGCATAGCCGAACTGGGTGATAACGGTGCGATCGCCTGCTCTTCAAAATTCACTCGCCGCATCTCGAGTATCTCAAGTACCTGACCATTTGGTTTGATTAACTCCACATATCCGCCACCAATTCCTAACGCATCGCGCACACAACGGAGCCGCTCAGCAAGAGTGCCATTCGATGACTCAAACCTACTGCCAGTAGCGCGAACCGAAGCAAGCCTCGCAGGACTGCTGATGTTAAGGTCGCTCTCAAGGCCCATGTGCTTAAGACGCTGTTTCGCCTTATTCAGCACCGAAGCAGGTATCTTCTTTCCCCAAACACGAAGTTCTTCTACCACGGGATGAATCTGCAAATGCGCATTGGGCGTGTTGGACCATCGTTTAGCGAGGCGTTCGGGACGGGAGCGGAAGTCATCAGGCTGATCTAGTAGTATTCGCGCAATTTCGAGATCCAGCCCACCGATTTCGTGCGGGCGGACGGTAACGTTTTCATCGAACATCACGGCCAGATCTTCGAAGTCGACTGGATCAAGATCTTCACCTGACCTTTCCTCACCCAGTAACCGTTTTAGCCATTGACGCCCGCTGCGAGCTAACTCTTCCGCCGAAACTTTTGAGTCAGCCTTTTCGTGAGTGCCACCTGACTTTGATTGAACCGTACGCTGCAGCAGTCGAAACTTCTTGTTCCGCAGTACTCTACCAGTAGGGGTATTTCGGTTAGCAATTCTTGCCGGTGGTCCTTGCCCGACTATCTTGCCTCCATCAGGACCGCCGCCAGGACCAAAGTCGACTATCCAATCACTTGCACGAATGAGTGAGAGGTTGTGTTCGACCAGGACAACTGTATTGCGGCCCTGGTCCACCACACGATCGAGCACTAATAGGAGTTGTCCGACATCGTGCGGGTGCAGTCCAGCTGAGGGCTCATCAAGTACCAGGAACAGCCCCTCAGGTCGCTCCGTTCCCAGTGTTCGTGCGATACGTAGGCGCTGATGCTCACCGCCACTCAGCCGATTAATAGGTCTGCCTAAAGTTAGATAGCCAAGGTCAAGTGCGATTATCTGTTCAATTAAGGGGACCCATCTCGCACACTCTGAAAATGGGTGACCCTGCAATTCATCAATGGGGAGATTCAGGAGATCGGCCACATTCAAACCTTCGACTCTAACTCCCAACGCTTCTTCGCCAAAGCGGCTTCCACCACAATGTGGACAGGAAACCCAAGTGTCTCCATCCTCGACTTCACCTAATCCAAGACAGGTCTGACATCGCCCATTACCTGCGTTCCACCCGAAGTCGGTTGCACTGAGACTCGCTTTACGAGCCTCAGGAGCTCCCGCGAAAATCCGGCGCATATCTTCTGCAAGTCCGAGTAGCGTCGCAACAGTGCTGCGGCGTTGGGCACTAGGTGATCTGGGTTCTAGAGCCAACACGGAATCAATTTTAGTTGTGCCCGTAATTCCCTTCCACGTTCCCCCTGGCCAGATAAAGTCCTCGACTTCGACTCGCTTGGGAAGAGATTGGGCCAACGCTGGCAAAAGAATTCCCCTTACGAACGTTGATTTTCCCGAACCAGATACGCCCGTAATACACGTCAAACGGCCCAGTGGGAGTCGGCAATCGATATCGTGTAACGTGTGGAGACCCGCGCCTTTGACGGACAGCCATGGGCCATTGGACGAGACTGGTAACTGCGATCGCTTGATCTCTGGGTACCAATCTTTTGTGAAGATCCTTTGGGGAGGACCACTATGCACAATACGCCCTCCCTGACTACCAGGTCCCGGACCGATTTCAAAAACATGATCAGCAACACCAGCGAGCGAAATTCGATGTTCGTTAATCACCAAAGTATGACGTTGCTTCAGTTCGGCTAGGGCGCTCGCGAGACGCACTACATCTTCCTCATGAAGCCCTCTCGCTGGCTCATCTAATAATAGTCCCAAGCCCTGTCCGCGCGTTCGCAGAAGCGCGGCTAACCTGGAACGCCGACTCTCACCCTCACTCAAAGTTGTCATACCGCGATCACCCGAGAGATGGCCCAACCCGGCAGAAATAAACGCTTCCGCAGCGTCGTGCATCCTAGTTGCGAGAGAACGCGCATTCTCAGACAATCCTTTGGTTACTGTCCCCTTAGTCCCGGCTTCTTTCTTCAAATCATCGAATGTTAGAGCGAGAAGTGATGGCAGGTTCCACTTACCCAAACGCAATGCACGAGCCTCTCGTGACCACCGTGTTCCTTCGCAATCCGGGCAGGGGCCTTCCGATATGAGTTCTGCCAAGGCACGTGAAGCGGCGCCGTTTCCCTCACCGCGGCGAAGAATTGTTGGAATGAAACCTGGAAATGGGCGAGGTAGACTCACCTTTCGTCCGGTCTTTAGATCGATGTCAGCGAGAGCTTCTTTGCCGGAACCGAAGAGAATAAGATCACGCGCGTCCTTTGCCAGATTCTTCCATGAGACATCGGGACTAAAGCCGCGAACATTGCGGAGGCCTTCGATAGTTTCATGCTGGATATTGACGTAGCGATAGTTTTTCTCAGTCCACAGTGAGAGCGTTCCTTTATGCAGGCTGCGTTCTGGATGTGTGACAAAAGAGTCGAGCATAACCGTGCGGATCTGTCCTAACCCCTGACAAGAACGACACGCACCACCTCTGCGATTAGAGGGCGAATTAAACGACAAAAGCGCATCGCTCGGAGGGGCAAATGGAAGGAGTACTTTTGGATGAACCCAGTGTTGAGCACTATCAAGCAAAGTGCCACGTTCATCGGTAAGTTCCTCTGGTAGAGAATCGCCTTTGTGGAACTCAACAATCACGTCGCCGCCCGTATCGAAGGCAGATTGAAGCAGCGTGGCGAGCTTGCCATTCTTACCGGGCACTTGCGCCTCGCCGACCTCAGCCTCAATCAAATGCTTCACATTTCCAGAGAGTGGACGAAATTGACCAAGATCGATTTCTCGACCCGTCTCGCGGCGTGCTCCTGTGTCAGTTTCACTGCGCACACGCATTCGCTTTATGTCATGTTCGCGTAAGATATTGGCTATACGTACACCATCAGTGCGTTCCCAACGCGCCATTACCGTCCAGACAGAAAGCGGACCTGTGTAATGATTCTCTATCCAACCTTTGTAGTTCGAAGCTGAAGGGGGAGAAACGAAACTTTTCACCTCTTCTGCCCATGGCTGTGCATACCGTCGGAAATAGACTCGTAGCAAAGCCAACAGCCCACTGGATGTAGCGACCGTGGTACGTCGTGAAGCCCGAAATGCGCCTTGACTAAAATGTATGCAAACGGGGACGGGACCAATGAATGCAGGCACATCCTCATGGCTAAGGTGAGGTTGATGTATGCCGAGAAACCGTCGCATACGCCCATTCACCTCGGCAGCCAGAGTATCCGCCAGAAGGGAGCTTTTGCCGGAACCAGAAACGCCAACCACCATTGTCGCCCCACGAAGAGGCAAGCGAATGTCGAGGTTTTGGAGGTTGTTTGTGCGAGCCCCCACAATTTCGATGGCATTCTTCATCACAACTTCAGCTCCTCGGCGCCATGAAGAATGAAAACACTGCGGGAAATAAACTCAGTCGGGTAATTTGTAAACAGGACCGAGCACTTGCCGCGATAGTGAAGAGTTCTATGATTTGAGAGCAACAAGACGTCGCCTTGTTCCATGACTAACGGTTGCGAAACAGCGAAGGCGGCGTTCGAAATAGCGGCAATTTGAGTCTCGAGAGATACTTCCGAATACTCCTCACGGCGCGCGGCTGCTCGTAGCGTTTCCGGGTGATAACGGATCATATCTCCTTCTACCAGACGTCCCGACCAGCTTGAACTCGAGTGATCGTTCAACATCGTCACCGATTCTTTGGTTAAGAAATCAAGCGTGTCCTTATCGTCTATCTCTTTCAGATACATGAGCAAGTCAACTAATCGCGCTACTCGACTAACTCCATACTCTGGAGCACCCGGATCCGGATCGAGACATTGCATGGCAGTAATCGCCGGCGGGCATGACTCTGTATTGAGATCGGTATGAAATTCACCTTCGCGGGTAGTGTGGGAAAGTTCAGTGGTCCATGGCGACATCCTAAAATACTTGACGATCATTCCAGAGCGATAAGTTCTGAAAGTTGATACAACAGTTCGAGCTGCAACGAGCAATGCCGCACCGGTAGTGTTGACTGGCAGGCCTTTAATCAGCACCTGATCTCTGTCTGCAAAAGTCGCACGCACAATTGAGGAAAAATCCTGCCAATCAGCGGACTGCAATAATGACAAGTCCTTCAGAGAATCTGTGCGTGCTAACTCCTCAAGAGTTTCGAGGGCATCCGACTGAGAGCAGATAAATTCGAAGGCAGTAGTCACCGAGGCAGGTGCGATTAAAACCGGTGCATATGAACCCTTCACGATTACTTTATAAAGCGGAAGAGCAGCTTGTGCCGATACTGATGATCAAGCAGCTCTTCGGCGGAAGAATAAGTCAAAGCGGCATGATCGGGATCATAGATGATCCAGCCGTCACGTCGCAGTGGTCGCATTGCGCCCTTTAATCCGGCATTGATTCCCGTACGCAATATATCGAACGGAGAACGATCATAAATTGTTTGTTCAGTATCTTGTAGTTGCAATTTCCAACGCGCCCATACGGGGTTTTCGGTGTGGCATCCAGCCACGACATAAGCGCTTCCGGTCGCGCGCAACGTCCGAGCCACTTCAGAAAACACGGCTTCTATATCTTCCACTAAATGAAGGACCTCGTGGCAGGTAAGCACATCAATGCTTGCGGTCGGAATCTCATTCCAGCGGTCCGGTGACAGGATTACTACTGATGAAGCGAGTTTGCGAAGCCGGAATGTGGCTCTATCGCGAGAATGAGATGATGGTTCGATTCCAGTTAGACATCTGGGATGTAATGTGGCCGCCAGTTGGGTTAGCAGTCCTCCATGATGACATCCTATGTCAAGGACAGTTTCTACAGGTGAGCGAACATCCGCTTGAATGTGCCCAAGCAAACTGGACCAGAAAATCTGATTTGCCTGTTCAAGAGAAGCGTCATTTTCAGGCGCTTGCAATCGCGGAGTCGAGAAAAGGCTTGACATCTCTTATGGGCATCGTTGAGGCGAACAACCGCGAGCCTGCGTCTCGCCGGCGCAAGGATCAATTCCAAAGTGATGAATAAATAGTTCCCTGCTTTCCTTAAAAGCATTCTGTAATGCGGCATAATCGTCGGCGCCACGCATACCAAAATAGGGGAAGTGATGCAGGTAGTGACCAAAGAGATAGTCGCAATCCGTCTGATAGGCTCGGGTGTCGAGAATATGGGCGTGCCAAAATTCATCGATCGGGCCGGTCGGACAGATCTTTCTATTCGGATAGGCGATATTAAGCGCTAAGAAATGCCGATAAAGACTCTCAACCTCAGACTGGTGCTCGGGAGACCAACCCTTCTCTTCGCCGAGCTTATGCTTCAGCATCGTGAAATCAAGCGAGGCAACCCGCGTAAGCGCCGCTTCGACCTCGGCACCGACTACGGTGAGGTTTTGACATTCGTCCCAGTTTAACGGTTGGACGAAATTGGGGATAGCCACAGTTGATTCCTCCTATTTCCAAGCTGAAATTACGAACTCACTGAAACAGTAAATGCTATCACATTTAGTGATCGTCTTGTAACCGGATGGATGAGGTTGCGGTTAATCCCGACAACTCTCAATTCCGACGTGCGTAGATCACCATGGAAGCTTGATTATTGCTCCCATCCTGACGACCCTGTCTGATAAGAAACAGCACGACGTCTTTAATTGTGGCCATGCTCGATAGGCAGTCCTTTAGATGCTCTCAAAAGTGCCTTATAAACAGTGCGCACATACCGAACTTTGCGCCACTCTTGAACGTCCGAGCTTTCCGCAACAATCTTGATGTCACCGAAACCCAATTTTGCGCCTAGGGTATTGAAACTGTAGGAACCATCTCGACAACGTGCCGCGGCGCCAGCAGGCTTCGATTCACTGAACACTGGGGACCGCACTCGAACACCGTCAACATTGACGTAAGTCCTGCCTGAAACCGGCGGAGAGACGGTGCGCGCTCTTTGTGCAGCGCAGAGGTGCTTCCAATGGTTTGGAGCAACGTATAGTGTGTCAACGTAACAGTGTTGATAGCTCCTTATGCTCCAACATACCTCACGCTACTTTATCGGAAAGTCTTTTGAAGGCTCGTATATTTTGTTCGGTTAGACCGATTTCATCTAGGTCCGGGTCTTGAATCTTTAGGACTGCCTCAGTCAGAATATCTTCACTATCTACTGAGTTTCCACCGACCGCTAGAATACCTAACCAGCGAAATCGAGAATCGAAGCCGCCATCGGCTACGGGTAGAACCATGGCGCAGTGTTTCTCATTTGCCGATAACTCCTCAAACGCACTTGATAATGTAATGGAGCGCGATGAGATATTTACATAATCGGCTACCGAAATAGAAGTATTCGACTGTGAGGCATACTTCGTCTTACGAAGGCTGAAACCATCGATAAGCGCTGAACGCCTGGGGTTGATCTCAATTAATGTAACCCGATGTTCCGATAAAGAAACCACAAAGTCTACGTTAGCGGGCCCGATGTATCCCAGATCGGCGAGTTTATAACCGACAACTCTTGCTAAGTTTTCTACCGCTTTAAACCACCAATGCCCTTCAAAAACAGGCGATGCGTAGAAGCCAGTATAGTAGCGTCCATCATACAATCTCTGAAGCGCGATACCGACGACTTCGATCTTCCCGGTTTGAGTCACCTCAAGATCCACAGTTGGGGAAAAGTCCGACTGAACCCACTCCTCAACCAAGAATGGTGCAGAGCGGTCAACTTCGTTTTGCCCAACTCCTACCAAGTAATCCCAATGAGATGATCCTTGCCTGATGTTATGGTAATCAATAAAGAAAATTCCAGCTCCGCCAACGGCAGCGGCTGACTTTACGACAATTTTTTCTACTCCCTGCAGCGCAAGCCATGCAATTGCATCCGACAACTCTTGTTCCGAATCAGCGGCAATTGACTTTGGCCGGTGTTTATTTAAGAGATCAACGGGGTGGAATACTAGCCGTTCGGCATTAACTTTGTTCCAAAGCAGCTTGACTAGCTCAGCTTGATGCCGATAGTCAACTAAGCTATATCCCCTCTCCATTAGAAAGGCCCCGAGTCTTTCAACGTGTGAAGTATGAACATAGGGGGCCAGATATACATTCTTGTCGCGATCAAGAACGGAAAGGAGTAGGCCGAGGGTAGAAGAGTCAGCGAGCAAATCTCGACATATCGATGACGATACTCTTCTCGGTTCGATAAAAGTCGGCTGGGGACAATCTTCATATATCCCATCGAGCAGTCGACCTGATGGTGCCGAGGTGCAAACTACAACGCTCGGCTGCCCGAACCGCGTGGACCAAAAAGCGGCCTTCTGCCCGAAATGACGCTCGTCAATCACGGCAAGTTCAGATAGTTCTGAGTATGCCTCAACACGTTGGAAAACCAACTCGAAGGCGTTCCCTATCGTTACGACTTGGGTAGCGTTATCCATATGATCATTTCCGCATAAAGTTAATCACAGCAAGAATGATGTTAATGATTCCGATTAGAAACGTCACGCCGATTGCCATCCACTGTAACTTTATTCTCCTCATATCACTCTCGACCATTCCCTGAGCCCCCACCATGCGAATCTGTGAGTCCGAGCACCAATTCTTATATGCGTCCGCGACTTCAAGTAGAGGCTCTAACGCTTCGATGTTATCTTCCTCATGTCGCCGAACGGCCTGCGAAAATATTTCGTCAAGCTTCCGCTTTTTATCAACAAGGTCCGTAATATTTGTTGGGAGGTGAATTATTTTATCGTAGATTTTTTCCACAACATCATGCTGGTTATCGGCGTAGGCTCGGGCTGCACGCAGAGCAGAACGTTGCGCCTCAGTGGTTGCTACGCTAATGATACGCTCAGTCTCCTCAAGATTTTTTGTTTCGATGTAGCGCGTCAGCGCTGTTGAAACTTTCACTTGTTGGTCGGCGACCTGGTCCAGAGCTGCGTAGAAGAGCTCGTCGAGCTCTGAGGGGACTCCTGAGTACGCGCTGTTGAGCGCTTTTCGCATTCGCTCTACGTGCTCTCCCCCCTTGGAGATGACTGCCAAACGGATTTGATTGGTAGGTTCCATTGACATTGCTTTACCCTCCAACAGCGTATTCTCCAAGCCATCTCACTGGATGTTTGAGGCGTTTAATCCTGTGAGTCTCCAGTTAATACATACTTGTCCGCGAAGTTATGTTGCAGGCTATCTCGTGATAGAACGCATTACTCGATGCCTGACGGCTGTTCCCTTGTAGCTGTGAAGGGCGGCTGTTTTGCGCTTTCAACGGGTTCTTCTTCCTTCCACTGATAACGGAAGCTTCTGTGCGGGTCGCAGGGTTAACAGCATTAGCGCTGCCGCCCGCCTGAGACCAGGACTCGATTACAGCATCACCTCCACGTTGAAGTATTCCCCCCCAATGTAAGCACGATCCCTACAACAAAAATCATGTAGAGCAACGTATAAGCGACCGCCATTGTTTTATAGCTGTTGCCGTACCACTGAGGAATTAGATCATAGCCGGCTATCTCTATGTACTGCTTTTCAGACTTATTCTCACCAAGGATTTCACCGCGGTTTCTTTCCATACTAAGTGAGTTGATATCCGATGACGAAAATACTTCAATTGAACAAGTACTTTACCAGGCTGGATTTAGCGAGATGCAAGGACGTAGCGGCTCATGCGAGTTCAGCCTGTCGAGAAACAGGCGCAATATATTTCTGTGGATTTAGAAAGTCAATAGGTAGGTACGTAGGTAGGTACGTAGCGGGCAGATGCAAAGCGGGCAGACGCATGGCGTGGTTGAATAAAACAGTCCTCTGGCGAACTGGATACAACCTTTAGGACTTGCACCCGAAACGATCGGTCGAACGAAAAACATCTGAAAAGCTGAGATCTTGAAAGGATTAGAGTCGGACGCACTGTATCAGACCGTCGCAACCTGTCTGTTAGCTAATCCACCTGGCCTTCCACTGGTCCATAGTCTGTCATAGTTTGCTAAACTCTTCGCCACGCCCGTTTGCAATACTTTCGGTTGTCAGGTCCGTGATCCGTTGAGTGATTCAGTTCGACAAGGGGTGAGTTTTCTGCAATGAGAGTAATCTATCATGCCAACGCGCTAGCCACGCCGCCGTTCAAAAGTAACGGCAACCAAGTGATCTACTGTGATGAGGCGGGCTTTACCGGTGATCACCTCCTGGATCCGGATAACGAATATTTTGTTTACGCTGGAGCCTGCTTTGAGCCCTCCCGATCCGAAAAAATTGTGAAGAGAGCCATACGAGAGTTCGGTCTCCAGGTCAAGGAGCTTAAGGGTTCGAAACTGATGAAGTACCCTCGCGGCAGGCGAGCGGTCGATTTCGTAATCTCGGAGTGTATCGCCGATGTCCGACTTATCTGGTCGCTGAAGAAATATGCATTGGCTGGTAAATTCTACGAATACACCTTCGGAGAGATCCTGGCCGATTCAAGCTCGGCTTTTTATTCCATTAACTTTCACAAGTTCATCAGCAATTTGATCTACATAGGGTTAGTTGTTAAGGACCCCGCTACGGTTGATCTATTCGAAGACTTCCAGGGTCTAATGCGCAGACGGAGCGAAACAGTACCACCATTACAAAGCATGTTCAATGAAGCGCCCGCGAACAATCCGGCACTGAATGCGATCTTCGAATTTTGCTTCCTTCATAAGGAGCGAATTCTGAAGATTTTAAATCCGCTTTGCAACGGAAACAGTGGTGGTCGTTGGAATCTCGACCTATCCGGAACAAACTTGTTCGGCGTACTGGCTTACTGGAGCAATGCTTTAGGACCAATCGACGTGGTTTGCGATGAATCAAAACCTCTGCAGGCGCTAGGTGATCTCTATGACACGATGCTGCATAGAAAGGAACAAATCTATGTTGAGACTCCTGAAGGGGAGACTCTACCTGTGTTTTTTAATTTAGAGCGGCCAATCAGATTTGAGCGGTCTGTGGATCATGCGGGACTGCAAATCGCAGACGTGTTCGCCTCAGCGCTTTGTTACGCCCTAAACAACCGCACTGATCAGTTCTGTGAGAACATAATTCGAAAGTGTTGGCCGTCAGTCCTTCCCTTGAGTGTATTTCCTGACGCTGAGTACGTAGATCTCAGAACCAGAAATGCGATGGTCCACAGCTGTATATTGCTTGAGCTAATCGATAGAACAAAGAAAGGAACGCCGCTAACAGCTGACCTGCCGGAATTGTTTTATCGGCTGTATTCGACAATCCCGCCAACTATCGAACACTTAGGCTTATAGAAATCATCTTGAAGGATTTGAGGCGCCGAACAACGCCATGGTCTTGCGCCGGAACGGCGCTGAGTGCATAGTCAGTAAGAAGGGGAGAGTTTAAACCCTTCGATCGTGGAGATGTGCCTCACCACGCCCGGGGTCCCTTGACAGCGCATCGACAAGGCGCTGTGATCAATCTTAACGCAACAGTTCCCCTTTGACAGTCCGCTGACATCCGGGCGCTCCGCTACATCGGAAAGATAAGGAACGAATGTTGACCCAAGATCGGGACCGGCACCTCAAGAGCACTTGTCGCCTCTTAGAGCGAGCGTACACGGCACAATATCTCTCAACAGAAGGCCTCTCCCTGAAACAAGGCCGTACCCGAGCCAGGGCGCGGCCTCTTTCTACCTGTTCATCATTCTCAAGAAACACAGTGAATTCTCAATAACCGTCAGCTGGTGCTTACCGATGCTGTAGAACCTAATGAGTAACCGCATGAGCATGGGATCGATTTTGCTGTGCCCATGAGTATGACAACCAGGCTATTACTCAGAAACCAGTTCATTACAGATGCTGGAACATTGAACAAAAAGCCAACCTAATGCGCTCTATAAACCCAGGTCCCACTAGAAATCTTATTGGCATGAAAAGGCCTTGTAAGTCTCCCGCAATTACGACCACGAATTAAAAGAGATTTCGGGTTGGAGGTGGCCTCCATAAATCAAATTGATCGTTTCCGATTCCGGCAGCCAAGATTTTCACTAATCGAAGAAACCGATAATGAATGCCGCCTAATCAGTTTGAACGCGCTACTGATCAGCGAGGGTTGTTCAACCGATGGTTCAGGCGGCTCACTTTTCGTCCCCCGCGCTTTCCGATTTGCACCACACCCCTGAATGTGTCTTGAGAGATGAACTGCAGATTCTTTTCCCCCTTCGTGGACATTCATGTATGAACGATTCGTGGGGAAGCAAAAACGCACCTGCAAAATAATTGTCGTAAAACGATGGCTGATCAATCCTGCGCCTGTAAACGGCGCGGATCAATATCGACTCTTAGAATGATGCGGCGTACAGTAAAACTGGACGTGCCGTAGTTACTAGAGCGTATAATACAAACGATAATCAGAGGTCGCCTGGCATGCTGGAAATAACAATGAAGCTAGATGAAGACGTTCTTTCGGCGCTTCGGCGTTCCCCTGATGAATTCGCCAACGAAATGCGTCTCGCGGCTGCCATCCACTGGTACAAGCGTGGCGAGATCTCTCAGGAAAAAGCAGCCCAAGTCGGTGGACTGGATCGCACCGATTTCCTTCTTGCACTAGCCCGAGAAGGCGAAGACGCCTTTGTTGTGGACTTCGCTGATCTTGAAAGAGAACTCCAACGTGGCTGAAAGTGCGGTTGTTAATGCGTCTCCTCTAATTTTTCTCTCACGCGCAGGACTAATAGATCTACTGCAACTGATTTCTGTGGAAGTAGTCGTTCCTGAAAGTGTCGCAAGCGAAATTGAAGTTCGAGGTAAACGCGATCCTACTGCACAGGCCTTGGCCAATACTTCGTGGCTTGTGGTTACTCAAACACCTCCAGTACCAGCCCAAATTCAAGCTTGGGGATTAGGACCAGGCGAATCGTCAGTTCTCACATGGGCGCACTCGCATCCCGGTTCCGAGGCCATCATCGACGATTTGGCAGCTCGCCGATGCGCCGGGGCGCTTAGAATTCCCGTTCGTGGGACGCTAGGTCTAACATTAATTGCCAAGCAACGTGGACACATCTCTTCGGCGCGCCAAGTTCTGGAACAACTGCGTCAGGGCGGAATGTACTTGTCCAATGAGGTTATGAACAGAGCTTTAACGCTAGTGGGCGAATAAGAGATCACTACTAACGAATCCGCTACGAAATTGCTGTTTCGCCAAGTCCCGATTATCCCGTTGTGAGACATGGAACACAACCGCTCTCCGCAGCGATGATGTGTCTCGCGATCAAGGCCAACATTACTGTCCGCTCGTAGCTGCGGGCGCTGAAGCCACCTTCAAAAAGCCGGTTTCAAAATGGTGCATTAGTTGTATTCTGAGATGAGGCATCGGAGAGTGCTTGCGCCAAGTAAGTGCATACCGCAGCAGCGACAGTAACGGCTAACTCTGCCTCTGAACGGTTTGGTGTCCGACCTTCTCTAATATGACGTGCCATTTCAGATGCATAGCCCCACAAACGAGATAGTGACTCATCCAAAGGGCGCGGTACGATGTTTGGATGACGCCTGAGTATTTCACCGAGCGTAGCGCGAGCGTCGCCCGTAGCTTGCCTGGCTGTACATTCCAACGCCGCCATCGCATGTTGAACCGCGCCAGTTAGATCGGGTTGCGGACGACGGGAAAGGTCTTGGAGTGCTTCGTGAATTTCTTGTCTCGCGGTCATGAGCGTCGCGTCCCGTAACGCGCTGCGTGCGTTGTCGACCACACTTTCAAATGCCTCTTGTCCCCGACTTTCCAATCGCCCGTTGACAAGTCGCCATCCGACACCCGCTTCCACAAAGTATTCGTTAACCGCTTCGGCCCATTGTTGTGCACGCGCTGGATCCTGCGAATTGGCTAAGCGGTTGTGAACCAGTTCAACGAAATCATAAACGCGGTACCATGGAGCGTCATACATTAGTGACTGGCATTCCTCCCACACGTTTGGATACGCGGTCCAATTGTTGGGGTTAGGTAGTTCGCGCACTACTGTGCAAAGCCAATCTCTAATCGTGTGTGGACTGAGGTGAAGTTCTCCTTCTGCGATCATGAGAATGGCTCCGCGAACATTCTGAGGAGCGCTGTCACGAATGCTGATTTTCGCAGCATCCGCACCAAATCCATGTCGACGGGAGAATTGTTCAGAACTCAAAGAGACACCTCGGTAATTGTCGTTGATCTCTTCTTCTTCGCAGGGTTTCAGAGAAAAGCATTCGACAGCGTACAAGTGTACCTGAGTCCGGTGGTCGGCTTCAAAATTATGATCACGGACTATGAGATGAAGTCGGTTTACGTAACCACTGTCATTTTTTAACGCTCTCGAATTGGTAGTGAATGTTTCGAGGCAAAATCCAGGTGCGGGACATTCTGATCGGGAGCATACGTGCCTAACCTGAAATGACGCGACGGCACGACTCCGCAAACACGCTCGAACTCCTTTTCAATTTACTCAAGTCTTGAGCTTCACGACAAAAGCGTCTCAACAAGGACGGTCATCTGATAACAGAAGATTCTGTTCTCCCAACTACAGCGCCTGGCGGCGCTCCCGAACAGAATCGCTGTTATCAAACGCCCGCTACTTTATTGATTCTCCCCCTTGCGCCCGCTACGCTCGCGCGCTCGGCGCACCTCGCACCGCTCACTTCGCTACGCCCCCGCTGGGGGCTGGCGCTGTTTGGGTTGATAGGGTTTTAGGTGTCAAAAGAAATGTTTCGAGATGGTTATACCGACTGGCACGTACACCCTTGTAGCCGAGCTTTGTGAGGATCGCGCCACGGCGCTTTGACCTCTGCGCCATAATCGCGGCGGCGGTGACGCGCAGGTCACGCGGGTTAACGGTCGCATTCAACACGCGGCGTGAAGCCCGATTTACCAGCTTGCTGATGTATTTGGAGCACACTGGCCTATTTTTTCGTGTCCGATCAAACTGACTAACGAATAAGTATTCAGAGACACCGCCGTAACTTCGCTTCTCGAAATACCGCACCAACAGAGGTCGAAGCCAGCATGCTGCTTGTTTCGGAAACTTCATTACTGGCCCTTCGCGTCTGGGCGATTGTCGGCCTCGGCTCTGTTTGCGAACGGGTAGGATCAAATACTCGAGATCCTTTGCGCGATCGGAATCGTCTTGTGGCCTCTCGGTCATCGCTGCTAATGAAGGTATTTTTGCGTAGCGGAGTTCTGTCACTGTAAGGAGGTGAAAGATGATCAGATATAGAATCAAGGCTTCTTCGGGGTCAGCATCAGACGAAACCATATAGGTACAGAGGCGCTCGATTACGTCATCGTCGTACCGCCGAATGGAATCTGAGATCTCAACCATCTGGCCGCGCTCATCAATCACGGTGAATGTCCCGACCGGACTCTTGTCGATGTCATACGCGAACGGGTTTTCCGGAACCACATCGTGTAGGTAAGCCCAGTTAAAGAAAGTTCGCAAATTCATCGTATACCGGTTAACTGACGCTCGAACGAGTCTTCTGATCTTTACGTAAGAATTTCTCGCTTGGCATTCCTGATTACTACAAATGTCTCTTGTCTTGGCGACGTCTAGTTGAATTCGTTTCCGGCAATTTCTGCACTCCAGTTGCCAGAAGAGAGTCTCTTTGTAACTGGCCAGGGTTATCCGGTTGATGTCTGCGAGCGCGCTGATGTTGCGCTTGACGCACCAGTCAAGGAATATGACTACCGCTTTAACGATTTCCAGTATGCAGTCAGTGGTAATGGTAAGAGGCTGTGACTCGTGGAGGTTTATATCTAGCTTCGGATTCAACATTCCCTCCGACGCCCACTTTTCGAAAGCCGCCACATGCTCGACGAACATTGGGGGCGTTGACTTCAGATACTTATCTAATCGCTGCTCGTCTAAGTACGAGGTCCAGCCGGGTGAGAGCCGCTCGTGCACAAACAGATTGCCGAGTTCTAACAAACCCGAGCGAATGAATTTGGATCTGGTTCGACCACGTTTGCCAAGTTTCGGTAACGCTTCATGAATTGCCTGCCAAGTTAATACTTCAGGAAGCTCAAAGATCTTAAGAAATTCACCTATCGCCCGATATCGAACCAAATCTCTTCCACGCACGGTTGTTTCGTGGGTATTCCCGTGAGGTGCTCTTGATTTCGTGGCTAGAGTTACAAAATAGGAAACGTTTCGCGGAAATGGTGAGGCGTAGCTCTCAATGTACTTGGTTAGTCGATCTTGGGCGAGGCGATCGTCGTTGTGATATTTGCATAGTTGCCATTTCTTATTCTCGATTGATCCTTTACATCCGGTTACTGTGCAGCTTACTTGGCCATGGCGTCGCTTGTCGTAGCACAT
>Ga0105243_10001738_pt1 | contig 18749 bp, 16 predicted proteins | sample KBSM34metaG_FD_81525 | JGI IMG/M metagenome (GOLD analysis project Ga0105243, IMG submission 81525) | Miscanthus rhizosphere microbial communities from Kellogg Biological Station, Michigan, USA - KBS M3-4 metaG | ecosystem: Host-associated > Plants > Roots > Rhizosphere > Soil | place... | reverse complement strand
GAGGGCTGCAAGCGCGTCGCGCGGCTCACGTCGCGGGCCGCCGTACGCCTCAATTGCGTCCCAGAAGCTGCCGGCACCCAGGGCAAGCTCGAACCGTCCACCGCTGAGCACGTCGAGGCTCGCGGCAGCCTTTCCCAGCACCGCTGGCGGGCGCAGCGGAAGATTCGCCACGTCGGGGAAGAAGCCGACCCGGGTAGTTGCGGCCGCAATCGCGCCCATCAAGGTCCAGGTGTCAACGAATCGCCGCTGGTACGGATGATCTTGAATGCCGATCCAGTCCAGGCCGCGCTGCTCGATGTCGCGGGCAGTGTCAAGCAGTGGATCGGCAGCGTTGGGGATAAGGAAGTATCCGAACGTCAGGTCGCGGCCGTAGTCGGGCACCCTGACACGCTATCCCGCGGACCGGCGGAGGGTTGCGTCGCGCCGGGTTGCAGACTGTTAGCAGCTGAGAGAACGCCCCACACAGGAGACAACGTCCATGGGACTGCTGCAAACGGTCCGCGCGGCGCTGCAGCGCGTACGCGGAGAGCCGGCGGTGCAGTGCACCCACCTTGATCAAATTCGTGACGTCACGCCGTTGACGTCGGGTTGCCAGGAGTGCCTGGAGCTCGGCGACACCTGGGTGCACCTGCGGATGTGCATGACCGATGGTGAGGTCAGATGCTGCGACTCCTCGAAGAACAAGCACGCCAGCCGGCACGCGCGTGATCATGCGCCTGAACATCAGATCGTGCAATCGTTGGAGCCAGGTGAGGACTGGCTGTGGTGCTATACCGACGAACTGATGGTCTCGGCCCCGCGTCGCGAGGTGTAGTGCAGCGTCAGAATCCACCCAGATCCAGCTAGTGCAACCGCCGCCGCCACTCCAAAGGCAAAAGGGATACCGCTAGCCTGCGCCGCAAACCCCAGCAGCATCGGGCCGCCACCCATAGCAAGATCAAGAAACACACTTGCGGTGCCGGAAGCGGCGCCACGTTCATCTGGCCGTGCAGTCGCAAAGATCGCGGAGAAGAACGCCGGCGTGCTCAGTGTGATGCCTACTGCGAACACCGCTGCGCCGAGCACCATCCCGAGCGGCGTGGTCCAGAGTGCCATGATCATCAAGCCGGCGGCGATGATCACGAGTGCGACAGCGCCGAGCAGCAGCGGCCGGAATCGATCGAGAACCCGAGCAAGCAGCAGCCGGCCAGCCACCACGACGATCCCGTAGACGAACAGTGGGGTACTCACCGGCATGAGTCCGACCGCGTCGGCCTGCAAGGAGCCGAAGGCAAACAGCGCGCCCATGGCCACCACGGACGCGAAGAAGCCAAGCGCTGCGGGCACCGCCTTCCAATGGATCAGCCGCATCCGACCGTTTGCCCGCGCACCCTTTCGGAGATCCCTGATGCTGGCAGCCACCAGGGCCGCAATCACCGATAGCGTCGTAGCGCCATACCAGGCCGCGCTGAAGCCGCCTGCTCGCACCAGCAACTCTGCTAGTGGCGGACCGAATGCAAGGCCCAGATAGAGGCCGAGGGAGTTGTAGCTGGTGGCCTCACCCATCCTGCTCGGCGGCGCCAGGTCGGCTAGTGCGGCAATTGAGGCAACGAAGAAGGCTGCTTCGGCGACGCCGAGCAGCAGGCGCAGCACGATAACAAGGCCCAAGCTATCGGCGTACGCAGTCCCGAGCATTCCCGCTGCACTGATCAGCGCGCCGCCAACCAGCAACGGACGTCGCCCTTTGGTGTCGGCCAGCCGACCAGCGACGGGTCGAAGGATCAGCGCAGAGACCGCGAAGACTCCGAATGCGATCCCAGCACCCGACTTGTCGGAGCCGACTGGCCCCGTCACCCAGAGCGGCAGGGTGTAGATCGCGACGCCGGTGGAGGTGAAGTACGCGACGTCAGCAAGCGTCAGCCGGATGAAAGCAGCTGTGAGCAGCCGCTCGCGGGTGGATTCTGCTCCGGATCTAGTGAGCGCCACATCAGCATTCTGAGCGCGGATGATCTTCTTCGGCATGGGCAGAACTACCCAATTTGATCAAGCAGGCCGTGCTGCATCGCAAACATGGCCGCTCCAGCGCGAGTCGAGACGCCGATCTTGAGATAGATGTCTTGAACGTGATGCTCGACGGTACGCCGAGACAGCACCAGTCGCTCGGCGATCTCGGCATTGGACAGGCCGCGGGAGACCAATCGAAGTACCTCCAGCTGTCGTTCGGTCAGGTCCGCCGGGCGGCTGCGCCGAACAGCCCGCCGGCGGCCGATGGCCTCGATGACTGCACTCACAGCATCTGCATCAAGCCGTCCAGCCCGTGCCTCAGCCTCGAGGCGATCAACGGCACGCGCCGCAGCGATGGCTCGGCGGTGTGGGCGATCTTCGATCATGCGCCTGTACGCGTCGGCACAAGCGAGGACGCGGGATGACATCGACAGCTGGGCTGCGGTAGCGCCTCGGTGATATCCGGTGCCATCGCAGCGTTCGTGGTGCTGGCCGGCGAGGGTTGCCAGCGAGGCGAGGGGAGGGATGCGAGCGAGGATGCGTTCACTGTGGTAAGCGTGCAGTCGCGCTTGGTCGCGCTCAGCCCCACTCAATGGGCCAGGCTTGTCCCAGATCGCACTCGAGACGCCGACCCTTCCAAGATCATGCAAATACCCCGCGATGCGTAGCGTCTCCATCTCATCACCCAACCCCAACGTCCCCGCCGCAGCGGCTGCAAGATCACCAACCGCCGCAGAATGGCCATGAAACCAAGGACTCTTCAGATCCACCAGGTTGCCGAAGGTACGCGCTACGCCGGCCATCTCGTTCTCGCCGACCCGGCGTAGGGGGGTTGGCTCGGCTTCGAGCACAGCCTCGTAGGCATCCACCTCGTCCAGCTCGCCGAGCAGGTCCTCCGCTCGCTCGAGGAAGAGATCGGCAATGTGTGGATCCAGCTGGGTGCCGGCGCGCCGCCGAACCTCCGCGACGGCGACCTCGGTCGTGGCGTGTGATGCGAACATCACAGCCGTTAAAGAGACCTGCATGATCCGGGCGGCGAGCGGGATCGCCTCACCCGCCGTGTTCGGGAAGCCCTTGCCGTTCCACAGCGCAAACATGTGTGACAGGCCCATTTGGACCGGCTCCGGAAGTCCGAGACCTTGAGATGCGCTCCGAGCTACTTCGCAGGTCGCGGTCTTGCCCTCAGACTCCATTCGCCGCGCGGTGACAACCGTCGTCGCGAGCACCCGGGCTTTGGACCGGCCGGTCGCCATGGCAACTCCGGGAAGCCAGACGCGCCACATGTCTGCGGGCTCGCCAGAGCTGCTGAGGAAGTTCACCCGCGTGGTGACAAGGTCGTCGCCCCACACCCGCGCGACCTCGTGCGCGTACGCGGTGCAGCCGAGATGCTGCAGCAAGGCGGTATAGAGCACGTCACTGACCTCGGCATCCGAGCAGCCCATGATCCGGGCCAGCCGGGTTGCCACTAAGCAGCGCTTCAGCGACTCCTCGAGAGGTGATCCCGTGCCAATGTCAGTGACCAGCGAGAGCCCGCCCAGCAGCTCCAGCATCCGGAACACGCGTTCAGCATCGCATAGGTTTTCTGGTGACCTCGAGCCGATTTCCGGGGCCATGGCGCGAACGGAGATTGGATACCGTCGAAGGACGATGTCGCCGCGGACTGGGAGGAGACGCCTTAGATGGCAACGGTGCTTCGATGGTCCGCACTCTGATAACCGGGATGTCGGCTGTTGGAAAGTCGAGTGTGATCAGCGAGTTGATCAAGCTCGGGCATCGCGCCATAGACCTGGACACCGACGAGTGGTCACAGCTCGTACCGGATGACTCGATCTACGCAGATCCCACGACATCGGCGCGAATGGACTGGAGATGGCGTGAGCGGGAGGTCAATGCCCTCCTGTCGGCGACGGATGACCGCATGTTGTTCGTGGCTGGCACCTCCACCAATCAGTCTCAGTTCTATCCGCTCTTAGACCATGTCGTGCTGCTGACGATTCCGACAGCCGTGGCGATCGATCGCCTGGCCAATCGGACGACCAATGCCTACGGAAAGGACCCAGCCGAGCTGCGCTGCGAACTTCAGCTACGCAGAGTTGTCGAGCCACTGCTGCGGGGCTCCGCCTGCTTAGAGATCGACACGTCGAGGCAGCCGGTCGCGGACGCCATTGCCATGATCATGAATCACGTCGCGGAGGGACACTAGGTTAAAGCCGGCGTACCCAACCACTCCGAGTACCTGCAGCGGTCGAGATTAACCCGATGATCAGCTTTGCGACCTCGCCATCGCTGAGACCCTCCCGGGCGAGCGACTGCCAGGTTTCAAACGCGACGGCGTGGGCGATTGCCGCTCGACGCAGCCGGGACCGACGCGGCCACGCGGAGTCGAGGATGTCTGCGACGGTCCTGGGATAGGACTCGATCCCGTGGCGTATGGGGGATGGCAGCACAGCCAGATCCCGGAGAAGGTTGGCCCGCATTGCCTCGGCCGATCGGTACCAGCTGTATAGGGCTGGGAGTGCCGACCTGAGCCGATCGTACGGATCGGGAACGGTCGCCCACTGCTCAGGATCAGGCGCCGGGTTGGCGCTCCGCCACTCTGCGCTGCACGCCTTGAAAAGCGTCTCGTCGTTGGGGAAATGCCGATAGAGCGTCGCCCGGGTGACGCCGGCCCGCTCGGCAACAGCAGGCAGCCGCCGGCGGCGTACGACCGGATCCGTCAGTCACAGCGCCGATCGCCGAGCGCTTAGGCCTGTCCTTCGATCTCACCGAGGTACCCGACCTCGTTGCTCGCCACGGGTTGCGCTCGCCGCGCTAGCCGCATGCGTTCCGGTCACAGCTGCCTGCCGCATGCGAGCAGACCCCGGCACGGCAAGAATGCTGTGTATGGCGACGGAACGCTGGACCGCGTACTGGACGATGGCTCCGCGGCACGGTGTACTCCGAACAGAACCGGCTCGCGCGCCGCGAGCCGATGAGGCGCTGGTACGGACCATCTGCTCCGGCATCAGCCGCGGCACCGAGATGCTGGTGCATGCCGGGGACGTCCCTCCCGAGGTGGCGGAGTCGATGCGTGCACCTTTCCAAGCCGGAAGCTGGCCCGGCCCCGTCAAGTACGGATACCTATCCGTCGGCGTCGTGGAGACAGGCCCGGCGCAGCTACAGGATCACCGCGTGTTCTGCTTGCACCCTCACCAAGATCGTTATGTGGTGCCAGCGAGTGCCCTGACGCCGGTACCGGACGGAGTTCCGAGCGACCGTGCGGTGTTGGCCGGCACCGTCGAGACAGCTGTCAATGCGCTCTGGGATGCGGGGCCGCGGATCGGCGACCGGGTCGCGGTGCTGGGTGCCGGCATGGTGGGCGGCTGCCTCGCCGCCCTGCTGCGGAGGTTCCCCCTCGACCGGCTCCAGCTGGTTGACGTCAATCCATCACGATCTGTACTGGCCAATGCGTTAGGTGTCGACCTGGTACATCCCAATGACGCTGCCAATGACAATGATCTTGTCTTCCACTGTTCGGCCACCGAGTCAGGACTGGCCCGCGGCCTGCAATTGCTGGGGGAGGAGGCCGAGCTCATCGAGCTCTCCTGGTACGGCATGGTTCAGCCGCGGGTGCCCCTCGGTGCCGCATTCCACTCGCGGCGGCTGACGATCCGAGCCAGTCAGGTCGGCGCCGTCGCGCCTCCGAGGCGTGTCCGACGAACGACTGGTGATCGGCTCCGGCTGGCGTTGCAGCTCCTCGAGGATCCGATCTTCGACGCGTTCATCACTGGGCGCGCACCTTTCGGCGCCCTGCCCCAGACCATGGAATCGATCTTCAACGACGGCGCTGAGACACTGTGTCAGGTGATCGACTATCCGGCGGATAAGGAGTCCTGAGCGTGTTCCACCTCACCGTTCGTGATCATGTGATGATCGCCCACAGCCTGCCGCACCCGTCGTTTGGCCCAGCTCAGAATTTGCACGGCGCCACCTATGTTGTGGAGCTCACGCTCTGGCGCAATGCTCTCAGCCCAGAATCGATCGTGATCGACATCGGCGAAGCCACCGAGGTGCTCCGCAATGCGCTCAGTGATCTCAACTATCGCAATCTTGATGAACATCCCGATCTCACCGGTACCCTGACCACCACTGAAGCGGTCGCGCGGCTGATTGCGGAACGGGTCGCGGCCGTGCTCCCGGATCGGCACCTGATCAAGCTGGATGTGACCTTGCGGGAGCATCCAGACGCTTGGGCCGGTTACACGCTGACGCTGGAGTGAGATGGCGGCAGGGGGCATTTCACAGCTCGGGTTTGTGACCTGGGACCGGGACACTCCCACCGGCGGCACTGTCTACGACCAAAATCTGGTCACCGAATTGCGTGCGCTCGGGATCGCCATCCGGCTGCATCGGCTCGCCGGTCCGTGGCCGGAGACCGACCCGTCGACCCAGGCCAATCTCGCACGAGCCCTACGGGCACAGCCTGCCTGCTTGGTCGATGGGATCCTGGCCGGCACCTCCCCAGAAGTCGTTGCTGCCGCAGTCGAGGCCGGCCACGCGGTGACTTTGGTGGTGCACCTACCGATCAGCGATGAACTCGGTCTCGACCCTGCGCGCCGCGAGCGGTACGCAGCTTTGGAGGGACAAGCGGTGCGCGCCGCCTCTGGGGTGGTTTGTCCGAGCCACTGGTGTGCTGCCGAGCTGCGCCGACGGTACGGGCGCTCTGATCTTGGAGTGGCAACTCCGGGGGTGGCGCCCGCGCCGGCAGCGCGTGGCAGTCAGCATTCGGGACTCCCGAGACTGCTCACGCTCGCGTCCTTGACGCCCACCAAGGACCAGCTCACCCTGGTACGCGCTTTCGCACTGCTTACCGACCTTGCGTGGTCGGCCGACCTGGTTGGCTTCGACGTAGCCGATCCGGGTTACGCGGCACGAGTTCGTCATGAAGTTGCAGAAGCTGGATTGGCGGATCGCATCCGCGTTACCGGAGCGCTGACTGGCTCGGCTCTCGATCAACGATGGGATACCGCCGATCTGCTCGTACTCCCGTCCAGAGTCGAGACGTTTGGCCTGGTCGTCACCGAGGCGCTCGCTCGTGGCATCCCGGCGATCGTCTCCGCGGGCACCGGCGCCGTTGAGGCATTGCAGCAAGGGGCAACAGGGCCCACAGACGCCATGCCGGGTACGGCAGTGCCGCCCGGAGACCCGACAGCCCTGGCTGCTGTGCTATGGAGATGGCTCACTGAGCCGCCACTGCGGCGCGCCTGGCGGCAATCGGCGCTCGCGCGGCGCGGTAATCTGCCCGGATGGCAGCGGACCGCGGAGGCAGTGCTGAGCTATCTGGAGCGTCCGGAGCAACCCTCGTCGACCCCGACTGGCTCGCCGCCCGTGTTGCCGCCGATGACGCCGCCCGGGCCGCCACGGTTACCACGCTCCTTCCGAAGCTGAGCAGGTATCTGATCGAGGCGGCCGGGCCGGGCGGCACGGTGCAGATCATTGATCTTGGTGCCGGGACCGGTGCCAACCAGCGCTGGCTGGCACCACGGTTGCCGATTCGGCAGCGCTGGCTGCATCTTGATCACAACCCAGTGATCAGTCGATCGCTACCGCTGCCGGCCGAGACTGTGATCGTCGACGAGGGTGTTGAGGCGCTGGGCCAGCTGCTGACCAGGGCAGGCGGCGATCGGCAGTTGGTGACCTGCTCAGCACTGCTGGACGTCCTGACAACCGAGCAGATCCAGGCCGTCTGCCGCGGGGTGATCGACAACCGGGTGCCCGCTTTCTTCAGCCTCACCGTCACCGGAGGACTGAGATTCTCCCCGGCCGATGCGCATGATCAGCTCTTGCTGGCAGCCTTCAATGATCATCAACGTCGGGCCGGCCGGGCCGGACCGGAGGCCACAACGCTGACCGTCAACCTGCTGCGCGCTGCAGAGTTCGCCGTAACAACTCAGGAAACTCCGTGGCGGCTGACCGCCGAGAGCGGCCACGCGTTTATTGATCAAATGCTTGAGGAGAGGCTGGCCGCGGCCGTTGCCCAAGACCCTGCGCTTACCCGGACCGCCACGGCTTGGTTGGGGCTACGACGTTCCCAGCTGGCTGCTGGGCTGCTGCGGCTCGAGCTCGACCACTGCGACATTCTCGGCTTGCCGGGAGGACGCTAGGTCGTCTCGGGTTGCAGCGAAGTCGAACACTGTGCAGATGTCCTGGCCCAGACTGAAACGCTGTACGGACGCTGTCAGGGCATCCGCCACGAAGTCGCTGCCAGCGAACCGTAGGCCGGGGACACCATCTCCGACAAGGATCGGAGCGGTCGTCAGGTAGAGCCGGTCGAGAACACCCGCGGAGAGGAAATCGGAGACGGTACGACCGCCACCCTCGACCAGGACCCGACCCAGGCCGCGCTCCCGCAGCATCTCCAGCAGGTCCGAGGGCGGAATCCGGCCAGCCGTCATCGGGAGCGAAACAAGATCAACATGCGGTGCCAGGGTGGTGGCAGGACGGTATTCCGTGGCCACACACCACAGGGTCCTGGCACTTCCATCGGTGAGCACCCGAGCATCCCGAGGGATCCGTGCCCGCGGATCGATGATCACCCGAACGGGCGAGGGCCCGGAGACGGCTCGGGTGGTGAGCTGTGGATTGTCGGCGACGACGGTCTGGGCACCGACGACCACGGCGTCCACCAGGGCACGTAGCCGGTGCAGGTGCTCTCGGTCCTCTTCCCCGGAGACGTAGTTGGCGTCGCCGGTGCGGGAGGCGATGAATCCGTCGCTGCTCTGCGCCAGCTGAGCGATGGTGATTACGCGGCCCGTGGCTACCAACGGCCCGTACCGATCCAGCAGCACCGCTTCCGACCCAGCGACTGTCCGCTGAGGCACCCGGCCGTGCAACAGTTCGTTCCACACGTCGGGCAAGTCGTGGCCGTTGTCGTGACCCATCCGGTTGCGCTTGGTGGCCAGATAGCGGGCGTTCTCGGCGTGCTCAGTCACCGCCAACGGAAGCCTCGCCGTCACCTCGATACCGAGATCGCTCAGCTTGGCGCTCTTGGCTGGATTCGCTGACAGCAGCCGGATTCGGCGCAGACCGAGATCGCGAAGGATGGCCGCGGCCGCACCGTAGTCCCGCGCGTCGACCGGCAACCCGAGTTGCAGATTCGCATCTACGGTGTCGAGGCCGGTGTCCTGCAGGGCGTACGCGTGCAGCTTGGCATGCAGGCCGATGCCTCGGCCCTCGTGGCCACGGAGGTAAATCACGGCGCCGAGTCCTTCTTGGCTGATCGCGCGCATTGCGGCGTCCAATTGCTCGCCACAATCGCAGCGCCACGACCCCAAGGCGTCGCCAGTGAGGCATTCCGAGTGAACCCGAACCAGCGGAACGTGGCCGTTGTCCGTCACGCCCTCGAGATCCCCCAACACCAGTGCCAGGTGCTCTTTGGTCGACTCAACGGCGTACCCGTGGAGCCGAAAGGTCCCATGAGCGGTCGGCAGCACCGTCGACACGACTCTGTGTGCCTGCTGCGGTTCGGTCATCATGCCAGCCTTACGTCAGGGAGCAAACCCCCAATAGACGCCGTGTTGGCCGGCATCGTTCGCTCGCATCAATTACTTCGTCCTGGCATCAGCAGCGGATGACGCCGAAACCACGTAGCTGAGGCTCGGGCGTCCAGACCAGTCAACTAATGCTCGGTGTCGCTATACCCGCGAGCGATAGCGCGAAGCACTCGCTCCCGCAACCGAGTTGTCAGAATTTCACCACCCTATGTGGTGCTGAAATTCTGACAAAGTCGGCGCGAGCTGCCGAGCGCTACGGGAATCCACCCATCGGGCGCTTCTTGAGAATGGGTGTCTGGCCCGACGTGCGAAGCGCCCTGCACTTCATAACGTCTTGCGCATGTCAAGCGTGGCGGTACTCGCGGGATCGGTCTCGACACTTCTCTTCGCCGCGAGCACGTTGCCTATGTTGATCAAGGCGGCACGCAGCAAGGAGCTGAGCTCCTACAGCCGAGGAAACCTCGTGCTGGCCAATGTCGGCAATGCGGTGCACACGATTTACGTGCTGCAGTTGCCGCCCGGCCCGATTTGGGCACTCCACGCCTTCTACGTCGTCGCATCGGGGCTGATGCTCACCTGGCATCTGCGTTACGCCAGCCGCTTACGCCGTTCCGACGACGTCCCCTATCCCACCGGAGGTTTCCATGACGATCGACCACATCGAGACAGCGATCATCGGGGCGGGCCAGGCCGGCCTCGCGACCGCGTATCACCTGCAGCGGCGTGGCCGGCCTTGCCTGATTGTTGATAGCAACGCCCGGGTCGGTGACAACTGGCACTGCCATTGGGATTCGCTGCGCCTGTACTCTCCGGCCGGATCCGACGGCCTGCCAGGCCTACCATTCCCTGGCTCACGATGGTCTTATCCGACCAAGGACCAGGTCGCGGACTATCTCGCCAGCTACGCCGAACGATTCGAGCTTCCAGTGCGCACCTGCGCTCATGTTGAGCAGGTCCAAGCGAGCAACGGAAAGTATCTGCTCCGGCTCGGCGCTGAGCAGCTTGTCGCGGACAATGTCGTCGTTGCGACCGGGACCTTCGGCCGCACGCCGAGCATCCCGGAGTTTGCCCTCGACCTCGATCCGTCGATTCGGCAGTTGCATTCCAGTGAGTACCGTCGACCGACGCAGCTCAAGCCCGGCCCAGTGCTCGTGGTGGGCGCGTCGCACTCCGGCACCGACATTGCATACGAGGTAGCTGCCACCCACCCGACGATCTTGGCCGGGCGGGATCCCGGGCAGCTGCCGGTACGGCTGGACCACTGGAGCGCTCGCCTGTTCTGGCCTGTTTTCCTGTTTCTGGGTAGGCATGTGATCACCCGGCGTACGCCCATCGGTCGCCACGCCATGGAGGAGATCCGCTTCCACGGCGGACCCATGCTGCGAGTGAAGCGCGCAGATCTCCAGGCGCGCGGGGTGGATCGGGTGCTGAACCGGGTGACCGGCATTGCCGACGGACGACCAGTCCTCGACAACGACCGGATCGTCGAAGTAGCAAACGTGGTTTGGTGTACTGGCTTCCGTCAGGTGTTCGACTGGATCGACCTGCCGATCTTCGACGACAACGGCTGGCCGCGGGAAATACGCGGCGTTGTGGCAGAAGCTCCCGGACTCTTCTTCTGCGGCTTGGCCTTCCAGTATGCCTTCAGCTCCATGCTGTTGCCGGGTGTTGGCAGAGATGCCGAGTACGTCGCAAGGCGGATCGACGCACGAGTCGGCAGGTCCCGGGCTCTCGCGGCGGTGGGCTAGTCACGCGTAACCTCTCTGAGCGGGAGGCTGCATGGGTGCCGGGCGAGACAAGACCGTCGACGAGCTGCTACAGGCTCGGGAGGCCTACGAGCGCCGTGACTGGGCGCTGGCACTGGACCGGCTGCGCGGCGTGGGCAACCTAGGCCCGGAGGACACCCTCGCCCTGGCGACCGCTGCCTACCTCGTGGGTGACGTCGATGAGGCGGTGCGTGCCCTGCAATCCGGGTACCAGGACATGATCAAGCACGGTGACGACCTGGGAGCCGTCCGCTTCGCCTTCTGGCTCGGTTTGATCTTGAACGTGCGAGGGGAGACAGCGGTCGGGGGCGGCTGGGTCGCTCGAGGGAGACGAATCCTGGAGGGTCAACCGCCCGACATCGTCGAACGCGGGTACCTGCTTCCTCACGAGTTCTTCCAGTACCTCGCTCGGGGAGATTTCGCCAGGGCAGGCGAGACGGCTGCTCATATCGTCGAGACGGGTCGCCGCTTCTCCGAACCCGACCTGGTCGCTCAAGGTTTGATGATGCAGGGCAGGATCATGATCTACTCCGGTCGGGTCCCGGAAGGGCTTGCCCTACTCGACGAGGCAATGGTCGGGATCTCGGCGGGAGAGGTCTCGCCCATCATCGCCGGAATGGTCTACTGCTCCATGATCGAGGCCTGTCAGGAGATCTCCGACTTTTCGCGAGCGGCGTCGTGGACCAGTGCCTTGACCCGATGGTGCGAGGCGCAGCCCGGCCTGGTTCCCTATACCGGTCAGTGCTCGCTGCATCGTGGCCAGATCATGCGGTTGCGCGGTGCTTACGATGACGCTCTCGCTGAGTTTTTGCTCGCCCAGCAGCGCTATCAGGTGGAGGGTACGGCTACAGCGGCCGCCCTGGCACTGACTGAGCAGGGCGACGTGCTCCGGATCTGCGGGAAGTTCGATGAGGCGGAGTCTGCCTACGGCAAGGCAGCTGAGCTGGGCTATGAGCCACAGCCTGGGCTCGTGCTGACATGGACGCTCCGGGGCCGCAGCGCAGCCTCAGTTTCTGCGGTACGCCGCTTGCTGGCGGAGGCGCGGACACCCGTTCATCGGTCACGGCTGCTGCCCGCTGCTGTCGAGGTCATGGTTGCGGCGCAACTTCCTGACGAGGCGCGTGAGTACGCTGACGAACTGTCCGCGATTGCAGCAGCGTTCGGCAACTCCGCCCTTCAGGCTATGTCGGCGTACGCGACAGCCTGCGTTGAGTTGATCACTGATCATGATCAAGAAGCGCTCGCAGACGCGCGCGAGTCATGTCGGCTGTGGAACGAGGTCGGTTCGCCGTACGAAACTGCCCGGGCGCGAGTTCTGATTGGGCGGGCACTGCGCAACCTCGGTGATCAAGATTCCGCTGCGGCGGAACTCGGCGTTGCCCGCCGAGCGTTTGTTGATCTTGGCGCCGCACCGGCAGTTCAGGAGATCGACAGAATGCTCCGACGCACGCTCCCAGGAGGTCTTACCGAGCGGGAAGCGGAGGTGCTGAGACTGGTGGCGGCGGGCCGTAGTAACCACGACATTGCCAGCGTCTTGGTGTTGAGCCCGAAGACAGTCGAACGACATCTGAGCAACATCTTCGTCAAGCTGGAGGTGTCGTCTCGGACAGCCGCAGCGGCCTACGCCCATGAGCACGGGTTGATGGCTTAGCCGCGTGTAGTTGTGCGCCCTTCGACAGGCACATAGCGCTTGATCAGTCGACCGTCCAGGGCTCTCGCCAGCCGCCGGCACCAGCGATCAGGTCGTTGGCGGCGGCAGGTCCCCACGAGCCAGGCTGGTAACCCTGCACGTCAGGTGGCGCGTCAAGCAGCGGCTGCATGATGCGCCAGGTCTCTTCCACGCTGTCCTGGCGCATGAACCGGTTGGTCTCGCCGACCATGGCAGCGTGCAGTAACACCTCGTAGGGCGTGGCACCTTCGCCACCTTCCGTCGCGAACGTCATGTCCAAGGTGATCGCCTCGGGGCTCATGCTTGTCGCGCGACGAGCATCGAGCATGAACCGGACGCCCGTAGCGGGGTCCATCCTCACCACGAGCTGATCCGGCTCAGCCAACCGATCTCCCCACAAGCCAAAGCCCAGTCGGGGCGGCTCTTTGAACACGAGTCGCAGCTCCGTCTGGGTGACGGGCAAGCATTTCCCCGCGCGAAGGAAGAACGGCACGCCGGACCACCGCCAGTTGTCGATCTCCAATCGGAGCGCTGCGAAAGTCTCGGTCGTAGAGTCGGCGGCGACGCCGTCGATCGTGCGATAACCGTCGTACTGACCTCGGACATAGTGAGCTGGATCGGCTGCCGGCATGGCCTTGAACAGGGCCACCCTGCAGGAGTTCAGCGTCTCCGGATCGCCGCCCGCCGGCGGCTCCATCGCTGCTGCGGCGATCACTTGCATGAGGTGGTTCGCAACGACGTCACGAAGGGCGCCAACCGGGTCGTAGAAGTGGCCGCGATCTTCGACTCCGAAGCTTTCGGCCATGGTGATCTGCACGCAGCTGACGTAGTTCCGATTCCAGACCGGCTCGAGCATCGTGTTGGCGAATCGCAGGTACAGGATCTCCTCGAAGCCCATCTTTCCGAGGTAGTGATCGATCCGGAGCAGTTGCGATTCGTCCACGTATTGATGCAGGTCGGCTGCAAGTGCGCGTGCTGAAGCGAGATCATGCCCGAAAGGTTTCTCTACGACGACGCGGCCGCTCCTGATCAGATCTGCCTGAGACAAGCCCTTGACGGTCGTCGCGAACAGGAACGGCGGGATCTCCAGATAGAACACCGGGCACTCCGCGTCCTTGATCGTTTCGCCGACCCGCTTGTAGGTGTCGGGATCAGCAAAGTCGCCGGACACGTAGGAGAGTCGCGCCGTGAATCGCTCGAAGATCGTCTCGTCAAGCTGCTCGCCAGTCCCGGTGATCGATTCGCGGGCACGCTGCACGAGTTGATCAATTGTCCAGTCGCTGGACGCCACGCCGACGATGGGGCATTGCAGCAGCCCTCGTTTCTCCAGCCGATACAGCGATCGGAACGTCATGACCTTTGCCAAGTCACCCGTAATGCCGAAGATCACAAAGATGTCGGCCTGTTGCTGTCCCGACCGCGATGTAGAGCTGCGTCCCACCATGCCGACCTCCTGAACCCTCCTAGGCGAGCGTGTGCTCGTCAAACCCGAGTCTGAACTGGAGCTGGGTCGAACTGGGGTTGTTCGCCCTCGTCGTCATCTCCCCAGTCAATGCGGCCTACATCTGCTGCATCGACCATGGCTGTCGCACGATTCTTGCTGAAGTAATCCCAGCCCCACGCCATGAATGCGTCGAGCTTGTTGCGTACGCCGCTGAGCAGCATGGCGTGCACGCCGAGCCAGGCGGCAAAAGCCACCGGTCCATCGACCTCGTGCCGATGCGCTCCCATTTCCGCGACAGCGGCGTTCCGGCCGATCATCGCCATAATGCCTTTGTCTTTGTAGTGGAACGGCTTGCGTTGCTTGCCGGCCATCTCGTCAAGGATGTTTCGGGCCGCCCAGGCTCCTGATTGCTGAGCGACAGAGCCCAGCTGCGGCAGAATCTGTCCGTCAGCGCCGGCAATGTTGGCTGCGTCTCCCAGCACGTAGACCTGCGGGTAGTTGGCTACCGTGAGGTCTGGTTCGACGTCAATCCGACCGCCGTGACCCTCGGGCAGGCCGGCTGCGGTGACGACCTCAACAGGCTTCTCACCTCCGCCCCAGACCACGGTATGGGTCAGGATCGTGTCGCCGTCGGTCAGCATGACCCGATCGGGGAACACCTCTTTGACGCCGACGCCAAGATGCAGTGTCACACCGTCCTCTTCCAGCTTTTTCGCAGCGTAGGCATGGGCCTTGTCCGAGAACGGTGCCAGCAGCACCTTCCCATGATCGACAAGGTGGACCTGGGCCCGGGCCGTCAGCGGCTTGTAGTGCTCCGGAACCACGTCTCGAAGGGCTTCGGCGAGGGCGCCGGCCGTCTCGACGCCGGTCGGCCCACCGCCGACGATCACGAAGTTCACCGAACCCTTCTCGATCAGCTCTGGGCGTTCGATGGTCGCATCCAGCACCTCGAGAATGCGGGAACGCAGTCGCACAGCATCGTTCACCGAGTAAAGCGGCAACGAGTGCTCAGCCGCTCCCGGGGTACCGAAGAAGTTCGCTTGCGCACCAGGTGCCAGGACGAGGTAATCCCCGGTGATGACTGATCCCAACTCTGTGGTGACTGAGCGAGCATCCGCGTCGATCGACGTGACGCCGGTGTGCCGGACCTCAACGCAGGTGTTCTGCCGGAATATGGGGCGTAACGGCCGGGCGATGTCATAGGCAGCCAGCTGGGCTGTCGCCACTTGATACAGCATCGGCTGAAACTGGTGGTAGTTATTGCGGTCCAGCAAGATGACCTCGACGTCCTGCTTGGCGAGCTCCTGGGCGCAGGCAACCCCAGCAAATCCACCTCCCACAATGAGCACCGTCGTTGTGTCACTCATGCGTCATCGCCTCTCTCAAAACGCCTTCGGCACGGTTGGCAGGTCGTTAGCTATCGTCCAACCGGCGGCGTCAACTGGGCATCACCCCGCGCGGGTGATGCCTGGAATCGGCGGATCGGACAGGCTCGGAATGTTCCAGATCGTCTGCTGCTGGCGACGTCTCCAACCGAAGGATCAGCGTCAGAAGTGACTACGACACTCAGCGTCCTGACGGGCATGGTCTTCGTCACCCCCGTGCCATGGGCGCGAGCGCAGATGGCTTTCACTCTAGGGTTTCACATCATCTTGGTGCCGCTCGGAGTCTCCTGGGCCTTCATGACATTGATCGCCAACTATCGAGGTTTACGGCACAACGACCGAAGCGCCTTGATCCTGGCCCAGCGCTGGTCGAAGTTCATGGCCGTCACCTTCGCCGTCGGCGCCGTGACCGGTACGGTACTGACCTTCGAATTCGGACTGCTCTGGCCCCGCTTCATGGGCCAATGGGGGGAGGCATTCGGCGTACCGTTCGGCTTCGAGGGCCTGTTCTTCTTCACTGAAGCGATCTTCATCGCGATCTACATTTTCGGGTGGCGACGGCTAAGGCCATGGACGCATTTCTGGACGGGCGTACCTGTCGTCATCGCCGGAATCTTCGGCAGCATCTCAGTGGTTGCCGCTAACGCCTGGATGAACGCGCCGAGCGGATTCGTCCTCGACTCAAATGGCAACGTAGTCGACGTCGATCCGATCCAGGTGATCTTCAACCCATCCATGCCCTGGCAGGCGGCGCACATGCTGGTTGCGGCGTACCTGGTCGGCGGCTTCTTGGTTGCCTCGGTGTACGCCGTGGGCATGCTGAGAGGTCGGCGGGATCGCTATCACTACCTTGGCTTCGTCATCGCTTTCACCGTCGGCGCTGTCGCCACGCCTATTCAATTGGGCATCGGCGATGGACTCGCTCGTTGGGTGTATCAAAATCAGCCGGTCAAATTCGCAGCACTCGAGCTGCTCCCCAATACCGAGAGCGACGCCCCCGAGACTCTGTTGGGTCATCTCAACGACAACTACACCGTCAGCGGCGGCCTCCCCATCCCTGGTTTGGCCTCCTGGCTGTCTGACCCCAGTACCGGCAAGAACACGGTCGTCCAGGGCCTGACGTCAGTGCCGCCAGACCAACGACCGACCGTCCGACAGGTCAACATCGTGCATTTGTGCTGGGACATCATGGTCGGTCTCGGAACAGCCTTGTTCCTCCTAGCAGTCTGGTATGCGGTGTCGTGGATCTTCCGACGCCGCATGCCGCAGACCAAGTGGTTCCTGCGGGCCGCGGTAGTGGCCGGCCCCGCCGCGGTGCTCGCCATGGAGGCGGGCTGGGTCGTAACCGAAGTCGGCCGCCAGCCGTGGATCGTCTATGGGCACATGAGAGTCGAGGACGCGGTCACCGCCAATCCAGGTGTGTGGATCACCTTCTTCGCGGTCGTGATCTTGTACGCACTGGTCGGCACGACGACGATTCTTGTCTTACGTGGCATGGGCAAAAGGTTCCGAGCCACCCAGGGCTTCACCGATCAGGACACCCCGTACGGTCCGAGCGCGCTGACTGAAGCCTCCATTGAGGAGCCCGCGAAGGCGGAGGAGACAGTCGGGTGAGCACGGCCGTCGCCGTTGTGCTGCTGCTGGCCGTTGTCGCGTACGCGATCTTCGGCGGTGCCGACTTCGGTGCCGGATTCTGGGACCTGACTGCCGGCGGCCCCGAGCAAGGTGCGCATCCGCGCCACACGATCGAGCATTCCATCGGGCCGGTGTGGGAAGCCAACCACGTCTGGTTGATCTTCATCTTCGTGATCTTGTGGACATCCTTCCCGGAGGCGTACGCGTCGATCACGCTGACCCTCTTTGTGCCTCTGACCATCGCAGCCCTGGGGATTGTGCTGCGCGGCGCGAGTTTCGCGTTCCGGAAGGCGGTCGTGCAACTGCGACATCGGCGGCTGTTCGGTGCCTTGTTCGCCCTCGCCTCGGTCTTGGTGCCCTATTGCATGGGAGCCGTGGCAGGTGGGATCGCGTCGGGCCGAGTACCGGCTGGTGGCCAAGCTGGAGATCCGGTGCACAGCTGGATCAACCCGACATCCATCCTTGGCGGCATCATGGCCGTAGCCGCGGCGGCGTACCTTGCCGCGGTCTATCTGGTGTGGGACGCTCGGCGGCTCAGCGACAACGAGATGACCGAGTACTTCCGCCGCAGGGCCATCATTGCGGCCGGTGTGGTTGGCGTCCTCGGCGTCATTGGCATCTTCGTGCTCCGCGCTGACGCGTCTTACCTCTTTCAGGGCCTGACGTCGCGGGCACTACCACTGGTGATACTCGGCACCTTGTGTGGAGTTGCCGCGCTGGTGCTCCTGCTGCGCGATGCACCGCGAGGCGCTCGACTGCTTGCCGTCGTCGCGGTCGCCAGCGTGATCATCGGCTGGGCCGTCGCCCAATGGCCTTACATACTGCCGCAGACACTGACATTCTCAGCGGCGGCGTCGCCAACCGGCACGCTCACTGCTGTGTTGATCGTCGTTGTGCTAGCAGTACTGATCGTAGGGCCAGGCTTCATCCTGCTGTACGTTCTTGATCAGCGGGGACTGCTTCCGGAAGAAGGCGCTGAGGAGACGCCGGCCGTTTGATCAGCCGCTGATCACCTCAGGTCGGTCCGCTCAATGGAGTCTCCGCGTGCCACAAGGATCGTTGCGACCATCTCCGGCGGGAATAGGCCATGCTCGACGACACCGACCGTGGAAGACAGCCGTTGCGCCAGCACAGCCGGGTCGCCGACGGGCCCCTCATAGTCGACGATCACGCCTCCATCCGGGCTGACTGGAACATCGCGGAGAGTGACCGAGCCGATGCGTCGCATAGTCGCGAGCAGTCCGAAGGACATCAGCTCGAGAGGAATAGGAGCGCGCAGCACCTCGACGGTTTTTGACGAATCTGCGATGACAACGAATCGGTCGGCGGCGGCCT
>Ga0105243_10001729_pt1 | contig 18809 bp, 15 predicted proteins | sample KBSM34metaG_FD_81525 | JGI IMG/M metagenome (GOLD analysis project Ga0105243, IMG submission 81525) | Miscanthus rhizosphere microbial communities from Kellogg Biological Station, Michigan, USA - KBS M3-4 metaG | ecosystem: Host-associated > Plants > Roots > Rhizosphere > Soil | place... | reverse complement strand
TTGCCGCAATGGCCATGGCATCGCATGGCCGGTTCTTTTTGCGTCTCAGCGCGGCCACGGATTTCGTGCGCCGCGGTTGAGCCGCCCCCGTTTAACCCTCAGGCGCGGTAGAGCCGGCGGTACACGCCACGCTCGCGCGTCGTTTCGGTCATCTGGTCATGGACACGCTTGGCGTCTTCGCTGGTGAAGGCCGCGATCCGCGCCGCCCATTTCTCCCGCTTCACCGGGATGCATTGCGCCACCGGCGTGCCGCGCGGCAGCACACCGTTGAAATTCATGTCGTGCCAGTGCGCCGGAAAATGGATCCAGTTGTCGTGGTATCGATCGCAATCCACCAGCCCGGACAAGGTGGTGAAGGGCAAGTCGAAGCGGTTGACCGGATGGGTGAAAAACAGGGCGTATCCTTCCGGCGCCTGGATGGTCCAGAGATTGTGAAACTTGATCAGAAAACGGTCGCCATCGAACAGCGGCGTGCCGGCCACCTGGCTGGATTCATGGAAACCGACGGGCGAGCGCATGAACCCGACCGCCCCGCCGGCAGGCAGGTCGTTGTCCCAGGTGAATTCGCCATTCTCCACCTTGAGATCGCAGATCAGCGGCAGCAGGAATCCCGACGTCATCGCATCCAAGAAAGGCGGGCAGCGCTTGACCGTGGGGGTTTCCTGCTGGTTCAGCGCATTGAAGGCCTGTGCCGGCATCGCTTTCAGCCAGTCCGGCAGCGCCAGGGCCGCAGGCACCGGCGGCGGGATCAGGCCTTCCAATTCCGCCGGGCAGCGAAACGTGAGTGTCATCTCGTCATTCTGGCTCATAACCGTGCCGTTTCCGGGAAGGTGAACAGAATCCATAGCCGATGCACTGACGAACCGTCAAAATCGCAGGCCTGGTGCTGATGGCATGTCCGGCCTCCCCGGAGCATGGTATCTTCTGCTGGTTCACCCGGATAAAACCGATAAGGTTGGGGGGAGCATGACGCAGGAAGCGGGACAAGGTTGCATAAGCGGCCCTGCAAAAAAATGAAATCGCCTACCGCATGGAACAGGGAATTGCGGGGCATTGATGTGCCTCGGCAGATTGAGATTCCCACCACCGAACGCTAACGTTCGAGCACCAGGACGGGAAAGCGGGATGGCGGTAGCAGGCGAAATTACAGCCCCGACACGCGAGATGGTGCGCCTGCCGGGTGGCGTATTTCGCATGGGCTGTGATCACTTCTATCCTGAAGAGCGTCCTGAACGGCGCATCCGCCTCTCCGCCTTTCAGATCGATAGATATCCGGTGACGAACCGGGACTTCGCCTGCTTCGTGGAATCGACGGGCTACCGCACGGTTGCCGAAATTCCCCCCGATCCTGCCGACTATCCCGGCCTGCACCCGGACATGGTGGGCGCGGGTTCGCTTGTTTTCGAACGAGCGCCGGGGCCAGTGCCGCTGGATAATCCGGCGCGCTGGTGGTCTTTCAGCCCTGGGGCCGATTGGCGCCACCCCACCGGCGCGGCCAGCGCAATCGATGACTTGATGGATCATCCCGTGGTTCATATCGCTCATGCCGACGCCCAGGCCTATGCGCGCTGGGCCGGCAAAAGCCTGCCCACGGAAGCAGAATGGGAATATGCGGCGCGCGGCGGCATGGAAGGCGCGGACTATGCCTGGGGAGAAGAACTGAACCCCCGCGGCGCCATCATGGCGAACTATTGGCGCGGCACTTTTCCCTACAGCAACCTGCGCGATGATGGCGGTTACAGGACGACGCCGGTGGCGGCCTTTCCAGCCAATGGCTACGGCCTGCACGACATGATCGGCAATGTCTGGGAATGGACAGACGATTGGTGGTCCGAAGCGGTCCATCCTGCCAGCCCCTGTTGTGTGGCCGAAGATCCAAGGGGCGGCAGCCTGGCCGCGAGCCTGGATCCTGAAATGCCGAACATTGCGATCGGCCGGAAAGTCATCAAGGGTGGATCGCATTTGTGCGCGCCGAACTATTGCCAGCGCTACCGGCCTGCGGCACGCGCACCGCAAATGATCGATAGCACCACAAGCCATATCGGTTTTCGCTGCGTGCTGCGCAGCAAGCATGACGGGTGATAGTTGCCAGGACGGGAAAGGGATAAGCCATGGATTTTAATCGCAGGACGATTCTGGGCGCGACCGCCGCCGCAGCTTCCATCTCCGCGGTCGGCGTAAACGCCCAGACCAAGCCCAGGCCCAATATCCTCGTCATCCTGGCAGACGACCAGGGATATTCGGATTGGGGTTGCTTCGGCAGCGAAATCCCGACGCCCAATATCGATGCCTTGGCCGCCGGCGGACTCAGCTTCACGAATTTTTTTGTGACGCCGCGTTGCAGTCCCTCAAGGGCAGCACTCCTGACGGGGACCTGGCCTCACCAAGCGGGCATGGGACATTTGTCGCAGATCACCATCCCAGGATCGCAGGGCATCGCAGGCAAATTGCTGGATCGTGTCGTGACGTTCGCCGAATTGCTCAAAGAGCAAGGATATTTCACGGCCATGGCCGGCAAATGGCACCTGGGCATAGAGAGTGGAACCGGGCCCGACATACGAGGCTTTGATCGTTCCCTCGCCTCGCCCCAGGGCAGGGTATATTTTCCCGACCAGAAAGGCGGGCAAGTTTCCAACCAACAGATATTCCTGGACGGCAAGCAGTATGACATCTCCGATCCTGCCATCGGTCCCGGCGAATGGTATTCGACCGATCTGTTCGTCGATTACAGCATCAAGTACGTTCGGGAAGCACGTGCGCAGAAGAAGCCGTTCGTCCTCTATCTGCCCTTTGTCGCCGCGCATAATCCCCTGATGGCACCCGCGGAGGACATTGCCCGCTTCAAGGGGAAATATATGGCCGGCTGGGACGTGCTGCGTGAAGCACGTTTCGAACGGCAGAAGAAACTGGGCATCCTGGCGGCGGATCAACGGCTGCCGCCGCGCGAACCGAACACGTATAATTGGGAAAAGCTTACCCCCAAGCAGCGGGACGAATTCGACACGATGATGGCGGTCTATGCCGCCATAATTTCGCACATGGACAGGGCTATCGGCCGGCTGATGGCGGAGCTCAAATCGCTCGGCCTTCTCGACGATACGCTGGTGATGCTCACCTCCGACAACGGCGCCAATGCCGAGACGGGCCCCGACGGCATCCTGACGGGCGATCATCCAGGCGATCCCACATCATCGGTCGCCGCGGGCATGGAGTGGTCGACCCTGTCCAATACGCCGTTCCGCTACTTCAAGCATTTCGCCGGCGAAGGCGGCATCTCCAATCCCCTGATCGTGAGTTGGCCCAGGGGCATCGATCGATCTCTCAACGGCACCCACGTCAAGGGCATGAGCCACTTGGTGGACGTCATGGCGACCTTGCTGGAGGTGACGGGCACGCAATATCCAAAAACTTTCAAGGGGCATGAATTAATTCCACTGCAGGGCCGCAGCTTTGCATCGACCTTCCGTGGGAATGCCCTGCCTCCACGTTCTGCTCCGCTCTATTTTGAGCATGAAGGTCATCGCGCGATCCGAACGGAACAGTGGAAGCTGGTGCAGAACTGGGGCCAGCCCTGGGCCCTCTATGACGTGACCACTGACCGAAGCGAAACCAACGATTTAATCAATGTGAAGCCGCAACAGGCCTTTGACATGGCGGCCCAATGGAATAACTGGGCCGCTGCGACCTTCGTGGATCCCTGGTCGGTCGCTTACAACCAACGGGTTTTCGGCCGCACGCAGCGACGGCAAAATTGGGGTGAGGACCAGACGCCAAAGATTCCCGAGGCCATCGACACCGTGCTGAAATGGTGATGCGCCTTCGTCTGGCCTCCGCAGCCACGTTGGATGAAGGTCTTTCTCCCTAACTTTTAGCGGGCGAGAAAGCCAGCCACGAAATCCCTATCAGCCTTGGCGCGGTACAGGAGAATGAACAGCACCGCACAGATCAAGGTAATGCCGGCAGCGATCAGGATGGCCGGAGTGAAGGAATGAAAGTGCTGGAAAACCACGCCCATCAAAATCGGCGAACCGACGCCGCCGACATTGCCGACAAAGTTGACGAAACCGGCGGCGAAGCCTGCCCCTTTGCGGCCTGATATCTCCGCCGGTATCGACCACATCGGTCCCAGGATCGACATCACGAATGCATAGCCCAGCGACATGGCGGTTACCGATGCATAGAGGTTCGAGACGTTCACCGCCACGACCAGCGCGGCGCTGCCAATCAGCAGCCCGCCGACTATGACCATCCGGCGCGCCGAGCCGGAATCCATGCCGCCATCGGTCAGCGCGCGCACCAGCCGGCCGGCGCCAAGCACGGTGAATAGGGCGAATATATAGGGCTCCATCGCCATGATGCCCATCTGTTTCAGCGACATGTGATACTGATCGGTGAGATAGGTCGGATACCAGGTGAGGAACAGAAAGTTGATGAAGTCCAGGCCGAAGTTCGCCATGCCGACCGCCCAAAGCGATGGGCGGCTCAGCAACATCGGAATGTATCCCTTGGGCAAGGGGGAATCGTCTTCGGCAATCTGATCGTGGCGAATCCAGGCCAGCTCCTCCGGCGAGACACGTGGATCATCGGCGGGATCATCCTTTGTATAGATATAGAAAAGCGTTCCCAGTATTCCGGCGACAAGACCGGTGACAATAAAAGCAGCCTTCCACCCCCAGAACGCGATGATGAAGGCGACAATGGGCGGCGCCACAGCCGCGCCGATGACCAATCCAAGATTCATAAGCGACATCGCCTGTGCATATTCGATCCGGGGGAACCACCGGCTCATCAGGACGGACGCAGCCGGCCAGGTGACAGCCTCGGCAAGGCCAAACGGAATACGAAAGAGAACCAATGCAACGAAGGATGTCGCCAATGTCGTCAAGGCCAGCAGGATACACCACAGCCACAGGGCGATGAGGTATGTCAGTCGTGGGCGCAGCCAAGCCGATACCAGTCCGGCGGGAATCTGGGCAATCGCGTAGGACCAGGAAAAAGCACTTAGGACCAATCCGAGTTGCGTTGGGGAAAGTTGCAGCTCCTCACGGAGCACTGGAGCGGCCACGGATAGATTTGTTCTGTCCAAATAACTGACCGTCGCGATCAGAAAGACCGCAAACATGACATGCCAGCGGACACGGGTCCGGACTGCGTTCATTGTGGCTTCCCCCTAAAACTTACCTGTCGGTTGTTCCGGATTATATGACCGCGCTATTCCGAGGCCGCAAGATTGCTAACGCGCATGCACGGCAGGCGTCAGGGCGCGTTGGCCACTTCCGCCATCTTGTCCACCGCCAACTGGAAGCTTTTCTGACGGGCTTCGCGCGCCGCAGCCTGGGCCGCGGCATCACCCACCGGAGTCTGATTCCAAATCAGGGTGTAGACGATCCTGGAATGGGTCGCGTCCACGGGCTCAACCCCCATGGTGCCGTGATAGAAGATCGGCGTGTAAGGCTGGGCATAAGTGTAGGACAAGGGCGTACGCGCCACCGCCATTTCCACCGTCGGTGTGGTACCGACCAGTACGGTACGCACTGAGCCCACCTCGCCCATGCCCGAATTGATGGTGCAGCCCTTGAGGCGGTCCAGGAAGCGGAGGATGCCGCACCAGTCATGGCCGCCGATGCGTTCCCAGGTTATCGCGGCCGGCTTATTGGTATTGGCGGTAAGAGTCAGGATGGTCCAATCCGCAGGCTGCGGGGTCTGGGCTTGGGCCAAACTCGCGTTGAGTGCGACCAGTGCCGCGGCCGCGAAAATCTTCTTCATTGTTCTGCCTCCCGGTCTAGTAATGCCAATCACAGATGTCGGTCAAACTTCAGTCTACCAGTTGGTGAAAGATCCATCAGGCCGATGGTTGAGCAGCATGCCGGCGCGATAGGTCGCGTATTCGCCGACCTGCTTCAGCTTGCTGACATCCACCTCCACCCCAAGGCCCGGCCTTTCGTTGGGCCACAGCTTGCCGTTCTTGAAATCATAGACCTTGGGCAAGTGGGGCCAAGTGCGGGTGCCGTCGCCCAACATTTCCATCAGGGCGGGAACCGATGTCGCGGTCAGGCAGTTGACCAGCGCGGCTTCCGCAATCGGCCCGGTGAAATGCGGGATCATGCCGACATAATGGGTCTCGGCCAGGGCCAAGATCTTGATGAATTCGCTGATGCCGCCCACATTGGGCAGGGTGACGCGGGCGTAGTCGATCAGCTGCCGCTCGATCAGCTTGTTGACATCCCATTTGTAGCCGAACTGCTCGCCTACCGCGATCGGCAGTTTGGTACGCTGGCGCATCACCTCATAGGTGTCCACATTTTCGCTGCGGATCAGATCCTCGCAGAAATAGGGCGCCAGCTGGGCATCTTCGATCATCTGGCACAGCCGCATGGCGTCGGGTGGGTCCAGCTCGGTGTGGAAATCCAGCGCCCAGCCGCCGTCGCCGGCTGCCTTCTGCATGGCGGCGCAGTCCTCGAACATGCGCCGCACAAGGGCGAAACGCTCCACCTCGCGCCCGCCGCCGATATCGGTGGCGCTGCGATAGACGCGGAATCCCGCTTCGCGGCATGCCCGCGCCGTATCCGCGATGCCGGCGTTGGGCTGCGGCCTGGGATAGGCGGTGGCGTAAAGCTCGACATAATCGCGCGACTTGCCGCCCAGCAATTGCCAGATCGGCCATCCCGCCGCCTTGCCTTTGAGGTCCCATAGCGCCAGGTCAAGCGCGCCCAGGGAGTGGATCTTTTCCCGCCCGGCCGGATAGAAATAGCCGCGCATCATGCGTTGCCACATATTCTCGATGCGGAACGGGTCTTGCCCGATCAGCATGGCGGCGCATTCCTCCATGGTGCGGGGTTCGCCGCCTTCGCCGATGCCCTTGAGGCCGCTTTCGGTTTCGATGATCACGACATTGGCGGATTGGTTGACCATGGGTTGGCCCTGGCGGCCCTGAGCGTCGCCCGGAGTGGTGTAGTAGCGGACGACCTTGATCTTGTCGGCGGCAAGGCCCAGCGCGTCGGCGGAAGGCGCTATCCACAGCGCCGCGCTCCCCCCCAGATGCGCCAAAGCGCGGCGGCGATTCCAAAGCTTCATGAGCAGCTCCTCGATTGGACGGGACCCAATTGGCGGTTCAGTCTCGATTTTTCAAACGAGCCTGTCACCTTGAATCCGCAGCACCACACCAAAGTCATGGCTCGCGCCGGCAGGGATGGTGATATGCAGACCCCTTTCGTCTTGCCTGTAGGGCAGCGGACCTGACGCGCCCACCATCTCAACCCGCTGAACCGTCCCTGTCCCGGCGAGCGAGCGGATATGGACCATGTCCGAAGGCTTGCCCAAGGTCATCGCGAACAGGGTCGGACCCTTGGTGGTGAAGCGGATGTCGGCCGCCTGGAAAGCCTTGGCCTTGCCCTCATTGAGATGGCCGACTTCCACTTGCGTAGGTCCCTCGCCGGAGAGACGCCAGGGGCGGGATGCAAAGATCGCTTCGCCATTGCGTTGCGTCCAGCTTGTGATGCCCTCGACGATCTTGCGTTCCTCCTCATCGATGGAGCCGTCACCTCTGACCGGAATGGAAAGCAACAGGCATCCATTCTTGGCGACCACATCGCAAAGGCGATGAACCACCGCCGCAGCCGGCATGTAGCTCTTTTGCAGAAAACGCTCGCGATTATAGTGCCAGTCGCCGATGCAGGTGTCGGTCTGCCAGGGATGCGGCAAAATCTCGGCGCGGAAACCGCGCTCCACATCCTCCACCACAGCCGCGCGCCGGTCCTCGGGCAAAAGCTTGCCGTTGGCCACCACTTGCAGGGAGCCATGCCAAGACAGCGAGCTGTTGTAATAATGCGCCGTGACGTCGAGCCCGGCCTGACCCAGCGGCAAGCCGGTATTGTCGAAATAGAGCAGGTCGGGACGATAGCTGTCGACCAGATCCTTGCAGCGCAAGTACCACAGCCGCACAAAAGCCGGATTGGCCAGCGGCGGGTCTTCGTTCCACACCCGGTCATGGCCGGCATGATAGGCATTGGCGTCCTTGAGTGATCCAAGGCCCCCCGGCATCGGCATCACGGCGCCGCCATACAATTCTTGCGGGTCCAAGCCCTCCCACCATTTGCCCCTGCCGTCATACTTGGTGAGGCGGAATGCATCATACCGTTCCCCTGCCCTGGCACCTTCGGGATCATAGCCATAAGCAGTCTGGAACCAGTGCCAGGCATGGGCCGAATGGTTGGACACTCCGAACTTCAGGCCGCGCGCCCGTGCCGCCTTTGCCCAGCCGCCCACGATATCGCGCTTGGGTCCCACCTTGGTGCTGTTCCAGTCATGGTAGCGCGAGGCGTAATTGTCGAAATTGTCGTGGTGATTGGCCAGCGAAACGAAATAGCGCGCGCCGGCCTTGGCATAGAGATCGATCAACTCTTCCGGATTCCAGCGTTCGGCCTTCCAGCGATTGTTCATCTCCATGAAGCCGAGATCGGCCGGATGGCCGTAATGCTCCAGGTGATGCTGATATTGCTTTTCGCCCTGAATATACATGTTGCGGGCATACCAATCGCCGGCTTCCGGCACGCATTGGGCGGACCAATGCGCCCAGATGCCGAATTTGGCATCGCGAAACCAGTCAGGCGTCTTGTATTGCGACTTCAAAGACTCCCATTCCGGCTTGAATGGACCGGGCGCAATGGCTTCGGCGGCGCGAAGCTGCCGTGGCACCGCTGTCGCGGCCAGCAAGGCCGAACTCTGTCTCAACAAATCGCGTTTGGTCAACATGGCGGCCTCACTGCGCAGAAAAGGACAGCGTCTTGCTGAAGAAAGGCAGGACATAATCCTGAAAACGGAAAGCGACATTGCTGGTATGCGTGCCCGGATAGATCTCGAAATTGTTGGCGATGCCGTAATTGTCGAGCATGTCGTGCAGCTTGGCGGTGTCGGTGCGCAAACCGTCCTGGTCTCCGACATCCAGAGCGATGGCCCTATAGAGCCGCAGGTTTGCCGCATACTGGTCCAGCATCGCCAGAGGCGCGTTGGCCGCCCATTTGGCCAATACCGTCGCCTGCTTGTCGCCGAGCGGCAAGTCCAGAAAGAGCGGCGGATTACGAGGATTGGGCGACCAGGCGGCGGCCGAAGCCAGCTGAGCGCGCTGGAAAAAGGCAAGCTTGGCGGAGTCCGCCGCGGTCTTGACCGACGCTAGGGCCGCTTCGTCCTCGGGCTTCATCGGTCCAGGTATGCGGGGAGAAAGGCAGCACGGGCTCATGATGTAGAGACTGCCAAAGACATCGGGATGCTTCATGCCGATGCGCGTGGCGCCATATCCGCCCATGGAATGTCCCACCAGGCCACGCGACTCACGACTTGCAATCGTGCGGTAATGGGAGTCGATATAGGCCACCAGGTCGCGGGCAACAAAATTCTCGAAATCGCCGGTGGTGACCGAGCTGGAATACATCGAGCCGTTATGTACCGTCTTGGAATCGGGCAGGACGACGATCATCTCCCGCGCGCCTTTGGCGAAGGCACCTTCTAACGTTTGAGGGACATGGATTTCCATGCTCCATTGCTGGGCCCCGATGGAATAGCCATGCAGCGCATAAACGACCGGATAACGCCGCCCCGATTCCTTGTTGTAGCTGGGCGGCAGAAAAACCAGCAGGTCCCGCTCCACCGCATCGCCTTCGAGATTACCCTCAAGCGAAACGCCATGGACTTTTATCCGTTCGACCGGGACCGGCGCCGCACCCGCTACGACATCGGGAACATTGTTCTTGACTTGCGCCAGGGCAAACGAAAAGCCCAGGCAAGCAAGACAGATCGACAGCGCAGCGGTGACAATTCTGGGCATTTCCGTCCCCTTTTTATTTGTCTGACAATTGGGGAAAGACTAGCATCTGGCAAGCGAGAAATTATTTGCGCTGCAACATTCGGCGTCAATCTTTGTGGTCTAGAAGCAAATCACAGCGGTTTGGGAATGATCCAACATTCAAATAGATCAACCAAGAAGCCGCTCATGTCGGCGAAGCGAAAGCGTCAGCCCGCACAACAAGCCCGTGACGCTATTCTGAGGGCAGCCGAAACGATGTTGGATCTGAATGACAATTCAACCTTTACGCTAGCGCAAGTCGCTCGGCTGGTTAAAGTATCGCGTTCTTCAATCTATCACCATTTTAAGAGTAAGAGCGCCCTCTTGGCTGCCGTTAAACTCCGATTGGAAGCCAGGCTACTTCGCCGCGTTCCGAATGCATAAATGCACATAAATTGGATGCCCACTTGGCTCCGAGAGCGCTCTGACAGGATAGCCAAATGTCGCCAAACTCTGATACCTCTCGCCAAACCGCAGCTAGTGTTGATTGCTGTCGAGGGGCTCCAGCTTGATGATGGAGGCCTCGTGGGTGTTGCCCACCCAAAACCTCGTGCCTTGCGGCAGATTCTGCACGAAGGTCCGGCGCAGGTTGGTGAAACGCGGCAGTAGGTACTGCACGAAGTCCCCCGTGGCCGGGTTCAGCCTCAAGATGCGGTCGTCCCACTCGCCGCCCGTCCATACCTCACCGCGCGTATCGACGGCCACGTCGTAAGGCCAGGCAAACGGCGTCGGCGGGGTCCACTCCTTGAACTGCTCGGTCTTTGGGTCGAACATGCCGATGCGGTCGCCGGCATTCTCGCCGAACCAGAGCCGGCCCTGCCCGTCCAGCATGCCCCTGCGCGGCGCCGAACGCTGGGTCGGCGTCCGCCACATTTGGATCTTGCCGGTCTTGGCATCGATCCGGCCGATCTCATCGCCGCCGAAGATGGTGAAATAGGCATTGTTCTGGGCGTCCGATATGACATCGTAGAGGTTCGGCCGCGGGATATTCGGATAGGGGGCGAACACCTCGACCCCCTTCGTCTTCAGGTCCAGCCGGAAAACCCGGTAGGTGCCCGCGTCCTGGAACCACACCTTGCCGTCGACATTTGAGTGCGCCGCCGACACTTGGTTCACCTGCACGTCGGGCGTATTGAACTGCGGCGGCAAAGGATAGACCTCGAACTTTTCGGTCTTCTGGTCGAATTTCGAAATGGCCGCTTGGAATTGCATCCCCAGCCATAGGTTCTCGTCCTGGTCGAAGCGAAGGGCCAGGGTTCCCGTGGGGGCGCCCGGCTTGGCGAGAGGCACCTTGTATTCCGTCACCTTGGCGGTGGCCGGGTCGAGCTTGCCCAGGATCTGATCGCCGAAGTCGGCGTACCAGGCCATGCCCTTGGAATCGACAATCACGTCGTGCGGCTGGCGGGTCTTCGCCGGCAAGTCGTACTCGGTATAGATCACCTGCGTCGCCCGCCCCTTGGGCCGTGGCAGGGTCTTCAACTCGTATTTCCAGGGCCCGGTGCTGAGGTTGATGGTGGCGAGAAAGTCGGCCAGCCGCCGCCGCGATTCCATGTTCACGGGCGGGTCGGCCTGGCGCCTGGCAGGCAGGAATTGCATTTTGAGCGGAAATGAAAGTTGCGGATAGCCAGCCATGCGCTGGATCACCTGCATGAACTGGTCGGCGGTGTGGGTCGAGCGGGCGATGCGCTCATAGGTGTGACAGTGGGTACAGCCGCGCGCCAGCCGCTTGTCTTCGTCCCGGCCGGGCCAGCTCATATACCATTCCGTGTTGGAGAGCTGCGCCGCCAGGTCGTTGGTCTTGACGAGCCGAAGGTCCGCGATCTTGGATTGCGGCGCGGCGATCGAGATGGGCGCGGCATTTTCCAAGTCGAAGCCGGCCGCCTTGATGCTGACCGCATAGTCGCCTGCGGCCAGGCGGCCGCGGGGGAAGCGGTAGCGGCCCTGTGCGTCGCTGACCACCGAGGTGGCGATGGTCGAGCCCGACCGGCGGACGGTGACGACCACGCCCTCCATCGGCGCGCCCGTCGAAGTGACGGTCCCGCTCAGTGCGTCTGCGGGGTCGCCGGACCGCGCCGGCTGGGCCATTGTACCTGCGGCGACAATTGCGAGCGCCGCCAATGCTATCCCAATCGCCTTGCAGCGCATGCTCCCCTCCCAATCATTGCCGCTTTTCTGCGGCGCCTCTTTTATCTGCGAATGGCGGACTGTTTTCGGCCCAGACCCGCGCGGTTGTGGAAACCAAGGCTGTTGCCGGCACCCATCACCGGCTCACGCGGGTAAGTCCCGATAAAGGCGGGCGCCTTTGCTCCGCGGCTTCCGTTACTCTGCTGATAGTCGATCATCGCTTCCAGGGCGTCGATTTGCGCGGGGATCAGGTCGTCAAATTGCGATCCGCCGTGCCCCATGCCGGGAATATAATAGACGGCGAGAAGTTTCTCCGCTTCCGCCGGCCCGATGGTCTTGGCGACCAGAGCTTTGTACCCTTCCGCTTCGCCCGCGCTGACAATGGTATCGGCTGTCCCGTGCATGATGATCAGCGGCCGGGCCAAATGGCCGTGGCAATCCTGTCGTCGCATGTCGATCTGGATGTAGGCCGGACTGTCCAATGGATTCCAGAGTTTGATTTCTTCATCGGTCGGCCGGCCGCCGCTCGGGTGGTAGGTTTCGTCCCATCGGGGAATGGAATCGCGAAGGTAACCCAGAAGACCGTTGTAACTACTCTTCCACTCCGCCTCGGAGCCGAACCAGCGGCCGTCATTGTATCGGAAGCCATTGGTGAGCTGCATCGGGATGTCGTAAATGTTGCGCAACGCCGTCAATTGGGCCTTTGTGAGGGGCGGCGACAGAGGCTGGCTGAACGGTTCCCACCGCGCGTTCCTCGCGCGCTCGGCGATGATGTCGTCGATGCGCGGGGCGATGACGTCATAATTGCGCACCACTTGGGCCACGCTGCCCCATTGGGTCAGCTGGGAGTTATAGCCGTATCCGGAAATGCCGCCATCGAACATCAGCGGATAGGCCTCGACCATCCATCTTGTATGGTGGCCGCCATTGGAGCCTCCGACCAGCAATGTGCGCGACGCGGGCCGTCCGTAATGGGTCAGGACGAGTCCCTTGGTATAGACCGTCAACTCCACGAGACTTTGGCGTGACTCGTAATAGTCGTCCTGGGGATTGTCCGCGATCGTTGGGCGAAACCAGCCCTCGTCGCACGAGGCGAAGGCGTAGCCCTTGGCGATGGCGGCCGTCTGGAATGCTCCAGCGCTGAGTTCCGTTCCCGAAAAGCCGCGCGTGAAGATGGCGATCTTGCCGTTCCATGCCACGGGCAAAAGGATCTGGAACTTGACGTGGGAGCGCATCAAGCCGTGGATGTAGCGGTGCGGAATGGGCGTCGTGCGGAATTGATCAGTGTCTGAGATCGTCTCGACAAATGGCGCGGGGTCCAACGCGAAAGCTTGAATTCCGATTAGGGGTACCGCGACCGCCCCAAGAAACACGCTCCGACGGCTCACGTTATTACGTGTCATCCGAACAGCTTCCTAATTATCGACCGGCACCAGCCGCACCACCATACCGGGGGAAACCGTCTCGGTCGGCATAGGCCCGCCCGTTGCATTTTGCAGCAATACATAGAGGAACCCGTCAGGGCCCATAATCACATCGCGGGTACGACCGAACTGATCCCAGAGGATTTCCTGATGCGTAATCTTGCGGCCATCCGTTTCGTAGCGAAACAATTTCTGACCGATCAGGGCCCCCAGAAACAGATTATCTTTCCAGCCGGGATAGCGACTGCCGGTGTTGAAGCTCATGCCGCTAGGCCCAATGGAAGGCGAATAATAGATGATGGGATCGTCCATCCCCTCCTGATGCTGGCGCGTGATGCCGGGTTGGAGCCCCATCGACACCACGCCCCACCCATAATTGTGACCTTTTTCGATAACATTGATCTCGTCGCCGCCGGTGGGGCCATGCTCGCTCTCCCACAGAGAACCGGTTGCGGGATCAAAGGAAAGTCCTTCGGGATTGCGATGTCCGTAGCTCCAGATGCTGGGCACTGCGCCCGGCGTACGCACAAAGGGATTGTCGGCGGGAATCGAGCCGTCGTCATTGATGCGGTGAATCTTGCCAAGCGGTGAATCCAGCCGCTGGGCGGTCGCTATATCGCCGCGATCACCCACGCTGAAGAAGACATGACCTTTGCGATCGAACAGAAAGCGTGAGCCGTAATGGATCACGCTGGGTGTATAAAGTGTGTCCGGCGCCTTGAAGACGTCCTGCTGGTCCACCCACTCGCCATTGGCATTTATGTGGGCGCGCACAATTCGCGTCATGGACGGTGGCAAGCCGGCGCCACTCTTGAGCGGTCCGGGTGGCGGCAGAGCGCCTTTGAAGCCGGGCAGCACTTCGGAATAGGAGAGATAAATCCATGGATTGCCGCTCCGGTCGTTCGGATCCACGGCAATGTCGAAATAGCCGCCATCCTGCCTGACCCAAGCAATGGGCGTGCCTTTGACCGGCGCGGGTTCAAGCTTGCCGTTTGCATTGACGATCCGGATATGCCCGCCACGCTCCGTTACCAGTATGCGTCCATCGGGCAGAAAGGCTTCGCCCCAGGGTGTGTCTATTCCCGACGCGACCACTTCAATCCGGAAAGTCTGTTTCTCGCTTTTGATCACGCGATTGGTCGGGTCAGGCACTGCCGGCGGGTGGCTGGCGAGACCTCCGCTGCGGATGCGCAGAAAGGCAAGCAAGCGGCCAATCTGGGCGTCATCCAATCGAGACTTGAAGGCGGGCATGTCGCTGCCGGGGACGCCATTGAGGATGGCTTGACGAAGCGTTTCGTCGGAATTTTCCGCAAGGAAATTGGGGGCGAAGAGGCTATGGCCGCGGCCACCCGACAGGTCATTGCCGTGGCAGCCGGCGCAATTGGCGGCAAAAATCTCGGGCGCGTCATTCAAGCCGCCGGTGGCACCCACCGGCACGCCAAGCGGGCCCAACGGAGGAGGTGCCGCTGCTTGCTGCGCCAACACGCCACTGCCAACAGCCAGCAAGCTGACGATCGTGAGACAAAAAAGCTGCTTCACCATAAAACTGCTCCTGATTTGCGAATGATATTAGCCAGATTAGGAGCGTGATGCATCTCGGGAAGTTATCTGGAGCAGCAATGCACTATTTGATCGCTTCAAGGATGGTTTTGACTGTGGCAGCGTTCTTCTTGGCAGTTGCTTCGTCATTCGATGCGATGCCATCGAAAGCTGCGGACAGGGCGTTTTGAAGTTTTGTTTTGATCTCCTGGTTGCTCTCATCCGGGAACGCGCCGTTCCCCAATTGGGCGCAGGGATTCGTGTTGGTTTTATCGAAGTCGCCATCCTTGGGCCCGACCAGGCAATTCACGGCATGATGCAGATGCATGTGCGTTTGAGAGACATTGGGCGCTGCGGCAGCGAGGCCGGCATGCTGGGCCGCAGTAGCAATTTGGGACGCGGCATCGGCATAAGCTGCTATGGGGAATGTAAGCAGTCCGCCGGTTATGGCAGCAATCGCTATTCTGTTCAACATATGAACCTCCCTTGAAGTTCAGGCGCTCCCAGCAGCAGCGGCAGTGAGAAGAACAGCCGTAGCGCTAATTTTAGGGACACCCATCGCATTCCTCTCAAGATTTGAATCCAAGAAGCCGTAGCGGGCAGGGACGCGCTAATCGCACGCTTCAAGCCATTTGGGTACAATGGCCGACCTGATCAATACCTGGAACGAATGTCGTAGTGAGACTTTTGCCAACGTAACGGCGCGTACCAGCCCTCGCGGATAATATACTGCTGGCTCGTGCACGAGAATGCCTCCAAGGCCTCCTAATGGGACGGGATGCCCCCTCCATTTCAGGGGCCCCTACAACTTGAAGTTGTCGGTCGTTGGGATTGTCTTGGAATGTCTGCTTAGGGCCAAAGGCCGTCAGTTGTCCCCGGTCAGCCCCTGGTCCGATTTGCGCCAATGGCGGACATTCAGCCCTCATCCCCGATCTAGTGGGGATAGAGAGCATTAAAATCGGGACTGTGGAAATCCGGTTTGATCAACTTGATACCCAGCGAAATAGTCCCCGCGTCGATCGGTTGCCAAAGGAAATTTGCAAGTAAAACCGCACCGCGCCGCATGCGCTGAGAATAGCCTATGAATGTGTTGCACCCCATCGAAAGGCCGGACTTCCAGACAAGCTGATCGTCCCCAGTTGATGTGATGTACCAGCCCATTCCCGCATTCGTTCCGGGCAAGCTGGTCGGCCGTTGGGTTTGAATCAGCTTGGCTAACGATGGGGCAAGTGTCGTACGCGCAATTCCCATGCAGGCCTTCACGAATTTGGTCAGATCGTTGGCAGTGGAGCGCGCGCAACCTGCACCGGGAATAGCAGGCCAGGTCCAAAGTTCAGCCGGCTTCATGTCGAGGTCATGTCCCTGCACCAGACGCCGCGACATTTCATCGGTCAATGTAATGCGCGTATGGTTCATCCCCAGTGGTGCGCAAACCCGCTTGATAAGCAGCTCTTCATAGGGAACGCCCGCTCGGTTTGCGAGTGCGATGCCAAGCAACCCGAAGCCGAGATTCGCATATTCATAGTGGGTGCCGGGCCGGTAAATTGGTTCATAAGCGGCCAAGAATTCAAAGAGCTTTTCTTGCGTGTAGTCTCTCATCGGTGCGGCGGTTGCCCACCACTGCGGCGATACGTTGTCAGGCATATTGGGCAGCCCGGAGGTATAAGTCGCGAGGTCCAGCAATGTGATCGGCCCGCCGCGCTCACGCATCTTCACAGTTGAGGGTAGATACTTTGTGACCGGATCACCGAATGCGACCTCGCCGCGCGCTTCCATGTCGGCCAGCAAAAGCGAGGTCAAAACCTTGGTATTCGACATGATTTCGAACACGGCATTGCCATCCATCGCGACATCCGCTTTCCCGGAATTGCCAAAGGACGACATTCGAGCACCAGAGTCATCAATCAGGATTGCGACCATTCCGGCAGAGCTATTTCGCGCGCCGACTGCCTGCTTCAGTGCCTCGATGACCCATTCATCATCCGCACGGGCGTTGCTCGCCCCGAGCAGCGCCAAGCCTGCGCTGAGTGAACCCATGAGATAATTTCGACGATTCATGGTATCCCCGGTTGACGGCGCCAGCGGCACAATCCTGCGGAGCGGATCCCGCCTAACAGTGCTCCAAGGATAATAGTGGTCGGAGCGGCGGGCCGGAATCCCGAATGTGAGACTTGGGAGGCTTCCTGCCGCGGGCGGACTCTACGCTGTCGCTAGTCCGCCCTTGGCATTCAATTCCGCGCGGTTCGCGCGGAATTGAATGGTCGGAGCGGCGGGATTTGAACCCACGACCCCCAGTCCCCCAGACTGGTGCGCTAACCAGGCTGCGCCACGCTCCGATACCGGTTTTTGAGGGCTTTCGACCTCGGGGGCGCGGAACATAGCGGCGGTCACCGCCGCCAGCAAGCCCGCTTTGGAAATGGCCTTTTTGACGGCTTTTACCGCTCGCTCAGCCGTTCGCGTGCCGTCTGGAGCCGGCCTTTCAGGCCCGTCAACTCGTCCAGCAGATCTTCCAGCCTCTCACGCTCCTCACCCGCCAGGAATTCCTCGCGAATGGTATCGATCATGGCCGCGACTTCACCGGGCGCCTCACCTTCCGCCGCGACGGGCTCAGGTTCCGGCGCGGGGGCCGCATCCAGCACCGGGAATTCCCGCGACGGCCGCGCGGCCTGCGTTTCGTCGAAAAACGGCAGCGACATGGTGGCGGACACGGCGCGCAAATGCGGCGCGCGCGGCTTTTTGGCCGGCGCGGGCACGGGTGCCGCGGCCTTTTCGACATAGACGATTTTTTCCACCACCACCGGTTTTTCGATCACCACCGGATCGGGCTTCACCGCCTCGGCCACGCCGCCGCGGCCGCGTTCGCAGACATGGCGCAGGCCGCGTTCCTTCAAGACTTTTTGCACGCCCTTGATGGTGAAGCCGTCGCCGTACAGCAGCACCTGGATGCCCTTGAGCAAGTCGACATCGTCGGGCCGGTAATAGCGCCGGCCGCCGGCGCGCTTCACCGGCTTGATTTGGGCAAAACGGCTTTCCCAGAAACGCAGCACATGCTGCGGCACGTCGAGCTCGTCAGCGACTTCACTGATGGTGCGGAAGGCATCCGCCGACTTGTGCGCATAAGCAAAAGCCGCTGAAGACATCAATCATCGCTTTCCGGGCTGGGGGTTTGGCCGTTAATCACGGCTTTCAGGACATGGCTGGGGCGAAACACCAGCACGCGTCGCGGCGCGATCGGCACTTCATCGCCGGTCTTGGGATTGCGGCCCATGCGTTGGGATTTCTGGCGCACCGCGAAGGTGCCGAAGGAGGACAGTTTCACCGTCTCCCCCTTGGAGAGAGCGCCGCAGACTTCCTCGAGCATGTCTTCGACCATTTGCGCCGAGTCCGTGCGGGACAGCCCCACGGCCTGAAAAACGGCTTCCGTCAGGTCGGCTCTGGTCAAAGTTCCCGTAGACATGGTTGCGACTCTCCCCGCTCTGGCAAGCACGGTAGGCCGGGGCCGAAAGCCCGTCAAGATCAATGACTTGGGCCCAGGAGTTTAAGTTAACCATGGTCCCCTTGCCTTGACGCGGCCCAGCGCGAGCGATTTTGGCATCCCGGCAGGAGCGAGGAGCGATGTGGGCAAGAAGCCCATGAGCGACGAGCGACGAACCGGGAGGGCAAAAGCGCCGCGCTGGCTACCACCTGACCAAAGCGGCACCCCAGGTGAAGCCGCCGCCCATCGCCTCCAGCAGGACGAGATCGCCCCGCTTGATACGGCCATCTTCCACCGCGGTGACCAGCGCCAAAGGCACCGAGGCGGCCGAGGTGTTGCCATGCAGGGCGACCGTCGAAATCACCCGGTTGGGATCGATGCCCAGCTTGCGGGCGGTGCCATCCAAAAT
>Ga0105243_10001724_pt1 | contig 18831 bp, 17 predicted proteins | sample KBSM34metaG_FD_81525 | JGI IMG/M metagenome (GOLD analysis project Ga0105243, IMG submission 81525) | Miscanthus rhizosphere microbial communities from Kellogg Biological Station, Michigan, USA - KBS M3-4 metaG | ecosystem: Host-associated > Plants > Roots > Rhizosphere > Soil | place... | reverse complement strand
GTCATCGGCGGGCGGAATCTCCAGCACCATGGGACCGGCGTCCTTGGTGTTGAAGAACGGCATCAGATAGATCGGGATTCGGTGTGAGCGTCTGGTTCTTCCAGTCCGGCAGGCGCCACCAGTAGACGATCTGGTTGGGCTTGCCGCCGAGCTTGAGCATCTCCTGGTACATGAGGTCGTAATTGACGGCCGGCATGCCCCAGATGACCGCCTCGACAGCCCGACGCTCGATGTTGCGACGGGAGTTGTCGGCAGAAGTCTCCGCGTTCGCCGCCCCTGCTAAGCCGATGAGGCCCAATGCTGCGAAGATGCTGTTCTTCATGGCACCGCTCTCGTTGGCTGGTCCCGGAAGGGTATGCCGGTAACGCGGCAGGTCAATGTCAGCTATGGGTCATAAGCAGACGTTGGAGCAGGCGTCGGAGAGGTCCGCTTTACCCCTCAATAGCGGACATGATCCTTCTGACGATGAATGTCCGCTAAGTGCCATCAGCGGACATTCAAGAAGTGCGCTACCAGAGAGCCGCTCTAAGAAGAAGGCGTATCCTATACTAGTCGCAAACGGCGGATGTCCTCCCGCCATCCCGCCACCAAACTGTCTCGTTCGGGGTCACCGCCGTCGTTGCGCACGCGGCGTTTGCGGAACGCGAGTTCGTTCTGCGCATTCACAAGCGCTGCCGATACCTCCGGATCCTCTCGGTCTACGCGGCGTGTCCGTAGCATGCGATCGCTGGCTATAGCTCGATACTCATCCGGTGTGACCGAACGCCCGATTTCGCTTGCGAGTTCCTCGCGGATCACGCGTCGTTCCCAGACGCCGCTTCGCCAAACCGCAAATGCCATGATGAGCCAGAACGGAACAAATATCGTTAGTTGGACAAGACTACTCGTGGCGAACGCTTGGAAAAACCCGATGTCAGGGATCTGTTCGCTCTCCGGTGGCGGCTTGCCTGCGGCGATCCTCGTAAGTGTTGCAAACAGCGGCAGCGCGTTGTTTAGCATGTGGGCCGCAATGGCGAGCGCAAGCCCCAATATGGGAGCGAGAATGCGCAACCATCTGCGCCGAGTTTGAAGTGCGAACCCCAGAGACGCACCGAAGAGGCCTGTAAACAATGCGTGTCCCCCGAGCCCGAAAAGTGCGTACCGGGCACCGAGCTGTAGGCCATACGCGGCCACGCCAATCTTGGCGTAAACGTTAACTACGTAAAGCGCTGCCTCGTACCAGGTGAAGCCGAGGCCCACCAGGGCGCCGTAGACAAGGCCATCGCGCATATTGTCGAACTCCGGCCGCAACAGCCAAAAAAGCAATAATACGCCAAGCGCCTTGACAAACTCCTCGACGATTGGCGCAGAAATTGGGGCCACAAGCATCAGCGGTGCCTCGGGACCAAGGATCACTTCGAGCATTGGGTGATGCGTCAGCCACTCATCAACAAGTTTGAAAAAGGCGGTATTGAACGGCAAGGCAAGTGCCGTGGCGATCAACCCACCCCACAGGAAGGCAGCGGCGAATAGCCAAGGAGACTCACGTTCGCGCCGATCAAGGAACCAGAGTATCGAAAGGGGCACCAGAGCGAGCAGGCTTGAGAGAGCGAGCGCACGCAAGAACACACCGAGGAGGCGTGGGGGCATGCCGGTGAACACGACCAACTGGACAAGGGTGGCAAACGCCAAAATGACCAACAGCGCAGCCGCAATCGCCTTGCCTACACGGCTACGCCGCAGTGGGGAGCCCATTAAGAGGCGGTCGTAACCTGAACGCATCATTCAGATCGGCAGTGGGTTGCGTGTAACGGGCCCGACATTGCACTATTCTTTGCACGAGCATCCGCTGCTGGCGAGATCTGGAAGTGTTAAACGATCCGCTTTTTTGGATATTGGTTCTTCCTGGTTTGCTGTTAGGGCTGTACGCGCAGGGGCGGATCAAACTCAACTTTGCCAAGTATTCTCAAATCGGCACCCAGGGCGGAATCACTGGGGCAGTGGTCGCGCGCCGGTTATTGGATTCGCAGGGACTTCAAGACGTGGCAATCGAGTCCACTCCTGGGATCCTGAAAGATCACTACGATCCTCGTTCCAAGACCTTGTCGCTAAGCCAGGACGTCTACTATTCACCGAGTGTCGCAGCTGCTGGCGTCGCGGCTCATGAAGCAGGGCATGCGTTGCAGGACGCAGAGGATTACTTCCCCATGGAGGCGCGAACTTACACCGTGCCAATCGTTCAACTTGCCGCGCAAGTTGCCCCTTGGCTGTTTGTCGCGGGACTGCTGCTGCAGCTTCCAACCCTGACCTGGATCGGGATCATTCTCTTCGGGTCGTCGTCCCTCTTTGCCTTCCTCACTTTGCCAGTAGAGTTCAATGCGAGTGCGAGGGCACAAAAATTATTGGTGAGCCAGGGCATCATTCGAGGCGATGAACAAATAGCTGGAGTTCAGAAGGTTTTAGGGGCCGCTGCTTGGACCTACGTGGCGGCAGCCGTGTCCGCAATCGGTGTCTGGCTTTTCTACCTTTTCGTACTATTCTTCCGAGGGCGCCCAGCTTCTGCTCGCATGTAACTTGGGTTTGAATGTTCGTTATGGGTCATTAGCGGACATGTCAGGCTATGTGAAAAAGCGTCCGCTTTACCCCTGAAAGCAGACATTCTGTGATCCCACTCGCCGGGGCAAATTCTATATGCCTGCCCTAATCTTGCTGTTGCTAACAATCCTGTGGACTATTCCGGTTCTTCGACCGCGACTGCCAACTTTGACAGCAACGAGGTCTGTGAGGCCGCTGGCAAGTCACACGACCAGGCGATTCGCGAGCTGCACTGGCATTCGTTCGCTGTTGTGTGGACATGCAGCCCGACAACTTCCTGACCGATATCATTGACCGCCCTCGCACTCACTCCCGCTTTGGATCAGAAGTGACATCACCGCGGCGGAAGAGCACAAATGAGACCATGCTCCGCGCATCGTTGATCAGCGCGCTCTTCGCCGCAGTAGCCTCGTTCGCCGCTCTTGCCGCGGGCATCGACCATAATGCGATCGACATCTCCACTGCACCCGGCGATGACTTCTGGACGTACGCAAACGGCGCGTGGGTAAAGGCGCATCCAATCCCTGCGGACCGTAGCTCCTATGGCGTGGACGCTATCCTGAAGGAGGAGACTAGCAAACGCATTGTCGATCTCATCCAAGCCGCAGCGCAGAATGCGAAGCCCAACTCCGACGCGCAAAAGGTCGGCGACTACTATGCCAGTTTCATGGACGAAGCCGGCATCGAATCGAAGGGTCTCACGCCGCTGCAGCCCATGTTCAGGAAAATTGCGGCGATTGGAGACCGAACGACGCTTGCACGGTATTTGGGCGAAAACTTGCGCGCCGACATCGACATCCTGAACAATACGGACCTCTACACCGACAAGCTCTTCGGCTTGTGGGTCTCACCTTCATTCGAAGACCCGACCCACTATGCGCCGTTCCTATTCCAGGGCGGCCTCGGCATGCCGGACCGCGAATACTACCTCTCCGATGCGGACGCGATGAAGAAGGTGCGCACGGCCTATCTCGCCCACATCACTGCCCTATTGAAGCTTGGGGGAATAGCAGAGGCGGAGACAAAGGCGTCCCGCATTATGGCGCTCGAAACCAAAATCGCCCAAAGCCACGCCAGCCGCAGCGAAAGCGGCGACATACAAAAAGGCAATAACGTGTGGGAGCGCGCCGACTTTACAGCAAAAGCCCCAGGCCTCGATTGGAATGCCTACTTTGCGGCCGCCGGCCTCGACAAGCAGAAGACATTCATCGTCTGGCAGCCCGGAGCGGTCAAAGGCTGCGCCGCGCTCGTCGCGAGCGAGAGCATCGAAGACTGGAAGGATTATCTCACCTTCCGTGTCATCGATCATTATTCGGACTTCCTACCAAAAGCATTCTCGGACGAACACTTCATCTTCTACGAAACAACCCTGCAAGGCACGCCTGAACAACGCGCGCGGTGGAAGCGCGCGGTGGACGCCACGGACGACGCACTAGGTCAGGTTGTCGGCAAGCTCTATGTCACGAAGTACTTTTCTGCATCCGCCAAAACGCAGGTTGAGACCATGGTCGCCAACATCACGGCCGCCTACCGCAATCGCATTGACGGCCTGGCATGGATGTCACCGGAGACGAAGGCGGAGGCGAAGCGCAAGCTGACGACATTGACGGTCGGCATCGCCTACCCGGACCAATGGCGCGACTATTCGGGGTTGAAAGTCGTACGCGGCGACGCGCTCGGCAACGCCGAGCGTTCGGAGATCTTCGAGTACGACTATCGCCGCTCACTGCTCGGCAAGCCGGTCGACCGTAAAGAGTGGGTGATGACGCCCCAAGTGCTAGACGCGGTTAGCCTGCCGATTCTAAACGCGCTCAACTTTCCTGCAGGTATTCTCCAGCCACCTTTCTACGATCCCGCCGCATCTGCCGCGGTGAATTATGGGGGCATCGGCGCCGCGATCGGCCACGAGATTAGCCACAGCTTTGACGACACGGGTGCGCAATTCGATGCCGAAGGCCATCTGCGCAACTGGTGGACGGATGCCGACCTCAAGCAGTTCAAGGCGGCGGGCGAAGCCCTCGCACAACAGTTTGACCAATACAAACCCTTCCCTGATCTCGGCGTGAACGGCCACCAGACACTGGGTGAGAACATTGCTGACCTCGCGGGTCTTGCTGTGTCGTATGACGCGTATCGTGCCTCCCTTCATGGCATGGGAGCGCCCGCCGTGGACGGCCTCACCGGTGACCAGCAATTCTTCCTTGCCTATGCGCAAAGCTGGCGCGTCTACCGGCGTCCCGAGGCCCTGCGTCAACTCCTGATTAAAGACGGCCATGCGCCCGCTCAATATCGCACGTTCACAGTCCGAAATCTCGATCCTTGGTATGCCGCCTTCCCCATTAAGGAGACTGATAAGCTCTACCTCGCCCCTAAGGATCGCGTTCGGGTTTGGTAACTGAATGCCGGTGCCTTTCGTCCCCAATGCCTACCGACGACTCTCGACTGAATTCGTCCGGGGTCTATTGTCCGCTAAACAAGCGCCTGAAAAAGCCGCCGCGTCTTTGCGGCGGCTCGAAGGACTCGGCATAGTAGTAGGAGCGAGTCTTGAATGAGCTGGTCGCCACGTGACTATGACGCGTCCGAGATGCCGCTGCGCTTTGATGGTGGCGAGTCCGAGAGCTCGCTGAATTCGCCACTTTAGCCTCGCCGCCTGGAGTGTCGCCGGCAAGCACGACCTGGGTATTCTTCAGCCCAGTCTTCTCGACTAGCGTGTAGAGGGTTGTGGCGTTCTGCGGCGAGATCCGCACGCAGCCATGCGACACCGCCTTGCCGAGATGCCTCACCTCATAGCTGCCATGGATCGCATGACCGTCTTTCATGAAGAAGATTGCATGCGGCATGGGAGCATTGTCCCATTCCTTACTATACCAAACCTTGTTCATGGAAAGAGGTGTGAAGCTTCCTGATGGCGTTGAATATCCCGCCTTACCGGTTGACACTGGCCAGTCATATCGTTGGACGCCATCCAGCGAGACGGTCATCCTTTGCTTGCTTTTGTCGATGTTAATGAGGATGGTCGGTGTAGTTGGATTTATCGCTTTTGGCGTAAGCTGAGCTTCCGATTTCTTACCGCACACATTGGCGTTATCGTTCCACGTCATGCCAGCCTTATCGCAGTCGCTTCGCGTTAGAGGCTGACTCAAACTCTCCGCCGCCTCTGGCTTTGGCATGCTCTTTACAGCTGCGTGGGCTGACCCGCACACGTTGGCATTGTCGTCCCACGTTATGCCCGCCTTGTCACAATCCGGCCTTGTCAAAGGTTGGCAGGTGAAGTCCTCGGCATGTGCCTGACCTGCTAGGAGATTGCCGACGATCAAGAAAGAGAGAGCTAAAAGTCTCACTTCTCACCCCTTCAGCCGCTTGGCCATAGCTAAATTTATGCCACCCGTTTAAGGCAGTAGAGCGACACCCACATACACACCCATTTGTCGAAATGCATTAGCCGATAGGTGGAGCTTCTCCCGCTTCTAGGCGTGTGCATGAAAGGGAAGTTGCCAACGGGCCCTTGGAGATTGCGGCATGCTCCAGCATGACATCCTCGTCTGGCCGGTAGAACGTATGGTGGCCAATTGCCTGTCCTTCGCCTTGAGCCCATGAGGGTAAGGAGCCGCCGCGCCTCTCCCGAACCACGCTAGGATTGAGAAAGTACATAGCGCCTTCGGTAGGGTCCGGCATCTTCCCAACGAGGACGGCATCCGCGATCTGTGCGGCGTCCTTATAGCTAGGATCATTTGGGGATAGCTTCTCCATCTCTTCGCGCTTTGTCATCCAGGGCTCAAACTGCCACGGACTTGTCACCACGGCCTTAATACTGTCACCCCATCCGCCGCTCTTGATGCGATTGAGAATGACATGGGCGACCGCAATCTTTCCCTCCTCAGGCTCACTAGCAGCCTCGAACGCAATCGTCCGGATCATGTAGTCACGATCCTCGGCGTCAAAATGTGGAATGCCCTGACCATCCGCAGTGGTGGATGATTTGGCATCGTCAGTCCCCGTCCCTTGCGAGGCCAGTGGCTCGCACGGGGGCGAGGCATGAAGAGGTGTCGCGCCACTCAAGAAATTCGCAGTGAGGGACGGTTTAGCGGTGTCAGTCTCCATCCCCTGCGAAGCCAGTGGCTGCCGCTGGGGCGCAGGGCCGAGCGAGGCATGAAGAGGTGTAGTGCCGCCTAAGAAGAAAAATGCAAGTGTGAATAGCAGGCGAATCCGCACTCTCGTCTCCTTCAGTTCGATCGCAAGTCTTGGGCTGAAGGGCGCGTATTCGCTGCAGCAACGTGCTCATTTCATGGCAAGAGTGGAACAATCTTGGGAACAATTGAGGCAATAATTGCAATGATGGTACGTTGAAACCAAGACCAATGGGTCAGATGCCGATCTGAGCTTTTGCCCACAATAGTGCGACCAATACCTTCTGCGCTGCTAACAGGTCTTTAAAATTGCCTGCTTTCGCCACATCGGGAGCCTAATGCCAACAACTTCCTCCTGATTGTCGAGCCTTAATGGTTCGAATCGATCGGAGGGCATCTGTGATGAGGATTTTGGCTCTGGCGCTATGTGCGCTTGTCTGTTTTGAGGGGGCCGCGAAGGCCGAGATCGCAACTTATTATGGTCAAGAGTTCGCTGGACATCGAACGGCGTCAGGCGAGAAGTTCAATCCAAGCGCCATGACCGCTGCGCATCGAACGATGCCTTTCGGCACGCGAGTTCGAGTGACAAACTCCCGTAATGGCCGCTCAATAGTCGTACGTATCAATGACCGCGGTCCATTCGTGAAGGGCCGCGCTATTGATCTCAGCAGTGGTGCTGCTCTGGCAATCGGTATGGGCAGCACGGGCAGCGTCCGCATGGAAGTTATTCGATAAGGGATCGGACTGTGGACATCGCAGCTGAGAATGTGTTGATGAGCCAACATGCACTATGACCACCCCGGGACCGAGCGGTCGCTGTTGGCAAATTTCGGCACACCAAAAAACAAGCGCTGAAGAAAAATCTGATATAGAGCTCACCAGAATCAATGTGGGAGATGATTCATGGCGAGGCGAAGCAGACGTGTCGTTCGGCGCGAATGGACGGTACAGGACGAGAGGGAACTAAAGCGACATTCCAAAAGCAAAACGCCCGTTACAACGATCTCAAAGGCGCTGAAGCGGACACCGGGAGCTTTAAGACAAAAAGCTCGTCACTTAGGGATCACAATCCGGTAAGGAATTGCGCGCGGCCTAATCCGAACGACCAATCCTCGTCGCCATTCTCGACGAACGACACCACCACGTCGGATGAACTGATGCCGCAGGCTTTCTCAAGCTCCTCACAGAGGAGGCCGTAGAAGTCCTCCTTTTGCTTCTTCTTGCGCTTGCGGCCGGTGACTTGGAGCAAGACGATCTTGTCGGTGTGCGGAATGTCGAGCCCGGAATCCTCGACGACAATGCGTGAGGCGCGATGCTCGTGCACGATTTGATAGCGGTCGCGCTCGGGCACGCCGAACGCCTCTACGATGGCGCGATGCGCGGCATCGAGCAGGTCTTTGAGCTCGCCATCGGTGCGTCCGGCGATTAGATCGAAACGAAGCAGCGGCATTTAGCGGACCTCTGATACAGCCTTCGCCATCTCGCGCAGCTTGAATTTCTGGATCTTGCCGGTCGAGGTCTTGGGCAGCTCCACGAACACCACGTGGCGCGGGCATTTATAGCGGGCGAGCTTCTCCCGGCACCAGGCAATGATCTCGTCGGCCGTCACCTGCGTGCCGGGTCTTGTCTCGACGAAGGCGCACGGCGTCTCGCCCCATTTCACGTCGGGCTTCGCTACCACGGCCGCAGCTTGCACGGCGGGATGCTTGTAGAGCACGTCCTCGACCTCGATCGACGAGATGTTCTCGCCGCCAGAGATGATGATGTCTTTGGAGCGGTCCTTGAGCTGGATATAGCCGTCGGGATGCAGCACCCCGAGGTCGCCGGAATGGAACCAGCCGCCGGCGAAAGTCTCATCGGTCGCGCTCGCGTTCTTGAGGTAGCCCTTCATCACGATATTGCCGCGGAACATGACCTCGCCCAGGGTCTCGCCGTCGGGCGTGACCTTCTCCATGGTTTCGGGGTCCATCACCGTCAGGTCCTCGAGCGCGTGATAGCGCACGCCTTGGCGGATACGTTTGGCTAGCTTCTCCTCCTCGGGGAGCTCATCCCACGCCGCGTGCCACTCGTTGAGCGTGGCAGGGCCGTAGGTCTCGGTCAGGCCGTAGAGATGGGTGAGCTCGAAGCCCGCCTCGTCCATCTTGGCGAGCACGGCCCCGGGCGGCGGCGCCGCGGCATGGCTGAAGGCGACGCGCTGCGGGAACTCTCTTTTCTCCTCTTCGCTCGCGCCGAGCAGAGCCGCCATCACGAAGGGAGCGCCTGACAGATGGGTCACCCCATGATCGGAAATCGCGTCGTACATCTGCTTTGCGCGCACCGCGCGCAGGCACACATGCGTGCCGGAGACGAGGCTGATCGACCAGGGGAAGCACCAGCCGTTGCAATGGAACATGGGCAGCGTCCAGAGATAGACCGGGTGCTGGCCCATACCGGTAGCGACGGTGTTGGCGTAGCACATGAGCGCTGCGCCGCGGTGATGATAGACGACACCCTTCGGATTGCCGGTCGTGCCGCTCGTGTAATTGAGCGAGATCGCGTTCCATTCGTCTGACGGCATCGACCAGCGAAAGTCGGGGTCGCCATCGGCCATCAGCTCCTCGTAATCGAAATTGCCGAGGCGTGTCCCTTCGACGCCGCATTGCATGTCGCGATAATCGACGAGCAGCGGCTTCACATCGGTCTGGTCGAGCGCGTCCTTCAGCACAGGCCCAAACTCGGTGTCGGCGATCAACACCTTTGCATTGGCATGGTCGAGCATGAAGGCAATAGCCGTGGCATCGAGGCGGGTGTTGATTGAGTGAAGCACGGCGCCGGCCATCGGCACGCCGTAGTGGGCCTCGAGCATGGCAGGCGAGTTCGCAAGCATCACCGAGATCGTGTCGCCTTCGCCGAATCCGCGCGAGGCAAGTGAGGAGGCGAGCTTCCGCGTGCGCGCATAGAAATCGACGTAGGCGATGCGCTCCTTGCCGTGGATGATGGCGGTATGCTGAGGGTGCACGCTTGCCGCCCGCTCCAAGAACACGAGCGGCGTCAGCGGCTGGTAGTTGGCCGGATTCTTGTCGAGACCGATGTCGTAAGGGTTGGCCATTGCCATCCCCAGGGCGCGTTTCCTCATCGCACCCTAGCGAAGGCGAGAGGCTCTGATCAATTACTGTTGCAGAAGAAAAATATGGGCTACTCGGACGGAACGTCGGTGCGCTTCAGCTCTTTAAGCTTGGCAAACACGGAATCGACGTCCGGCCCCTCTTCCTCCTCGTCGGGCGCGGCCATGGCGGCGCGCGCCTCCTGCGCCAGCGCCGTGGCCATTGGTCGCTCGGCCTCAGGCTCAGGCCGAGGCGCCGCTGCTGCAAGCGCCTCCTCGGCGGGAAGCAAAGTGCCGGCCTTTGGCTGCTCGACGATGCCCGCCTCTTTGCGCTCGCGTTCCAGCCTCACGGCGGCCTTCTTCACCTCGGCGTCCAGATCGATCTGCGAGCAGAGTCCGAGCGTCACCGGGTCCTGCGCTTGAAGGTTCGGCGAGTTCCAATGCGAGCGCTCACGGATGGCGACGATGGTCGGCTTGGTCGTGCCGACCAGGCGCATGATCTGCGAATCCTTGAGCTCGGGGTGATTGCGCAGTAGCCAGAGAATGGCATTGGGTCGATCCTGACGGCGCGACACCGGCGTGTAGCGGGGCCCGCGCTTGGTCTTGACCTCCGGCACCTCGACCTTCGGCTCGGAGAGCTTCAATCGATGGGAGGGATCTTCCTCGGCTGCGGCAATCTCTTCGCGCGAGAGCTGCCCGGACGAGATCGGGTCCATGCCTTTGATGCCATGCGCTACGTCGCCGTCGGCGATGCCCTTCACCTCGAGCACGTGCAGACCGCAGAATTCGGCGATCTGCTCGAAGGTGAGCGAGGTGTTGTCGACCAGCCATACGGCGGTCGCTTTTGGCATCAGAGGGGTACGGTCCATTGGCGTCCTCAAGGGGATAACGGGCCTCTTCCGCCCCTTCGGCGAAAGAGAAAAACCGAAATCAAATGAAGGGGAATGAGGTCTATATAGGCGGTGCTGCCCGTTTAGGCAATCGCTTCTCGCCGATTTCGAGCTAGTTCACCACGAGGACGATCTTGCCGATATGCTCGGGGGAGTCGATGCGCCGATGGGCGGCGGAAGCGTCGCTCAGGGGAAATGTCGAGTCGATCACCGGCTTGAACTTGCCTTCGGCGATCAGTGGCCAGATGCGCTCCTCGATGGCCTTGGCCATACGGGCCTTGGCGTCTGCGCTTTGCACGCGGAGCGTCGAACCGGTCAGCGTCAGACGCCGCAGCATCAGGCGCATCAGATCGAGCTCGACCTTCGAACCCTTGAGGAAGGCGATCTGCACGATGCGGCCTTCGAGCGCCGCCGCCTTCAAGTCGCGTTCGACATAGTCGCCGCCCACCATGTCGAGGATCACGTCAGCGCCGTTGCCGCCGGTCGTCTCGCGTACGACCTCGCCGAAGTCCTCCTCATGGTAGTTGATGGCGCGCACGGCGCCGAGCTCTTTGCAAACATGTGCCTTCTCTGCGCTCCCTACCGTAGCCAGCACCTTGGCGCCGAGCGCCGCGGCGATCGGAATTGCGGTCGTGCCGATACCGCTCGCCCCGCCATGCACCAGGAACCATTCGCCGGGCTTGAGCGCAGCGCGCTCGAACACGTTGTGCCAGACCGTGAACACGGTCTCGGGCAAAGCGGCAGCCTCAGCCATGGAGAGCTCGTTCGGCACCGGGAGGGTCGTTGACTCGGGCGCGACGGCGAACTCGGCGCAGCCGCCGCCGCCGATTAGGGCGCAGACAGCATCGCCCACTTTGAAGCGCGCGGCGCCAGGCCCCAGCGCAACGACTTTGCCGGCGATTTCCATGCCGAGAATGTCCGGCGCGCCTTTGGGGGGAGGGTAGTGACCCTCACGCTGGAACACGTCAGGGCGGTTGATGCCTGCCGCCTCGACCTTGATGAGGACTTCGCCAGATCCGGGCGTGGGCACTGGGCGCTCTACTGGCGCCAGCACTTCAGGGCCTCCTGCCTCCTTCGCCACTATGGCGGTCATTGTTTTCGGCAGCACGATTCTCTTCTCCTTAGACCGTCATGCCCGCGAAAGCGGCATCCAGTAACCCGAGTGCTCACACGGCTAGCGTTTACTGGATCGTCGGGTCAAGCCCGGCGATGACAGAGGAGTTAGAGAGGACAAAGATGGGATGATAAGATGCGCTGATGGATACCGACGATCTCGAACCGAAAAAGAAGCCGAAGAGCTACGAGCTCGGCCAGGACTTGAGCAAGCTCTCTGTCGGCGAGCTCAAGGCGCTGATCGAAGATCTCAAGGCCGAGATCGCGCGTGTCGAGGCCATGCATGCGGCCAAGCAGTCCTCGAAGAGTGCTGCCGAAGCCGCTTTCAAGCGTTAACGATACTGTTCCTTTAGGTAAACCCGCGCTTAGGATTAACTCGATCTTAGGACTCTCGCGCTAGGGTTTGCCTCATCCAGTCCTCTGGATCTGAGTGGCCTGTCCACTCTGTTTGACGCCTCCCTGTTAACTTCCTGAGCCGCCGCCTGGCGGCTCTTTTTTTGGCCCGATTCACGGCGTTTAACCTTTCCTGCCGGAAGGCGACGACGTGGCTTCCGCATGGCATAGTATGCCGCCGGCTAAGGCGTAGACGGGAGTTGGCCGATGGCGGGGAGGTCAAAAAGCGGCGACCGTGACAATGGCGTGACGGTCTCATTCGGCGCGAAATTCGCACGCTCGGAGCAATTCAAGGCGGTGTTTCGCGAAGGCATGGCGCTGGTCGAGGCGGCAGCCACTTACCTTGACGGTGACGGACGCAAAGAAGCGCGCAAGCTCCGGCCGCCCCATTCGCTCGCCTATGCCACCGAAAGCATGCGGCTTACTACCCGGCTGATGCAGCTCGCATCGTGGCTCCTCATCAGGCGCGCCGTTAGCGAGGGCGAGCTCACGCCGGAGCAGGCGATCGAGGAGCAGCGCAAGATCAAGCTTCCCGCAACGGGCAGCGATCAGCCTGCGCGCGATCTCGGCGCATTGCCGCCGCGGCTGCGCGAGCTGATCGAGCAAAGCATCAAGCTCCAGGCGCGCGTGATCCGTCTCGATCACATGTTGGGATACAAGCAGCTTCCGCCTTCGGGCGAGGTGGAGCACCCGCTCAAGACGCAGCTATCGCGCCTGCGTGCCGCGTTCGGTACCGAGGCCGATTAGGAGTCAGCCTGCTATTTGATGAAGCCTTCGTATTTCCGCTTGAAGCGTGTCAAGCGTCCGCCGCGATCGATGAGATGCTGGCCGCCGCCGGTCCAGGCCGGGTGGGTCTTTGAATCGATGTCGAGCTTCAGCGTGTCTCCCTCGGACCCGTAGGTCGAGTAGGTGACGAACTCGGTGCCGTCGGTCATCACCACCTTGATGCGGTGATAGTTGGGGTGGATGTCCTTCTTCATGGCATCTGCCTTGCAAATTCGCGAATTTGTTTGGGGGGAGGCTATATCGGAACTATGCGGCCGGCACAAGCTGCGCCGTAACAGCGCGGCGATATCTAACCCTTTTCGCCGGTGCCTTGCGCCCTTAAAGTCCCCCCGAACCTTGGAAGCTGGCGCCTTTCTCTTGTGCAACTCGTAGACGCAAGACCCGACCCACAAGACCGGCAGAAGCAGGCCGTCACGCGAGATGCGGACGGTGACGAGGCGAGGCGCGCCTCGCTCAAGCCTCTGCTTGCGCTGAAGCCTTATCTCCTCCGCCACCAAGCCATGCTCGCCGCGGCGTTCGCCGCGCTGCTCGTCTCGGCTGGAGCGACGCTCGCCGTGCCCATGGCGGTGAGGCGCATGATCGATCTCGGCTTCTCCGGCATCGAGCCCGATCTCATCGACAAATATTTCGCGACGCTTGCCGGCATTGGGCTGATCCTCGCGCTCGCAAGTGCGGCACGTTTCTACTGCGTGAATTGGCTCGGAGAGCGCGTGGTCGCTGATATTCGCCGCGACGTGTTCAAGCACCTTACCGGTTTGAGCCCAGCCTTCTACGAGGTCTCGCACTCGGGCGAGGTGATGTCGCGGCTTACCGCCGATACGACCCAGGTTAAGGCGGCGGCAAGCACAGTGATCTCGCAGGCGCTGCGCAATTTGCTCCTGCTCATCGGCGCGACGGTCATGATGGTGGTGACGAGCCCGAAGCTCTCGCTTGCCGTATTCATTGCGATCCCCATCATCGTCATTCCGCTGGTTGCCTATGGGCGCTCAGTCAGGGTGCTGTCGCGGCAGGCCCAGGATACGCTTGCGCAAGCCTCGGCCTATGCGAGCGAGAGCCTTGCCCAGGTCCGCGTGCTGCAAGCCTTCACCCACGAGAAGGCGGCATCGGCGCGCTTCGGCGAGGCGGTCGAGCGTTCCTTCGAGGCGGCAAACGCACGGGCCAAGGCGCGCGCCGGGCTTACCGCACTTGCCATCTTCCTGACTTTCGCGAGCGTGGTCGGAGTGTTGTGGTACGGGGCACAGGACGTGCTCTCGGGCATCATGACCGGCGGCAGGCTCTCGCAATTCGTACTTTACGCCTTGCTTGCTGCGGCCTCGATGGGCGAGCTCAGCGAGGTGTGGGGCGAGATCAGCCAGGCTGCTGGCGCGGCAGAGCGCCTCGGCGAGCTGCTAAGGGTCAAGTCGGAGATCAAGTCTCCGACGCATCCGAAGGTGCTGCCAGCGCCCCCGCGCGGCGAGATCGCCTTCCGCGATGTCTTCTTCGCCTATCCGCTCAGGCCGGAGACAAGCGCGCTGTCTCAGGTGAGTTTCCGAGTCACGCCGGGAGAGCGGGTGGCGCTGGTCGGACCGTCCGGCGCAGGCAAGACCACGATCTTCGCGCTCCTGCTTCGCTTCTATGATCCCGATCGCGGTGCCGTTGAGATCGATGGCGTGCCAACCAAGGAGGCTGAACTTTCCGCGCTGCGCGCCCGCTTTGCACTCGTGCCGCAAGAGACTGCGCTATTTGCCGACACCATTGCCGCCAACATTGCCTATGGCGTCGAGAAAGCTGGCCGGAGTGAGATCGAAGCGGCGGCCAAGGCGGCGTTTGCCCATGACTTCATTAAGGCTCTGTCGCAGGGTTACAACACGATGCTCGGCGAGGGCGGCGTCACGCTGTCGGCAGGACAGCGGCAACGGATTGCCATCGCCCGCGCGGTGCTGCGTAACGCGCCGATCCTGCTGCTGGACGAGGCGACCAGCGCACTCGACGCGGAGAGCGAGACGCTGGTGCAACGCGCGCTGGACAAAGTCATGGAAGGGCGAACCACGCTTGTCATCGCACACCGGCTCGCCACCGTGATCCACGCCGACCGCATCCTCGTTTTCGACCATGGGCGGCTGGTTGAGGAGGGGACGCACCAGAGCCTCATCGGTTGCGGCGGCGTCTATGCGCGGCTTGCCGAGCTGCAATTCGCCCCTGACGCGGCTGAGTAGTTCGCCCCTCGCGTTCACACGCGGTTCAGCTTGAGCTTGATAGGCTTCCGCGCGAAACTAAAAGCCGGAGCCGCGAAAAGCGGAGGGAGGAACCGTCATGAGCCATGCGCCAGCGCGTCACGTCGTCCTTATCGCCGCGGCCCTGATCGCGAGTGCCGCTGTACTCAGTTCGCCGGCGTCGGCTCAGGATCCATCGACGGGCGACATCGTCAATTCGCTCCAGCCAAAGATGAAGTTCCGTTCCTTTGACCCAAACCAGGCGGCAAAGGATGCCAAGACCTCGTGAAGCGACTGCAGAATGCGAAGACCAGGCAGATCACCGTCGAGGAGCGGCAGGAGATCACCGAGGTGGTCGAGGAGAACGACTTGCCGGCGATCGACCTCGAAGTGTTCTTCAATTTCGATTCAGCCGAGATCACGCCTGAGGCCCTGCCCATCTTGAAAAAGCTCGGCGCCGCTCTGAGCGACGAGAAGCTCAAAGGTTCGGTGTTCCTTGTCGCGGGCCATACAGATGCCAAGGGCTCCGACGCTTACAATCTGTCCCTGTCCGACCAGCGCGCCAAGTCGGTGGCAGAATTCTTGATCGAGAATTTCCATATCGATCCCAAGCAGCTTGTCGCCATCGGCTTCGGTGAAGAGAAGCTGAAGAACCGCGAGAATCCGCTTGCAGCCGAGAACCGCCGCCAACATGGCGAGCAAGGATGTCGCGGCCAAGGCCGGCAAGCCCGCGGAGCCCGACAAACAGTGAACGATTAGCGTTCGGTCAGCTTTAGCTCGATGCGGCGATTCTTGCGGAAAGCCTCGTCGCTTGTGCCGGGATCGATCGGCTGAAACTCGCCAAAGCCCGCAGCCACCAGATGGTCCGGGCTGATCCCGTTCTGCATCAGATAGCGCACCACCGAGATCGCGCGCGCGCTCGACAACTCCCAGTTCGAAGGAAACTCCGGCGTGGCGATTGGATGAATGTCGGTGTGGCCGTCGACCCGCATCACCCAGGCGATGTCCGGCGGAATCTTGGTCTCGACCTCTTTCAAAGCGTTGGCAAGCTTGTCGAGCTGGGCAAGAGCCTCAGGCCTCAGCTCGGCCGACCCTGAGTCGAACAGCACGTCGGAGGGAAACACGAAGCGGTCGCCGACTACCTGGAAGTCCGGCCGGTCGCCGAGCGCTTCCTTGAGCTTCCCGAAGAAATCCGAGCGGTAGCGCGCAAGTTCCTGCACCTTCTTGGCGAGCGCCACGTTCAGCCTCTGGCCGAGGTCAGCGATCTTGGCCTGGCTCTCCTTGTTCTTCGCCTCGGAGGCGTCGAGCGCCTCCTGCAACGACGTAAGCTGGAGTCTCAGCGCAGCAAGCTGCTGATTCAGCATTTCGACCTTGGCGAGCGCGTCATTGGTGATCTTCTTCTGCGTGTCGAGTTGGGTGCCGAACGCCGCCGCGCGCTCCTCGGCGCCTTGCGTCTTGCCGCCGGCCTCGCCAAGGAGCCCGGTCAGACGCTGGTTCTCCTTGTCCTTCTCGCCAAGTGTCGCCTGGAGTGCCGACAGCTCGTCCTGGGCCGACTCCTTCTTCGAGCGCTCGAGCGCAAGAAGCTCGGTGAGCTCCGACAGCTGCCGGTTCAGCCGCGACAGCATGGTGTCCTTGCCGCTGGTCGCCTGTGTCACAACGAAGTTGGAGAGCATGAATAACGCCATGAGGAAGGTGACAACGAGCAGGAGCGTCGACAGCATGTCGACGAAGCCAGGCCAGTAATTGGCCGTGAACCGTCCACGGCGGGCGCGGGCGAGCGACATGGCTTAGCCGCGCTCCTCGCGCAGCGGGAGCTTCGCCTCGTCGGTGATCTGGCGCAGAACGGAGGCAAGCTCTTGTTGCTGCTGGGCCTGCTCGTCGGCCCATTCGCGCACCACTTTTTGCTCGGCGCGCATCTGGCGGATCAACTTGTCTACGCCGGCGGCGAGATCCTTCACCGCGTCTCCGGTGTTGTCGTTCAGAAGCCGGAGCTCGACCTTGTCGTTGAGGTCGGCAATCGAGCGCTGCATGTCGATGAGCGCAAATCGGAGCTGCGGGGGCATCGCGGCAGCGCCGGCGGCGTCAGCCGGCTGGAGCTCGGTAATGCCGGACAGCCAATCCTCGAGTTCGTTATAGAACCGCCCCTGAGCGTGACCCGCCTGGAGATCGAGGAAGCCCAGGATCAGTGAGCCGGCAAGACCGAACATCGAGCAGGAGAAAGCCGTGCCCATGCCCTTGAGTGGACCGGCGAGGCCTTCTTTTAACTGGTCGAAAAGGAGCGTGTTCTCTCCGGCATTGGTATCGAGCGCGCCGATGGTGGAACCAACAGAGCTAACGGTCTGCAACAGGCCCCAGAAGGTGCCGAGTAGTCCGAGAAAGATGAGCAGGCCGACGAGGTAGCGCGTCGTCTCGCGCTGCTCTTCGAGGCGCGAGGCGACCGAATCGAGCAGAGATCGCATCGATCCGGTGGCGAGAGAGAGATGGCCGGTGCGGTCGCGCAGCATGGTCGCCATCGGCGCGAGCAGCACCGGCGTGCTTTTTTCCGAGGTGCTGGCCGGATCGGAGATGCGGAAATTGTTGACCCAGGCAATTTCGGGATAGAGCCGGAGCACCTGGCGGAACGAATAGACAATGCCGACCAGGAGCACGCCGATGATCAGCGCGTTAAGGCCGGGATTGGCCATGAAGCTGTGCCTGATCTGCTGTGTCTGGCCGTCGAGGATGATGGCAAGCAGCACGGCAAGGATGAGAAAGAGCGTCATGCGCCAGAGAAAGACCTGTGGGCGCGTAAGCTTGACCTTATAGGTTGTCGCTGCTGCCATCCAAAAAGCCGTGGTGAGTCGAAGCAGGCTAAAGCTTAGCCCATTACTATGACACGCAAAACAGCAACCTCAGGGCGGCGCGGTCGCTCCGTTGCCTAGTTTTTTGCCATCTTAAGGCTCGGCAGCGACGCCGCGCTCGGCGGCGGCCGTCTTGAGAAGCTTCAGCAGTTTCCGTTGGATGGCCTCGTTGCCGGCGACGATGCTGCCTTTGTCCAGCATATCGTCGTTACCCTCGGCATCGCTTACGAAGGCGCCGGCTTCGCGCAGCACCACAATCCCGGCGGCAAGATCCCAGGCATGCAGGTTCCGCTCCCAGAAGCCGTCGAGCCTGCCCGCAGCGGTCCAAGCGAGGTCAAGCGCGGCAGCGCCAAGCCGCCTGACTCCCGCGGATGAAGCCATGACGGCGCGCAATTCCTTGAGGAACAGATCATGCGCGGGCTTTCCGCCGTGCGGAATGCCGGTGCCGATCACCGAGGCCGAGAGCTCCGAGCGTGCTGCGACCCTGATGCGGCGATCGTTGAGAAAGGCGCCTTTGCCCTTTTCGGCGGTAAAGGTTTCCTGATTGGCCGGATTGAAGATGAGTCCCGCAACCAGCTCGCCTTCGCGCTCGAGCGCGATCGAGATGGCGAAGATCGGAATGCCATGCAGGAAATTGGTGGTGCCGTCGAGTGGATCGACGATCCAGCGATGGCTGCGGTCGCCGCCTTCGATATTGCCGCGCTCCTCCATCAGGAAGCCGTAGCCTGGACGCGCGCGGGTAAGTTCGGCGAAGAGAATCTCCTCGGCGCGGTGGTCCGCGGCGCTGACGAAATTGGCAGGACCTTTGAGCGAGACCTGAAGCTGCTCGACCTC
>Ga0105243_10001719_pt1 | contig 18837 bp, 10 predicted proteins | sample KBSM34metaG_FD_81525 | JGI IMG/M metagenome (GOLD analysis project Ga0105243, IMG submission 81525) | Miscanthus rhizosphere microbial communities from Kellogg Biological Station, Michigan, USA - KBS M3-4 metaG | ecosystem: Host-associated > Plants > Roots > Rhizosphere > Soil | place... | reverse complement strand
GGTCACGGAAGTTCAGGTGCCCGGTGCAGACTTCCGGGTTGACCATCAGGATCGCCCGGGCCTGGCCCAGTTGCACGCTGTTGCAGGCCGCCTGGATGCCGAAGGTCGCCGAGGAGCAGGCCACGTTCATGTCGAAGCCAAAACCCTGGATGCCCAGTGCGGCCTGGACTTCGATGGCGATGGCCGGGTAGGCGCGCTGCAGGTTGGAGCAGGCGACGATCACCCCGTCGATGTCGGCGGCAGTCTTGCCGGCCCGCTGCAGGGCTTGCTCGGCGGCGGCCACGGCCATCTGGCAGAGTACCGACCATTCGTCGTTGGAGCGTTCCGGCAGGCGTGGAGCCATGCGCTGCGGGTCGAGGATGCCGTCCTTGTCCATGACGAAGCGGCTCTTGATGCCCGAGGCCTTTTCGATGAAGGCGGCGTTGGATTCGGTCAGGGCCTGCACTTCGCCGCGCTCGATGGCGGCAGCGTTGTCACTGTTGAACTGGTGGACGTAGGTATTGAACGATTCCACCAGCTCTTCGTTGGAGATGCTGTTGGCCGGGGTAAACAGGCCGGTGCCGCTGATGACGACGTTGTGCACGGTCGTTCCTCTAATGTGTTGAGGCAGAAGGTATTGGCACTCACGTGCCAAACCGTAAAGGGACGACTCCCGCCAAGGGAGCCGTTTCTGGCATCGCTTTATTCCGATCCGCCCAGGCTGCCTGCGATGCAGAAAGCCGGGGCCGGCATTTATGACGGCGGAGTTTGCCATAACCTCCGCCATTTCGCCGCAACTGCAAGATCGACGGAGTCAACCCTGTGCCGCCCCTGGCGGCGCTTTCGCTGGCACGCCAGCGCCTGCGAAGGGCTTTAGATCAGGCGTCGACCAGGCTCCACTGCTTGCTCAGGCGCTTGTCGGAAATCGGCACCTTGGTCCCCAACTGCTGGGCGAACAGGGACACCCGGTACTCCTCCAGCCACCAGCGGTACAGCTCCAGCTGCGGGTCGCGCTTGCCTTCCTGGGCATGCTTCTGGGCCCGGGTCTGGTACTGGCTCCACAGGCCCGTGAGCTCGCTGCTCCAGACCCGGTCCTTCTGCACCTGGCTGCCGAGTTTCTCGAAGCGCAGTTCCACGGCCTTGAGGTAACGCGGCAGTTCCTTGAGCCACAGGGCCGGGGTTTCCCGGACAAAGCCCGGGTACACCAGGTTCGCCAGCTGGGCCTTGATGTCGTTGAGGGCCACGGCCTGGGCCAGGTCGATCTTGCCCTTGAAGCGCTTTTGCAGGCCGTGCCAGAGCTTGAGGATCTCCAGGGTCAGGCGTGCCAGGCGCTCGGCGTGCTCGGTCCAGGCACCACGCTTGCGCTCGGCCAGGGAGGCCAGGCCCGCGCCATCCCGAGGCAGCACGGCCTCGCCTTCAAGAATGCAACTGTCGAGGCTGGCCAGAAGAATGTCCTCCACCAGCGCATCGACCCGGCCCAGTTCGCGGTACAGCAGGCCCAGCTCGGTAAGGCCCGGCAACTTGCCCCGCAGGAACTTGGCCGGCTCGGCCAGTTGCTGCAACAGCAGGCGCTGCAAGGCCCGGCGATGCTGGAACTCGGCTTCGGCAGCGGTGGAGAAGCGCCCTTCCTTGACCGTACCCGCCTCCTCCACCAGGGCCGGGTACACCGTCATCGACAGCCCGGCGATCTTCTGCTGGGTCTTTTCCGCCACCGCGGCAAATACCTTGGCTTGCACCGGTTGCTGGCTCTTGGCAGTCTGCGGCACCGCCAGGGCAGCCTGGCTGGCTTCGGCGAAACGCGCGGTCAGTTCGGGCAGGTCGCGGCCTTCGCCGAGGAACTTGCCCTGGGCGTCGACGATTTCCAGGTTCATCCGCAGGTGGCTTTCCACCTGTTGTTCGGCTTCGCTCCAGGCCTCGTCGCTGACCCGGGCACCGGTCATGCGCAGCAGCTCGCGGCCCAGGGCCTGGGGCAAGGAACCCTCGGCGAAGACCATGCGCTGCAGGGCGGCCTTGACGAAGTCCGGCACCGGCACGAAGTTCTTGCGCAGGGCCTTGGGCAGGTTGCGCACCAGGGCGATGCACTTGGCCTCGATCAGCCCCGGCACCAGCCATTCCAGGCGTTCGGCGGGCAGTGCCGGCAGCAGCGGCGCCGGCACCCGCAGGGTCACGCCGTCCCGGGGATGGTTGGGTTCGAAGTGGTAACTCAGGGCCAGTTCCAGGTCGCCGATATGCAGGGTGTCCGGGTACTGCTTGGCGGTGACCTCGCTGGCCTCGCGGGCCAGCACGTCTTCCTCGCGCATGATCAACAACTGCGGGTTCTTCTGGCTGTGCACCCGGTACCAGCTGTCGAAGGTCGCGGTCTGGTGGATCTCCGCTGGCAGGCGTGCGTCGTAGAAGGCGAACAGGGTTTCCTCGTCGGCCAGGATGTCGCGGCGCCGGGCCTTGGCTTCGAGAGCGTCGAGCTGTTCCAGCAGTTGGGTGTTGGCGCTCAGGCACTTGGCCTTGGACTGGATTTCGCCACGCACCAGGGCCTCGCGGATGAACAGCTCGCGGGACACCACCGGGTCCACCGGGCCGTAATGCACTGGCCGGCGGCCGACCACGATCAGGCCGAACAGGGTGATCTGCTCGTAGGCCACTACCTGGCCGCGCTTCTTCTCCCAATGGGGCTCGAAGTGGTTCTTCTTCACCAGATGGCCGGCCAGGGGCTCGATCCAGTCCGGCTCGATCCTGGCCACCATGCGCGCATAGAGCTTGGTGGTTTCCACCAGCTCGGCGGTCATCAGCCATTGCGGGCGCTTCTTGCCCAGGCCCGAGGACGGGTGGATCCAGAAGCGCCGCTGACGGGCCCCCAGGTAGTCGCCGTCTTCGGTCTTCTGGCCGATCTGGCTGAGCAGGCCTACCAGCACCGCCTTGTGCAGTTTCGGGTAGTCCGCCGGCTCCTTGTTCAGGCTCAGTTGCAGGTCGCGGCAGATCAGGCTCAATTGCCGGTGCGAATCACGCCACTCGCGCAGGCGCAGGTAGTTCAGGAAATTCTTGCGGCACCAGTTGCGCAGCGGGCTGGCGGTGAGGGCCTGGCGCTGTTCTTCGAAGCCGCGCCACAGGTTGACCAGCCCGGCGAAGTCCGAATCCACGTCCTTCCACTGGGCGTGGGCCTGGTCGGCGGCCTGCTGGCGCTCCGGCGGACGCTCGCGGGGGTCCTGGATCGACATGGCGCTGGCGACGATCAGCACTTCCTGGAGGCTGCCGAGCTTGGCCGCTTCCAGCAGCATGCGGCCCATGCGCGGATCCACCGGCAGGCGCGCCAGTTGCCGGCCCAGTGGTGTCAGCTGGCTGTTGCGGTCGACCGCCGAGAGTTCCTGCAGCAGGTTGAAACCGTCGCTGATGGCCTTGCCATCCGGCGGCTCGATAAACGGGAAGGCGGTAATTTCCCCCAGGCGCAGGTGCAGCATCTGCAGGATCACCGCCGCCAGGTTGGTACGCAGGATCTCCGGGTCGGTGAATTCCGGCCGGCCGAGGAAATCTTCCTCGCTGTACAGGCGTACGCAGATCCCCGGTTCGACCCGGCCGCAACGGCCCTTGCGCTGGTTGGCGCTGGCCTGGGAAATCGCCTCGATGGGCAGGCGCTGGACCTTGGCCCGGTAGCTGTAGCGGCTGATGCGCGCAGTGCCGCTGTCGATCACGTAGCGGATGCCCGGCACAGTCAGCGAGGTTTCGGCGACGTTGGTGGCCAGCACCACGCGGCGGCCCGGGTGGGACTGGAAGATGCGCTGCTGTTCGGCCGGCGACAGGCGCGCGTACAGCGGCAGGATCTCGGTGTGCTTGAGCTGGGCCTTGCGCAGCATCTCCGCGGCGTCGCGGATCTCCCGCTCGCCGGGCAGGAACACCAGCACATCCCCGGGGCTGCGCCTTTCACTGCGTTCATGGGCGGCGATTTCATCCAGGGTGGCGAGGATCGCCTGGTCCACCGTGAGGTCGTCCTCGACCCGGTTGCCCTCCTCGTCCTGTTCCAGGGTCAACGGGCGATACCAGGTTTCCACCGGGAAGGTACGGCCGGAGACCTCGACGATCGGCGCGTTATCGAAGTGCTTGGAGAAGCGCTCAAGGTCGATGGTCGCCGAGGTGATGATGACCTTCAGGTCCGGGCGCCGCGGCAACAGGGTCTTGAGGTAGCCGAGGAGGAAGTCGATGTTCAGGCTGCGCTCGTGGGCCTCGTCGACGATGATCGTGTCGTAGCGTTCCAGGTAGCGATCGTTCTGGGTTTCCGCCAGCAGGATGCCGTCGGTCATCAGCTTGATCAGGGTGCTGGAATCGCTCTGGTCCTCGAAGCGCACCTGGTAGCCCACCAGCGAGCCCAGGGGCGTGGCCAGCTCTTCGGCGACCCGGCTGGCCACGCTGCGGGCGGCAATCCGTCGGGGCTGGGTATGGCCGATCAGGCCATGCTGGCCACGACCGATTTCCAGGCAGATCTTCGGCAACTGGGTGGTCTTGCCCGAGCCGGTCTCGCCGGCAATGATCAGCACCTGATGCTTGAGCAGCGCCTCCTTGATCTCGTCGCGCTTGGCGGCAATCGGCAGGCTGTCGTCATAGCGGATCTGCGGCACGCTCTGGCGCCGCGCCGTCACCAGGTTGCAGGAAGCCTGCATGCGCTCCAGCCACTGGGCGAGCTTGGCCTCGTCTGGCTTCTTGCGCAGTTCGAGCAACTGCCGGCGCAACCGGTGACGGTCGCCGAGCATGGCTTGATCGAGGTTTTTCAGCAGTTGGTCGATTGCAGGCGATTCGTCAGTCATCAGGTACGCAAGGGTCGTCTATTTAGGCTGGGCGCGATTGTCGCAGAAAAGTCCATGCAATACGTAGGAGCCGGCTTGTCGGCGAAGGGGCCGGTGAGGGCGCCCTCGCCGGCAAGCCGGCTCCTGCACGTCTATTTATTCGTCTTCCAGGCCTTGGCGCCGGTAAGGGAAGACATCGATCACCTTGCCGGCGCGGATGGCCTCCTGCAGGCCCTTCCAGTAATCGGCGTTGTACAGCTCGCCGTGCAGCTGGTCGAACAGCTTGCGCTGGCCGGCATCGGCGAACAGGAACGGCGGGAACTCCTCGGGGAACACGTCGTGGGGGCCGATGGAGTACCAGGGTTCGGAAGCCATTTCATCTTCCGGGGTACGAGGGGCCGGAATGTGGCGGAAGTTGGCTTCGGTGAGGAAGCAGATTTCGTCGTAGTCATAGAACACCACCCGGCCATGGCGGGTGACGCCGAAGTTCTTCAGCAGCATGTCGCCGGGGAAGATGTTGGCCGCGGCCAGCTGCTTGATCGCCAGGCCATAGTCCTCCAGGGCCTCGCGCACCTGGGCTTCATTGGCATGTTCCAGGTAGAGGTTGAGCGGGGTCATGCGCCGCTCGGTCCAGCAGTGGCGGATCAGTACCGTCTGGCCTTCCACCGCCACCGTGGAGGGCGCCACTTCCAGCAGTTCCTCAAGGCACGCCGGGTCGAACTTGCTCAGGGGGAAGCGGAAGTCGGCGAACTCCTGGGTATCGGCCATGCGGCCCACCCGATCCACGCTTTTCACCAGCCGGTATTTCTCGATCACCGTGGCCCGGTCGACGTTCTTCGACGGCGAGAAGCGGTCCTTGATGATCTTGAACACGGTGTTGAAGCCCGGCAGGGTGAACACGCTCATGACCATGCCGCGCACCCCGGGGGCCATGATGAAGCGATCGTCGGTGCTGGCCAGGTGGTTGATCAGGGCACGGTAGAACTCCGACTTGCCGTGCTTGTAGAAACCGATGGAGGTGTACAGCTCGGCGATGTGCTTGCCCGACAGGATGCGCTTGAGGAAGCCGATGAATTCCGCCGGCACCGGCACGTCCACCATGAAGTAGGAACGGGTGAAGGAAAAGATGATCGAGACGTCCGCCTCGTCGGTGATCAGCGCGTCGATCTGGATCCCCCGGCCTTCGCGGTGCAGTAGCGGGATCACCAGCGGCCACTGTTCTTCATGGGTGAAGATGCGCCCCACCAGGTAGGCGCCCTTGTTGCGGTAGAGCACCGAGGAAAACAGTTCCAGGGTCAGTTCCGGGTCCTTGCACACCCAGTCCGGCAGGTTCTCCCGCAATTGCGCCTCCAGGCGCCGCAGGTCCCCCGGCAGGTCGGCGTAGTCCTCGCTGAAGCGGTAGTCGGCGAACACCTGTTCGAGCATCGTCGCCAGTTCGCCCTGGGGCTTGTAGCTGCGGGTCTGCGCGGCCCGGGCCCGGCGCAGGCTGGGTCGGGTGGTGTGGATGAACATGCAGCCGTCGCTGATCAGGTCGTGGCTGAACAGGCCGCAGAAGATCGAGTTGTACCAGGTCTCGGACAGCTCATCGTCAAAGCGCAGGTCGATCAGGCTGATGTAGGCGCTTTTCACCAGTGGCCACTGGCTGACATCCATCAGCGACTCGGTGCTGAAGGCCTGGTGCAGACGCGCCACGGTCTCGCCCACCTTCTCTTCATACAGGTTGATCCGCGCTGCCGAGGCCTTTTGCGCTTGCTGCCACTGCGCCTGCTCGAAGCGTTGCCGGGCACCGTCGGTGATCTGGCGAAAGTGCTCGCGGTAGTCGTCGAAGCCATCGAGGATCATTCGAGCGATATCGGCGGCGGGCCATGACTGCGACATAAAGAGACCTCTGCGGGAATTTACGATGCCAGAGCTTAGCCAGTGAAACGAGGTGAAGAGAAGCGTATTTTTGTGATGGGATGTACGCCGAAAAATGACCCGGCGGTCGCTCTGTCTCCAGGCCTCTGCAACGCAGGATTGAACGCAACAATCGGGGTGCGGGTTTTCTTCGCCCCGTGCGCCAATAAGGTTTGCCATGCCCGGCCACGCTGGGCAAGATCCCTCGCCCCGAACCCAAGGAACCTCCTGTGAAACCTGTCGATCTGCTGCGCCTGCTGTCGCTGGCCGCCATCTGGGGCGCGAGCTTCTTGTTCATGCGCATCATCGCCCCGGTACTGGGCAGCGTGCCCACGGCCTTCTTCCGGGTGTCCATCGCCGCGCTCGGGCTGCTGGTGATGCTGGCGTTGATGCGGGTCGACTGGAACTTTCGCGGCAAGCTCAAGACCGTGCTGCTGCTCGGGGTGATCAACTCCGGGATACCCGCGACCATGTACTCGGTGGCGGCCCAGGTGCTGCCCGCCGGCTACTCGGCGATCTTCAATGCCACCACGCCGTTGATGGGGGTGTTGATCGGCGGCCTGTTTTTCCATGAACGCCTGACCCCGAGCAAATTCGCCGGGGTCTGCCTGGGCCTGCTCGGCGTCGGCATCCTGACCCGCGCCGGCCCCGTGGCCTTCGACCGAGACCTGCTGCTGGGCGCCCTGTCCTGCTTGATGGCCACCACCTGCTACGGCTTCGCCGGGTTCCTCGCCCGACGCTGGCTGGACCAGGCCGGCGGCCTGGACAGCCGCCTGTCGGCCCTGGGCAGCATGCTGGGAGCGACCCTGCTGCTGTTGCCGCTGTTCGCCTACAACGCCATCAGCCAGCCGCCTCCCAGCTGGGGTGGCTGGAGCGTATGGCTATCGCTTCTGGGGCTGGGGCTGGGCTGCACCGCGTTTGCCTACGTGCTGTATTTCCGCCTGCTCAGCGCCATCGGCCCGGTGCGTTCGATGACCGTGACCTTCATGATCCCGCCATTCGGCGTACTGTGGGGCGCGTTGCTGCTGGACGAGCCGCTGTCCATGGCCCACCTGTATGGCGGCGCGCTGATTGCCGCCGCGCTGTGGCTGGTGCTCAGGCCGGGACCCCGGGCCATCCCGAGCGAATAGCTGACCGATCGCTGATCTCCCCCAGATACCTGCGGTGGTGGAGTAACCAGGAAAGTTAAAAACAACTTTCAAGCACTCCCCCCACCGCCTCATCTAAAACACACTTCCATCCTCGCCACACTCCCCCGCAAAAAATCTGGAAAGATGAAATTCTACTGATCCAGAAATCAAGTATCAGACACTTCCAATCTAAAACAACTTAAACAACCTACAAATAACAAAGACGATTCTGCGCCTTTAATCAGATATTCCTTACTCCCCCGAAATACTCCATCTCCCCTCTGCCCCTGCCTGTAGCACGCCCCTATCCTCTTTGAACCACCGAACCCATTGCAACTTCCCGGACCGTTCCAACACCGCCAGAACTTGCATGAATACAACACTCGAGTCGGACTTTTTTACAGCACGAGCCTAGGACAACTCACAACCCAATAGTTCTTATTTCGTCTCGAGAGTTAGCCCCTCCAACGCTGTAACTCCCCCCTTGCACAACGCTATTTGCCAACACGCTCAATGTTGTTTTCAAACCCTCGACTGAACAGGCATCGCCTTGAAGAATAAAATGTTGCAAAAGAACCATTTCAAATACGCCAGTACCACGACCGCTGTTGCTCTAGCACTGAGTTCGTTATCCCCCGCGGTCCTTGCCGAGACGACCTGGACCGGGGATGCCTACCACCTGGCAGTCGACCCGAACGGCAACGCCTATCGGGTCAACGAAGACAACGCCTGGGAAAGAAATGGCAACTGGAGCAAGGGCGCTCCCGCCAGCAATGAAGTCGTCAACGTCGACAGGCCGCTCAGCAGGGGAACCAACGATGTCGCGCAATTGGATAGCGCACAAATGATCGGCAGTCTCAACGTCGGCACCAGTAGCAATGGCCTGGGCCAGTTGAATGTGGGCGGCAACGGCTGGCTGGAAATCGCCGACGCACTCACCCTGGGCAGCGTACAAGGCGCCGTGGGCAAGGCCTCATTCAACAACGGCGCAAGACTGGGCACAGCCGGTGACTTGATCGTCGGCAAAAGCGGGTCCGGCGAGTTGAACCTGGGCAGCGGCTCGCGAGCCCACACCCAGGGCAATGCTCTGATCAGCGCCGAGCAGGGTGCATCTGGCGCGCTCAACGTCGATGGCGGCGCAACCCTGACCAGCGACAAGACATTGACTGTCGGCGGTGCCGGCAACGGTTCGCTGACCGTCGGCAACGGCGCTCAGGTCAACGCTCGGGACAGCATTGTGGCGGCCGACCCGGGCGCCACCAGCGCTATCAACATCAGTGGCGCAGGCAGCCAATTGAAGGTCTCCGGCAACATGACCCTGGGCCAGAGCGGCAAGGCGGCCCTGACGCTGGCCGATCAAGGCCAGGCCAGGGTCGGCAGCGGCGCCCTGCAGATTGCCCGGGACGCCAGCGCCAGCGCTGCGCTCTATGTGGGGGCGGCCAGCGCCAATGCCGCTGACGCTCGGGCTGCGGGCCAACTGGATGCCGCACGGGTGATCTTCGGCCTGGGCCAGGGGCTGGTCCAGTTCAACCATAGCGACAGCGACCACTCGTTCGACGCCGGCTTCGAAGGCCATGGACGCATCAGCCACATCGCCGGACAGACCCTGTTCAACGGTGACTCCAGCACCTTCAGCGGCGAACTGCATGTCCAGGGTGGCGAACTGCTGCTGAACAACGCCATGGCCGGACAGGTGCAGGTCGATCGCAACGCCAGCCTGCACATCGGCGCCCACAACGGCAGTGCCGGCGCAGTACTGAGCGATATCGGCAACGATGGCCAGGTGGTGTTCGATCGCAACAACTCGTACCAGTACGACCAGGTGATTTCCGGTAGCGGCTCGGTCGAGCAACGTGGCACCGGTACCACCGTGCTCACCGCAGAAAACACCTACAGCGGCGGCACGCTGATCAGCAACGGCACCCTGCAACTGGGTGCCGGCACAAGCGGCGGCCGCAGCGGCTCGATTCTCGGTGACGTGCAGATCGATGCGCCCGGCAGCCTGGTGTTGAACCGCGCCGACAGCTACCGCTTCGGGGACTCAATGGCGGGTAGCGGTACGCTCAACAAGCGCGGTACCGGCCGCACCGAACTGAGCGGCGACAGTTCCAACTTCCACGGCCAGAGCCAGGTCGAAGCCGGTATCCTCGCCGTCAACGGCACCCTCGGTGGCTCCACCGACGTGCATGCGGGCGCGACCCTGGCCGGCAATGGCCAGGTCGGCAATGTCACCCTGCACGACGGTGCCACAGTGGCCCCGGGCAACGACATCGGCACCCTCACCATGTCTGGCAACCTGGACCAGCACAGCGGCTCGACCTTCTACACCGAACTGCTGAGCACTGGCGCCAGCGACCGACTGCAGGTGAACGGGGCAGCGCGGCTGGACGCCGGCAGCATCGTCAACGCCGACAAGCTCGACAGCGCCCGCTACGAGCTGGACAGGCGCTACCTGATCCTCGCGACCCAGCAGGGCCTGAGCGGTCGCTACAACCTGACCGGCGATACCCGAGTCTCGACGTTCTACAATCTGGTGGATAACTACGACAGCCACAACGCCTACCTGGATGTACAGCAGACCCGTCTGTTCCAGGACGCCGCCCTCTCGCGCAACCAGCGCGCCACGGCCACTGCGCTGCAAAGCCTGAAGGGTTCTGCCGTACCGGCTCTGACGCCACCGGTGCACAACAAACTATTCGAGGCCATCGCCTACCTGCCCGACGATCACCAGGCCCGCGCGGCCTTCGAGCAACTGTCCGGGGATTTCCACAGTTCGACCCGTTCGGCGCTGATCCAGGACAGCCGCCTGGTCCGCGACGCGGCAAACAGTCGCCTACGTTCGGTGACCGCCACCCAGGACAGTGGCGCCAGCCGTGACAGCGATTCAGGCCTGACCCCCTGGATCACCACGCTGGGCAACTGGGGGGAGCTCAAGGGGGGCAGCAATGTCGCCAGATTGCGCAGCGACACCCAGGGCGTGCTCGCCGGTGTCGACACCCAGGTCGGTGACAGCGGTCATATCGGCGCGTTAACCGGTTACAGCCGAACGGAACTGAAAAGCTCGTCACGGGATGCTTCCAGCGACAACGACAATATCCACCTGGGGGTCTATGGCGGGGCCCAGGTCAGCGACTTCGACCTGCGTGGCGGCCTGGCCTACACCTGGAGCCGGATCGACGCCAAGCGTTCGGTGAACTTTGCCGGCTACAGCGACCATCTGCAGTCCACCCATCAAGCCGGCACCCTGCAGGCGTTCGGTGAAGTGGGCCGGCGCCTGGACTTCGGCCCTTCAGTACAGCTGGAACCCTTTGCCAACCTGACCCACGTGCAGGTCAAGAGCGATGGCTTCAAGGAACATGGGGGCCTCGCGGCCCTGAGCGCCAAACAGGTCTCGGACCAACAAACGTTCGCCACCCTGGGGTTGCGTGCCAGTGCCAGCAAGCCACTGGACAGCGGCAAGTCGCTCAGCCTCTTTGCCAGTGCCGGCTGGAAACATGCCTTGGCCGGCGCTACACCGGCCAACACCTATCGTTTCGACGCAAGTGATGCTTTCCGTGTCGAAGGCGTGGCCTATTCACGCAACAGTGCAGTACTCGAAACGGGCGTGGAAACCCGGCTGACCCCTGAGTTGAGCCTGGGCGCCGCATACAGCGCGCAACTGGGTGATGCGTCCAGCGAGCACGGCCTGCGCCTGAACGCTAGCTACCAGTTCTGACCCGGCCATGACCATGGTGCGGCGGCTACGCCGCGCCATATCGCTGATCGGCGGCAGCCAGGCCCTCAGCTTGGCGTGCTATGGCCAGAGGCTGCCGACGGCTGCGGCTTCAAGGAACACTCAGGGTGATCAGGTAGGCGCCCGAGGTCACGGCCTTGCCTGCCTGGTCGATAACGGCATAGTGCTGGTCGTAATAGCGCCCCTCGCGCCCGCTGTCGGCCAGGAGCTTGACCTTGACTACGGAGTTTCCCGGGCCGCTGGCGCTGGCCAGCGGGCCGACCCGCCGAACGTCAATGGATCCCCCACGCGAGCCCTGAGGGCACTGCCGCAAGTTCAGCCCATCGCTGGCAGCATTGGAGGTGCAGTTGGACTCTACGATCTTGCCGTAAAAACGGATGATGCCTTGCCCTGAGGGAGTGGCGGCAAGGCAACTGCCCGATAGCCCAAGGAACAGACTCAAAGCAGTGGAAGCAAGCGCTACGTTCATCCTGACTCTCCTTGTGTGTAAGGACTGTATCGTCAGTCTAGGTACGGGCTTTAGATTTTGAGAAAAGTCTGATGGACTGTTTGGAAGCATTAGAAAAGAAGTCCAATCAACTGGTTATCAAAATCACCTGCAAGCGTTGCTCAGGCGACTCTTCGAGCTGCCTCACGCGGCGCTGAAGCCCTGTCCCAATGCAGTTGGCGAGTACCTTTTCGACCATGATGCCATATGGCCACCATTCAACATAAAAGTCGACCCTTCATGCCATAAATAGGGAAAACAACCGACCGGGCATTGCACCCGGCCGGTGTCGTCAGCGACGGCGCGCAGAGCTCACGCCGCCCAGGGCGGTCAAGGCTGCTTGCGGAACACGAACACCAGCCCGACGATGATCAGGCCCATGCCCAACAGGCTCAGCAGCCCCAGGCGATTGCCGAAGAACAGGTAGTCCATCAGCGCGGTCACCGCAGGCACCAGGTAGAACAGGCTGGTGACATTCACCAGGTTGCCCTGGGCAATCAGCCGATACAGCAACAGTGTGGCCAGCACCGACACCACCAGCCCCATCCACAGCAGTGGAATCACGAAACCTGCACTGTGCTCGAAGTGAAACGGCTGGAACGGCACGAACAGCGCGCACAGCAGCAGCCCTGCCAGGTACTGCACCGGCAGCGTGCCCAGGGGATTGTCGGTGATGCGTTTCTGCATGATCGAACCGGCGGTCATGCTGACCAGGGCCAGCAGCCCGCACAGCATGCCGGTGATGGACATCCCCGCCAGGCCGATGCTCTGGTAGACCACCATCACCAGCCCGGCCAGCCCCAGGCTCAGGCCAAACAGCCGGCTCCAGGAGCGCTGGCGCTCCATCAGCACCACCGTGAGGATCGGCTGCACCCCCATGATGGTGGCCATGACCCCGGGGGTCACCTTCAGGTCCAGGGCCAGGATGTAGAAGATCTGGTAGGCCCCCAGCAGCACCAGGCCGGTGGCCACGGCAAAGCCCATGGCCCGGCGCCCCCGGGGCAACCTGAGCTTGAGCAGGGGCGCCAGCAGCATCAGACCGATCAGGGCAATGACGAAGCGCAGCAGCAGGAAGGCAAAGGGTGAAGCGTGGGCCAGGCCCCATTTGGAGAAGATGGCGCCACTGCTCCAGAGCAGGACGAACAGGCTCGTGGAAGCGGCCGCGAGCGCGGACTTTTTTGAAATGAGCAACATGAAAACCACCTGTAATCAGGCAAGAAGCCAATTCAGCCGAGGCTGAAGTTCAGTAGTGTTTTTTTCAGGCGGGCGCAGGGAACAGCAGCGGTTGCTGATCAGCCCGAGAAGCCAACGCCCGGCGGTGATACGACTGCGTACACCGGCGTGCTACTGACAGGTGGGGGGTACTGACCGATCTGCACAGGCTGCTGATTCCCGCACGGCACGACGCCAACGTTGACCGCTGAAACCACTACCGCGTTGAGGAGGGAAAAGGCCATGTACTGATGGTTCTCGAGAGAGGAAAAACCTGAGCCGCTGTGGACTCATCGGACGCCGAATATAACCAGCGCCCGATATTCATTGCAAGATTTATCCGAACAGCCACTTCCACAGGACTACCAGCACCACCACGGCCAGCACCGGGCGCAGGATGCGGTACAGCTGGGGATGGCGGCGCTTCCACTGCTTGACCACGCCACTGAAGCTGTCGCTGAAGCGCTTGCTCCAGGCGTAGGCCTGGTTGATCCCGCCGACACGCTCGTCATCCAGGTTCTGCGGCGCGGTGGCGCGGCCCAGTTGGGCGCTGACCCAACGGTTGATGCGGGTCATCAGGCGGCTGCTCAGCGGACGCTCGATGTCGCAGAACAGGATCACCCGGGTGATCTCGGTTTCGTTCTTCACCCAATGCACGTAGGTCTCGTCGAACATCACGTCTTCACCGTCGCGCCAGGCGTACTCCTGGCCATCGACGAAGATCCGGCAGGCGTCGGAGTTGGGGGTCGACAGGCCCAGGTGATAACGCAGGGAACCGGCGAAGGGATCGCGGTGCGGGTTGAGGTGGCTGCCGCCGGGCAACAGCGCGAACATCGCGCCCTTGACGTTGGGAATCGCGCTCACCAGCTCGACGGTCTTCGGGCACAGGGCCTCGGCCGAGGGCAGCGGCTTGTCGTACCACTTGAGGTAGAAGCGCTTCCAGCCCTTCTTGAAGAAGGAACCGAAACCGGCATCGTTGTTCTTCTCGGCGGCGCGGATGTAACCCTCGTCGAACAGGTGCATGGCCTCTTCGCGGATCACTTCCCAGTTGTCCCGCAGGATGTCCAGCTCGGGAAACTTGCTGCGGTCCAGGTACGGCTTGGAAGGCACCCCGGAGAACAGGTACATCAGGGCGTTATAGGGGGCGAACAGCGCCGAATGGTTGACGAACTGGCGCAGTACCGGCAGACGCGCCTTGCCGCGCAGGTGCACGTAGAGAATGCTGCCGACGAACAGCGACAACACCGCGACCTTGGCGGTAAAGGAAAAGCTCATGCAACGACTCCTTGGAAATAGGCACCTGTAGGGGGAGCGTTCACCCGACCTGGCAGCCGGCAATGATAAACACTCCTGGGCCCTTTAAAAAACCCGCACAACCCAACATTCAGCGTTAACGGTTATGCAACAAAGGCGTTAAGTAGCATAAGCAGCCAGGCCCTGGCCTGATATGGGTCAGCATTCGCCGGCAAGCCGGCTCCTGCGGGCGAATGCCTGATCCGTGCTTACTGCTGGTTTTCCTGCTCGGTGAACAGGTCGCTGAAAAGCATGCTCGACAGGTAGCGCTCACCGGAGTCTGGCAGGATCACCACGATGGTCTTGCCCTGCATTTCCGGGGTTTCCGCCAGGCGTACCGCCACCGCCATCGCCGCGCCGCAGGAGATGCCGCAGAGGATGCCCTCTTCCTGCATCAGCCGCAGGGCCATGGCCTTGGACTCTTCATCGGTCACCAGCTCCACCCGGTCGACCATCGCCAGGTCCAGGTTCCTGGGCACGAAACCGGCGCCGATGCCCTGGATCTTGTGGGGGCTGGGCTTGATCTCTTCACCGGCGAGTTTCTGGGTGATCACCGGAGAAGTCGCCGGCTCCACCGCCACCGAGAGAATCGGCTTGCCCTGGGTCTTCTTGATGTAGCGCGACACACCGCTGATGGTGCCCCCTGTGCCAACCCCGGCCACCAGCACGTCCACCGCGCCGTCGGTATCGTTCCAGATTTCCGGACCGGTGGTCTTTTCGTGGATCGCCGGGTTGGCCGGGTTATCGAACTGCTGCGGCATGAAGTACCTGGCCGGGTCGCTGGCAACGATTTCCGCCGCCTTTTCGATCGCCCCCTTCATGCCCTTGGCCGGCTCGGTGAGCACCAGCTCGGCGCCCAGGGCCTTGAGCACCTTGCGCCGCTCGATGCTCATGGACGCCGGCATGGTCAGCATCAGCTTGTAGCCACGGGCGGCGGCGACGAAGGCCAGGCCGATCCCGGTGTTGCCCGACGTGGGCTCGACGATGGTCATGCCCGGCTTGAGCTTGCCGCTGCTTTCGGCGTCCCAGATCATGTTCGCGCCGATCCGGCACTTCACCGAATAGCCCGGGTTGCGCCCTTCGATCTTGGCCAGGATGGTCACCCCGCGCGGGGCGATGCGGTTGATCTGCACCAAGGGCGTATTGCCGATGGAATGGGCGTTATCAGCAAAAATTCGGCTCATGGCTGGGTCCTTATGCAGCAGTGAACAAGTCCCCAAGGGTATGCCTGGCGCCCTTGAGCGTCCAGTCGCGCAACACCCGGGCCAGCCGGGTCGGTCGCGCCTATGCAAGAGACACATCAGCGACGCCGAGTTCATGGCCCGGCTCCTGCGTTCCCCGAACCTGCGCCCCAGGCCACCCCGGGAACATTGACTCGAACGTCTGCCAACGGACGCAGTCAATGCCTGTATACGGCTGGAGGCTGCTGATCATGAAAGCTCGTTACCGTTGGCCCCTGTGGATCCTGGCAAGCCTGGTGGTGCTGCTGGTGGCCCTGCATATCGCCCTGCCCTACCTGGTGCGCGACTACTTGAACGACAAGCTGGCGGACATGGGCGACTACCGCGGACGCATCAGCGACATCGACCTGGCCCTGTGGCGCGGCGCCTACCGCATCAATGGCCTGGAGATCGTCAAGGTCAGCGGCAAGGTGCCAGTGCCCTTCGTCAAGGCGCCGCTGATCGACCTCTCGGTGAGCTGGCATTCGCTGTGGTACGACCACGCGGTAGTGGCCAAGGTGCAGTTCATCCAGCCGGAGCTGAACTTCGTCGACGGCGGGGCCGACAAGCAGGCATCGCAGACCGGTGAGGGCACCGACTGGCGAGCCCAACTGGGCAAGCTGCTGCCCATCACCCTCGACGAACTGCGGATCGATGACGGCAAGATCCACTTTCGCAACTTCAGCTCCAAGCCGCCGGTGAACATCGGCGCGACCCAGGTCAACGCCAGCTTCTACAACCTGACCAACGTGGTGGACACCCAGGGCAAGCGCGATGCGCGCTTCGACGGCAAGGCCCTGCTCCAGGGCCAGGCGCCCATGGAAAGCACCGCCACCTTCGACCCCTTGAGCAACTTCGAGAACTTCGAGTTCCGCCTGCGGGCCCGGGATATCGAGCTCAAGCGCTTCAACGACTTCGCCTCGGCCTACGGCAAGTTCGACTTCAATGCCGGGCACGGTGACGTGGTGATCGAAGCCCAGGCCGAGAAGGGCCAGTTGCACGGCTATATCAAGCCGCTGTTGCGGGACGTGGAAGTCTTCAACTGGCAACAGGACGTGGAGAACCGCAACAAGAGCATTTTCCGCTCGGTGTGGGAGGCCCTGGTGGGCGCCAGCGAAACCCTGCTGAAGAACCAGCGCAAGAACCAGTTCGCCACCCGGGTCGAGCTCAGTGGCAGCGTGCACCAGCAAGATATCAGCGCGTTCCAGGCGTTTTTGCAGATCTTGCGCAACGGTTTCATCCAGGCCTTCAATGCCCGCTACGAGCAGCCCAAGCCGTCGCCTGACTGAGTCACCCCGTGACGCTCCATTCAGAGACTGAATGGGGCGTCCACGTTCACAGTCGACCGGGCAGCGCGTTATAGTCGCGCCATCACTCCCCATTCAATCGACCTGCCCCGGGCAGCTCGCCGTCACCGTTCGAGGAATTGCAGATGAAGTTCGAAGGCACCAGCGCATATGTCGCCACCGATGACCTGAAGCTGGCAGTCAATGCCGCCATCACCCTGGAGCGTCCGCTGCTGGTCAAGGGCGAACCCGGCACCGGCAAGACCATGCTTGCCGAGCAACTGGCCGAATCCTTCGGCGCCAAGCTGATCACCTGGCACATCAAGTCCACCACCAAGGCCCACCAGGGCCTGTACGAGTACGACGCGGTCAGCCGCCTGCGCGATTCGCAACTGGGCGTGGACAAGGTGCACGACATTCGCAACTACCTGAAGAAGGGCAAGCTGTGGGAGGCCTTCGAATCCGAGGAGCGGGTGATCCTGCTGATCGACGAGATCGACAAGGCCGACATCGAGTTCCCCAACGACCTGCTGCAGGAACTCGACAAGATGGAGTTCTACGTCTACGAGATCGACGAGACCATCAAGGCCAAGCAGCGGCCGATCATCATCATTACCTCCAACAACGAGAAAGAGCTGCCGGACGCCTTCCTGCGTCGCTGCTTCTTCCACTACATCGCCTTCCCCGACCGCACCACCCTGCAGAAGATCGTCGATGTGCACTACCCGGACATCAAGAAGGACCTGGTCAGCGAAGCCCTGGACGTGTTCTTCGATGTGCGCAAAGTGCCGGGCCTGAAGAAGAAGCCCTCGACCTCGGAACTGGTGGACTGGCTCAAGCTGCTGATGGCCGACAACATCGGCGAAGCGGTGCTGCGCGAGCGCGATCCGACCAAGGCCATCCCGCCCCTGGCCGGCGCCCTGGTGAAGAACGAGCAGGATGTGCAATTGCTCGAACGCCTGGCGTTCATGAGCCGTCGCGGTAGTCGTTAAGAGGCTGATGCCATGCTGCTCAACCTGTTCAATGAAATGCGCGCGGCCAAGGTGCCGGTGTCGGTGCGCGAGCTGCTGGACCTGATCAACGCGCTCAAGCAGCGCGTGACCTTCGCCGACATGGACGAGTTCTACTACCTCGCCCGGGCGATCCTGGTGAAGGACGAACGGCATTTCGACAAGTTCGACCGGGCCTTCGGCGCCTACTTCAACGGCCTGGAAAAACTCGACGACCACCTGCAGGCGCTGATCCCCGAGGATTGGCTGCGCAAGGAGTTCGAGCGCTCGCTGACGGATGAAGAGCGGGCGCAGATCCAGTCCCTGGGCGGCCTGGACAAACTCATCGAAGAGTTCAAGAAACGCCTGGAAGAACAGAAGGAACGCCATGCCGGCGGCAACAAGTGGATCGGCACCGGCGGCACCAGCCCGTTCGGCTCCGGTGGCTTCAACCCGGAAGGCATCCGCGTCGGCGATGCCGGCAAGCGCCAGGGCAAGGCGGTGAAAGTCTGGGACCAGCGCGAGTACAAGAACCTCGACGACTCGGTGGAACTGGGCACCCGCAACATCAAGGTGGCCCTGCGCCGGCTGCGCAAGTTCGCGCGCCAGGGTGCGGCGGAGGAGCTGGACATTGACGGCACCATCGACCACACCGCCCGGGATGCCGGGCTGCTGAACATCCAGATGCGCCCGGAACGGCGCAACAGCATCAAGTTGCTGTTGCTGTTCGACATCGGCGGTTCCATGGATGCCCACGTGAAGATCTGCGAGGAACTGTTCTCGGCCTGCAAGACCGAGTTCAAGCACCTGGAGTACTACTACTTCCACAACTTCATCTATGAG
>Ga0105243_10001718_pt1 | contig 18839 bp, 15 predicted proteins | sample KBSM34metaG_FD_81525 | JGI IMG/M metagenome (GOLD analysis project Ga0105243, IMG submission 81525) | Miscanthus rhizosphere microbial communities from Kellogg Biological Station, Michigan, USA - KBS M3-4 metaG | ecosystem: Host-associated > Plants > Roots > Rhizosphere > Soil | place... | reverse complement strand
GCGCGCTGTGGGCCGGCATCGTCAAGGCCTCGGGCGCGTCGGTCGACTGAGCGGCGGCGCACCGCTTCCCACCCATCAACGATTCATCAAACCGGAGACTTCCCTCATGTCCTTCTTCCGTTCGTCGCTTTCGCGCCGCGCCATCGCAGCGGCCGTGCTGGCGTTGACTGCCGGCGGCCTGCTGCCGCTGACCGCTTCGGCACAACAGCAGCCCGCAGCCTTCCCGACCAAGCCCGTGCGCATCATCACGCCGTTCCCGGTCGGTGGTGGCCCGGACGGCGTGGCCCGCCTCGTGGCCGACAAGCTCTCGCGCGCCTGGGGCCAACCGGTGGTGGTCGAGAACCGCCCGGGCGGCAACGGCTTCATCGCCATCGACGCCTTCAAGCGCGGTGCCAAGGACGGCCACGACATCATCGTTTTGGACAACGTGCACCTGGCTGCCTACCCGGCGCTGTTCAAGAAGCTGCCCTACGACGCATCGAAGGACTTCGACGCGCTGCTGCCGCTGTTCAAGACCTACTTCTTCTTCACCGTCGCGACCAACAGCAAGTACAAGACCGTGGGCGACCTCATCGCCGACGCCAAGGCCAACCCCGGCAAGCTCGACTACGGCTCGTGGTCGGTCGGCAACCCGGTGCACCTGGGCTCGGAACTGTTCGAGTCGGCCACCGGCACGCAGATGGAGCACGTGATCTACAAGGAGACCACGCAGCTGTACACCTCGGTCGCCACCGGCGAACTGGCCTTTGCGCTGGGCAGCAGCGCCACCGCCGGCCCGCTGCAGCGCGCCAACAAGCTGCGCTTCCTGGCGGTGGCCGCGCCCCAACGCAACGCCGCCTTCCCCGACGTGCCGACCGTGGGCGAATCGGGCGGCCCGAAGGGCTTCGAGGTCATCGGCTGGAACGCCATCGCCGTGCCGAAGGGCCTGCCGGCTTCGGTCACCGACAAGATCAAGCGCGACATCGAGAAGGGCCTGGCCGAACCCGACGTGCTGGAGAAGTTCAAGAGCTTCGGCTACGAGCCGTTCCCCACCACGCGCCCGCAGTTCGACCAGTTCGTGGCGACGGAAACGAAGCGCTTCACCGACGTGATCCGCAAGGCGAACGTGTCGCTGGACTGACAGCGCGCGCCCAGGGCGCATCCGCAATGAACAAGGCACCCGCGAGGGTGCCTTTTCTTTTGGGCGCCGCGCCCAGGGCGAGAGATTGTGCTGTCCAAAAGTCACATGTTACGTATGGATACGCGACAGGGTAGACCGTCTACCGAAGGGCCTGACAGAGGCGGAGTGGCCCCGCATGGGGCGGTCGCTCCCGTTTCAGGGTAGCCCCTTGCAGGGATACGCGTAACCGGCACCCGTTCTTACATTTTTGACTTGCAAATCCGAAATCGTCGCCGTGGGGAGGAGCAAGCCATTGCTGCTGCACACGGAGGTCCACCTGCCCAGTCAGTGAACGAAGAGGGAGTTGAGTCATGAACAAGATCTTCCGAACCCTGTGGAGTCCCACCGCCGGCACCTGGGTGGCCGCGCCGGAAATCGCGCGCGGCCACGCGCGATCGTGCAGTGGGGGCGGCGTGCGCGCGGTGGCTGCAGCGGCGGCAACGGCGGCGCTGTGGGTCTGCGTCGTGCCGGTGCTCGCGGCCGGCGGTGCGGGCGGCCAGCCGGTCGGTGACGCGTCGCTGAACGCGGGCACGGGCGGCAGCGACGGCACGGGCGGGAGCGGCGGGCTCAACGACACCACGGTCAATGCCTTCGGCGGCGCGGGCGGATCGTCCACGCCGGGCGGCGTCACGGCGGGGGCCAACGCCAGCATCGGCGGCTTCGGTGGTGCCACGCCGGGCACCGGTGGCGCGGCCGGCGCGGCCAGCACGCCCACCGGTCCCGGTGCGTTCCAGGGCGACGCCGGCGGCGCGGGCCAGGCGCAGACCGGTGACGCGGCCAACGGCAACGGCTATGGCGGGGGCGGCGGCGGTGGCTTCCAGGGCATGTCGATCGCCAACAACGTGGCCAATTCGTCCGACAGCTACACCGGCGGCATCGGTGGCGCGGGCGGCAACGGGTACTGGGCCGCGGGCGGCGGCGGCGCGGGCGGCTACGGTTCGATCCTCAGCGGCCCGCTCGGCAGCTACACGGCCACGGGATCTTCCACGGGCGGCGCCGGCGGCAAGGGCGGCGACGCCTTCTCGCAGGGCGGCGGCGGCGGCAGCGGGGGCGGCGGGTTCTACCTGAACGCGACCAACCCGGGGCTCAGCTTCACCAACACCGGTCCCCTCACGGGCGGGGCGGGCGGTGCCGGCGGGGCCGAATTGGCACCCGCCCGTTCCAACGCCTCGGGCGGCGGCGGCGGCGCAGGGGGCATCGGCGCGACGTTGGCGGGTGTCGCCGCCACCGTCGGCAATTCCGGCGCGATCACGGGCGGTGCCGGGGGCGCAGGCGGCGCGGCCGGCGGCGGTGCGGGCGGGACCGGTTCACCGGGCGCTGGCGGCGACGGCGGGGCGGGCCTCGCATCGACCGGCGCGGGCGCAACCGTCACCAACACCGGCACCATCGCCGGTGGAGCGGGCGGCGCTGGCGGGGCGAACAGCAACGGTGGCCCGAGCGGTGCCAACGGGGTGGGCGGCGTCGGGGTGACGGGCGCCAACCTCGCGCTGACCAACGGCGGAACGATCTCGGGCGGCCTGGGCGGCGACGGCGTCACGCGCGCTGCGGCGGTCGCATTCACGGGCGGCACCAACAGCCTCACGCTGAACACCGGCTCGTCGATGACGGGCGCGATTTCGATCGGTGCGGGCGCCACCGCCAGCGTCATCGCGGGCGCCGGCGGCCTCAGCGTCAGCAACGCCCTGCTGCTGGGCGGCACGGGCACCATCGACACCAACGGGAACGCCCTGACGTGGACCGGCGCGATCTCCGGCGCCAGCGATCTCGTGAAGATCGGCGCGGGCGTGCTGACGCTGAGCGGTGCCGACACCCACTCGGGCGCCACCAACGTCGCGGCGGGCACCCTGCGTGCGGGCGCGGCCAACGTGCTCAGCAGCGCGAGTCCCTTCACCGTGGCCACCGGCGCGACGCTCGACCTGGCCGGCAACAGCCAGACCCTCGCGTCGATGGCCCACAGCGGCACCGTCTCGCTGGTGGGCGCGGTGCCCGGCACCACGCTCACCGTCAATGGTCCCTGGGTGGGCAACGGCGGCACGCTGCGACTGGGGACCGCGCTGGGCGGCAGCGCAAGCGCGAGCGACCGGCTCATCCTGAGCGGCGCCACCGCCGTCGCCAGCGGCACGACGAACGTGCAGATCACCAACCTGGGCGGCCTGGGCGCGCTCACCACGGGCAACGGCATCGAGGTGATCAGCGCCCTCAACGGCGCGACCACCACCGCGCAGACGACCAAGAGCGCGTTCGTGCTGGCCGGCACGCACGTCGATGCGGGCGCCTACGAGTACCGGCTGCATGCGGCCGACGCCGCCGGCGCGGGCGAGAACTGGTACCTGCGCTCGACCGCTGCACCCGTGACGCCCGTGACGCCTGTCCCGCCCGTCACGCCGCCTGCCGGCGGTGGCGGCTCGGGCACTGGCGGCACCGGCGTCGTGCCCGTGCTCGCCGTGCCCACCTACCGCGCCGAAGTGCCGCTGTACGCCGCGCTGCCCGAGCAGCTGCGCCAGTCCAGCTTCGCGATGCTCGGCAACAGGCGCCTGCGCATGGGCGAGGACCTTGTAGCGGGCGCGAACCCGGCCAAGCCCGCGCAGGGTTACCGCGAGGCCTGGGGCCGCATCATCAGCACCGAGCGCACCATCGCGCAGGGCGGCACCGTGAGCCCCACGAGCAAGGGGCGCCTCACGGGCTTCCAGGCCGGCACCGACCTGTGGGCCAACCCCGACTGGCACGCGGGCGTGTACGTCGGCCAGCTCGACGGCGACATGCGCGTGAACGGCTTTGCCAGCGGCCTGGCGAACCTCGGCGTGGGCACCAACAACCAGAAGAGCGAGTACCTGGGCGCCTATGCCACCTGGAAGCACAGCCCCAGCGGCGTGTACGTCGACGGCGTGCTGCAGGCCGGGCGCCACCGCTACACCGCCAGGCCCACGCTGGGCTTCTCCCGGGGCGGCAAGGGCAACAGCCTGCTGGCGTCCATCGAGGTGGGGCAGTCGATTCCCATCGCGCAGAACTGGACCGTCGAGCCGCAGGTGCAATTGGTGCACCAGCGGGTGAGCCTGGGCGACACGGGCATCTCCGGCGCGCTCGTGCAGCAGAACAGCCACAACGGCTGGCGGGCACGCGCCGGCGTGCGCGTGAAGGGCGAGTTCGTCACCCGCGCCGGGGTGCTGCAGCCCTATGTGCGGGTCAATTTCCACCGCGGCAGCCGCGGCACCGACGTCACCCGCTTCGTCGGCCCGGCCGGCTTCACCGACATCGCGACGCGCACCGGCGGCAGCAGCACCGAGCTGGCGGCGGGGGCCACGCTGCAGGTGGCCGAGAACACGAGCGTGTATGTGGAGCTGGGCAAGCTGTGGTCGGGCTCCGGCGGCGACTCGCGCATCAAGAGCGGGGTCAATGCGAGCGTCGGCGTGAAGATGCGCTGGTGATCTCGTGCGCCGGGCGGCGTCTACGCATGCCGCCGCACGCCGGCGTGGAGCGTGTGCACGCGGGCCTCTCCCGGCTGCGGCACGGGCGACGGCCGTCCCCACCCCTGCGGCAGTTCATGCAGCACGGCGTTCGCATCGAGCGAGCGGATCGCGACCGAGGTGTCGGCCGGAATCCGCCCCTGCGCCACCATCGCCTCGTAGCGCAACGCGCACACGCGCAGGAACGACGCGAAGTTGCCGACCTCGCCGCGCGCCGCCACCAGCTCGTCGTACAGCCGCTCGATGAGCTGCACCACGGCCATGCCGTCGCGCTGCGCGATCTCCTCGAGCACCTGCCAGAACAGGTTCTCGAGCCGGATGCTGGTGACCACGCCGTGCAGCCGCACCGAGCGCGTGCGCGCGTCGTAGCTTTGCGGATCGGCGCTGATGAAGACTTCGCACATGGGCCATCTCCTCGAGAGGCAGGGTGGTGTGGGGGGCGACGCCGCACTGTAGCGCCGCCCGCGTCCATCCGTTCAGGTCAGTGTTCGATGCGGGTGCCGAGCACCACCAGGAACTGCGACAGCCACGCCGGATGCGCCGGCCAGGCCGGGGCGGTGACGAGGTTGCGGTCGGTCACGGCCTGGTCGACCGGGATGCCCATGTACTCGGCGCCGGCCAGTTCCACCTCGACCTGGCAGGCCGGGTAGGCCGAGACCTTGCGGCCCTTGATGAGGCCCGTGGCCGCGAGCAGCTGCGCGCCGTGGCAGACGGCGGCCACCGGCTTGTCGGTGGCCAGGAAGTGGCGCGCGATCTCGACCACGCGGGGGTGCATGCGCAGGTACTCGGGCGCGCGGCCGCCGGGGATCACGAGCGCGTCGTAGGTCTCGGGGCGCACCTCGTCGAAGCTGGCGTTCAGCGTGAAGCGGTGGCCCGGCTTCTCGCTGTAGGTCTGTGCGCCCTCGAAGTCGTGGATGGCGGTGTGCACCCAGTCGCCGGCCTTCTTGTCGGGCGCCACCGCATGCACGGTGTGGCCGACGGCCAGCAGGGTCTGGAACGGCACCATGGTTTCGTAGTCTTCGGCGTAGTCGCCGCAGAGCATCAGGATCTTGCGAGCCATCAGGTTTGTCTCCTTCGGATGAGGTGGGGCGAAACCGGCCGGCGCAGGGGGCGCGCCGGCCGTCGCCGCATTATTCGAAGGGGGCGGGTGCAGCGGGTAGCAGCGGGCTGTGATGCCGCTGTGGTCGCTATTTGACCGAGCCTGCGGTCAAGCCCTGCACCATGTAGCGCTGCATCCACGCAAACAAAATGGCGACCGGGACCACGGCGCAGATGGCGGCGGCCATCACCAGCTCCCACTGCACCACGTACTGGCCCGCGACCATGTTGGTGACGAGCACGGTCAGCGTCTGCTTTTCCGTGGAGCGGATCAGCGTGTAGACCACCGCGAACTCGTTCCACGCATTGACGAACGTGACCAGCGCCGTGACCGCCATCGCCGGCAAGGCCAGCGGCAGGAACACCTTGCAGACCGTGCGCACCGGGCCCGAGCCTTCGAGCCAGGCCGACTCTTCCAGGTCGCGCGGAATGGTTTCGAAGTACGAGGTCATCATCCAGACGGCAAAGGCAATGCCGAAGGCGCCATAGGCCACCACCACGGACAGCCGCGAGTCGGTCATGTTGCCGCCCTCGAACCAGGGCAGGCTGGCCGCCATCTTGAACAGGCCCACCACCAGCAGCACGGGCGAGATCATCTGCGTGATGAGCAAAAACTGCCGGTAGCCGCCCTGGCCGCGAAACTTCAGGCGCGCCAACGCATAGGCGGAAGGCACGCTGACGGCAATCGTCAGCACCGTGGCAGAGAGCGACACCAGCAGGCTGTTCAGCAGCGCGCGCCCGAAGCCGGTCTGCGTCCACATGGCGGAGAAGTTGCTCCACTGCCACTGCTGGGGCAGCCACCGCGCCGGATAGACGTAGATCTCGGACGCCGGCTTGAGCGCCGTGAAGAACATCACCGCGAGCGGAAAGACGACCACGGCCACCAGCGGCGCGAGCAGCAGCCAGCACCAGAGGCTGCGCACGAGTTTGTCGGGGCGGATCATGTGGCGGCCTTCGCGGACTGGCGCTTCTGCAGGCGCAGGTAGAACACGGTGAAGGCCAGCAGCAAGGCCAGCATCACGAGCGAAATGGCGGCTGCCTCGCCGGGGCGGCCCAGGCGAAAGCCCAGCTGGTACAGCCAGGTGACGAGGATGTGCGTGGCGTTGTCCGGCCCGCCCTGCGTCATGATCCAGATGATGGGGAACGAGTTGAAGACGTAGATCACGTTCAGCACGATCGCCATGTGGATGAAGGGCTTGAGCAGCGGCAGCGTGAGCCGGCGAAACTGCTGCCAGCGCGACGCGCCTTCGATGCCGGCCGCCTCGTAGATGTCCTGCGACACCGACGACAGGCCACCAAGAAAGATGGTGACGGTGAAGGGAATGGACACCAGGATGCCCACGCCCACCTCGACCCAGAACGCCAGCTGTCCATCGGCCAGCCAGTTGATCGGCTCCCGGATGATCCCGACCATCGCGAGGCTCGCATTGACCATGCCGTACTGGCCATTGAACGACCAGGTCCAGACGATGGCCGTCATCGTCAGCGACACCGCCCAGGGCAGCATCACGATCGTGCGCGCCACGCCCCGGCCATAGAAATCCTGCTGCAGGATGAGCGCGATCGGCACAGCGCACAGCACCGCGCCGCCGACCACGCACACCGTCCATTGCACCGTGCGCCACACCACGTGGGCGAACACCGGGTCGGTGAACACGGTGCGAAAGTTGTCCAGGCCGTTGAAGGCCCGCAGCAGGCCGAAGCGCGAGATGTCGTGCACCGACTGGAACACCAGGGTGGACAGCGGGTAGGCCAGGATGAAGAGCGTGAGCAACAGGCTCGGCGCAATCAGCCCCCAAGCCAGGGCAGGGCCTCGAACGGGATTCTGCATAGGGCAATTCGATCGGAATGGGCGTGGTTAGGCGTGGTGCGACACGCGGAAAGCCGGCGCAGCCCGGCGGCTGCGCCCCGGGGCTTGCTGGCTTACTTCTTGTTGAGCTTGGTGTTGGCCTCGGCTGCGGCCTTGTCCAGCGCCGCCTTCGGTTCCGCCTTGCCTTGGTAGATGGCCTGCAGCGCGTTGGTGACGGCCTGCGCCGAGTCTTCCCAGCCGGCGACCAGCGGAGCGAAGCGCGCGTTGGGCAGCAGGGTCACGAACTCGGAGAGCACCGGGTCGTCCTTGAACACGGGGTCGTTGGCCACCTCGCGCGTCACCGGCATGAAGCCTTCGCCCTGGTCGAACTTCAGCCGCGCGGTTTTCGAGAACATGAAGTTCAGGAATTTCTGAGCGGTTTCCTTGTTCTTCGAGGTCTTGAACATCATGATCGAGTCGGTCACGCCGAAGGTGATGTCCTTGCCGCCGTTGGGCACACCGGTGATGCCGTATTTCAGTTGCGGCGCGTCCTTGGCGATTTCCTTGGCCAGCGGCGGCAGCGAAATGACCATGCCCAGGCGCCCCTGCTTGAACAGGTTGTGCAGGTCGTAGCGCGTGTTGCCGGCCACGCCGGGCTCGGTCAGGCCCTGGTCGATCATGCTTTTGTAGAGCGTGGCGGCTTTCACACCGGTCGGCGAATTGAAGGCGGCCTTGTTGCCGGCATCGAGCACGTCGCCCCCCATGCTCCACAGCGCGTAGTAGAAATAAGTGTCGGTATCCAGGTCCTTGCCCTGGATGCCATAGCCGTAGGCCCCCGTGGCCTTGATCTTTTTCGCGGCGGCAATCACGTCGTCCCAGGTCTTGGGGCCATTGGGAAAGCCTGCCTTGCTCAGCATGTCCTTGTTATAGAACATGGCGCGCACGCTGGCTGCAATAGGCAGCGCATAAGGCTTGCCATTGATATTGCCGGCTTTCAAAAATGCCGGAATGAATTGGTCCTTGAACGCCGCATTGGCGTAATTGTCGACCGGCTCCACCAGGCCGTCGTTCACGAAATCGCCCACCCAGCGGGTCGCGACGTGGGCCAGGTCGGGCGGGTTGTTGCTGGCGATTTCCGCCTGCAGTTTCTGCTGCATGTTCTCCCAGCTTCCCACCTCGACCTTGACCTTGTCTCCCGGGTTGGCCTTTTCGTAGTCCCGGGCCAGCGCCTCCAGCCAGGGGCGCGTGTTGTCGCTGTAGCTGGACATGGCGATGCGGATATTTCCCGCCTGGGCCGTGAGGGAGGAAAGACCCAGAAGAATTGCGCCTGCCAATAGAGTTGTATTTCGATTTTTCATATTTAATTCCTCGTGAAGTGATTGAAAATTAATTGAATACACGTCGGGATCCGTTTCGATCAATGCTTGCGCTTTTTTATCTTACGAGTCGGTCGAATGGCGCCATAGATAGAGCTAACCCTCGATTTCTAAAAAACAGAACCCTGCCTGCGAAATATTGAAGGCCAAATTCCCGTGGCCTCCTGTACGCTTCAAAATTCGAGCTCGAATTGCGCGCGGTAATTCATTGCCGCCCGGTCGGGAGAGGTATTGGCAATTCACAGGGCGCATTGCGTGGACACATCAATTTCGACTCCGTCTCCTGTTCATCCCCACGCGCCGTCCCGGCGCGTGACGCTGGTCACGGGCGCTGCGGGCGGCATCGGCCAGGCCCTGTGCCGCCGCGTGCTGCAGGCGGGCGACCGGCTGATCGCGCTGGACCACGACGCGGGTGCACTGGAAGGCCTGGCGGCCGTGTTGGCCGGGCAGGGCGTGAGTGCCGACGACCTGGCGCGGCTGCATCCTTTGCTGGCGGACGTCACCGACTGCGCAGGCCTGTGCGACAAGGTGGCCACGGCCGTAGCGGCTGTCGGCCCGGTGGACGTGCTGGTGTCGAACGTGGGCGCCGCGCGCGGGCCGACGGTGCGCAAGACCACGCCGCAGGACTGGCAGGCCGACATCCAGCTCAACCTGAATGGCGCGTTCCATTGCGTGGAGGCGGTGCGCCACGCCATGGTCGAGCGCCGCAGCGGGCAGCTGGTGCTCATCGGCTCGGTCAACGCGCTGACCACGCTCGGCCACCCGGCCTACAGCGCGGCCAAGGCGGCGCTCGTCAGCTACACCCGCTCGCTCGCGATGGAGCTGGGCGCCTATGGCATCCGCGCCAACATCGTGCTGCCGGGCACCGTCAAGACGCCCGCCTGGCAGGCGCGCGCCGACAAGAACCCGCAGGTGTTCGAGCAACTGAAGAAGTGGTACCCGCTGGGCGACTTCGCGACACCCGACGACGTGGCCGATGCCGTGCTCTTCCTGGCGTCACCCGCCGCGCGCGTCATCACGGGCGTGGCGTTGCCGGTGGACGCGGGCCTCATGGCGGGCATCCTGCCGATGGCCCGCGAGATCACCGTCGAAGACTACTGAGCCAGCGACTCACTTCCACAAAGACAAGGAGACCCCATGGCTCAGGTTCAACTCAAGCAACTGCGCAAGGATTTCGCGGGCGTGCCCGTCGTGCACGGCATCGACCTGGACATTGCCCACGGCGAGTTCGTCGTGCTCGTCGGCCCTTCGGGCTGCGGCAAGTCGACGCTGCTGCGCATGATCGCGGGGCTGGAGCCCATCAGCGGCGGCGAGCTGCGCATCGGCGGTGCGCGGGCCAACGACCTGTCGCCGCAAAAGCGCAACATCTCGATGGTGTTCCAGAGCTATGCGCTCTACCCGCACCTGTCGGTCTACGAGAACATCGCCTTCGGCCCGCGCACGCGCGGCGAGGTCGAAAGCGACTTCCGCCCGCGCATCGAAAAGGCCGCCAGCCTGCTCAACCTCACGCCCTACCTGGACCGCCTGCCGCGCGCGCTCTCGGGCGGACAGCGCCAGCGCGTGGCCATGGGCCGCGCCGTGGTGCGCGAGCCCGCGCTGTTCCTCTTCGACGAGCCGCTGTCCAACCTGGATGCGCAGCTGCGCGTGCAGATGCGCGCCGAGATCAAGGCCCTGCACCAGCGCCTGGGCAACACCATGGTCTACGTCACGCACGACCAGGTGGAAGCCATGACCATGGCCGACCGCATCGTCGTGATGCGCGCGGGCCGGGTGGAGCAGGTCGGCGCGCCGCTCGAGCTCTACGACCGCCCGGTCAACCGCTTCGTGGCGGGCTTCATCGGCTCGCCCGCCATGAACTTCACGCAGGGGCAGGTGCATCGCGCACACGGCCGCACCTGGCTCGCGCTGCCCGACGGGCAGGCCTGGGACCTGCCCACGTCCGGGTGCACGCCCCTGCTGGCCGATGGACAGCACGTGCTGCTGGGGCTGCGGCCGGAGCATCTGCAGTTGGCCCCCGAGGGCCTGGCGCTGCGCGTGATCCTCACGGAGTCGACGGGCGACAAGACGCAGATCTACGGCACCGTGGCGGGCAGCGAGACGCCCTGGTGCGTCTCCGTGCACGACCGCGTGGCCCTCAAGCCTGGCGACCTCGTGCACCTGCAGGTCCGCGAGGCCGCATCGACCCATTGCTTCGATGCGCAGACCGAGCGCCATGTGGGTGTCGCGGCCCCGGCGCCGGCCGGGTACAGGCCGTCCACGTCCAGCGTGGACGCGCGTGCCGGCGGCAGCGAAGGCCAGCGCCACGCCGCGTCGATCGCGTACTCGTACGGCTAGGCCATGCGCAACATCCGCATACCCGAAGTCGAAACGGGAAATTTCATCGGCGGGCGCTGGTCGACCCCTGTCGACACCCTGCCGGTGGTCAACCCGGCCAACGGCGACACCCTCGCCACCGTGCCCCGGTCGGGCCGCGAGACGGCGAACGCGGCGGTCGCCGCCGCCAAGGCCGCGGCCAACGCGTGGGCTGCTACGCCTGTGTTCGAACGCGCCGCGATGTGCATGGCGATCGCGGCCGGGATCGATGCCGCGCGGGAGGCCCTCGCGCACACGCTGTCGTGCGAGCAGGGCAAGGTCCTGGCCGAGGCCTTGGGCGAGGTCGTCAAGGCCGCGGACGGCTTCCGGCTCGCCGCCGAACTCGTCAAGCAGATGGGCGGCAAGACGCTGCCGGCGGAAGACCCGGGCAAGCTCGTCATGACCCTGCGGCAGCCGCGCGGCGTGTATGGCGTCATCACGCCCTGGAACTTCCCGGTCAACATTCCGGTGGAGTACCTCGCCCCTGGCATCGCCACCGGCAACACCCTCGTCTGGGTGCCTGCGCCGTCCACCGCGCTCGTGGCCTGCGCGCTGATGGCAGTCATCGAAAACGCCGGCCTGCCCGCCGGCGTCGTCAACCTGGTGATCGGTGAGGGCGCGACCGTGGGCGATGCGGTGGTCGTGCACCCGGACGTGACCGCCATCGCCTTCACCGGCAGCACCGCGACGGGCCAGCGCATCGCCGAGCGAGGCGCCGGAAAGCCCCTGCTGCTCGAGCTTGGAGGCAATGGGCCCCTGATCGTTTTCGAGGACGCCGACCTCGATGCGGCAGCCGCTGCAGCGGCAGGCGGCGCGTTCTTCAATGCCGGGCAGGTGTGCGCGGCGACAGGGTGCGTGCTGGCCCATGCCAGCGTGGTCGACCGCCTCTGCGACAAGCTGGTTGCCAAGGCCGCCGAGCAGATGCTGGGCGATCCCTTGCATCCCGCCACGACCATGGGGCCGCTCAACAACGCCAAGGTGGCGGCCAAGGTGCGCGCGCATGTGGACGATGCCGTTGAACAGGGTGCACGCGTGCTGTGCGGCGGCCGGGCGCGGCCGGACCTGGGCAGCGACCTCTTCTTCGAGCCCACCGTGGTGCGCGACGTCATGCCCGACATGCGGCTGTGCCGCGAAGAAACCTTCGGCCCCGTCGTGCCGGTCATTGCCTTCCAGGACGAAGCGCAGGCCCTGGCGCTGGCCCTGCAGAACGACTACGGACTCTCGGTGGGCGTCTTCACGCAAGACATCGGCCGCGGCATCGCCATGGCCAAGGCGATCCCCGCCGGCATCGTCAACATCAACGCGGGCACCACCTGGTGGGAAATCCACCTGCCCTTTGGCGGCGGCTCCGGCAAGAAGAGCGGCATCGGCCGGCTGGGCGGCATGCACACGCTGGAGGCGATGACCGAGGTCAAGATGATCACGGTCACGCTGCCGGGTTGAGCCTTTCGATGCCGACGATCCCGCGCGCCGGGACTATTCCGACTTGCCCCTGGCGGGCGTTGTGCGAGAGGCGGTGGCGCGCCCCGGCTTCACGGGCCGCTGCCACCCTTGCATGTACGCGATCAGCGACTGCGACAGGTGATTCGCCGCAAGCGACAGCCGCCGGGAATAGCTCGCGACCAACGTGGCGCGCGCCGAGCGCAGCGACGCATCGGTGAGCGGAATGGCCACCACCTTGCCGGCCTCGATCAGCGGCGCGACCACGTCGCTCGGCTGGAAGGTGATGAGGTCCGACTCCGCGACCAGCCGGCTCGCGAAGGACAGCGAATTCGTCTCGACCGCGATGTTCAGCTTGAACTTGCCCTTGGAGCTGACGCGGTCGACCAGCTGGCGCAGGCCGAAGGAGCGGTCGGGCAACGCCAGCGGCGCGTCGGCGACCTCCGCGAGCGTGCAGCTGCGCTGTTGTGCCAGGGGATGCTGCGTCGAGGCGATCACGCACAGCGGCTGCTCGATCTTCTGCAGCTCGATGAGGTCGGGGCGCGGCGAGGCGCCGAACAGAATGCCCAGGTCGTACTTGTGTTCCGCCACCGACTCGCCCACCGCATGCGAGCCCATGAGATCGAGCGAGAAGGTGATGCCCGGGTGCGTGCGGATGAAGCTCGGCATGAAGCTGGTGAGCAGGCCGTGCAGGATGCCTTCCACGCAGCCCACCCGCACGTGGCCCTTGGCCAGCGTCTCGTACTCGTGGATCTGGCCCTTCAGGTCGGCCAGCTGCGTCTTGTTGTCCTGCGCATAGCGAAGCAGCAGTTCGCCGGCCGCGGTCAGCGCCATGCCCCGTGCGTGGCGCTCGAAGACGGGCACGCCCAGTTCGTCTTCCAGCAGCGCGATCTGCCGGCTCACGGCGCTCTGGGCCACGAAGAGCTTTTCCGCCGCCACGCGCACGGAGCCGAAGGCCGCGACCTCGTAGAAGTACCGAAGGGTGGTGGATTCGATCATGCGTGCACTCTACGGGATGGCGGGGAAGGGGCGCGGCGACGTTCAGTTAGTTCGCGGCGCGTGCCTGCCGTGTCAGCATGCGCCCCGCGCGCGCGAGCACGCGCGCCTCGCTCGCACCGCGGTACGCGAGCACGCCGTTCACGAACACCCGCTCGATCCCTTCGCTCACGCCCAGCGGCTGGTCGTAGGTCGCGGTGTCGGTGATGGTCTCGGGGTCGAACACCACCACGTCGGCCATGGTGCCGACGCGCAGCAGGCCACGATCCGCGATGCGCAGGTTGCGCGCCGTCATGCCCGTCATCTTGTGCACCGCCTGCTCCAGCGTGAAGAGCTTGCGCTGGCGCCAGTAGCGTGCGAACACGCGGGGGAACGCGCCCCACAGGCGCGGGTGCGGATGGCGGTCGTGCGGCAGGCCGTCGCTGCCGATCATGCTGCGCGGATGCGCGATGACGCGTTCCACGTCTTCTTCCTGCATCAGGAAATAGCACGCACCGCCGGGCTTCAGGCGCAGGCTGGCCTCCTTCTCGGTCGTGCCCCATTCGCGTGCGATATCGGAGATCAGGCGCCCGGTCATCTCCGGGTGGGGCTCGGACCAGGTCAGCAGCACGTCGATCACGCCGTCCACCATGTCCTCGCGCAATACGGTGGAGCCGGCCACGTAGGGATAGACGTCCATCGCGATCTCCTGGCGCTGCGACAGCGTGTCGATCAGCGGCAGGGTCTCCTTCGTGCGGCCCCAGTTGGCGGGGCTTGCGCATTTGTGGTGCGAGATGATCAAGGGCACGCCGGCCTCGAACGCGGAGTCGCCGGCCTCGTGCATCGCCTCGATGATCTGCTGCATCTCGCTGCGCAGGTGCGTGGCGTACACACCGCCATGGCGCGCCACGACGCGCGCGAGCGCGGTGACTTCCTCGGCTGGTGCGGCAAAGGCCTCTTCATAGAACAGGCCCGACGACAGGCCGTGCGCACCCGCGGCCATGCAGTCGTCGAGCAACGCGGCCATGTGCGCCAGTTCGTCGCCGTTCGCCGGGCGATCGAGCGCCTGCATGGCAGCGAAGCGCAGCGTGGTGTGGCCCACGAGGGCTGCCACGTTGAGCGCGGGCTGCGTCGCATCGACCGCGGCGCGGTACTCGGCCATGGTTGCGTGCTTGAACGAGTCCGCGCCCAGCAGCGTGAGCGGCGGCTTCGACTGCGGCGTGCGGTACGGCGCCAGCGAGATGCCGCAGTTGCCCGTGACCACGGTGGTGATGCCCTGCGACACCTTGGGCAGGCACAGCGGGTCGCGCAACACGATGGCATCGTCGTGCGTGTGTGCGTCGATGAAGCCGGGCGCGATCACCTTGCCGCGGCAATCGACGACGTCGACGTCTGCAATGTTCAGCCCCTCGGGCAGCCGCGCGCGCAGGCCTTCGCCGAGCGCCACGATGCGGTCGCCTTGCAGCAGCACGTCACCGGGCCACGAAGGGCCGCCCGAGCCGTCGACCACGAGGCCGGCTTCGAGCAGCGTCGCGCTGTTCTTCTGTGTGTTCATGGAGGGATGCGTTGCCTTGCTCAGAAATGGATCACGACCGCATCGCTCACGCGGTAGTCGTTCTCGACCACGGGCATCCAGTACCACTTGTCGAAGGTGGTGCAGGGGTGCGAGATGCCCAGGCCCACGCGGTCGCCGACGACCGGGGCGTGCGCTTCGTCATTCGCGTCCCAGCGCAGGTAGGCGTGCTGGTCGTTCAGTGCCGTGACCTTCCAGCTGGTGGGCACAGCGTGCGGCTGCAAGGCACCGCGGGCTGCGTGCGCAATGGGAATGGGCATCGACATGTCGAAAGAGATGTCGCGCTTGCCGACCGAGAGAATCGCCAGTCCCGGCTCGGGCCGCGACTGCACGTTGGCCCAGACCTCCATCGCCGGCGTCAGCCCTTCGCCGCACTCGCAACCCATGCGCTCATCCGCCACATTCACCATGCGCTTGTAGAAGCCATGGTCGTGCGTGACGTAGCAGCCCGAGCGCAGCAGGCCGCGCACGGGCGAGCCCAGCGCGGGCTTGAGCCGCCCGGCCACGAGGTCGAAGATCGCCGAGCCACCGGCCGAGACCAGCACCTCGTCGGTCTCGAAGAGCTGCTGCGTGTCGCAATGACGCGCCACAGCTTCGATCCGGTCCATCAGGGCCTTGACAAAGGCGGTGTCCTGTTCGCTGGACCCGGTGGCATTCAGGCCTTCGTAGCTCTCGATGCCCACCAGCTTCGCGGCGCTGCTGCCACGCACCGCGCTGGCCACGGCGACCGCTTCGTCGTGCGTGCGGCAGCCGGTGCGTCCGCCGTCGATGCCGATCTCGAGCATCACTTCGAAAGGCACGCTGGCGGGGTTGCGCTTCGACCAGTCTTCAATCAGCGCCAGCTGCGCGATCGAATCGACCAGGAACACCACACGCAGGTCCGCATGGTCGGCCAGCAGCAGCTGGATGCCGGCCAGGTCTTCGTCGCTCACGACCTGGTTGGCGATCAGCGTGCGGCGCGCACCGGCGGACACGCCCACGGCCAGCTGCGTGACGGTGGCAAAGGTCAGGCCCCAGGCGCCGGCGTCGAGCTGGCGCTGGAACAACTGCGGCGACATGGTGGTCTTGCCGTGCGGCGCCAGGTCGATGCCCCATTCGCGCACGCGCGACTGCATCCACGCCAGGTTGTGTTCGAGCGCCTCGCGCTTGAGCACGGCCAGCGGCAGCGGCAGGTCGCCGGCCAGCACATTCCAGCCGGCGGCGCCGACTTCGCTGCGCCGGCGCGGCGGCTGGGTGCGCGGGTAGCCCTTGAAACGGTCGCTCAGCAGCGGGTCGATGAGGTCGTGGGAAGAGGGCAGGGTGTTCATTGGAGCTCTCGATTCATGAGGGTTGTCGCATGGTCGTGGAACACCGCGGAACCGGCTTTGCCGGGCCGCAGGTGTTGCCCCCTGCAAGGGGGTTGGCGAAGCGACACGAAGTGCGCGAAGACTGGGGGTGAGTCATGGCGTTCGGATGCAGGCGCTGTAGTGTTCGGGAGAAAGTTCGTCCAGGCTGGGCACCGTCTGCGCACAGGCCTCGATGGCATGCGGACAACGCGTGCGGAACACACAGCCCGAAGGCGGCGAGATCGGGCTGGGAATGTCGCCCTTCAGTGCGATGCGCTCGGTCGCCATCTCGGGATCAGGCTTCGGGCTCGCAGCCAGCAAGGCCTGCGTGTAGGGGTGCGAGGGGTTCGCGAACAGCTCCTCGGTGGTGGCCACTTCCATCACCTTGCCCAGGTACAGCACCACCACGCGGTCGCACAGGTACTCGACCACGTCCAGGTCGTGCGAGATGAAGAGCATCGTCAGCCCCAGGCGCTCGCGCAGGTCGGCCAGCAGGTTGATGACCTGCGACTGAATGGACACGTCCAGCGCCGACAGCGGCTCGTCGGCCACGATGAACTCGGGCTCCACGGCCAGCGCGCGCGCCACGCCGATGCGCTGGCGTTGGCCGCCCGAGAACTCGTGCGGGAAGCGGCTGGCGTGTTCGGGGCGCAGGCCCACCGTTTCCAGCAGCTCGGCGATGCGCTTGTCGCGCGCGGCCGCGCCCTTGTGCAGCCCGTGCGTGGACAGCGCCTCACCGAGGATGGCGCTGATGCGCATCTTCGGGTTCAGGCTGGCGTACGGGTCCTGGAAGATGATCTGCAACTTGCTGCGCAGCTTGCGCATGCGCTCGCCGGAGAGCGCGCCGATGTCGTCGCCGCGGTACAGAACCTGGCCCTCGGTGCGCTCGACCAGGCGCAGCACGGTGCGCCCGATGGTGCTCTTGCCCGAGCCCGATTCTCCGACCAGGCCCAGCGTCTCGCCGGGGCGAATCGCGAAGGACACGTCGTCCACCGCGCGCACCGGGCGCTCGCTGCCGCCGAAGTATTTTTTAAGCCCGCGGACTTCGATGAGGGGCGAGGAAGAAACAGCGGTGGTCATCATGCAGCCCTCGCGAGCGGTTGGTCAGGCTGCACGCGCACGCAGCGCGCCTGGCGGTCCTGGCGGATGTCGATCAGCGGCGGCATCGCGTCTTTGCAGCTCGCCAGCGCCTGGTCGCAGCGCGGCTCGAAGGCGCAGCCCGGCGGCGGGGCCAATGGGCTCGACACCTGCCCGCGAATGGCGAACAAGCGCTTGGGCTTGGGTTGCCCAGGAATCCGTGCCTTGCCCGGCAGGCAGGCCAGCAGGCCCTGCGTGTACGGATGCTCGGGCTGCGCGAACAACGGCCGCACCGGCGCACGCTCGACCACGCGGCCCGAGTACATGACCACCACGTCGTCGGCATGGTGCGCCACCACGCCCAGGTTGTGCGTGATGAACAGGATGCTCATGCCCGTCTCGGCCTGCAGCCGGCGCATCAGCTCCAGGATCTGCGCCTGGATGGTCACGTCCAGCGCGGTGGTGGGCTCGTCGGCGATCAAGAGCGTCGGGTCGCAGGCCATGGCCAGCGCGATCATCACCCGCTGGCGCATGCCGCCCGAGAGCTGGTGCGGGTACTCGTGGATGCGTTGGGCGGCAGCCGGGATCTCCACCAGCTCCAGCATGCGCAGCGCATGGGCCAGCGCGGCTTTGCGGTCCAGCCCCTTGTGCAGGCGCACGCTCTCGGCGATCTGCTCGCCGATGGTGAACACCGGGTTCAGGCTCGTCATGGGCTCCTGGAAGATCATCGACAGCTGGTTGCCGCGCAGCGAGCGCATCTCGGCCTCGCCGATCTGCAGCAGGTCGAGCGTCTTGCCTTCGCGGGTGACGAAAGAGGCCGATCCGCTGACCTGTGCATTGGCGGTCTTGGGCAGCAGGCGCATCAGCGTGAGGCTGGTGACCGACTTGCCCGAGCCGGATTCGCCGACCAGCGCGGTGGTCTTGCCGGGTTGAATCGAGAAACTCACGTCGGCCACCGAGCGGATCAAGCCGTCTTCGGTGGGGAAACTGGTGCTCAGGTTGGTGACCGTGAGCCGTGGGGTCTGGTTGACTTTTTGCATCACGAGGTCTTCTTGAGCTTGGGGTCGAGCAGGTCGCGCACACCGTCACCGAGCAGCTGCAGCGACAGCGCCGTGAAGATGATCGCCAGGCCCGGGAACAGCACGACCCAGAAGGCCTGGTGCGCGTACTGCTGGCTGCCCGCGACCATGGTGCCCCAGGTGGGGATCTCG